>OQWM01000008.1_pt1 | contig 83713 bp, 66 predicted proteins | sample 1691531 | NCBI WGS metagenome assembly OQWM01 (sample SAMN03418257, study PRJEB22391) | human gut metagenome | biome: human-gut; feature: organic feature; material: feces | host: Homo sapiens | place: Tanzania | collected 2013-01
TGGAGCAGATTTTGGGACGGATTCTCCGTCTGCCCCATACGAGCCAGCACACGCAAAGCGCACTCAATATGTCCTATGTGCTGACTTCTTCCAACGACTTCAACAATACCGTGGCGCATATCGTCAAGGGCTTGAACAGCGCAGGTTTCAGCGATAAGGACTATCGGATCGGTGAGCCTGCAAAACCGCAAGTACCCGAACAGCCAGCAGAGCAAATCACGCTGCCTGACCCGCAAGGAACATCCGAACCGGAAACCGCAGAGGACGATTTTTCATGGCTGGACGATAAATTGATCGGGGCAGAGTTGGAGCGACGCAGAGAACAGGCGCAAACGCCTGAAATCACCCCGAAAGCTGACACCATGCTGGACGCTGCCGCAGAGGTCGAAAAGGCATACACAGATGCTATCCAGCAAACCGGCAATGATCCGGTGATGGACAATCTTCCGTGGGAGGTGCGGGATAAAGTGAAATCATTCCAAGTAAACCCGCAGTTTCGCGAAGATATTGAAACGCTGCAAATCCCACAGTTTTTCTTGAAAATCCCAAAATCCATTTTTACGAATGGCTTTTTTGAGTTGCTCGACAAGGAAATGCTGGCAGATGGCTTTACACTCAAGGGCAAGGCATACGACATTGATTTTGCAACCGCAGACGATGAAATCCGCGAAATCGACGTGCGAGAACAGGACGGCGGTTTGCCGAAGGTGTTCAAGATGGAGAGCGCCGAGCAACGGTATTTCAAGGAGTGGTTCAATAGTCTGCCTCCGGAAAGCCGGGTGCGTCAATGCAAGGCTATGATGTTCAATCAGCTTAACAAGCTGAATATGGTGGACGCTGCCGAATTGAAAGCCTACATAAACCGCATTGTGGACGATATGGACAAGGCGCAACTCGCCACGATGGAAAAAGTTCCGCTGGGCTATGCTGCGAAGATCCGTGCCAAAATTGAAACGCTTCTCGAAGCCCACTATCGGGAAACCTTTGAAAAGTGGCTGGAAACGGAGCGTATTGTCTGCAAGCCCTATTTCCGTCTGCGCCCCTCTATCCATCCTGCCACATATACCGACATATATGCCCGTTCTCTGTATGCAGCAGAGGACGGCGATATGAACAAGCTGGAGCAGAAGTTGGTTGTGGAATTGACCGCCCTGCCGAATGTCCGCTGGTGGCACAGGAATATTGCAAAGCAGGATTTTGCAATCAATGGCTTTATCAGGCATTATCCCGATATTCTGATTATGACCAAAAGCGGCAAGCTCATCTGCGCGGAAACCAAGGGCGACCACCTGAAAAATGATGATAGCCGGGAGAAAATCGCGCTGGGTCAAGCGTGGCGCACAGCAGCGGGCAAGGATTTCCGCTATTACATGGTATTTGAGAATGAGGAAAACCTCTTGCCGGGTGCGGTGAGCATGAGCCAGTTTATCGACACGGTTAAGGCGCTGTAAGGGAGGTGCAATTATGAAATTAACAACCAATGCTCAGCGAATTCTAAATGAACTATTTCAACAGGATTTTGCAGACAACGGCTCTTACGCTGACGAAAGTCAGTATTTTGAAGTTTTCTCTTCTAAGCAGATTTTAAAATCTAACGATTTAAGTGATGAAGAAATCGAAAATGGCGTTTTGGGAAGTGGAAACGATGGCGGATGTGATTCAATCTATACTTTGTTCAATGGCGCTTATGTTACTGAGGATATAGTTTCTTCTATAACCTCAAGTAAAGAGGCTGCTATTGAGCTTGTGATCACACAAGCAAAACGCGAAACTTCATTTGGCGAAGATGCTATTATGAAGTGGAAGACAACTGTTGGGAACTTGATGGAAATAGGCGTAGATGATTCACCGTATAAAGCCCGTTATAACGAAGATGTTCGCACAGCTTTTTCCGTTTTCAGAGAATTGTATGTCAAGCTTCTGAGACACACGCCTAAATTGGTTATTTCGTTTAACTATGCTACATTTGCCACCGAACTTCATCCGAACGTACAGGCTCAAGCAGAAGAATTAAAAGGCATTGTGCATAAACTTTTTCCTAGCCCCAAAACCGTTGTCAATGTCACATTTTGGGGGGCCGAAGAGTTGCTTTTAGCTGCACAAAGTCAGCCAGAACATAAATTGAATCTTCCTTTAGCGGAGAATCCAATCAATATTGGCACTCATTGTGACTACATTGCCCTGGTTAATATCGCAAAGTACTATCGCTTTATTACCGATGAAAATGGTGCGTTGCGAAAGTATCTTTTTGACTCTAATGTGAGAGATTATCAAGGGCATAATTCTGTTAACCAAGACATTCACAATACTTTATCTAGTTCAACGGGTGAGGATTTTTGGTGGCTAAATAACGGAATTACGCTTCTTACCGACGAAGCTATACTTGCTACTAGTAAGGAATTAGTTTTGACTGAGCCCGCAGTCGTAAATGGGTTGCAGACATCAAACGAAATCTATCAGTATTTCTTAGCTAATCCCGAACAACTAGGATCTGAAACGCGCAACGTCCTTATTCGGGTTATTGTTCCCGAAAGCGAAGATTCTAGAGACCGCATCATTTTGGCAACTAATAATCAGACAAATATACCGAAATCTTCTTTGAGAGCTAATGACCCAATTCATTGGCAGATAGAGTTGTATCTCAAAGGACGAGGGCTGTTCTACGACAGACGGAAGAATTATTATAAAAACCAAGGCCGTAAAAGCACAGAAATAGTAAGTGTTTCATTTTTGGCACAATGTATGATTTCGCTGTTTCTCCAAAAACCCAATTATGCAAGAGCTCGTCCATCTACTCTTTTGATTAAGGATGAAATATACGATAAATTATATATAAAGAATCAAGATCTCGATGTGTTCTATAATTCTGCAAAACTAGGGAAAATGGTGGAAATCTGTTTGAAAAAATCCAACGTATATACTCCTGCACAGAAGAACGATATTTTATTTTATGTCCTCTACTTATCCGTGGCAAAAAGAGTTGGAAATGCAAATATCACCTTCAAAGACGTAAAAGAAATTGAATTGAACAGTTATACGGACGAATATATCACCCAAATTGCCGAAGTTGTATTTAGCGAATATGAAAAACTAGGCGGAGATGGAAAAGTCGCAAAGGGATCAGATTTAATTGACAACTTAATTGGCATATTTTCAATGCCGGAAGACCATTCGGACTTGGCATAGGCTAAACTGATAATTTGCTCCGAATACACGCTCTCTTCAAAATCCGGGTTGACATCTGCTCGGATTTTGATTATACTGTATTTAACTCAAATTGGAGGTTGAACGGCATGAATTAGAGGGTATGCGTCTTCGCGCATTGCGGGAAGGCACTGGCTTATCACAATCAAGATTTGCCGATGTAATCGGTCAGGCAACGCCGACAGTTAAGCTTTTGCGCAAATATGCGGATTATTTTGACGTTTCAATGGACTATATCTTTGCCCGCTGTGATGATCCGCATGGCACGCTGTATGAGGCAAATCCTCCGGTCGACGCGAATAATCCCAAATCGTCGCGGTCTCTATCGTGTGAAGCAATTCTTCGAGACCTACAAGGACGATGAATTTGTGACACCACTAGTGACACAAATCAGTTGGACAAACTGCATCCACTAAGGTCGCACTTGATTCTCAGCCCGAATCGCATCGATACACGCCAAGGGCAATCCCGTCGTATAAGTGATGACGCTATCGGCGAGATTTTGGTCGATCATCAACCGAGCAATGGAGAGTTTCTCTGACATTCGTCCTTTAGCTTCTCCTTTAGCTTCTCCTTTAGCAATTAATTCATTCTCCCACTTTTCTTGAGCTTCACACATTGCCTTCCTCCCTATTTTCTGATGGAGCAATTCATCCATTCGTTCTTTAAACTTCGGATCTCTGAGATTGCGCAAATCCCTGCGACACAGATCCTGCATCATGATACCGGGCTTAGATTCGTCGTGCAACGAACCGTTCACGAGACGCACATCAAACGGGCACGACTCGCATACGCCAATCGAATCCACTGGCGTGATGCGTTCGATGAGCCGACCGTTACAGCCTTTGCCGTTTTCGATCAAAAAGATGACGCACACTTCGCCCCAATACGCGTCAATGCCCAAATTGAGCATCGTATGCGCGCAAGGCGACACGTCGCCGAGCACATAGATGCTTTGCGTAGGCGTATGTGCATGCCGCTTGCGGCTTGCGCATAGCCGGAGCCGCCGCCGTATGTCAATAGGCGGCGCCCCACATACAAAATCAAATCAATCTGCTCCATCCCTTTGCATCGTCGATGATATTATAGTGTGTTTTGCGTCGATCATCATTTTAAGATATCGGCATTTTGCTCGCAGCGTTTGCCGAGTTCTGTTTTTGGAGAGAGTTCTTTACATCGCTTGAAGTGCTCAATGGCTTTCGATGTATCGCCTTGTGCTTCGTAGATGATGCCGAGGTGAAGATGAGGTTCGGCGTAGTGTGCGCAGAGTTTAGCGGCTTCTTCGAGGTTTTTGAGGGCGGCGGAATCGCGCGATTGGGAGTGATAGTAGATGCCCAAGTTATTATAGCCGAGGCAGAGATCGGGATTGAGAGAGACGGCGGTTTCGGTCTCATCGATGGCCTCTTGCGTCATGCCCATTTGATAATATGCCCAGCCGAGGTTGACGAAGGCGAGCCAGGGTGATGTGTAGAGGGGCGATTTTGTGAGCTCTTTGAAGATGACAGCTGCGTCTTCGTATCGTTCGAGGTGGAGATAGGCATTGCCCAAATTATTTTGACAATTGAGCATGTCGGGCTTCGTTTCGAGCGCTTTTTTAAAGTGTTTGACGGCCTCTTCGTATTGCCCGCGCCCGAGTCGAATGAATCCCATGAGATGGTTTGCCTCGGCATGATTGGGATCGTTGGCTAGCACGAGAGCGAGCGATCGAATTGCTTGGGGGGTCTGGTTGTTTTCGTAGTATCCGACGGCCATTTGGTAATCGGTATCGATTTGCGATTGGCGCTCGGTTTCTTTTTTCGAGGCGGCACAAGAGACGCAAATCAAAGCGCATGAAATGATAAAAAGAGCTCGGAAAATGAACGATTGAATCGGCATGAGTCACCTGTTTATGCAGAGCATAAGTCACGATACAGCCCATAAGCCCGCGCCATTGTCTCATCGCAGCCATTTGTCATCGATGTGAGCCGCGAGGCGGCGCATCGAGTTGTAATCGAAGCGATAGATTGGGGGCGAATGAAACTATTCACAAATTAAGAAATGTCGGATGGCTTTTTTTTCGTCATCGGAGACGACGACGCCCGTGTTTTCGGACCCTGGAGCCATGAAGATTTGGGCATTGGGCTGCGTCGTGTTGTCGTCGTCGAAAGCTAGGGGCAAGCGAGAGAGGAGTTTGATGAACTGCGGCGAATCGACGGGAACTTGCGTGAGATCGATGTTTTTGTTGCGCAGGGCGCGGAACAGACCAAATTCGCATTCGGGTGCCGAAGTGATGGGGATATTTTCTGCCGCGATCTTCCATATTTCGACGATGCGATTCGATAGGGCATAGAGGACGACATAATATTGATAGAAGCCCGAGAGCGTATAAATCGCGACCATGACGGCAGTTCCCGTCAGGGGCGATCCATCGGTGAGTTCGATGCGCTCGACGTCGCCAAACCAGAGCGCTGTAACGCGACGTTTCGACGCGTCGATTTTCGATGATGCATATTTTGAAAAGATCGCCATGAATGGTCTTCCTTCGTCTCGCTTTGTTATTCGAAGATGGGAGCTATGCCATCTCCCGCAGTATCCGCGTGCTGTGCCTCGTTCCCATGAGTAGGCAATGCCTCGTTCCCATGAGTGGGCAATGCCTCGTTCCCATGAAGTAGAGAACGGGGCACGTCACGGCTTGTACGTTTTAGCGTTGTTCGACACAATGTCAAAGATTTGATAAGCCGTTGATACACCGCCAGCCTGTTCTATCTGTGTCTGCTCGTTCGTTCAATCTCGGCCTTGCCGAGCGACATGCCCCCAAAGATGCGGCAACGGATTTATCAAACGCCTCTATCGATAGATATTATTTCTCAAAACGGCATATACTTGCCAGAATGCACAATTTGCTGTAGTTAGGGCACTTGCCGCGCAGAAAGTGCGGCTTTCCATTTGATGCGTATTCACGGCTAGAGCCTTGATTATCGCGCGATTGCCGCTCAATGGAATATCGACAGACGATGCAGAACGAAGCAAATTTTGCGAAATTCAGCACAGCGCGTCGAAATGTCGCAAATTGAGTCGGTGGCGAAGGCGATGATGGGGATTGAGTCGTGGATAGAATTCGATAATTTTGAGAAGGACGAAGTGGAGACAGAATATGAGCGATGGTGATGCTTCTTTAAGTCAAGCGTTAAGCCAGTTGTCAGAGGCCGCCGATATCGTAGGCAATGATGAGGTAGAGGAAGTCGCCCGTGTCCGCAAAGCGCGAGCGAGTATTTCGGAACACGCACGCCAAAGTGGCGATAATGCTGGCAATTTGCTTTCGAGCTTGATCGGTCAATCGAATGCCGAAATAGAGGAAGAAAAGAACAAAATCGAACGTGCTGCTCGAGAAAAAGAGGCTCAAGAAAAAGCTAAACAAGAGCGGGATGCCGAAAAGAAACGCCAAGAAGCCGAGGCGCGTCTCGAAGAAGAAAAGCGCAAAATCGAAGAAAAAGAGCAACGTCGACTCCAGATGTTAGCCGACCTCGAAAAGAAGCGCAAACGCGAAGCGGGGATCGTCGACGAAGAAGAAGAGGAGGCAAAGCGCGCTGCCGAAGCCGAGGCCGCGGCTCGCGAAGCCGCACAAAAAGCGCGCGAAGAAGCCGAAGCCGCTGCACTCAAAAATGCCAACGACGAGCTCGCCGCGAAGATCGAAGCGAGCAAAAAGGAAAAACAACAACGCGAAGCGGCTGCCGCATCGGCGGCGAAAAAGCGCAAGACGACGACTGGTATTCTCGCGGCGACGTTTATCGGCATCCTCGCCGCCGTCGCCATCGTCATCGCGTTGAGCATCAAAGGCCCCGATTACTACGCGTTCAAAAGCGAGCAGCAGATGAAATCGGTTGCGATCGATCGCATGCAAGGCTCCCACCTCGATACAAAAGAAATTGCAATTGCAGAAGTCGTACAAGAAGCGCCTAGAGTTGCGACAAAATCGAACAAGGGAAGCAAAGCCAAAACCGACGTCTACGGCATTGGCCCTGCGAAAAACGTTCTCAGTGGCAGCAGCATCGTCAAGTAATAGGGTAGCGTTAGCATGACATTTGAATTCGCTTTTGTCGTCGTGTACTTTGCCATTTTGTGCATTCTCAGCATTTATGGCATTCATCGTTTTGTCATGGCGACGTTGTATCGCATCTATCGCAAAGATATCCCGCATCCCGATGCAAAGTTCTCGGATCTCCCGCGCGTCACGATTCAGTTGCCGATGTTTAACGAACGTTATGTCATCGAGCGCCTCATCGATGCCGTGTGCGAAATCCGATATCCGCGCGAAAAGTTGCAAATCCAAGTACTCGACGATTCTATCGATGAGACGCAGAAAATTGCCGCCGATGCCGTCGCGCGCAAGCGCGAACAAGGCTTCGACATCGTCTACATCCATCGCGACGACCGCACCGGTTTCAAAGCCGGTGCCCTCGAAGCTGGGCTCAAAACGGCAACCGGTGAATTCGTCGCCGTCTTCGATGCCGACTTCGTTCCACAACCCGATTTCCTCGAGCGAACGATTCACTTCTTCACCAATGAAAAAGTCGGCATGGTCCAAGTTCGCTGGGAACACCTCAATCGCGAATACAGCCTGCTCACGCGCGTGCAATCGATCTTGCTCGATGGGCACTTCGTCATCGAGCACACGGCTCGCAACCGTTCCGGGCGCTTTTTCAATTTTAATGGCACGGCTGGCATTTGGCGCAAATCGACGATCGCCGACGCCGGCGGATGGCAACACGATACGATTACCGAAGACCTCGATCTCTCTTATCGTGCGCAATCGAAAGGTTGGCAATTCATCTACGTCAACGAATCGACGACGCCCGCCGAAGTCCCCGTCGAAATGGTCGCTTTCAAAACCCAACAACACCGTTGGGCAAAGGGATCGATCCAAGTGGCCAAAAAAGTGCTCCCCAAATTGCTCAAGAGTCGACTCCCTTTCAAAGTCAAACTCGAAGCATGGATGCATTTGACGTGCAATATCTCCTATATTCTCATGGTCATCTTGTCGCTGATGATGCCCCTAACCGTCGAATTCCGCGTCAAAAATTCGTGGATGACGAGTATTTGGGTCGATGCCATCGTCTTTATATGCGCCTCGGTCTCGATCATGATGTTCTATCTCTTGGCGCAAAAAGAAGCGCGTAAGCAAACCTTCATGCAGCGTTTGGCCTATCTCCCCATCGTCATGAGCCTCGGAATCGGCTTGAGCATCAACAATTGCCGCGCCGTCATCGAAGCACTCGTCGGCTATAAGACGGGATTTGTTCGTACGCCAAAATACGGCGTCACGAAATCGGGCGAGAGTTTCAAACACGTCAAATACGGCTTCAAACTCAATTGGCAACCGTGGGTCGAAACGGCAATGGGCATCTATTTCGTTTGGGGCATTGTCCACGCCATCTCCCTCGGTGCCTATGCCTCGGTCCCATTCCTCGCTCTGTTCTGCACCGGCTATCTCTACGTCGGATTGGGCACTTTCTTCGGGCGCACCGGGCTCTTCGCCCATAACCGAAACTTGATCGACGCCCGCGCTTAATCGCCGATTGGATATCATTCGGTATCGATAGAAACGCCAAAAGCCACTTCGCAAAGAAGTGGCTTTTTTTGTGCCCATATTCACTCAAACCAATTCTATATATCGCATACATCGATAGCCACATATATCGATAGCATCGACAAATATGGCGCACTTCCCCAAACAATGACTGAAACAGTCATAAACCCCGACACAACGGATCAATCTCGACAAAATCCGCTATGAATGAAAATAAAAAAGCGCGATCCAAAATGAATCGCGCCGATGCGGATTGAGAACATCACGACGATGTTTCTGCACTATTTACGCTGGAAGCATTTGAACCCAGAGCGCCCGTTATTCGTCGTGTTGTATTCGTAGTAGTCACTACAGCTCGAAGCGCCATTGCCAACGGTGATGGCTGTATGCCCGTAGATTTGACCGAGTCGCGTCGCCGTTCTCTCCCACGTCAAGATGATGCCGGGGTATTGTAGCGCCGTACCAAGACCTACGTTGAGTTGCTCGAACATACTACGCGGCAAATTATCGTCGATTTGGTTTCCATTGCCGCCGACAAAGATACCATACGTCCTTTGGATAGCACGGCTAACGCCCGTCGCACACCATCCCGTCGTTCCCATTTCTCTAGCCACTTGAATGGCATTATTGGCCAATTTTCTGTCGCCGTGGATTCTGCCATTGCCGCCACCGCCGCCCGAGCCTTTCTTGATGAATTGCGACGAAACCCAACCCGTGCCAGAGCCGTACTTAATCTTGTACCAGCCGTTCGATTGACCGACGATCGTCACGCTCGCGCCTTCGGCTAATCCACCGATGCGACCATATCGCGTGCCAGCGCCCGAACGCACGTTGACACCAGCGCCACCCGTGCCCGAAATCCGGCCTGCCGAACCACCACTCGACGACGGCGATGACGGTTTACTCTGCGCAGGTGCTTTGGCGGGCGACGACTGCCCAACCGACAAATAATCGCCACAAACCCAACCCGTGCCAGACCCATAACTGACCTTATACCAGCCATTGCTCTTGGCTTTAACCGCAACGCTATTGCCACGCTTGAGCGAACCGATGACGGAATTCGACGTCCCTGGGCCGCTGCGAACGTTGAGGACATCACACGTCACCGTGCCCGTTCCCGATGCCGGCTCTTCTTTGACCGTCGTCGTCGTTCCACCCGATCCGCTCGATGTGCCGCCAGCCGTCCCCGGCCCCTCGACCGTCAGTTTGCCCGCCAACGCCTCGTTGACGAGTTTGCGGAACGCACCCATGTTCGTGCGGTGCGGACAATTCTTGCTCGCAAAATCGCGATGCGCCAAAACGTTGCTCGTGCTCCAACCATACGTTTGGCACAGCTTCGCAACGACAGCCGCCGCGCGGCGCTCTGCCTTCGCAAACACGTTCGCATCGTTGCTCGTGCTACGCGCAATTTCAATGCCGATGTGCTTGCGATTGCCCTGACCATTGCCGTCTCCCGCATGCCAACCATTGCGATCAAACGGCAAACCCTGAATCGCCTGATTCTCGTCAACTGCCAAGTGATACGAAACTTGGTAATTGTTCGAATTCATGTAGTTGATTTCGTTCGTCGCAGGCGCGCTGTTCGCCGTGTTGTGCATACAAATGCCTATCGGCGTCATCTTGTTCGGGCATTTCGTCGACCATTTCGAACTCGGGCAAATGTTTTGTGACCAACCGCCAGGCATTATCGCCTTGCTGCTCGATTTGACTTGTGCTTTTGTTTCTGCCATGTCGTGTCTCCTTATCGTGAGCGTTCGTGAATTAACCTTACATCCACTACCACGACTATAGTATAAGGTGACACGAAAATGCGTGTCAAAGAAATTAACAAAAATTATCAATTCTTTGCAGGCGATGGCGTACCCATCGACTTAAAGCGCAATTCAGGCGGCACATAGAGCACTTTCGTATCGGGCGCCACAGAATGCGTCAACCACACATTCGCCCCAATCACACTCCGCGCTCCTACGACCGTCTCGCCCCCCAAAATACTCGCTCCCGAATATATCGTCACATCGTCTTCGAGCGTCGGATGCCGCTTCACCCCCATGCTCGAATCGGGATTGGGAATGCTGAGCGCACCAAGCGTTACCCCTTGATACAACTTTACATTATTGCCAATCACGCTCGTCTCGCCGATGACAACCCCTGTGCCGTGGTCGATAAAAAATCCCTGCCCAATCCGCGCCCCCGGGTGAATGTCGATCCCCGTCCGATTATGCGCAAATTCGCTCATCATACGCGGCAAAATCGGCACACCCGCCTGGAACAAGATGTGCGCCATTCGGTGAATCGCCAACGCACGAAACCCCGGATAACTCAATATAATCTCGGCATAATACTTCGCCGCCGGGTCGCCCATATAAGCCGCATGCAAATCGGTGCGCAAAACGTCGCGCATCGTCGGCAACTTCTCAAAAAACGCATACGCCAGCCCCTCGGCCTGCTCCTCGACGGGCAAATCCGTCGACTCGAGACGCATCCGGCAATTCTCACACGTCTGCGCATAACGCAACGAAATCGCTATCAACCGCACCATGTCTTGATATGCCTCGCTCATGCGATTGCCCACGGCATAAATCATCCCGTCGCTGTTTCTCACGCAATCCGTCAACCCCGGGTAGAGCAGACTCTCAAGGCGATGCGTCAAGTCGGTCACACACGATTTCGACGGCAACGGCGCCGCCTGCATATTCGTCAAATCTGCATTCCGCGCATACGACTGGAGCATGCTTTGTATTAACGAATCAATCTTTTTCATATTTTTACATTCCTTTATATATTTGTAGAAGTTTTCAATCAACACTAGCCAATCGCCCCGCCCCCGCCGCAAAACCACGCCTCGCACTGCTACGAACGAATCAAACAGCCCAACGACGCCATACTCGGCACTGCTACGAACGAATCAAACGACGCCATAGATCTTTTTTAGATTGGGTGGGGGAAGTCTCCCCCTACGCGCCTCTCTTGCACGCACTTCGGTTCATGCACAATTCCCATGAATAAAATTCGATACTCCAATAAAACAACCTCATCAAAGTGCGTGCCGCGACGGCGCTACCCCCTCGACGTACCCCCACTGGTTGCGCCGCTAAAGCTGGCGCAACCGCCCCCTTACGCAGGGGGCAATCCGTGGCGCTTCGCGCCACATCTACCCCAGAGCACAGCAAAACCGCTTTACCATGCAATCTAGCAGTCTGCATCTATTATGGCATAAATCGACGTATCCGATCAGAAATCTTTAGCTTTGTGTCGTCGTACACACGCAGGGCTACCGCATTTACTTCTTCCGTTGAAACATCATGGTGATGAATATAATAAACTACAATGGCTTCCAAAGTGTATTGAAATCGGTGACGAATAACAATAGCGCACCAATTGTGCGCGATTTGTGCCGATGTCATGGCGTGGAATGCGCATTTTCAAATTCAATGACGAGTTGAACATGGTTAATGCCAAGCCCTTTGACGATGTCGAGGGCTCGAACGATATCGCCATGCCTGGCGCGTTTGTCGGCTCGAATATTGACCGATAACTCGGGATGCGCCACATACGATTCCGAAAGATACAGCTTCAGCGATTCATCGGTCTGTGCAACGGCGCTTTCGCCGTGATACATGCGCCCGTTTTCGTCGATCGTGATTTGCACCGAAGCCTTGGGCGTCGGATCGGCATGCGTCGACGATTGTGCCAACTCTATTTCGATGATCGCTTCTTCGACGCGCGACTTGTCTTGCGAAAACGTCATCGTCAAGAGCAAGAAGACGAGCAATAGAAAGACGACATCGATGAGCGGGGTAATATCGAGCGATGGCGTATATCGGATTTTGGCGCGTCCAAATTGCATGTTTGGTCTCTATATCTCGATGAAAAAGAAAGTTACAACGAATAAATCGTTGTAACATTTGTTAATGCGATATTTTCGTTATATTTTATTGACGATCTAGATCAATACATTCCATACATTCCATTCGATACATATTGCGAAATCACTTCGATGCTTCATCGTTGGGTAGATTGGCATTGCGGGGCGAATCGGCGGCTTGAGTCGATGCATTGGCGACATCGATTGCCGCTTGTGGGGTAGGGGTGGGCGCCTGAGCGAGTGCGTTTTTGGGCGGTGGAGCTAACAAATCGACGATGCGCGTTGCAGAAGTTTCGAGCTCGATCATGAAATCGTCGATCTTGGCACACAATGCCCGGTGCATGATGAATGCCGGAATGGCGACGCAAAGCCCCGCCGCAGTCGTCAAGAGCGCCTCCCAAATGCCCCCGGCGAGCATGCCTTGATTCGACGTCATACCAGCGGCGTATTCGTCGGCCATTTGGCTAAAGATAGTGATCATCCCCGTGACCGTGCCCAAGAGCCCGAGCAATGGTGATAACGTCGAAATGGCGCCGATCGACGGCACTCGGCGGTTGAGATAGACCTCGGCGACATGCCCCTCGTCGCCAACTGCCGAAATGAGATCGTCGCGCGCAATGTCGCGTTTGGTGAGCGCCGTGCGGGCAATGCGAGCCATGCAACCGCGATGTTCGTCGCAAAGCGTAAAGGCGCGCTCGAATTGCCCGAGTTTAATCGCTTCGATCAACGGTTCGATGAGGCGCTGCGATCGCGTTCGCTCATGGCGAAAGACGATGAGGCGCTCGATAAAAAGCACGATCGCCACGATCGAACTCGCGATGATAAATATCATGACGACGCCGCCTTTGGCCAAAAACTCATAGGCGGAGACGATGGAGTCGTACATCGTGATTGGTCCTTATAGGGAGATGAAAAAAATGGAGAAAAATTCTACGATTTATACTGTAAGTTGTTGTTTTTATTGAACTTTATTTGAGTCGTTAGTTTTTGCATCTTCGTCATGGATCGGTGGATTTGAACCATGAGCATTTGCGCTGTCGCCAGAAATCGTTTGCTTATCGACAGTTTGATTTGCGTCGTGAGTTTTGAATACGCCATTGCGCTTGACGACGTGAGCGGCTAGTGCATAGGTCATCGATCGTTCGGAGACGAACCGATAAAATACCTCGGGCGTTTGGCTCGGTGGCGTATCGGTTTCGATGCGCCCGACGGCCTCTTGCAGGAGTTTTTTTTGTCGCCAACGCAAATAGGCACTGGCGATGAGCCACGACATGAGCATGACGCCAATCGATTGGATGAGCGCAAAAGACGTCCATCCGACGAGGCGAAAGATGGCGACAGCCGCCACGGCGACGACGATGACGACCATCGCCGAAATGGCAATCGTATAACGCGATAGCTCGGCTTCGAGCCAAGATGCGACAGATTCGAAATCATCGTTGTTCATGGGTAATCGCGCTCGGGTGCAATGGCAAAGGGTAGCCGTGAAATGGCGTGCAGTGCGAGTTTTTGGGCGAAATCGTCGATATTTGCGGGCGTTTCGGCAAAGGCAATGATGAGATCGCCACCGCCGGCACCAGCCGTTTTGACGACGGCCCCCGATTCTCGCGCCAATCGTTCGACGATATCGAAATCGCTTGGAATGACGGGCATATCGATGCATTCGCCCCACGATCGGAGTAACGCCAAAAGTCGCGGGATTGTTTCGATAAATCGACGCTTTGATGCTTGCTCGATATCGGCATACATTTCTTCGTAGAGATCGGCCATTTGAGCGAGTATTTTTTTCGGCTCGCGATCGCATCTGACGCGCTCGGCGGCGCGGATAAAGGGCAGAGTCGCGGCTCGTCGATGCATCGTAAATATGCCCATGGGGGGCAAGTGATGCGGAGCGAGCCGCGACACCTCAATAGCTGTGTCGCAATTCTTTGCGCCGACGACGCCGCCGAGCGCCGATGCGGCGATATCGATCCCAGATCCGAGGCCATTTTGTAGCGCGCGATGCGCCTCAATGGCTTGTATCAATAGTTTATCGGGGGGAGCACAGTGCGATAGGGCGGCGCATGCGCGCGCATGGGCTTGAACCGCCGCCACGACCGACGCCGCACTCGAACCTATGCCGTATTTATTGTTCAAATCGTCGAAAAACAACCGATCATCGGCGTCGATTTGCGCCACAAGACTCGGGCGAAGCCAATTCGCTAGAATGTCTTTAGCATCGAATAAATTTTTTGGATCTGGCGAATGTTCACCCGATAAATGCGCATGATTGAGGTGCAATTCGAATTTGGCATCGAGCGCGACGGCGACGCCACGGGCGCCATACATGACGGCGTATTCGCCAAAAATAAGGGCTTTGGCATAACCAAAGCCCGAAACAGAGAGGTTTGTATCCATCCAAATACGGCTACCGATTACGAGTTAATGCCCACCGAGTTAGCGGTTTTGCAAATTGCGTTGCTCGTTGAAATAATCGCGCACGCGTTTTCGTCGGTCGATTTCGTCGGCAAAGTACGATTTGGCGTATTCTTGCATGGCGGCATCGCTGAGCATAATGGGGTTGAGCGCATTGTTGAGAACAGCGGGTTTGAGCTGTAACCGCCATTGTCCGTCGCTTTCGTGGACCATTCGAAACGTCTGCCCAGATTGATTCGTGTGAATATCGACGACGTAATCGGAGATGATATCGTCGCTTTTGAACTGAAGCCCCGATTTCGTCGACTCGTCGAAGACGAGTTTTTCGGGGTGGAAGAGATAGGCAAATAAATCGATTTCGTTTGTAATGTTTTGTTTATCGAGGAGGTCGGTGCCCGTTCGATCGCGCATTTGTTTGTGTTCGATGGGATCGAAATACGTCGTGATGACTTTATCCATGCGCACGAGAGAGACGTATGCTTGGATAAACGCCATCTTCGATTTGGCGTCGATGGTGTTCCAGATGGATGTTTTATCGCAATCGCTGGGTGCCTTGGAACACGCCTCGAGCGTGGCGATAATCGCATTGAAAGAATCGACGGCGGGTCGGGCCGAGTTCGACGGATACGCCGTACACCCCAAAGTGGTCGAAAGTCCACAGACGACGAAGATCAACGAAAGAAAACGAGCAGAAAATGAGCGCATAATGAACCTTAAACTAGAAATCTCAAATGGGATAACTCACATCGCCAAGCCACTAGGGCCCCGCGAGCTAATCATCCATTTTAAATTGCATCGAGAAGGGCAATTGCACGTTGCACTTTTCTTCCATTTGGCAAATATCGCGCCAATAACGCATCGCCTGGTAAGTATCGAGCGTGATGTTGACTTCGATTTCGAATTTCATGGCCGAGGTCATAAAACCGCGCAAATCGCCGACATTGAGCTCCGAGAAGCGCGCCTTGTCGAGAGTCGACGGGGTAGGCGTGACATAGAGCCAAAAGACCTTCGTTCCGTTGTTTTGATCGACGATCGAAATGCCCATGTCGCGGATGATGCCGAGATTAAACGGATCGCCATCTGTCACGCTGCCCTCTTGCAACATCACAGTAGGCGTATCGAGCCATGCCTCGACGAGATCCATCGACTGGAGCGGACCGAGATCGCGATCGAATTGGAATCGATGATGAACTTTGACTTTTTGATCGGCTTCGACGGCCTTCGTCACGTCGACTGTGACGACAGTACTAATCGAATCGTAATGCGTTTCGCTCGAACACGCCAAATGAAACATCGAAGCCGCACACAAAAAACTTAAAGGAATGATCTTTCTCACGCTTTGCCTCCGATAACAAAACACGGTGGATTATTATAATGGCTCATGGTGCTTAAATCAAGGCTATTTGCGCCATCGTGCGACTTTTGACGTCGTTGTAGATGCGCGATGGCGGTGATCAATAGCCGTCGTTCGAAGAAAAAGCAAATAGCGCGGTTAAAACGCATCGGGAAGCCCGAACCAAGTGATTTGAGATATACCGAGAGGCCAGTTTGCTGGGATTTCGATGGAAACGTCGATGGCGCCTTGGGCATTGGTCGTCGCCAGTGGCGATGTGAACGAACGATCGCCGTTGACGATGGCGATTTGGATGCGTTGATTGGCATAGAGATCGCCATTTTTGCGATAGAGACGCCCGCGGTATTGCATGGCAGTATTGCGGAAGGCTTGGGGTTGAATCGTGCCATAGGGCACGAAGTGCAAGATTTCGCGCCGTTGCGCCGCAGTTTGGCTTCGTGCAGCGTTGGCGGGCGCATAGCCCTGAGGCTCTGTAGCGCTTGAATTTGCATTTTGCGCCACCGGTAGAGCATCGCGCCAAGAAACGGTTTGAGAACGCTTGAAATCGGGAGAAACGATGCGCAAGCTATCGGCTTGGCCGCCGAGTTCAATCGGAATCCATTCGCCGCCGTGTTTGATTTCGACGAAGGCGTGAGCCTCGTTATAGACGATGCGCACTTCGTAGCCCCAGATTTCGGCGGCGAGCATCAATAAAAAGGCGCGATGCCGACAAAGCCCTTTGCGTTGGGCGACGATGCGTTTGATCAAGTCGTCGCCTAGAGATGCATCATCTTCTAGAATATCGAGAGGTTCGCTTATAAAGTTCTGAAAAAAAGCGATAACATCTCGGAATGTTCGGCTATCGTTTGGATATATCGGCGTATCTTCGAATAGACTGAGCAGGCGTTCGCGCCGCCTTTGATCTGCGATATCGTCAGTTTTGGGCGGTTTTGGGAGGGCATTGCCAAAGATATCGGGCGATTGTGGTATGCCTGCATTGGGCGGTGAGGCGACTTCGTAGTCGATGCGATAGGGTCCGGGGCGATGGATCTTTGCCATGTAGACGTCGCCATCGCAGCGATAAATCGATATATCGCCGTTTGGGCGTGGGTTGGCGTGGGCATCAGAGACGCGAACCGAAACGATTGCCATTTGTGGATCGGTGCTCGGGAGTGGGATTTCTTCGTCGGCAGTTGTCGTGGAGCCTTGGACGACGCCCGATCGGAAAACCGCATGCGATGCCGGAGATCGCCTTGGGCGATAGAGTTTACAGTTGGGTTTGGCGGGTGGAACGATAATCCAAGTGTTGTCGCTAGAGAGCGCGACTTCGGAGAGCACGCCATATCGCTTATAGACGCCGATAGGTGGGGCAAAAGGCTCGACGAGTGTGAGATCGCCGCCGCGATTTGTCTTATCGTCGAGCGATAGGTAGGAGAGTGGGGCGGCATGGTCTATCATATCGCCGGCTGATGGCTGTTGAACGGGGCTTGGGATGGGTTCGAGCGACTGAAATGAGAAGAACTCATAGGGCATTTGCGCCGAACAAGTGACAGCGACGCCGAGAGCGGTGCAAAAGATGAAAAATCGATGCATGAGGGCTGGCGATGGTTTGCAGAAGATTTTGCTGGGGCGTTGCGGGGCTTTATGAAATTCGGTTCGCGGTATTTGCCGCGCAATGATATTCATGCCCCGCAGAGGGGGTAGCGACGTATGGGCGTCGTGCAAAGCATGCGCCCATAGGCGCGTAGGGGGAGGCTTCCCCCACCCCAAACGACATCATCGACGAGTGATGATGCGTTGGCGCGTGGCGGTGCAGGCGTGTGGCTAGCCTTCGAGGATTTGTTTTGCGATGGCGTTTGCGGGAGCGCGTTCGGCGAGTTGTCGTGCGACTTCGCGGATTTGTGCGTCGTCGTCGCCGCGATTTTGTTTGAGTAAGATGAGTTTTTCGAGGGCGGCGATGGCGAGAGGCTCGTCGGGGCGGATGAGTGAGGTGAGTTTTGCTTCAGCGTCGTCGTAGCGTTTTTCGTCGATGTCGAAAGCGGCGGTGAGTAGTGTCATTTTTTCGGATTTGACGCCGCGTTGTGAGAGCGCGTCGAGGAGTTTTTGTGCGGCGTCGCGGTCGGATTCGCGCAGGAGGAATGCGATGTCGGTGTCGATTTCGTCGCGTATGTTTGCGTCGGCGGCGGCCGATGCCTGCTGGAGTGTGGCGAGTGCTTGTTTTGCGTCGTTTGTTTGCAGGAGGTATGTCGATTTTTGGCGCATGAGAGCGATGCGTGCGGGTGTGTCGAAAGCGTCGGAATCGAGGAGTTCGTCGATGATTTTGAGTGCGTTTGCGAAGTCGCGCATGGCTTCGTAGACGACGGCGGTTTCGAGTTTGACGCTGTTTTTGGCGGCGTCGGGCGATTTTGCGAGTTTGAAGGCGAGTATTTTGAGTGCCTTTTTGAAGTGGCGAATGCGTTTGTAGAATTCGAGGAGCTCGTAGTCTTGTGTGAGTTGGAAAGCCCTTTTGAAGTAGGCCTCGGCGGTTTGAATATTCTGCTTAGATTCGTAGAGTTTGCCGAGTTTTATGCATAGGATTGTGGCATCTTCTGGAGATAATGTTTTGATGGCGTTTTCGATGACGGAGGTGAAAGATTCGTCGTCGATGTTTTCGGCGCATTCTTTGACGAGTGCGGCGATGGAAACGTCGGTTTTTTCGGATGAGGCGCGGCGTGGTGCGACGGCTTTGTTGGCGGGCGACGAGGTGGCGGGCTTTTCGACGGCTTTGTTGGCGGGCGACGAGGCGTTCGACCAGAGGTTTGCCATGTGTTTGCATTCGTCGCTGTCGGAGTTGGCTAGTGCGGCGATGGCTGGCTTGACGAAATCTTCGATTTTGTTTTGTTTGGCGATTTCGTAGGTGTCGCGGCTGAGGAGTTGGCAGACTTCGTCGAGGTCGCCCATCGAAGCGAGCAGATTTGCCTTTGAGAGTTTGAGGACGGTCTGAGTGAGCGTGGGCATTTGTGGGGCGATAGTATCGAAGAAGCAGATGATTTGCCCTTTGTCGATGTTGTCGGCTTCGGCTTCTTTGATGAGTTCTTCGATGAGAGCGGGGATTTTGGCTTCGTTGTCGTTTGCCAAGATGCCCAAGAATTGCGCCATGGCCTCGGGGTCGCCTTGTTTGATGAGGGCGAACGAGAGTGCTTTGCTGATGTAGTTCCAGCGGTCTTGTGGCGTGAATTTTTCGATGGGGAAGTTTTTGCAGATTTCGATGCAGTCGAAGTCGCGGCCAATGCGAGCGAAAGCCGTGAAACAGCATTTGAAAGCGGGGACGTTGTCGGGGATGAGGGAGAGGATTTTTTGATAAGCGCCGGCTTCTTTATCGAGATCGCCTAGAGCGTGCTCGCTGTAGCAGCTGGCAAGTGTCGTATAGATTTTTGCAAGTGTTCTGGAGTCTTCGACTTCGGAGGAGGCGTCTTCGAGCTCGTATGCCCAGGTGCTGAGGCTGTCTTTGTCGTCTTTGATCGTCTGCTTGAGCATGGTGAAGAGCCGATCGCTTGGGGCCATGGCGTAGAGTTTGGCGTGGATGGGGACGAAGACGTCGAGGTTTTCGCTTGGGTCTTGTCCGAGTAGGAAACCGACGTATCGTTCGAGGAGGTTTTTCTTTTGTTCGGGCAGGAGATTGCGTTCGAGGATGCTCGTATAGAGGTCGCCGATGAACGACGCCATGGCGGAGGCGATGCAACGCGGCTCGATGCGTTGCAAGAAGGCGATGGCTTTTGGCGTGTCGAGGTCGTTGATGAGCTCGCGGATATTCGATTGAATATCGTCTTGTGCGTCGCTGAATTGTAGGAGAGTTTCGTAGACGCCCATGAGTTTTTCGTCGTCGTCTTCGAAAGCGAGTTTCATTTCGTGGCAGGCGTTATTGAGTTCTTCGCGTAATTTGTCGTTTTTCGTGCGAGCGGCTTTAATCGTGGCGTAGATATAGGCGCGTTCGGTGCGTCCGTCTTTGAGGGCCAGGTCGTAGCACAAATCGATCGCTTCGTTATTGGACGAGACGTTGGCGACGGCTTTTTCGGCGTAGTCGAGGGCGTATTTTTCGTGGTTGGGTAGCCGCATGAGGACTTTGGCGACGCGGACCCAGATATTGGAGAAGTCGTCGCTGGAGAGCGATTCCGTTTCGAGCAAACTCATGCCTTCGCGGAATTCGTTATAGGCATGGATTTTCGAGGCGATGCGATAGAGTAGGGCATCGATGAGCGTATTGCGCGGAGCGAGTGCGATGGCGTGTGATAGAGTTTCGAGGGCTTCGGGCTGATCGCCTTTGAAGCTCTGCAAGCCGGAATCGATGAGTTCCGATATGCACTGGCTGTTGGGGTCGTCGGCGACGTTGAATTTATCGCGGAGTTTTTCGACTTTATCGCATTGCGCGAAGTTGACGATGTGAAGCGTGAGCGTGACGATAGCTCGTAGCCGTTCGGTATCGGTGAATTCGTCCATGAGCCCATCGACGATTTTGTAGAGGTCGTCGAAATCGTTTCCGGGGTATCCTTCGATGGCGCATCGCTCGTAGAGCCCGATGGCTTCGGCGACGTTGACGCATTTGAAGGCTTGGATATGGGCGCATTCGAGGATGAGTTCGCATCGCTTTTGTGCGTCGTCGATCGTATCCCAATGATTGGAAAGCAACTCGATGAGATCGTCCCATTTCGCGGCATCGCGCAGATGGCGTCGCATTTCTTGGAATGCATCGGCATTGGAAGGGTCGTATTCGAGGGCTTCTTGGAAGGCTTCGGCGGCTTTTTCGCTATCTTTGATGAGATCGCCGTAGATGTGCCCGATAGCGGCCGAGAGAGCAGCGCGTTTTTCGATGTCGGATTCGAAATAAATCGCATGCGCTTCGTAGTATTCGACGAGTTTTTGGAATTTGTTGTCGGCGAAGAGCTCGTTTCGGGTTCGGATGAAGTCGAGTCGTTCATCGGCGAGGATATCGCGCGTAGGAATGGCTAGGAATGGCGAATGGATGGGGAGCATCCGCGAGCTGAGCTCGTTGAATCGGCGATTGCGATCGAAGATGTATTGGACGTTTGGCGTGCTCACGCCCGTATTGCTGAGCGAAGTAATGATATCGCTGATTTCGGTTTGCATCGCCAAAAGGTCTTTGACGAGCATCGACGTGCCCGACGGGGAATCGACTTTGAGATTTTCGTAGAAACCATCGGGATCGAGGTCGTCGAGCGATATATCGATGATGGCTTTGGTGAGGACGGCATCGATGGGATCGAGCGATGCAGCGTTATCGCTCCAAATCCATCGCATCAATCGTTGGATCTTTTCGGCATCGTCGCGAATGTCTTTCGCTCGCGATTCGCACAAAAAGACGCGCCGCGACATGATATCTTCGAAATCGAAGGTGTTTTCGAGCCCGGGCATGTAGTGGAGATCGTTGTTGGCGGCCAGGCGCAGAAGGATGATCATGTGCCCGCGATGGAATCGGGTTTTGTTGCCGAAATCGATGGGGACGATCCAGCCTGCGTCGATATACGTATCGAGGCATTCGGCGATATTGGCAAGTCCACGGCGTTTCATCATGACGACAAATGTCTCTTTGTCATACACCTCACAAAGATTCGGTGCCATTTCTCGTATTGTTTTCATGTCTATAGCCATGTCGTTACCTCTATCGCGTAAAAGATGTTCCACACAAATGCCGCAAGAGCACAGTTGCATAGCATCCCGAGGGAAGCGCAAAATGTACATCGATACAGCTCGTGTCTATACGTATAAAATTCAAAAGGCTTGGTAAGATGACGAATTGTCTTCGGTCGCCGGCGGCGAATTTCGCCAGCGTCGCGGTATCGAACGCGGCGCCATGCGCCGCATTTTCGTCGGCTTGCCAATGGGCAAAAAAGGCTTGCGCCGCTTGCGTTTCAAACGCGCTGACATCGCCATGCGCAGGCATGACTTTTTTGCCGAAGAGTGGGAGCGTGATGGCGACTTCGCCGGCGGCGATGCGCGGCGTATCGATTTGCGGGTCGTCGCAAACGAAGCAACCGGCGTTGATCTTTTGCAAGACGTCGCCCGCAAAGGCGATATTGCCCGATTTGTCGAATCGCGCCGCCGCCATGAGATTGAATATAGCCGATTGGACGGCACTGACGAGGAGAAGGCGTTTTTGATGTGGCGCGCGTTTGCCCGCCAATATAGCCATGCCCTCGGCGACGTTTCCGCCATCGAAACCGAATCGTTGCTTGCCAAAGTAATTGATAAATCCCTGCTGACGCAGATTATCGATCGCCGATTGGATGGCGTCGTCGTCTTGCGTCGTCTCGACGATTCGAACTTTGAAAATATTACCTTTTAAATGCCCGAGGCGCAATTTATTCGCATGTCGCGTCGTGCGCAAAACGCGTAACCATCCTAGATCGTTGAGTTGATCGATGGGGGCATTATCGTCGCTCGGCGTGTGAATGCTCACCCATTGCCGCGTCACGGCGTGGGCGTCTTTTTTTCCAGCATAGCCGATGTCGATTTCTTTGACGCCAAAAGCCTTGATAATCTCTTTGATGGCCTCTGGCGTGCCCTTTCCGTTTTTTTCGATCCAAAGATAGACGTGTTCGCCTTGCCCCGATGGGGAGTAGGCGGGGACTTCTTCGACTTCGAAATCTGTATTTTTGGCGCCCATATCGCCGCCAATACCGGTGGCAGATCCGCTCATGGGCAAATCGTCAGACCATCCCGAGCGGATGACTTCATCGAACCAACGATTTTCGGACAAATCTTGGATATTTGGCAAACTCATCATAGACCTCATCGCAACCGAAACTGCCGGCAACTAATCATCTGTGCTCGGCGTTGTATCGGCATCTTGTACTCGTTCAACGGCGTTATCGATCGAATCGCTCGGCGGGGGAACTTCTCGAAATTGAACGAAGATGATGATGATGACGACGACGAGTAGGAATGTGAGCGATACGGCGATGATGGCGAGCGTTTTTTCGCTCATCATTTGAATTTTTTGGTTGAAATAAGCCGAGGCCTTGGCAAAAGCCTCCGATACGAATTCGAAGGCATTTGTCTTTCGCCCCTTGACGTCTTTCATATTGACCATGACGGTGCTTTCGTTGCCGGGCGACGAGATGCTGAGATCGACGCTTCGGGCGACGGAGCAATCGGCCGACAAGGGCGACGGAGAATTCGCCGGATGTTCTTGGAAAGCGGGTTGTGCATAGACAGCCGTCGGGTACATTTCGCCCAATGGCGTTCCTAAGGCGATGCGGCGAGCAGCATCGGCATTCATAATCGTCGTATCGCTTGCGTCGACGAGGGGATCGGACGATCGAATCTCGTTGCGCAACGAGACTTTTTTTCGTTGTTCCGATGAAATCGCTTCGTTTTTGCTCTTTTGCGCCAAATACTTCTCGACGAGCAACGATAGATTGATCGAGTCGTAGACTTTGCATCCGTCGTGAAAGAACTGCGTGAGGGCGAGCAAGAAGTCGCGCGAGCTGGCGAATCGCTGATTGATATCGCGAGCCAAAGCCTTGGCGACAATGAGTCGGAGTTTTTCGGGGATATTGGGCAAATACGTTTCGATGGGGACGAAATCGGCCATGCGCGTCTTTGTGCGCAAGCGCATATCGTCGATCGAAAGCGGGTAGAGCATGTGCCCGCAGAGCATTTCATAGAGCACGGCACCGAGAGCAAAGACGTCGGCTCGCTGGTCGACGCGATCGCCACGGGCTTGTTCGGGGCTCATGTAGTTGAATTTTCCCTTAATCGTACCGACTTGCGTTTCGGTCGAGGCGCGTTTTGCCTTTGCAATGCCAAAATCGATGAGCTTGACTTCGCCTTCTTTCGAGATGCAAATATTTTGCGGATTGACGTCGCGATGGACGATGCCGAGTGGCTCGCCGTTGTCGTCGGTCATTCGGTGGGCATACGACAAGCCGGCGCACACTTCCATGGCAATGAAGACGGCGGCTTCGATGGGGAAGACGCGATTGAGCCCGAAGAGGTGGCTCGATAAATCGGCCAAACTGACGCCATCGACGAGCTCCATGACCATGAAATACGTATCGCCATCGTGCTCGAGACCATAGACTTGGCAGATATTTTTATGCGTCATGCGCACGGTAATCCGCGCTTCATCGAGTAGCATTCGGACGTAATTGTCGTCCTCGCTCATGGCGCCTTTGATACACTTGAGTGCAACGACTTTATCGACGCCCCCAATCCCCTCGGTTTTAGCTCGATAAATGCGAGCCATCCCCCCTTCTGCGATCAGACCATCGATCCGATATTTACCAAGAACGTCTCCCATAACTCCCTTTACCAGCAGACAAAAAGGCGATCTATGCTAACACAGATCGCCCAATTATCGCAAGAACGCCTTGCAGTCTGCGGGCAGATTATCGAAGATTACTTTGCCGCCGCGATGGCATTATCGCAAGAACGCCTTGCAGTCTGCGGGCAGATTATCGGAGATTACTTTGCCGCCGCGATGGCAGAGGCAGGCGCCGTGATGCTGATGACGTTATCTTGAACGACGATATTCGTATCGACTGCCGATTTGAGCTCGACGACGACGCGGACGTTTTTGCCCTCCGCCTTGGCATAGGCTCGGGCAAATGGCGATTGAAAGTATTTCATATCGAGCTCGCGTTTGTTGTTGGCCACGGCGAGTTTAGTATTGGCAAGTCGAATTTCGACGCGGTTCGATGGTGTAGCGATGCGCTCATAAGTCGTGGGCGAAGTCGTCTGCAAGAATATGCGATGCGTCTTTTCCTCGGGCATGAAACCAATCCACGACAATTGATTGGCACTCGTCTTCGCAAACGTGCTTTCGTTTTGCGGTTTGAGCCGCTTGGGCGGCGTGACGCCATGATATTCGGCAGGCACGATGGTGGCAGCCGCGACGACGGGTTCGGGCTCGGCTGGGACTGTATCTGCACCATTGCCAAAGCTACCCTTCGATACGGTGACTTTGGCGATTCTGCCATCTTGTTGCCCAGAGCTCGCTCCATTGCCCTGACGCGCCCCCGCAGGTGCTGGGGCAGGCGCCGGCGCTGCCAACTTCTCGGGCAACGGCATCCCCGGAATATAACCAATCCCCGTCGGTGGCGCATCTTGCGCCGCAGCAGGTAAAGCAAACAATAGGCTAAAGAGCATCGAACAAACGAGTTTTTTCATCATCGAATCCATCCAGGCAATACGACAAAAAGGCGTAGCAAAAGGCGCAAAGGGCGCACAAGTCATTTTATACCAGATAGAAGGGAATGCAAATTATTGAATTTTCATTGCGCATACAATGCGTTCTTGAAGCGCGGGGGGATGGATAGGCCGGGCATTCCTCATAACGCTTGCGAGCACTGGTAGCCGAGCACACAATAAAAAAGGCTCCCCGTTGGGGAGCCTTTTTTATTTGCTAAGAGCGCGAATCTTATTCTTCGCCTTCGTTGCCTTCTGTAGCTTCGGCGCCTTCGCCAACGGCGAGGCGGGCGAAGCGAGCGATTTGAATATTCTCGCCCGTCGTCATCGAGAGTTCAGCGCGTTTCATTTCGACCGTCGGTTCGGCGTTATCGCCCATCCAGTGTTGGTCGAGGAGGGTGATTTCGGAGAGCCATTTGTCGACGCGACCCGGAACGATTTTTTCTTCGATAATTTTCTCGGGTTTAGACGATTTGGCGTTTTTGTTTTCTTCGAGGGCTTGCTCAAGGATGAGGCGTTGACGATCGGCCAAAACGGCGGGATCGAGTTGTTCGCGACGAACGATAAGGGGATTGCAACCACAAATGTGGATCGCCAAATCATGGCAGAAATTGCGGAAGCTTTCGGTCTTGGCGACGAAGTCGGTTTCGCAGTTGACTTCGACCAAGATAGCCGTTTTACCGTCGTGGTGAAGATACGTGCCGATGTAGCCTTCGGAAACTTTGCGACCGCTACGCTTAGCGGCTTTGGCGAGGCCTTTGATCTGGAGCAATTCCGTCGCTTTTTTGACGTCGCCATCGCTTTCGACGAGGGCTTTTTTGCAATCCATCATGCCGACGCCTGTAGCTTCGCGAAGTTCTTTAACCATTTGAGCTGTAATATTTGCCATTGATATCCTCTATACAGATTGAAATCACGCTTCGATGCGTGAATGAAAGATGATGAACGATTGCGCGCGTGCGTCCTCCCGAAAAAACGACACCATATCGATCTAATTATGACATGGGCAAAGGGGGGAGCGCACGAGAGCCAAACGATGTGCCATCGCCGCTAGGAAGCGGCGACAATCAAGCGAGATCGCCAGTCGGCGTTCTTACTTTTCGCTTTTATCGGCTTCGACGGGGCGACCACGGTGTTGAACTTTCGTCGTAGCGGTCGTTTCGGCGTGAGCTTCTTTGCTGGCATCGGCGCCACGGCGTTTCGTACCTTCGATGCAAGCATCGGCGATAGCGCTGGCGAAGAGGCGAATCGAACGAATGGCATCGTCGTTGCCAGGGATGACGTAGTCGATCGGCTCGGGATCGCAGTTCGTGTCGACGACGGCGATGACGGGAATGCCCAAAATCTTGGCTTCGTTGACGGCGATCGATTCTTTACCGCTGTCGATGATGAAGAGTGCGCCCGGGAGACCGTTCATATCTTTGATGCCGCCCAAAGATTTTTCGAGTTTTTCGCGTTCGCGTTCGATGACGCGGACTTCTTTCTTCGAAAGCTTCGCCAACGTGCCATCGGCTGCCATGCGTTCAAAATTGCGAAGTTTTTCGATCGACGAACGGATCGTTTTCCAGTTCGTAAGCGTACCACCCAACCAACGTTCGGTGATGAAGAACTGACCAGCTCGCGTTGCTTCTTCGGCGATGACGTCTTGTGCTTGGCGTTTCGTGCCGACGAAAAGGACAGGAGCACCCGATGCCACGACATCGGCGACAAAATCATAAGCCTTGTCGAATGCCACGACTGTTTTGCCGAGGTCGACGATATGGATACCATTGCGAGCACCGTAAATGTACGGTTTCATTTTCGGATTCCAGCGCTTCGTCTGATGGCCAAAGTGAACACCGGATTCCAAAAGTTTTCTCATTGAGATGTGCGGCATGATTTCTCCTCGTGTTATGCCTCCGCCGATTATTGCTCGCAGCCCAAACGATTTTGGGACACCGTACGAACACCATTCTATCATGAAATCGGCGTGTGAATTCGTCTATTACTCCAGTAACAGACCCCAAGCATTATGCACATTTCCTAAACGATGTCAATCATTTTCGAAGCCTCTACTTCGCCAAAAGAATCATACCTGTTTCGACGTCTCTACTTCGCCCAAATCAGTCGCAAATCTCGAATGTTTCAAAGCCTCTACTTAACCGAAATGAGATACGAATCTTGCGAGACGCTTAGGGAATGGATGTTGACGTCTTCGAAGCAAAAATCGCGTTCGTAGTCGAAATGCTTTGGTCCCATGTAGTAGGCGTTGATTTCGAGCTCGATCGTCGTTTCGTCGTATTGATAGGCGGCGTCTTTCGTCGTCGGTTCGTAGTTGACGAGTACGGGGTAGTCGGGGGCTTGTTCGCTCAACGATGGCAAGACGACTTCTCGATATGGCGATGGAACGTAGATTTCCCACAATAAATGGGCTTGCGAAGCCCCGATATCGGAGTTGAGTATTTTATTGTGGATGGGTGGCGTCATGTAATTGAGCCGCAAAATCGTCAGATCGGCATCGGATTTCATTTCCCAAGCAATTTTTCGACTGGGGTAGAGATTTCCGCCGACGGCGTCGAGTGCTTCGGATTGTGGTGGTTCGGGCGTAACGAATTTTGGCAAACTAGGCCATTGAGCGCCGTCGTTCATATAGACGGCGGGCGTCGCCGTCGACGATTTGTCGAAGACGATGTGCGAAACGCGCGTCGATATTCCGGGCAAATCGAATCCCGACACGGCCCGACGCGCCGCAAGCCCGACGACCATCGGATCGACCGAAAGCCCAAGCGAAGTGAGGACTTCATCGACGGCGCGCGGAAAGATGAGCGAAATCGGGTTCGAAAAATTCGGCAGATTCCATTCCGAATTGACGTCGAGAAATATGTATCCCTTCCCCGTTCGAATCATCGGCAAAACGAGCCCCATGGGGAGTGCTTGCCCCGTCTTTGGATCGGTGGGGAGCTGGCCGAAGTGAAGTCGAGCATCGTCGGTATTTGTGCGCAAATCGATTTGCAATGGCAAATCGATGTCGACGGTTTCGCCCGCTCGCACCTCGATTTCTTTAATCCCCAAAGCCATCGGTTTGAACTTGAGTTCGTATGGATTCTGCGATGCAGCCAATATATTTCCGCCGGCTCCGGCTAGGGCAAAGATGAGATATTTCCCTGGCTCGAGCTTGTCGAGGCTAAATCGCGACAGCGACGGATCGCGTTTATTAGACAAAACCAAATTGGGCGGGATGTCGAATAACTCAGCCGTCACCGATTCTCCATTGGGCGGGCGCAATATCGAACCCGTATTCATCGAGCTCAGGGGCATGTTGCGAATCGCCGCTTGGACGATGGCGATGTTTATCGTTCCGAAGACGTTTGTATTTTGTGGGGGTAGGGTAGGCAATCCCGTTTCTCCCCAGAATCCGCGCACAGTGCCCGTGACTTTTGCCCCCTCCGTTTTGGCGTCTTTTTGCGCAATATCGCGCGATATCAATGGGAATACGATGACGCGAGCATCGATATGCGTCATCGTCACATATCGCGCTTTTTGTGCACCAATCGTCACCGTCACTTCGCCCTTCAATCGTTCGTCTTCGAAAGCCACGCATCCATTGTCGTCGGTCGTGCCGTGCAAAACCGATCCATCGCCGAGATCGACTTGTACGTAAGCCCCCGGCTTTGCGCGTAGTGCCGAATCGCTCCAATTGAGCGATTGCCCATCGACGGCGGCGACGATGAGTTTCCCGTCCATCTTGCCCGAATTGGCATAAATCCCCGGATTGACGCCTGGCGTCGTGAGGACGAAATCGGCACACGACGAACTTTCGGGGCTCGGCGTGGGCTTTTCGGGATCGGGCTTTTCAGGCGTCGGCTTTTCTGGGTCGGGATTGTCTGGATTCGGCTCGATGCTCGTCTCTTTTTTGAGCTTCAATTCGACGAGTATCGTTTCCGAAACGTTGGCATGCATCAACGAAAACGTCACCTCGGCGGCACCATCGTTCGACGACGACAGCGAAATCTCAAAAATCCCCGTGCCAATCTTCGTCAAAGGCGTCAGTTCGCCAAACGTCGTGCGTACTTCGAGCGTGTCGTCGTCGATCCAGCGCCCATTAGCATCGCGCACGGCGATTTGAACCGTCGCCGTCGCCTGCGTTTCGGTCGAAACTGTCGAAACGACCGTCGGAACGACGTTAATCTTGGGCTTATCGCACGGCGACGGATCGAGGGCATCGGGAATCGTATCGCCATCGGTGTCGGGGGTATGGGGATCGGTGCAAAACATCCGTTCCTGTTCATCGCTCAAGCCATCGCCATCGGAATCCAATCCGCGCACCTCGGCGGTGCACGACGATGCCATTGCAATGGCAACGATCGATAGGGCAGAGAGTGCGATAGAACACCGCCTCTGGTATCGTTTCGTGGATCGGGACGGTAGACATTCTATCGGATCGGGCGAATTTATCGGATTCATCCGATCAACGCGCCTGCGTTCGACATCGATATCGGGCGGATTTATCCGATGAACAGGCTCGGGCGAATTTATCGGATTCATCCGATCAACGCGTCTGCATTCGACATCGATATCGTGGCAGATGGAGGGCGGAATGGTGAGAGAGTTTTTCTGCGTTTTCATGCGTAACTATTTGATTTTACTAAACTTTTATCATCACAATCGCCATCACCGAAGCCGCCAACGGTCGATTTCATTGAAGCCGCCAACGGTCGATTTCATTGGAACTGCAGCCGCAAAGCCGCGTGCCAAGCAAAGGCATACCCTTCGAAGCGCAGGGCTGGGAACCCCGGATTCCCGAAGAGAAATTCGTATTTCTCGACATCGCGAATGTCGTAAAAATCGAATTTTGCCGCCGTCGAAAAGCCGAGATTAAACGACTTTAGCCAAGAGTCGGGCAACCAAAACGTCGCCCCAAAGGCGATTTGATTCCGATCGCCATCGATGATGTTGAATATCGAACGCGGCGCCGGAACGTGTGTCTTCTCGAATGCGTAGCCGAGCGAAACGGTGATTTCGTCGAGCGGTCGCCAATCGATCGCCGCACGTAGCGCGTATGCCAAGTTTGGCTTCGTATTGGCATGCGTCGATTCGCTGACCGTTTCGCCCTGTTCGTCGTAGAGCACAACGCGAGCCGAATGGATGAGAGGGTAGGGATAATATTGGATTTGGGCCGTGGCATGGAGCGCAAATCGCGCCAAAGACGTCGTCGCAAGCGGTGCCAAATCGGCACTCACACCGATCGAAACTTCGTGCGGCTCAGAAAACGCATACCCCTCGAGGCGCGTGTGAATCTGCCCGATCGAATCGCTCACAAAAACGCGAGCCGGAACGTCGAGTTTGAGTCGCGTTGCCGATCGATAGGCGACGCCGAGATGGATATAATCGCCAAACTGCCCATAGAACCCCGCGACAGGCGCGAATTTATACCCCACCTCGACATGGCTTTTGCTATTTTGCGCCTGAGACGTAAAATCGATGACGACATCGGCCACGACATCGGGAATGATGTGCACGCCAACGCCGACACTCATGCGTTCCCAAATCCGAACCCCGAGCGCCGCATCGAACGTAAAACGCCGAGCATCGTTGCCCAAATGCAAGATCACGATGTCGTTTTGCGTCGAATTGTCGACCGTATAGAGAGAATCATGCGGCAAATGCATATCGATGCCGAGAAAGAGCCTGTCGCGCCAGTCGCCAATCGGCAACGCCACCGCCGCCCCAAGCTGATACGCCACATACGTCGATAACCCGGCGTCTTTCCTCTGTATTTGTATGGCATCGTCGGCGACGACGATCCCGAGCGAAATGTCAATCCCCTTGGCATCGATGAGCCGCGCCGGATTGACCGTTGCCGCCGAAGTCGGATTGACCGACGACGTGGCGGCCATGGCGCGCGCCACCGATTCCGGGTCGCTACCAAACGACGCAAGCGGCGACCCAACCGCTTCGCTCGCATGTCCCATGCCAAAAATGGCGATTGCCGCTAGACTCGAAAAAAGGCGCTTCATAGGCGTTTGGCGCGATGTCATAAATCGATACACACGTCCTATGTTCGTGGCGTTTCATGCGCCATCGCAGCGCGATGTGCTTCGATAGCCGCATTCTGGACTTCGCAAAGCTGGCGAATCCCCGACAATCCCAACTCGACCATCGCACCTAGCTCCGAAAACGGCAAAAGCGCTCGTTCTGCCGTCGTCTGCCACTCGATGACGTTGCCCTGCGGCGTGCTGACGAGATTCGCATCGATATCGGCCGAAGAATCTTCGACGAAATCGAGGTCGAGCAGAAGTTCCCCCTTGACCTTGCCGAGGCTTATCGCCGCCACTTGCTCGACGATCGGCGACTTCTCGATGAGTTTCTGACGCATCAATTTATCGATCGCCAACACGAGCGCCACATAGCCCCCAGTAATCGACGCCGTCCGAGTGCCGCCATCGGCCTGAATGACGTCGCAATCGATCGTAATCGTGCGTTGCCCCAGCTTCTTCCTATCGAGTGCCGCGCGCAAACTCCGCCCAATCAACCGCTGAATTTCATGCGTCCGCCCCGCGCCCGCCACCTTCTCGCGCGACGTCCGCGCACCCGTCGACGCCGGCAACATGTTGTATTCCGCCGTCAGCCAACCAAGCCCCGCATTCTCCAAAAATTGCGGCACTTTCTCGTCGACGCTCGCCGTACATATCACGCGCGTCTTGCCGCATGAAATAAGACAAGAACCCGCCGCCGACGGAATAAAATTAGGTATTATCTCGACATGTCGAATTTCATTCATCAATCGATCGTCGTGTCGTCGTGTCATATCGCGCTCCTTCGTGCAAAATTGCACCATTCTTCACTCGCACTGCATCAAACCGTGCCAAGACGTGCCAAGTCGTGCCAAACAGCTCGCGCCAAAATGCTCGCGCCGCCGCCTAACACACCACCAAACGGCGCCACACCGCCGCCCAGTACACAAGCGCCACTGCTCTATAACGTCGCCATCAAAATAACAAGACTAAGCCACAGAAAATACTGGATTTTTCTCTCTACTCGTGCTCAAAATAAAACTTGCGCAATGATGAAGCGAATTGACCAACCTTATCGCACGGCTTTTTTACGTTTTTTACGCCGCGCAAATCAATAACAGCAGTAACTATGATGAAACGTATTCTAACCCCATTTGCCGCGTTCGTTCTCGGGCTTTTACTCGCCACGGGGTGCGCCACGCCCGTCGAAAAAATGCAAGCTATCTGCGAAGAATTCGAAGAAGTCGCCCAACAGACCGACAATTGCGACAAGATGGCAAACAACCTCGCTCGTGCACAAAAACGCTTCGAACGCGCACTCGTCGACGCCAAAGCCAACCCACCCACCGACGCCGAAAACGACGCCATGATCGACGCCATCTCGGGCTGCACGCGCGCTATCCTCGAAATCACGTCGGGCCCCTGCGCCAACAATCCAAAAGTCCGCGAGCACGCTCGTCCCAACGTCTAATCCGCATTTCGGGCATGTTTTTTGAAGCTCCGGCGATTGGCGGCTACGCCCCCATTCGCTGGAGCCGTCGCGCTATTGCCCGACAGGCAATACGCGCTCCTATCGCCCTATTTCGCCCTCTGGGCTCAATACGGGCTTTTAGTCGCCCTATTTCGCCCTCTGGGCTCAATACGGGCTCTGGCGCGGCTATGTGCTCACATGCGTTGCGCGCATACGCCGCGCTTTTTGCGCTCGGCTGCGCCGAGCGATACACACGCCATTCCTCGCTTTTTGCGCTCGGCTGCGCCGAGCCATTGAACTCATTCAGCCCCAAACGACAAGCAATCTTTGGCGATATCCATAGCCGCCTCGGGATGCGCTTTTTCTCGAGCGCATCGTTCCATCTTCTCGATCTTATCGCGATTCGCCACCAAATCTTCGACGATAGGTGCAATCGCCGTTTCGACATCGGCATCGAGAACTTTGACCGCCGCACCGCGTTCGACCATGACGTCGGCATTTTTTTCTTGGTGATTGTGCGCTGCATGGGGGAAGGGCACGAGAATAGACGCCTTGGCGGCCGCCATGATTTCTGCCAAACTCGTCGCCCCCGCTCGACAAATGAGCAAATCGGCCCATTGATATGCCGACCACATATCGTCGATGAATTCGGTAATATGCGCCGTCACCTTGGCATCTTCATACGCCTTTGTCGTCTCATCGCACTTGTTTTTCCCCGCCTGATGATAGACCGAAATACGGCTCTGCAAGTCTTCGGGGAGTGTAGCAAGCGCCTTGGGAACGCCCGTATTGAGCTTCATCGCCCCCTGCGAACCGCCAAAGACCAAGATGCGCAAATCCCCTTCGCCAATCGTCGATCCCGTGCACGACGTCTGCCACTCAATCGGATGCGGTTCGCGCTTCGAAGCCGAACGGACGGGGTTACCCATGCAGACGATCTTTTTCTTCGGTAGATTGATCGTATTCTCGAACGAAGTATATATCTTATCGACAAATCTAGATAAAATTCTATTCGTCAGTCCGGGAATCGCATTTTGTTCCATGATAGCCGTCGGAATCCCCTTTATGCTGGCCACGGCGACGAGAGGCCCCGAAACGTATCCGCCCGAACCGATGACGAGATCGGGCGCTTCGTCGCGCAATATCTTCGATGCACGTCGCGCACACCCCGGCAACGCAAAGATATTTCGCATCTTTCGCCCAAACGATGCCCCCTTGATGAAGTCGATATCGAGCAAGACAAACCGATAACCGGCTTTTTGAACCCAAGTCGATTCATTTCCATGAGCCGCTCCGACAAATGCAATGTCGACATTGGGATCGGCGCATTTCATCGCATCGGCAACGGCAATTGCCGGGAAGACGTGACCACCTGTGCCGCCAGCGGCAAATAATACTTTGTGAACTTTTCCCATTTGAAAATCCTTTTCTCTATAGCTAAACGCCTTTCGACGTCGATAAATCGACTTTTACACGATCGGCAACGCTCGCCAATCGCGCGTTCCATACACCATGCCGCCAAAAACGTCGATGGATTATCCTTTGACAATATATGCCATTCGGGGTAAAAAGACAGCTATGGGGTTCGCTCTTGGCGGCAAGTCTTGGGCGGATGGTTTATGACTCATACAATCAGGTGGTAGACATGGCCGAAATGAATCGAGAAGAACTTCTTAAGGAAATCGAGAGCGTTAAACAAGAACACGCGACGTTAGATGCGCGCGTGGAGGCTTTTAATCAGCAAGTATGGATGTCGCCTGAGGATCAGGTTGCCCAGAAAGAATGCAAAAAACTGAAACTCAAAGCAAAAGAGCGTCTTACAGCCCTTCAAGAAGAACTCGCGGCGTTGGATAAAGCCTAGTCGTTTGAGCGTCATTTGAGCTTTGGAGCTGGCCGCCATGTGGCGTGCCAGCTTTTTTTGTGCCCGATCCAAGCCCATGTGGGCTTGGGCGACCAAGGGCAAAGGCTAGCTCTCGGCAATATCTCTCTGCAAGACGACGCCAGTCGGGCGATATCCATTGAAGAAACTTTCTGCATTTAGCTTGCTTTTGCCTTGAATTTGCAGAACTTCTATTGCAAGCACACCTGTTTTACATGCGACGAGAAGCGACTTCGTCGAGGGATCGAGCCCGAGGATCGTGCCTGGGGCAGCATCGGCAGGCGGTTGCATATCGACGGCATGCGTCATGTGAATGGCAATGCGTTTGCCGTTAAATAGGGCATAGGCCGTTGGCCACTGCGACATGCCACGGCACAAACAATCGAGCGATTTGGCATCGGTATCGAAATCGATGGCGCCCATTTCTTTCGACAACATCGGAGCCGTCGTCGACTCACCGACTTGTGGCGTCGCCACCAATTGGCCACTGGCAATATCGCGAATATTGTCGATGAGGATTTGAGCCGAAATCTGCGACAACGTCTCAAAGAGCGTTTCGGGCGTTTCGCGGTCTGAAATCGGCGTTTTGCGCACGGCATAGACGGGCCCCGTATCCATGCCCGCATCCATTTTCATAAGGCAAACGCCCGTCTCGGTCGCACCGCGCATAATCGCCCATTGAACGGGAGCTGCACCTCGCAATTCGGGCAAGATCGACGCATGAAGGTTGAGCGGTGCAATCGATGGAATGTCGAGAAACGATTGTCGCAAAATCTTGCCATAAGCTATCGTGACGAAAAAGTGTGGTGCATACGAGGTAAGCGCTTCGAACATTTCGGGCGTCTTGAGCTTTGGCGGCTGATAGACGTCGATATTGTGCGCTTTTGCACAAATCTTGACAGGGGGTTCGACGATTTGACGCCCGCGCCCTGCGGGCTTATCGGGTTGCGTCACGACGGCACAAACTTCGATATCGGGGGCGGCAATGAGTGCCTCGAGCGTCGGAACTGAGTATTGCGGAGACCCCATAAAGACGACTTTTATCATTCAAATACTCCTATAAAGACGATGTTCCCCACGCCACGCGCCGTGGCATACCGCCCCTCTACATGGCGATCATGGGGCTAGCTAAACTATTTCGGTACCATACCGATGAAACTCTTGAGATCATTATCGTTAAATCGGAAACCTATGCCGACGAATCCATCGATGACATCGGTATTGATCGGATCGTCGACGCCCGCCGAAATATAAAACGTCTTTGCCCATTTCCAAGGCAAAAACAGCGATGTATAGATGAGCGTCGTCGCGCGGAAGCGCGGGTATTCGTTATCGTTGAAAGCAAAGATCTCGGCCGAAATGCGCCAATCATCGTCGAAGAGCAATATGTCGCCCCCCAGGCCGCCTGTGTTTTCAAAAATCCCGAAACGCCCGACAAACCAACGCCATCGACGGGCATATTGCGCACTAAACTTAATGCTATCGTCGTTCGTCGTTATCGTTTCATACGTCGTGCCCGTCGCCGTCGATTCGGTGAGTATGCTCTTCGTCTTCGTCGTGCCATGAGGATCCATCACGAGCCCCAAATAATAGTATTTATCGGGATTCGGTTCGAGCTTGACTCCGAAATCGACGCGGAACGCGTTGGCTCGCACGAAATAATCGCCGCGTAGCGATACATCGACGTCGAGCCCAGAAAATGGCGATATCAAAGAATTCGCGTCGCGAATCGTCTTCGTTCCTTCTTTGACCAGGTCGCGCGACTCAGACAATAGGGAATGCGTTTCATTGGCAATATCGTCGTCTTTGAGGAGTTTCCCGACAGTGCCTTGACCTTGTTCGACGTTTTTGACGATCGTCTGGACGTTTGCGACGGTTTCGTCGAGTTTTTCGATCGTCGCTCGCAAATCTTCGACGCTTTGTTGCGTCGTATCGAGCGTATTTCCAACGCCGTTATTGACGCGATTGAGCGTATTTTGGGCAGTTTGAACGAGTTCGGTGACTTCGCGCAACAATTCGGGGAGCTGCGTTTGGCTCGTCTCCGACATCGCCGCAAAGTTTTGCGACATCTTTTCGAGATGATCGACGATGGCTGATATTTGCTCAGAATTGTCGTTTGCCATCGTTTTGACCGTCGCAATCGTATCGTTTAAGTCGCGAATCGCCGAAACGAGCTGATTTTTGCCTTCTTCGCCGCCAAAAATATTGGCTAGGTTATGCGTGACTTGGGCGACGTCTTTGAGGATAGTGTCGGCACTCCCCATCACGCCTTCGATGCCTTTTCCCTGCAAAACAGTCGGAACGAAGTCGCCGTTTTCGAGCCTTTTTCCATCGATTCCCGGCGTGATTTCGAGGTGATAATCGCCGAGAATACCCGATAATTTTTTGGCAACGGTTGCACCATTGACAAGGTCGTTTTCGTTGCCAGTGCCGCTCCAGAGCTCGATATCGTCGCGAATCTTAAACGTGACCAAGGCGCGCGAACCTTCGAGTCGAATCGAACTCACCTCGCCAACTTGGATGCCGGCGACTTTTATCTGCGACTTCGGCGCAAGCCCCGTCGCATCGTTAAAATAGGCTTTCAACTCGTAGGTGCCGTTATCTTGCCCCCAGTTGGCACTAAAGCGAATGATCATGACGACAGCCATGACGAGCCCAACGAGGATGACGAAACCCACTTTGAATGGCGTGCTAAATTTCTGCATAAACGCCCTATCTACCACAAAATCATCGTCAAAAAGTAATCCAAGATGAGGATAGTCACCGATGCGTAGACGACGGAATCGGTCGTCGCCTCGCCGACGCCGCGCGCTCCGCCCGCGGCATAATACCCCTTATAGCATCCGATAAAACTCAAAATGAGCCCAAAAATGGCGGATTTTATCAATCCCCCGACGACGTCGAAAGGATTGAGCAAGCTGTCGATCATGGCGTCGAATGAACCAAAATCGACGTTAGAAAAGCCTATGCCGACGACGTATGCGGCGACGATACCGACGAAATCGAAGACGGCACACAAAACGGGCATCATCAAAAATGTGCCCCATACGCGCGGCACGATGAGGTATTGAATCGGATCGACCGCCATCGTCTTCATCGCATCGATTTGCTCGGTGACGCGCATCGTACCGATGACCGTGGCCATCCCCGACGAGGCTCGCCCGGCAACCATAATCGCGGCCAAAACAGGCCCTAATTCGCGGCAGAGGGCCAAAGCGACTGTCGAACCCGTGAGCGTTTCGGCACCAAATAGACCAAAGGCATAGGCACATTGATAAGCTAAAATGGCGCCCGAAAAGAACCCCGTCAGCATGATGATGAAGAGCGACCCGAAGCCGACGAATTCCATCGCAATGAGCAACTGCTTCAATCGCCATGGCGGGCGAAATGTCGCCACAAACGTCTGCCCCAAGAGCGTCGCAAAGCTCCCAAATCCCTCGATCTTCGCAATAAATGTCGAACCGATTTTTTCGATTATATTTACGCCACCCAAAATGCCCTCGACATGCCAAAAGACGAGAAACGAAACGCCAATTCAACAATGCACGAGCCCAACTTATTCATGCATAGAGCTCTTCTTCGCCGCCATTGCCTCGTGCGTTCGCGCTACATATCATTGAGAACGCAAATTTATGTACAAAAATGAACGACATAGCGATGAGATTATTATCGCAAGTGGAGTAATAGAGCGCATGAGCGCAAAAAATAGGTGAGTCTATCGATAGTTTATGTTAGCTTGGGCTTGAGGATGCATAAAGACTATGGCAAAGACGCGTTGAATTATGCGTCTGAATCGAAATAGCACTGCGTCAGAGAGGAAGCATCGATATGAAGCATGAGGCAAAATTTTCTGTCATCGTTCCGTGCGAACAGTTTTCTTCGGAACAAATGGAAATGTTCGAGGCGATGGCGCAACGCTATGGATTGCCCATTGACCTTCCCCTCCGTAGCGATGGCCATGGCAATTTTGTTGCTGCCCGTGGATTGAATTTGCGCGATGCGCAAGGGCTACGGCGACAAATCTCGAGTTTGGGATATCCCGCCGACGTCGTCAACGACGCAAGTGAAGCGACGCGCGTGAGCAGTTCAACCCCCGATACGCTCGTCGTCGATGCCATCGACGTCGACTTCGACACCCAAGACCCCGTGAGCGAAATCACCGCCGATGCTTGGTCGAGCCTAGAAATGCCAAGCCTAGACTTAGGGCTTTTCGACGGCAGCGAAACCGATCTCGACGCATCGAACTCTAACAATTCCAAAGACGAAAACACGCTATCGCTCAGTGCCATGGATTTGTTCAAAGCCGCCGAGGCAAATAAAGAAAAAAACAATGCGACCTGCCAAATCGATGCCTCGGATTTCAAACGCCTCCTCGAACAACACCAAAAAGCCGATCCTTCGGGCGTACCCATTCTCGATATGTCGAGCCTCGACGCGCCAAAAAGCGAATCTCGGAGCATATCGAGCGTGATGCCGAGTGTTCCAAAGCCTGCGACCGCCGGTTCCCGTCCGCAAGTCAAATCGTCGCCAAGCGGTGTGAATTTGGCTGGCTTGAGCCTAAAATCGTCGATCGAATTTCCTACGGGCGACGCGCCATCGCTCGATATCGATGAATCGTCGCTTTGTGCCTTGTCGCAACAAGTCACAGAATCGGCACGAGATAAAGATGCCGAGCCGACAAACGACAAAACGACGACGCCTAAAGAATCGGTCGCTCCAGCCGCTCAAGCGAATACAGTTCCTCCCCAAGAGCAGCCATCCGGCGCAGAAGAAAGCCGCGTCAAAGTCGTACAAAACGACATGTCTTCGGCCTTGCCGCCCTCCAATATCGCGCGGCAAGAAGCACAACAGCCCATATCGTTCGAAGAAAAGCGCCGTCATCCCGTCGTCGCCTGCATTCTCGTCGTTATCTTGTTGCTCATCGCGCTCGTCATCATCGACATCGGCGTGACGCCGATTTCATTCCTCGATACGCTGTCGTCGCCGCTATTTTAACGTAGCTACCGATATCGATGCAATTGTTGTAGAGTAGAGTAGGGGCTAATATGGAGTGTCCTAGGCAACATGGTTCGATGGAAAGCATTCATTTGAGTGCCGATCTCATGGACCCACAAGAGGCGTTTTTTTGTTCCGATTGTCATGGAATATGGATGCGAGCCCGTGAATGTCGATCGGTGTTGGGCATCGATAGTACGCGGCTGCAGATACAGTCGGAATCCGACTACGTACCGCTCGTTTGCCCTCATTGCCAGACGACGTTTCGACTTTCGTTTTTCGACATCGACGCTGATCAACGCATCAGCATCAGGGTTTGCCCGCGTTGCCAGTCGTGCTTTTTCGATGGCGGTGGCTTTGCCCAAGTCTTCTATCAGCAAGTCAAAATCGAACGCGTGACGACGAACTTGCTCAGCAATACGCCACTCGATGCATTGGGATGGCGTTGCGTCGATTGTCAATCGCCCATCGATAGCCTCGAGGGCGCATTCGATGGGCGCGTCGGGTGTTGCTGTTCGCGCTGTCGCTATACGCCCCCCGTCTTGTCAGAGGGCAAAATCCAAAACGTCCAACTCGTCACGTTCCACAACATGGAGATCAAGATCGATCACTGGATGTCGACGACGCGCAGCCGCATCGCCGTGACTCCCGTCGAGCCCTGTTTACTCGACGTCTCGATTTATCCGCTCCGTCCGGTTCAAAGATTCTTCCGATTTGGTCATCGCACGACGCAATTTGGAGGCGCCCTGCGCCGCCACCTCGATGCAACGCAATCGATAGCGACGAAGACGCCATTCCACGTATTTCTCAATCAACGTGGCGTCGCCGAATGCCTCTACGACCTCGTTTCGATGGGCAATATCACGATTACATTCAAGCCCCATTGCATGATCTTCGAAATGGATGCCTTCCGCCTCGGCACCGAAGTTCGCCAACGATTCGAATCGATTATCCGCCGCATGCTCATCGCCTACGAACGATTCGTCGCACTGTCGCACCGCTATCGAATGCCCGAGCAAGAAGAAGCTCAAGAGCCGCTTCACGAAGACGATTAGCCCCCCGATCCCCCTGGTGACGCCACCAAACGAATCCCGTAGGGATTCCCGATGCATAAGCCCTGAAAAAGAGTGAACGACGTCGATACACGAGAGCAAGATTTTACTTGATATTTTTTGTTCTTGCGCCTATTGCGCCCGAGCCACGAAAAGTGGTGGTTGTATGTAGGCATAATCCGACATGCGATCGCAGTCTTTCATTCAGGGTTCATCACAATGGAGTTCAATTCACATTTCTTTATCGAGGCATTTGGTTATATTGCCTCATTGACGATCGTCTTCTCGCTTACGCGCACGAGCGTCAAGAAACTATGGATAATCAACGGATTTGGTGCATTTGCCTTTATTATCTATGCATTAGTCACGAAGAGTTACCCAACGGCGCTCATGAACTTAGGCGCCCTCGTCATCGATATCGTCCAGCTGTATCGCCTCAGCCACATCCACGAGAGCTTCGAAACCGTCGAAGCCACGCCCGGATCGGGGTATTACAATTGGTTTATCAAACGCCACGCCGACGATCTCAAAGCATACGACAGCGAAGAGCGCTATAAAACAGCAGAACACACGATCTTCTTCGTCCGCAACAACGAAGTCGCCGGTATATTGGCCTATAACGTCAAAGGCAAATGCGCCGATATCGTCCTCGATTACGTGACCGACAAATTCCGCGACTGCAAGATCGGTCGCTATTTCTTCGGCAATACGAATCCATACTTTACGAAGCAGGGTATCACCGAGCTCGTCACGCATACCAATAACCCCAAACACCAAACGTATTTGGAGAGTTTGCAGTTCAAATCGAACGACAAAGGCGACTGGACAAAAGAAATCCACGAACCTCAGGTTGCCATGATTTAATGTAAATTAGCAATTAGCAGTTAGCAATTAGCAATTGGGAATGATTGGCTAGTGGTCAGAGACTCATTGCTCATTGCTCATTGCTCATTGCTCATTGCTCATTCATTGGTCAGTGGTCATGATGTAAATGAGCAATTAGCAGTTAGCAATTAGCAATTGGGAATGGTTGGCTAGTGGTCAGAGGCTCATTGCTAATTGCTAACGAGTTTACATAATATACATTATGGGACGTTCTTTTGGGGAGAATTTGACACGACAAATCCCCCATATACCACACATTCATAAACTCGACATAAACTCGAGACTTTGATCCTATCTAAAACGCGCCCCAATGGGAACATGAGAATCACTCCCATTCATAAACTCGACGCTCATTGCTCATTCATTGGGTAGTGGTCAGAGACTAATTGCTAATTGCTAATTGCTAATTGCTAATTGCTAATTGCTAAACTATTATCCTCATCTCTACTCACAACGCCCACGGCGCTCTCTCAGAGCCTGTGTCGTAATCTCAATGCCATGGCCATGCCCTTGCAATTCGAGGCACATCTGACGCGCCGTAACGACGACGCGCACCGATTCCGGTGCCAAGGCTTCGTCGATGGCATCGGCGATTTGAGCGGTGAGGTTTTCTTGGAACTGCGGACGCCGGCTGAAGTAATCGATAATGCGCACGAAACCACCGAGCCCGGCGATATGCGCGCGCGGGACGTATGTTATCGAAACCGTTCCAAAAAATGGCACGAAATGGTGCCCACAAAAGCTATAGAACGGCAATTTATCGAGCGTGACGACGTCGCGATTTGGGGCGGGCATGAGCGATAACTTGGGCGGCTTGGCGTCGCGCGTCGCGATCCACTTTGCCATGAGTTGTGCGACTCGCAGCCCGCTTTCTTCGACATCGACGTTTGGGTCTTTATCGACGCCCAAAGCCGACAGAAATGCGCGATACGCTTGCGCTGCGCGTTGCAAATTCATCTCCGAATCCGTCATTACCCTACCCCGCTTCGACCTTATTCGCCTGCGTCTTCTTTGCCCTGATCGGTTTGGTCGCCCTGATCGGCTTTGTCGGTTTGACCCGAGTCTTCTTTGCCCTGATCGGTTTGGTCGGTTTGACCCGCGTCTTCTTTGCCCTGATCGGTTTGGTCGCCGGCCTCTTGATCGCCCGGATTGGCACTTGCTTTGTCGTTGGCGGCGGCGGCAGCTTCTTCGCTCGTGTAGCAATGATTGTCGACGACGTTAAAATACGGATAAGCCGGATTGCACTTAAACACCTTGATATAGCCCTCATCGCTACAAGCGAATCCCATTGCGGCTATCGAGGTCATGAGCACGAAAAGGACAAACTGTTTCATAAAACGACTCCCATGGATTACGTGCGCATATTTCTGCACACACCGAAACGATATGATCATCGATAACGACCAATACTGCTTCATTATATACGATATCGCTATAAAACGCCAACATCCGTTACACGCTTTGCGACATTCGTCATCTATCGCTGGCCGTTGCCGTTCATCGCCCCCACCGAAGCCGTTTATCGAGCCCATTATCGAGCCAAATATCGCCCCAATCATCGAGCCATGAGAAGCGAAAAACGATAAAAAATGCACTCGCATCATTTTTTTGTTGACGAATGGAATCAATGGGACTAAAAGCCCGCCTCGTCCGATGCCGAAAGGCGGTGGACAGATTCCGGAATGGCTCAGTCGGTTAGAGCGGGTGGCTGTTAACCACTAGGTCGGGGGTTCGAGTCCCTCTTCCGGAGCTCAAAGCGCATGAAACGTTTGTTTCGTGCGCTTTTTTTTTGCTCTTTTCCCAATCCATCGATGAAACGGGTCAATCGATAAAACGGGTCAATCGATAAAATGGGGAGACGTTGCGAACGTGCGACGCTAGCCCAGAAGCCCATGAAACTGCGTTTCATGGGCGTTATCGAGCATTGCCCATCCGTCGCAAAAATGAGCATCGTATGCGCGCAAGGCGACGCGTCGCCGAGCACATAGATGCTCTGCGTAGGCGTATGTGCATGCCGCATGCGGCTTGCGCATAGCCGAAGCCGCCGCCGTATGCCAATAGGCGGCGCCCCCCTCGCTCTCCCCCCCCCAAAAAAAAGCCAATCTGCCATCGTCGATAAACGGGGCGCGTCATTTGTCGTAGATTTGGCCGACCATGTACATGACGCAGAGGCGCGGGTCGTCGATGAGGCGCTTGAATTGCGTCGGATTGAGCGTGCGGTCGTAGCGCGTTTCGATGTCGCGGTAGCGTTGGATGGCGAAGGCGACGCGGTGGGCGTTTTGGCGCACCATGATGTGTAGTAAGTAGTCGACGCGCGTGTCGCTTTGCCAGGCCAGCAGCAACGTTTGGTCATCGTTTTCGACGATTTTGCGCCGATAGCACTCGCCGGTGACGCTTTCGAGGAAGTCTTGAATTGCCCTAAGTTGGCTGTCGGTGGCGATCATGGCGCGTCGTGTAAGCTCTTGATGGGGGTTGATGTAGGTTTGCGTAAGTCGACATAGGCAAACATGCGCTAGTAGAGCGTGACGTTTCGGATGAACGAGTGAGCGAGGTACTCTTTTTGGATGACTTTTGCCATTTCTTCGGCAGTGGCGAAGCGGTCGTAATCGACGCTGATGACGGGGATGACGCGCGAAATGTCGGCGATAAACGACTCGTAGTGTCGATAGAGATTTTTGAGGAAATCGAGGCTGACGTTGGCTTCGCAGTTGCGGCTGCGCATCTTGATGCGTTCGAGTGAGCGTTCGGGCTTGACGTCGAGGTAGACGATGACGTTGGGTTTGCACATGAAATTGCTCATGTAGCGGAAGAGTTGGACGTAGGTGCGGTAATCGCGTTCGTCCATAAGCCCGGATTCGGCGAGCATGGCGGCAAAGACGGAATCTTCGTAGATCGTGCGGTCTTGGACGGCGGATTCGCCGCGCCAGATGATTTCTTGGTGCTGCTGGAATCGACGCGTCAACAAATACACCTGCATGGCAAATGAATATTTTTTCATATCATTATAATAATCTTCCAAATACTCATTATTCTCGACGGGCTCGTAATACGCTTTAATTCCAAGGTGTTGAGCAAGCGATGTCGCGAGCGTTGATTTTCCTGCGCCTATCATGCCGGCAATGCCGATAAACAAATTTTCCATAACAACACACCTTTATAAAGAGAAACGGATTATCAATAGAAATTGCAGTCTATTGAACAAAAAATGGACGCCTATCATACACGCCGAGCCGATCGATGATCAACGATATTAATTAGCAATTAGCAATTAGCAATTAGCAATTAGTCTCTAACCACTACTCACTGCTCATTATTAATTGGCAATTAGCAATTAGCAATTAATCTTTAGCTTCTAATTACTAATTACTAGCCACTAGCCACTAACAACTCAATGCTCACTGCTAATTGCTCATTGCTCATTGCTAATTGCTCATTGCTAATTGCTCATGGCTCACTGCTCACAGCTCACTGCTCACAGCTCACAGCTCACTGCTCACAGCTCACTGCTCACTGCTCACAGCTAACTGCTCACTGCTCAATGCTAATTGCTCATTGCTCATTGCTAATTGCTCACTGCTCACTGCTCATTGCTCATTGCTCATTGCTAATTGCTAATTGCTCATTGCTCATTGCTCACTGCTAATTGCTCACTGCTCATTGCTCATTGCTCACTGCTCATTGCTCACTGCTCATTGCTCATTGCTAATTGCTCACTGCTCATTGCTAATTGCTCATTGCTCACTGCTCATTGCTCATTGCTCAATGCTAATTGCTCACTGCTAATTGCTAATTGCTAATTGCTCATTGCTCACTGCTAATTGCTCATTGCTCATTGCTCATTGCTAATTGCTCATTGCTAATTGCTCATTGCTCATTGCTCATTGCTCATTGCTCATTGCTCATCCCCCGTGTTAAAATAACTCGCGTTTTATTGGTAAACGCATGGTGCGGCAACATAAGAGCACCAGATTTGTCGTCGTAGCCCATTGTTGGCACCGGTTTTGGCACGGTTTGGGTCATGGCATCTCGAGGGCGACGCGGGCGGTTGGCTCTCTCAATGGGCAGCGACGCAAGTTTGGGTTTTCGCGTGTTGTCGGTATTTGTGATGTCAGCTTTAGCCAGGAGGAACCCATGAAGTATTTTGAATACAAAGGCAAACATGCAGAGCTATGTCACGCGCTCGAAGCGCACAAGACAGACGACGCGCTGTCGCATATCTATGCATTTTTCAGAAGCGAGGAGAACACGGACTCGTATTCGATTCCGGCGCTCACCGCAGCGCGCGAACTCCTCGAAGATGGCGAAAGCCAAGAATTGGAGCGCATCCGCATCCGCATGCGAGCCAACGGCGACAAAATGTTCATCACGCTGGCGCAATTCATGTGGGCAGCCCACTTGGGCGGCTACAAAGATTTCGCCGCGGCAATCGCCGAAAAACTCGACAGCGAACTCGAACGATTCGTGCGCAGTATTAAAGAATACGTCGACGAGGAGGGCGCCCCGGGCTTGCTCGACTCGTCGGGCTTCCGTTGCAACGAAGCCATCCGCATGATGACGATGTATTACCTCGACCAAGACGACTTCAACACGATACTCCACTGCTCAGTCGAAAACCTCGAAATGACGCGGCTACTCATGCCAAACCGCCCAAATTTCATCGCCAGCCACTTGCTCGATGCCGCACGATCCTACCGAACAGTCGGCCAAACCGAAAAGTGCATGGAGCTATGCAAAGAACTCCTCGACACCTACGACGTCGACGGCGTCGATGACTCCGACGATGACCTCATGAAAATCGTCGTCAAACACACGCGCGAGCTCGTCGACGATATCGATAAATACAAATACTAGCACTTGCGCCACCCACAAACTCGCCCTCGATCGACGATTTGTTTTTGAAAGCCCTATTGCCGGTTGGCAATACGGGCTTTTGGGCGCCCTATTTCGCTGTCGCTCAATACGGGCTTTTGGGCGCCCTATTTCGCTGTCGCTCAATACGGGCTCTTGGCTCCGGCTATGTGCTCACTGCGTTGCGCGCATACGCCTCCGCTGTGCGCCGAGGCGCACTTGATGTCATGTCTTCTCTAGTGCCGCAAAGCGAGTACAAAAAAAGCGGGATTTCTCACGAAGTCCCGCTTTCCACAACACCAACTCATCTCTGAAAGGAGCAAAGATGACATGTACTACACTAAACCTAACATCACACAAGGAATAACTAGTCTTTGCGCCAGTGTGGGGCGACCTTCGGGCGGGAATGTGAGGAAAACCCATAAAACCGCGCTTATCGGTTAGACATCGCGCATTATACCATCTGCAGAGTGGCATATCAAGAAAAAATCGCACCCACTCGATCAAATTGTAGTTGCGTCCCATAAAGCCATACATGGCAAACCACCGCGACATGCGATCTAGATATCTTCTAGCCAGAAACAGCAGAAAAGTCACCCTCATTAATGGGGGCGGCTGAATAGTTACATCAAACATATCATAGCCACGAAACCCGTTCGAAAACGCATTCCCCTATCGATGTCGGGGAAACACGTACCGATTTGCGACGATGCAGCACACAAAAAGACGATACATCACACAAAAAGACGATGTAGCACACACAAAAAAGCGAACACATATCGAGAGACAAAAGCAACGAATGCCCCATGTTTGTATCAAATGTATGGATTGGCGGGCGGCAATACTTTGTATAAAAGTTGTCGATATTGCCATGTAACCTATTGATTTTGGCGAAGATTTTTTGCATTTATTACAAACCACGAGCTGCATATTCGCGGCCAACTCGATGGATAATTTTTTTATGAAATATGATCGCCATGGGGAATCAAAGTGTGATAAGAAGAAACAATGCGTCATATCAAACGGCGCACGATAGTCGTCTCAATTCACGATTTATTTGTTTAAGACATGGTCATGCTATGTTTCTTCACGGAGGAAGAGAATGGCTTGTAAGTGGACCGAAGAGCTGGAGCGCATAGCCAGTAGCGCTCAACGCGATGCATCGAAGATGCATGTGCGTCTGAATACTGCTCTATTGTTGCGCAGCATGCTCAAAAACAGTGGTGTATGTCGCGATCTACTCGCCCATACGGGTTTGAGTTTAGCTTCGATCGAGAGGGCATTGCGAGATGTAACCTTGCATCCGGAGCCCATTCAAACGCCGCATCAGGTGTATGAGAAGGCCATGCGGCTGGCGGTTTGTGCAAACTCATCCGAAGTTTCATCGCTTCAAGTATTGCTTTCGATGCTCGATCATCCGTGCATGTGTCAATCTTTGCTCGTCGCCTTGCACATCGATCTCGATCACCTTCGAGCCCTGGCCTATGCCCAGATTCACGAGGGGCAACAATACGTGCAGGCGCGCAGTTCGAGTTCTGTTTCGATGAGCGCGGTAGCCGTTCAGCATAAATCGATGCCGCCGGCGCCTCCGACGTATATCGAGCCGCAACCTGCGCTCAGTTTTGGCGCCGAGGTGCAACCCGAAATCATCCATACGCATCAGAGCCAAAAACGAGGCAGACCGCTATCGCCCGACGAAATCAAGCGCATGATGAACTCTTCTGGATCGTTGCCCGCCGTCGGTACGCACCAACCGAGCCATCCCAATCTCCGCGCCTGCGCCCCTGCTGTCGCGCCGTTGCAAAACCTTTCTACGCCACCAACAGGCGTGCGACAATGCGCCCCCGTAACGTCGGCAAAAGACGATGTGCGACAATCGTCGACATATCGATCGACTTCGTCGAAAGAAATTCAACAGGCTACGACGATCGATTTGGCTCGGCGTTTAATGCAAAAAAAGACTCAAACGAACGAAGGATCTGCGGCAATCCAGAAAAAAATCGCTCAAAAAAAGCAAAAGAACGAAGATTGTCTGCAGAAACCCGATTCCGCGCCAGAGACAAAACCCGCCGTTCAAAACCCCGTCGATTGCAAACTTGCCGTTCAAAAGCCAACGGCTCAATCGCTCGATGCAGAATCGTCGACACACGACGCAAAGGCAAATGATCGACAAATCGCATCGACAACAGTCGCTCCCCCCGAAAAGGCGCCGCAAACGGTTGTTCGCTCGACGCAACTGCAAACATGCACGCCAAGAGATGTCTCAAAACCCCGAAAACAATCGACGAAGATCGCCGGCTATTCGCCGCTTTCACTCGATAAGATCCAATTCCCGACCCTAGCTCAATACGGGCGCAATCTCTTGGCCGAGGCGGCGGCTGGGCGCATCGATCCCGTCATCGAACGCGAAGCAGAAATCGATCAACTCATCGATATCCTCAATAAACGCCGCAGCAATAACCCGATACTCGTCGGGGAAGCGGGCGTCGGAAAAACAGCCATTATCGAGGGCCTTGCTCTAAAAATGGCACGGCGCGAAGCCCCCGAGGCGCTCGACGGAAAGACGATTATCGCCCTTGATTACGGGGCCATCTTGAGCGGAACGCAATTGCGCGGTGCCGTACAAGAGCGCATCCGCGCCATCAAATCCGAAATTAAAAAGGCGAACGGGAAAATCATTTTATTCCTCGACGAAATACACAGCTGGATTGCAACCAATAGCAACGACCCCAATGCCGATGCATCACTCGAACTCAAACTCGCACTTTCGCGCGGCGAAATCATGTGCGTCGGCACGGCGACGCCGCAAGAATTGCGACGTGCATTTAGCGCCGATATCGGATTTGAACGCCGATTCGATTTTATCGAAGTCAAAGCGCCATCGCCCGAAACGTCGGTGCGCATCATCGAACACGGCATTATCGATCAATATGCCAAGCACCATCACGTCAACTATACTTCCGAATCGATTCGCGAGGCGGTTCGACTCTCGGAACGATATATCCAGGAGCGATCGTTGCCCGATAAAGCCATATCGATACTCGATCGCGCAGGAAGCCTGTGCGAGCGTTCTGGAGAGACGACGGTTAACCCCGAACACGTCGCGCGAATCATCGCGATGATCGCCGAAATTCCCATCGAACGCCTACTCATGACCGAACGCCAAAAACTCCTCAATATGGAGCAGATTTTAGGTGAAAGGCTCATCGGTCACGAAAAAAACATCGCCAAAATTTCAAACGTCATTCGACGCAATCACGCCGGATTCGGTGCACATCGCCCCATCGGGAGCTTCCTATTCTTAGGGCCAACGGGCGTCGGCAAAACCGAGGCCGCTAAAGTACTCGCCGATTTCCTCTTCGGATCGCCCAAAAACATGGTCCGGTTCGACATGAGCGAATTCATGGAGCAGCACTCCGTCGCCAAACTCATCGGCGCCCCTGCGGGCTATGTCGGCTTCGACGACGGCGGACTCCTGACAGAGGCTTTGAGAAAACGCCCCTATCAAATCGTCCTATTCGACGAAATCGAAAAAGCCCATCCAGATGTTTGGAATATCCTGCTCCAAATCCTCGACGAAGGCAGACTCACCGATGCCAAAGGTCGACACGTCGATTTCTCCAATGCCGTCGTCATCTTGACGAGTAACCTTGGCGCACAAAACCTCGCCAACGCCGTTCAAGGCGCCATTGGCTTCGCCAAAAATGACACCGGCGTCTCGGAACAAGATGCCGAAAGCATCATTTTGCGCACGGCTAAATCGAAATTCTCGCCCGAACTCTGGAATCGAATCGAAGAAAAACTCGTCTTCCAGCCTCTCGATCTCGAACAAATCGAACGCATCGCTCACCTACTCTTGGCAGATTCGTGCAAACGACTTCAAAAAGACAAGGGGATACATTTGTCGTTCGACGAGAGCTCGCTCATTCCATTTCTCGTCCGAAACGGAGGCTTCGATCCGAGCTATGGCGCCCGCCCCATGCGTCAGACGATCCAATCCCAAGTCGAATCTAAAGTCGCCGAATGGATTATTTCTCACGAATACGCCCCTGGCGAGTTATTCGTCGGCGTCCGAAACGACATCATCTATGTCGAAGAAATCGCCCCCCTGGGGCTCGCTTCGGCACAGTAATCAGCACATGCCCCAAAAACGCCTCAAGAAAGATAGTACGAAATTATCGTTGTAAAAGTTGGCTAGCTCTAACGACGATGACTCGCGCCTAGCTCATCGATAATACAAGCCCGCCTGTAAGGCGGGCTTCAACATAATGCAAAACAGCCCGCCTGTATGGCGGGCATTGCCATATCAATGTGTTTTTTCCGTATTAAAGTTATCGTTGCAAGTTTTAGCAAGTTTGTCAACATTGATCTTTGCGATAAATGATAACACGAAAATATTACATCACAAATCTTAACACGAAAATATTACATCAAAAACATGAGCATGAAAACATCTTCGCATCGAAAAACTTTGGTATGAAATTGTTACATTGATAATTTCAGCACGATTAAAAACATAGCATCTTTTTCGCAATCTCTTTTTCGTGGTGTAATTATCATCATTTCATTTTCGTGGCATTGTTATCGCTATCTCTTTATCGTTGTTTAATTATCGTTGTTCTTCTCGCCATCGGCTGAAAACGGCAACGATACGGCTCCTAGCGTCGTTTTCCATCCTATATCTGGCCAGTAGCTCTTCCGAGACCGCTTTAATGCTCACGAGTGCTGAATCACCGTTGTTCTTCTAGCCATTGACCTAAAACGGCAACGATACGGCATAGAAACGCCTTCGTGCGACGTTTGCCGTCCTAAAACGGCAAAGAAACGCCTTCGTGCGACGTTTGCCGTCCTAAATCTGGCAGGAAGGCTCTTCTGTAGCCGCGCTAGAGCTCACAAGGTTTTCAATAGCGAGAAACCATCGCCTTGACGGATAAACAGTCCCCACGACGAAAGAACAGACGCAGAATGAAAGGAAATACGGGAATCCCCGAATCGACAATTACCCAAAACGCATCGCAAAAATGACGACATATCCATCGACGCAAAAAAACATCACGATAATTTAATAACGATTTTCAGACGCGATAACTTACACACGATAATTTTACAATGATTCATGAGCACAATAAAAACGTTGTTCTTTTATCCGTTATATCAATTCGAAATCTGAATGCGATTTTTTGAAAAGAATACACAATAATTTGATTGCGTTTTTTGTCATTTGGACACGATAAAATCGTTGCTAACTTTTTCGAATGGCGTCTTATAAAAACGTTGCACTTTTATTCTAGCCACGTTTTTAACATCGTGCATGCATTTCTTTACACGATAAAATCGTTGTCTTTTCTCATCGACAAGCGTCGCGCGTATTCGGTCTGCTCTTCTTCAAACCATGCATCGAAATCGATGTCTTTATAGCGTGCGCTTTTGCGTTCGATTTGTTCTTCGCGCGAGAGCGTCGCCAACCACGATACGATTTCTTCGACGTAGATATCGCTTGGGTCGGTTTCCGGCACTTCATCGCCGCCTGTACATTCGACGTCGATAACGGTATCGACGATTCCGAGCCATTGGGCGTATTCTGCCGATGCTATACTCCCCTGCTCCATCCATGATATGGCTTCGTGCTTGTGTTTCGACAAGTGATGTGCCCACGTATAACCACCCGCCCCTGGGATAATCCCAAGTCGATATTCGGGCAATGCAAACGAACTTCGCGACGAAGAGATGACGACGTCGGCAGCCAAACACATCTCGACACCAAGACCTTGGGCAATCCCATCGACATAGACAATCGCAAAGAATGGCGATGTCCGCAGACGGTGGACGACTTGCCGTTGATGGGCAAGATGCGAAAGGATTTGATCTCGCGTCCAATCTCGGCGCTCTTTCAGATTGGCACCTGCCGAAAAAATGCGTTTGCCATTCGGAGAGATCTTCTCGCTTTTGATACGTAATGCTTTGATATTATTGAAGAAATTTTGATTGCAGATGTCGATAGCGCCATCCATTTCTCCGATTTCTCGCGTTCCGAATGCGTTGACTTTGCCAAAATCGATCTTCCACGATGCATATCCTCGACGATATTCGAAATTGTCCATCTCTCCTCTACTCCACGGCTCGTTATCCCATTGTCTCTCGATGTCTCGATATCTCAATATCTCGATATCTCTTTATCTCAAGTCTTTATCGCTCGCGCTTTTTCTTTCAAGAACGAAAAAAGCGCCAAAAATCCAAAGATTCTGGCGCTATTCTGTTGCATATTATTCTTCCATCCCGATCCAACTTACGTCCTCGGCGAAACGCTCCAGTATGCCCACTGGCTCAGCTTGTCGAGCGGCGATATCGTCTCTTTCTCGCTGTCGACGAGGAAGCGAACGCTGCGCTCGATGTTGTTGAGCTTGTACTTGTAGCCAATTTCCATGAGCGCCGGATTGTTTTCGGGGTTCTCGGCTTTTGGCGCAATCTTCATCGTCCAGCCGCATTCGCGTTTTTCTTTGCACGAATTGACGCGACGCGATGCGTTCGGTTCGCCATTGGTCAAGAGCCATGCCATGGCACTAACGAATTCTTGCTGTTCGAGGACTTTGACAAACGCCGTGCAAAGTGCCTTGAAATCGGATTTGCGGCAAGCGTGATTTCTGGGCCAACGCTCCTGACGCGGAATGTGAAGATTATTCGTGTATTCGTTGGGATAGATGTTGACGGGCTCGACCGATTGCATATTGTTGCCAATGCCCATGAGGTCGGCGGCATACAAACCAACAGGCGTCAACCGCTTCGTATCCCAATTAAATCGGAACTTTGCCACGCGCGTCTCGTTCAATTCCTTCCACTGGAAATAAGCCGAGAACTCGTCATCGAGCTCGTGCATCACCGTCCAACCGATGATCTGATCGTCGACGTGTTTGGGATCGGTCGTCTTCTTGAGGAAGTAGAGGAGCAAAACGCCACCGAGATCGATGCCGCTATCGAATTTATGCGAAGTGATGGCATGAACGACGCCATCTGAACGTTTGAGCGCAGATTCGACATCGTCGTAATTGGAAATGGTGCGGTCAAAAACTCGAGCCATGCTATTGCGAGCAACGACGCTATTCGTTTCGAGATTGACGATCCAAACGGGACCCACGACGACGTTTTCGTCGGTATAGTCGAGATACACTTCGTAGAGCGGGTCGTTGCCCTCGTCGATATCGAGGTGGAGGGCACGCCATTGACCGCGTTTAAGCGACGTCATGCCGATGTGTTTTTCGAGAAATTGCGATTCGACGAGATCGTCGATCGATTCCTGTTTCATTTCGACATCGACATTCGATCGACCATTCGCAATGGCATCGTGAACGGCATCGATGTATTCGGGAGCAAGTACTTTGTAATTGCGCACGACATCGATAGCCTCTTTATCGCGCCCTGCAAACGCATCGGGTTCGGCGACTTTATAGAGCGCCGCCTGATTGTCGCCGACGACGTTGCCCAACGAATTGCTTTTTGTTGTCATGTTGTAGACCATTACCCCCGTCGCTCCGAGCGAGGCGACGATGAGGACGATGAGTACAACGATGATGATATTTCGATTCATTTTGCTCCCTTAGACGATAAAACACGCAAAAAAGGCGACGCATATCTATCATGCATCGCCCCTATGGGACAAGAGCAATTTGTGGCAATTACCAGCCGCATAACCTCGGCATATTGCTAAAGCCATTTTTCTTGGTACTTCCCATCTTGCTAAGGACTTCCGAAACGGAATTGCCGAGCGACCAAATATTCTTTTTGGCATCTTTTGCTTCTTTCGAAGCCGCACAAATCTCCGCGCGCTTATTCGACTTGAACTTCGTATTCGAAAATGCCAACCCCTCGCGAGCGAGCTCCGTGCTAAAGTCGTAAGACGCCGAGTTTTTCGAGTAGCCAATATACGCCAAGAACCGATTGTAGACGACTTCATCAGCATCGGCGTCATCGTCGGCTGTCGCATCGTAAGAGCAAATCTTCGTCTTGGGATCGTATTCGTCACACGTCAAAACGATTTCGCTACCGAAGCCAATCAAATCATCAGCCCATTCCCACGACTCATACCCATATCGTTCGTTGTTGTTGGTGTACTTGGAATCCCGAATACACGTATAATAGTAGTATTTGTTTCTCCCCTTACTACATTCAGGCGCGTCGATACCGTGAATGCGAATTCGCCAACGAATTTGCTTCCACCTATTCTCTTTGGCATCGAATTCGTAATCATTGCATGCGTCGCTAGGTTTGGGAATGACCCAAACCGTATCGCCATCGGTCCATTGGCGCACTATAGCCGTCACGCCGCTGGTAAGTGTACAAGATGGCAACTCTTCAGAACACTTGCCAGCCGTGGCTTTGCAATTGCTAGTACACGTCCTGATCGTATCCCAAGTCGTCTCTCCGGCTGCATTTTTTTTGCATTGCTTGAGCGTCTTTCCAAAACACGCATACTTGCCATCGGTGCATGACGGCGGCTTCGGACTTGGGGGCTCGGGCTTCGATTCGGGATCGCAGACGTCATTTTCGCATGTCTCGTTACAAGCCTCGACAAAATTCCACTGAAAGCAACCAGCTTTTTCGTCTAATTCACATTTGGCACGTGCGACGAGACTATTCTCTCCCGATCCAAACGTATAACAAGCTTGGGCGTCGGGTTCTTCACACGGCGACTCGCACCCATGCGATGCCGAATCATTGCTACACGATACGGCTACGATGGCGAGAGCAATGCCCCCGATTGTCTCCCATAATCTTCGCATTCTCCCCAACTCAGCTCCTTTCCCTAAAACTCAAAAGATAAAAAATCTCAGGTGCACACTTCATGTGCACACTCTATGACCTACGCTACAAGATCGCCTCGCGGTTTTTCAAGCGCAATTATCGAATAAAATCAAAGAGCTCCACCGATATCTCTATCGCCCGCAGCGCAACTCACGGCAATGCAATCATTCTTCTTCGACAAGAATGACGATTCCTCTTCTAACTATGGCAAAATAAAAACGCCATGCAAAAATAATTCAGTAAAATCAACAGGTTACAACATAGATCGAAGAATTATTCTCATTCAATAGCTATGCCCTATTCTTTCTTATTCTTATTCCTTTTCTCCTCTTTCCTCTGCCTTTCCCGTTCGATTTCATCGATCGATGCTTTTTCGATTTCTGCGAATTCCTCGAGAATGGCCGAAACTGCGCTTAGCGGTCGGTTGAGCATGAGGACGTGATTAATCGTTCGACGAATCGTCACGACACAGCGCTCTCGCTCTCGTTTGACCCGTGCACGCCCTGGAACCGTTCCGTGTTCGCGCTCCACAACGCGAACGTATTTCTCAATCTCATCGGTATGCTTGTCGAACGCTTTTTGGACGACTTTTTGTTTGCGTTTGGCATCGTAGATGACGTCTGGACGAAGCCGATACGGATCGGGCGTAAAGAATACTGGCACATCTCTCGAAGAATCACTGATAGCCGACAGATGCACGAGCTCCTTGTCTTGCGTGTGGATGTATTGCTTCTGATCGTAGGCTAACCGCTTGAGACGACCAAATACAGCGCGATAGATATACGACGTCGCTTTCGCATTTCGCGAATGGTCGAAATTGTTCAAACACTCTACTGCAGCCAGCATTCCCGCCGAAACGAGCTCATCCTTGTAGTCGTAAACGCCATACAAATTGACGATTTTCTTGGCGATGCTTTTCACGACGTTCAAAATGTCTTCGTACGTCGTTCCACATTGTTCAAAAATGTTCTCACTCATATTCCATGCTCCACGGTTTGAGATTATCACCTTACCAACCTCATATAGGTGGTCATGTTATAAAGCGGGCATTTTTCGAAAAACTTTTCAAAAAAAGTGAAAAAACAAAAAAAGTGGAGGCAAATCGCTTTACCTCCACTTCTTCGACAACTCGATGCGCTCTTACCAGCCGCGTTTTTCGTCTTTCAAGTCCCGAATCTCGCGTTTATTTTCTCTGATATCTTCTTTAATCTCTCGAATGCGCGAATCGTCATAGACGCAACGATTGGCAACGTAGACGGGAACAGAACGTCGACAAAAATCGTATTCGTACTCGGCACGTCTTTCTTCTTGTTCCAACTGATCTTCGAGTCGATCATTTTCGCGTTCTAATCTTTTGATCTCGCGATTGATTTCCTGCTTCGAACGACGATGCTCGACGACGACGATAGGCGCGGGCGCCGGTGCTATCGGACGCGTCACGACGACGGGCGCAGGCGCCGGTACGGGAACCGGTGCTGGAGCTATCGGACGCGTCACGACGACGGGCGCGGGTGCCGGTGCTATCGGACGCGTCACGACGACGCGTTCTGCGGGCTGTGGCACGGGGCGCACAACCGGGGCTTGAGGAGCCGGACGTACCACAGGCGGCGGAGCCGGATTCACTCTCTGGCCGTTATGGCGATTATTGCCACCGATGCAATATCGTTGACACCCGTGAATCGAACAATCGAAATAACCATTACGCATACAGCTACGAGGCGGCTCGCCCTGACGCGCTTCCGATATCGACGGAAATACAAACAATAACGCTGCAAATATCCCTAAGCTATACCCTAATTTCATGACGCGATCTCCCTCGTATCAAATCGTTTGATTAAAAAATGACTCTCATCCGATAAAGACAAGTCTATGAGTCAACATGCCCTCGACGAGATGGATAAAACAAATGCACGATTTATGCCAGCCTTGTCAAAAGCTCGCCGTTTATTCGACGCCATTCAGAATCAAAAACGCCCACCCATTCCATACTCGCACGCCCTACGAGCTCTAGCGAGCGATAAAAAAGCTCGGACGCAGAGGGCATGAGTGAGCAAATTGAAACGTCAAACTCAATCTGAGCTACTATCGGGCGACGATTCAATGCGGAACGCAATCTTCGACGAAGATTCATCCCAATCGACTTCGACTTTGCCACCCGATTTGAGCTGTCCAAATAAGATTTCGTCCGATAACGGCACCGATATCTCTTTTTGAATCAAACGCGCCATGGGGCGTGCACCGAACTTGGGATCATAGCCTTCTTTCGCAAACCATTGCGTCGCTCCTTCGGTAATCGATATCGTCACATTGCGCTCGGCGAGCAGTAGCGACAAATCGCCAACCATTCGCTTCACAATGCTCGCCATCGATTCCGGCGACAACGCATTGAATAAGATGACTTCATCGAGACGATTTCTAAACTCAGGAGAGAAAGTCTTTTCGATTTCTTTCAAACCATTCGAAACGTCGATTTTGCTATCAAAACCAATGCTCATGCGCCCCATATCGACGCTGCCAGAGTTCGACGTCATGATGAGCGTGACATTTCTAAAGTCCGCCGTCTTGCCCGTGTTATCGGTCAACGATGCCGCATCCATGACCTGGAGCAACAAATCGAATATCGCACTATGCGCTTTTTCGATTTCGTCGAGCAAAAGCACGCAATTGGGCTTCGAACGAATCGCTTCGGTCAAAAGGCCACCGCGATCGTAACCGACATATCCAGGCGATGCACCGATAAACTTCGAAATAGAATATTCCTCGCGGTATTCGCTCATATCGAAGCGGACGAATGGCAAATTGAGGGCTTTGGCAAATTGCCGTGCCACCTCTGTCTTACCTACCCCCGTCGGGCCTGCAAAGAGCAAATTCGCAACCGGTTTTTGTTCGGCTCGGATGCCCGCTCGCGATAACTTGATCAAGCGCACGAGCGCTTCGATAGCTGCATCTTGACCAAATACAGACGATTTAATGCGTTCTTCGGCATTTTTGAGCAATTCGCCCTCATCGTGAGATACTTGAATATCGGGAATTCGCGCCACCTTAGCGACGATCTTTTCGATATCTTCGCGATCGATCGTCTTGAGCTCGGTCTCATCTTCAGCTCGCGTCATGCGGTAATAAGCCCCTGCTTCATCGATGATATCGATGGCCTTATCGGGGAATCGCCTCTCGGGAATGTGTTTCGCCGTCAAAGAAACGGCTGCGTTTAGCGCTTCATCGGTGTAATCGACGTGATGGAACTCGGCATAATGCGGTTTGAGTGATTCGATGATAAACCGCGTCGTATCGGCATTGGGCTCTTCGATGTCGAGTTTGTGAAACCTTCTCACGAGTGCCGTATCACTCGCTATATTGCGACGATAATCGTCATACGTCGTCGTGCCAATGACGCGAAGCGCGCCCGTGGCGAGTTTGGGCTTGAGCAGACCCATAATTTCTTGAGCACCTCCGCTGCGTTCTGTCCCCGAAACGCTGTGAAGTTCGTCGATAAAGAGAACAGCCGGCTGATGCGTTTCGACATAGTGCATCACAGCTTTGAGGCGTTCTTCCATTTCGCCACGCAATTTCGTCCCTGCCATGAGCGATGCTACATCGAGCGAATAAATTTCGAGATCTTGAAGCGGCAATGGAACTTCTTTCCGCGCAATGGCTCGCGCCAACCCCTCGACGATGGCCGTTTTGCCAACTCCAGCCTCACCGACGATCAAAACGTTGCTCTTCGTGCGGCGCAAAAGCGCCAAACAACAAGTCTCGATTTCCTTTTCGCGCCCAACGACCGGATCGATTTCTCCTCGACTCGCTCTTTCGACGAGTTTCGTCACAAATCCGCGAATTCGACGAAACGCGATGAGATCCTCGCGACGTTTCGACGCTCCCCGTTGAGACGTTTCATCGCCTTGCGGCGCATTGTCCTCGGCTTCTTTTGCGCCATTTTCATCGGAAATATCGATTTCTTCGCCAAAATCGAGGATCTCTCGCAAACTCCCTGGCGCCTTCGGACCAAAGTTTTTGCGAAATACGCGAATATCGACGTGAGCGGCATCTTTACCCAAAAATGTGTTTCTCAAAACGTCTTTGAATTCCTTGATATTCTGGACGTTATCGATCCGCTCTCCCGTCGTTTTGATGTTTTCGACAAGCGACAAAAACGATCGGATTCCACGCGCTAAACTTCTGTGTTTATGCTCCGAATCCGATTCTTCGTCGTCATCATCGTCGTCGTCATTATCCTCTTCATCGTCCTCATCCTCATCTTCATCATCGTCGGGATCGATGAATTCTGCCCCATCGTCGTCATTCGAGAATAACCCTTCGTAATCGAAGCCCTCATCATCGTCATTCTCATCAACATCGTCGTCATCGATATCTTTGTCGTCATCCGACGCCGACGATTGTTTGCGTTCCGGATGCCTCGCCGCCCACTCCATAAACTGCAACCCATCGTAATTCATTGCATTGAACAGCGAGCGGATAAACGTGTGCTTTTCATGGCACAAGGCAATGATAAAATCGATAGCTCGAGGGAAGTTCCGCCCCGATCCAAGCGCCTGGTTCAATACATTTGCAACGAGCGCATGCAAAGCATCGGTCGGCTTGCCCAACTCATCTTCTGGCACCGTATCTGGAACACTCTCGACTTCCTTCTTAAAATAGTCGTCCAATCTCTCGCGAATAAACGGAATCGGCACATCCAAATCGCGAAAAGCGCGAATCACTTCGCGATCTTTTAAGAGCGCCGCAAAAAAATGCTCGCGCGTCACATACTCATGGCGATAATGAACGGCGATTTCATGGGCTTTAGAAAAATAGATATCTAATTCGTGGCTTTTCATGATGACCTAATCAAAACATGTCTATTCTCGGCTTCGTCGAGACACAAAATCCCAAACGCATCCGCGCGTTTATCTATAAACGCGCCAATGCATAAGGGAAACACAAACGACGAAAAAAGTCTCACGTCGACGATTTTTTCGTTCCAGGCTCGATTCCCGCTCGCAACGGAAATCCAGCCCCTCGAGCCAGCTGATGCACGCGCTGAACCTTCATTTCGGCGATTTCTTTGCTATACGTTCCCGCTACGCCCTTGCCCTTGTGATGAATACTCATCGTAATGCGTTCGGCATCGCTCACCGTATGATGAAAGATGTCGACTAATAAATTGATGACAAAATCAAACGACGTATAGTCATCGTTATAGAGCACGACGTTAAACTTCGGAATTTCAATATCGACGACGTCGACATCTTCGCAAATATGACTGTCTATCTCACTTAATCCAGCCACGAATGAACTCCTCTATGACTTTCGATAAACGAAAACGACGAAGACAAAACACTAAGACTTCGGCACGCAGACGTTATCTTTGTTGCAAGAATATCCCTCAGAAGGACAACGATTATTCGACAAGCACGATCGCATATCGAGTTGTCGTCGGCTCGCTCCATCGATCCCCTGCGGCCCCGATTCCTCAGCGCCACCGACGCCACCTTGCCCACCTGTACCACCGCGAGCGACGCTATCGTCATACGTAAACGTATTCGACTCGACGAGTGCCGACGAGACGATATTGAAGCCCAAGATGTCGAAAGACGGTCCTCCTGCGCCGCCGCCACCGCCGCCACCACGACCACCGGTGCCGCCTGCACCACCGCCTCCAGCACGCGTCGATATCCAGAACCCAGCAATACCGCCTGCGCCGCCTGCACCGCCTGCACCGCCAACGCCGCCTGTACCACCATTGCCACCGCGACCGCGTACAAATAAATTGCCCTTTACCGTCGGCAATCCCTTTTCGAAACCACCATACGACATGAACAACCCTATACTGCTTCCGCCAGCGCCACCGCCGACTCCTCCGTTGCCACCGCAACCACCAGCACCACCGCCGCCACCACTCGGTCCCAATTCATAGAGCGAGCAATCGCCTTCCTTCCTGTGATAATAAGCCACACCTCCGCCACCGCCGCCGCCACCGCCGGCGTCGCCATGACCTCCCGATGTTCCACTACCTGCCGACTCCGCAGCTTGCCATTTGCCACCGACAACTGTCCCATACGCATCGCGCGAAGCCTTACCCGCGCGACCGTTCGTTCCATTCTTGCCCGATCGACCATTCTCACCGACGTCGTTCAATATCAACGTCGGAAACCCCGATTCCGTCGCATGCAAACACTCCGAGCCCGAATACTCGTCAAATGTACTATCGTAACCACCTAGACCGCGATTCTTCGACGCCGTATCGTAGGCCGCGCGCCCGCCCATGTGCTTACTCCAGTCGTATTTCGGGCAAACCGTATGCCCACCTGCTGTCGCATTAGAACTCGTACACGCCTTGTTGACGCCTCCTTTTCCACCGTCGTGGCGATCATTCTGGCAGGGCCCCTCAAATCGCTCCGAATTCTTGCCAGATGCCCCATTGAGCGCATTGTCTTCTTTACTACCGTTGCCCGCTTTGCCGCCTGCACCTGCCTCGCCATTTCCGCCATGCCCACCGACGATCTTGTTCGCAAAGAGCGATACATTCGTCGTGTTTTGTATCCAAACGGCAATCGAACCCACACCGGGCTCAGAGCGCGTCGCACCCTCGATCACAAATCCCGATACCGTCGCAGGCTTGCTAATCCGCACGGCGTGAACCGTTGCCGGCGCCGAAACCCCGCGCAATATCGACGCATGTAATACCAAATCGCGCTCGCGGAAGTTCACGCTATACCCACCATGCAACACCACGCCATTGGGAAGCGATATATCTTCCTCGTATAATCCCTCCGATACGAGAATGTACTTTTTTCCCCCATTATACCACGCCTTTAATGCCTCATTGACGCGTTGATAAGGGCGTTCAAGCGTTCCATCGCCACCGGCCTTGGCACTCTGCGATACGAATATCGCATCGCCAATGACGCCATCGATTCCATCGCAATTCTCATCGATAAATCGATAACCCGAAGCATACGTCAACGGAATCTCCGGTTCGTCCTTCGTATTCCCTTTCACTCGACGACATTCACAACCATTCGAATCGACGCCATCCGTATCGACCCATTCGTAATCGACACCATCGACCGTCTCGGTCATACACGGCCCCATGCCACAAGACGCCGTTCCTGCCGACACGACGCAAACGCCCTCGACATGGTGAATCTCGGGCTTATAGTACTGCGAGCAATCGTTAAAGCAATAACCGCAATGCTCCCGCGACGTATAAAGACCCGTCACAGGATCCCGCATTCCTTCATCGATGACGCCATCGCAGTTGTTATCGATCCCGTCGCAAACCTCGATGTTATAGGGCTCCGTCTCGCACGTCGACCATGCATATCCATCCCCAACGATCTCGCACCGTTCAAAACCCTCACACGTATCGCGCTTGCACGAACGCCCACTACCGAGATTCTTCTCGTTGCATACACAAGTCCCAGAATTCGGCAAACATTGACGCTTATCACCGCGAACTGTCTGACACGAATACCCCTTCGGACACGCCCCATAAGGCGACGATTCCGAGCAATCTCGACTACAAAACGCCTCTACACCAGTATCGACGCAAAGGCTGTTCGGTCCCACGCAATCGCTGTCTTGCGAGCAAAACGTGCAAAGATTGTCGGGCAACGCCAAACACGCCGCCCCCTCCTGATAAACGAAATACCCTTCTTCGCAAGCAAGCGCCCTGCACTCCGCCCGCTTGTCGACTACCGTGCAAGCCGTCTCGGTCGCATGATCGAGCAACATGTCGCAATGATGGCCACACCCCCCACAATGCTCCTTCGTATAATAAACCCCATCTTCGTTGACAAAATCTTCGTCGATCTCGCCGTTGCAATTGTCGTCGAATCCGTTGCAAATCTCCGCGACTGGCGTCTGGCCGAAACAGAGCATCCCCTCCGATCCCGCACACATCTCAACGCCTCGACACGTTCCAAACTCATTCGTGATGTCGCAAGCGCCACCGTCGAGGTCTTCATCGATAAACCCATTGCAGTTGTTATCGGTACCATCGCAAACTTCGGCAGCCGGCGTCTTCGCATTGCAAGCGCTCCACAATCCATCGCTGCCGCACACTTCTTGCCCATAACACGTGCCATACTCATTCGACGAAGAACACCCTCGCACCTGCCCCACGCTCTTGGCATCGCATGCACAACCACCCGATTCGGGCACGCACTGGCGACTCCCATTCCCTGCCGTATCGGTCACGTCTTCACAGCGATACCCCGTCGGGCAACTCTGATACGTGCAATCTTGCGAACAAAACTGACCGTTCGATAACTTCATGCACCAATTCGAATTGTTGTATCCGCAAGCACTATTGTCGGCACAAGGCATGCAAAGTTGCTGCTCTATCCGCGAACAAAGCGATACTCGCCCCTCCCCATGCGGATTATCCATCGGCAAACACGTCCAACCATCCGGACAACCTTCTTCACACGTCTTCGTGCAAAAACTCCCCTGCGCATAGCTCATACAATACGTGCTCTCGCACTCCACGTGCTGCTCACAACGCTCGCCAAACGCTCGATACGCATACTGCGTATTCGCTGTCTCACTCGAACCCACCACATCGCATCCACTGAGCGCCAATACCGATAATAAAGCCATCAAAAACTTTGCGTCCTTCATAGACCTTCTCCTCTACGCAGCTGCGAAAAACACTCGCAAACATATATCTTTTTGGCTCGCTTTTCAATTCCTTTGCCAACTTCGACTTTTATCGACATCTTCTCAAAATATTATTACAACGATATTTTCATACACACTTTTTAATCAAAAGAAACACAACGATATTTTCGTTGTATCTTTTTACCAACCCACACAAAACCACATACACGCACAACGGCCCACCCCAAACTAAATCTTCCCCTGCACGCCCCCCCCAGCACGCCCCCCGCAGCGCATCAATTCCCCAATCATCATTAAAATATGCATCTATTAAATATGCATCTATATAAATATGCCCCCACGCTCAAATCCCCATGCGCTCTCTTTCAAATCATCCTCCCAACCCCATCCCTGCCCCCATAGCTCAACCACTGCCCCCAAAGAACTCCCCCAGCGCATCAATCCCACCAATCATCATTAAAATATGCATCTACTAAATATGCATCTATTAAATATGCATCTATTAAATATGCCCACCTTTCAAATCCCCATCATACCGTCTCAGCATAAAACGCTCTCACGACCTCCCTGTCATCAAAATGCCGCTTTTCCGTCCCAACGATCTGATAATCTTCGTGACCTTTTCCTGCAATGACGACGACATCCAAAGGCTTTGCCATCTCGAGCGCCCGCTCTATCGCCTTCGCTCTGTCCACCTCTACGATATAATGATGCAACGCCCCACCAGCTTCGCCACCTTGCGGCTTCATCCCCGCGACGATTTGTTCGATAATATCCTCTGGCTTCTCCGTCCTCGGGTTATCGCTCGTCACGATCGAAACATCGGCTTGCGACTGCGATATGCGCCCCATCATCGGACGCTTCGACGCATCTCGGTCACCTCCCGCACCAAACACCGAAATCAGCCGCCCCCCCGCCAAAACGCACTCGCGCGCCGCCATCAACGCATTCTTCAACGCCTCGGGCGTATGCGCAAAATCGACCACGACGAGCGGCCGACGATTCACGCGCTCCATTCGCCCTGGAATCTGCGCCACATCGCCAAGCGCCCCCACCACGCGCGACACATCATACCCTAGCGACACCAGCGCCGTCACCGCCCCCGCTGCATTCAATAAATTGTATACCCCCGCCAATGGCAATCCGCCATCAAACACGCCATCCGCCGTCTTCACCTTAAAAGTCCAACGATCCCCAGCCCAAACATACGAATCGATCGCAACATCGGCATCCGCAACAGCCGAGCTTTCAATATTTGCTTTTTCAATATTTGAATCTTCAATATTTGAATCTTCAATATTTGCATTTTCAATACTATTTCTATCAACCGCGCTCCCCGCACGTCGCCCCAAGGCAAACGTCGCCATCCGCCCGCCCCACGATTCAGGCCGCGCCTCTCGCAAATATCTCATCACATCGTCATCGCTCGCATTGCCTACCGCCACTGGCAACTTCCCCGCCGCAAAACTACGCACCAAATGCGTATCAAACAGCCGCCGCTTCGCCAGCCCATAAGCCTCACGCGTCTTGTGAAAATCGAGATGATCTGTCCCCAAATTATTCCAAACAGCCACGTCAAACGATATCCCGTCGATGCGCCCCTGCATAATCCCATGGCTAGACACCTCCATTGCCACCAAATCGCACCCCGCATCCGCCATCGCACGCAACAAACGCTGCAACTTCAACGTCCCAGGCGTCGTATTGACCGCACACTCCTCATACCCCGGATACCGATGCGAAATCGTCCCCAAAACGCCCACTTTCAGCCCCATCACGCGCGCCACCGACTCGATCAAATACGTCGTCGTCGTCTTCCCATTCGTCCCCGTCACCGCCACGACTTTCATCTCACCCGACGGATCGCCCCAAAAACCGCGCGCCAGCTCGCCAAGATGCTCGTGCACATTGGCCAACCCCAAAACGGGCAAACCAGCCCCCGCGCAAAGTTCCGCATCGCCAATAATCGCTCGCGCACCCGCCGCACGCGCCTCCGCACACAGCCGCGACGCAACTTCAGCCCCCAATGGCGACGCCCCCTGCCTCAACACAAAAATGTCGCCCACCGACAACTCTCGCGTGTCATCGCTCAGCTTGCAACCCGCCGCGCGCGCCTCTCCAAAAATTGGCGACGAAATGATCTCCTCTACACTTTCAAAAATCCGCATATTCTGCACCTTTTAATATGAATACGTGTATAAAATACAAATATCATGCTTCTTTATGGCGCTTATGGCTATCTCGGCCACCTACGGTGGCGCTCAATACGCCATAAGCCGTGCGCTATCTCGGCCACCTACGGTGGCGCTCAATACGCGCGCGTGGCGTCCCTATGTGCTCGGCCGTCACATGGCTACGCCATGCAACGACCTGCGCGCATACGGTCCGCCTTCTATCTGCTCATTTTGACTTTTCTGCAATCGTTTATCGTTGCCCCATCGCAATATACCCCAACCGCCCCTATGGCTATCGCATTCAAAAATTGCTACTTTTCTTAAGAAAATTATACTTCTATTCGCAATTCAACATCCATCTACCGATTTCAATATCCATCATCTTCAATCAGCCATCGTTCGATCGTCCGCAATTCTTTGTCAAAATTCACACCAACTTTCACAATACGCTTCGTCCCCGATTGATATGGTATTGCATCCCCCTTTTCGCCGATTTGCTTCAATGCGTCTTCTGCCGTTCCATTGAGTTTGAATTCAAATAGATATATCGTATCTTCGGTTTCCACAAGTGCATCGATCCTCCCAGCCGAAGTATACTCTTCCGTGCGCACACAAAATCCCGAAGCCAAACGAAATACGAGATAAAAGATAGTCTTATAATGTGCTTCATCTTGCCGTTCGGCATTATTGGGTTTCCTTGCCCTCCGTAGTGATGAACTAACGCAGTCGTCAAAAGCGTTGGCGTCCCGTCGAATACCAACAATTATTCAATCGTTGGTGTTTCAAACAACTCAATAAACTAAGACGACTGCACCGCACTACTCCTCTACGATGAGCAACGCTTGGCAGTATTGCGCCTCGGGGCGCATGTCGGCCTCGGGCCAAGACTCCTCGACGTAATCGCGCAATTGGTGCGCATATCGGCGAAGCGCTACACGCGTCGTCTCGGGCACATCCGATTCGAAAAGACTCATCAAACTATCATACGATATGGCGTCGAGAATCGTCGCGCGATCGGGCACTTCGTCGGGCGCCAAAACGCCCCAATACTCGCAACGCTTAGTCGCACGACGCGTCATCACCGTAATGGCGATGTTATCGAAGTTGACGTTTTCGACGCCGATGACGATATCGTTGGAATACGCCAAAAGCGATATGTCGTCGCGCGTCTTGTGCAATCCCTCTCCAAAAAACAACTCGCGCGTCGCGACATCGGCGATACACATGGCCGATGCTTGGATGTCTTTCATGCAACGATACGGTTCCAGGGACGAAAATCTCGGTCTCGGACGACTACACAACATACCTTCGACGCAATCGCGCTGATCGCCCGTGAGCAAACTCATCCTTTGATCTTCGACGATCGACAAATGCCCTCGCGAAATCAATATCTTCGCTTTGCGCCCAATTTCTACGGTCACATTCCAACCGAGCGTCAATAACTTCTTGAGCGCTACACGACGCAATATGCGCACTGCAACATCGTCTTCTTCGTGCGATGCATATTCCAATCCAATATTGATATAGGCCACGGCAAGCGCAAAGCTCTCGGCAAATCCATCGGTCTCGTGCGGTTGAAATCCATCATACGTCGCCACTTGCTGGGCTAACGACAAGAGTTGAATGCGAATCGTTTCGGTATCCGAAACTTTAGATAATATTTTTTCAAAATAGCATTCTTTCGAATCTGATTCGTCGTAGGCGACGATCGAAGCTGCCAACTTCTCGCCAATCGGATAAGAACGAACGTAGAGTTCGGCTTGCGTCGCCGAACGCATTGCCTCGGCTTCGCGAGCAATATCGACGCGAGCAAAAAGCGCTGCCGATTCATCACGCGGCACAAAGCCAAGCTCGCGGATGCGTTCCGTTCGAAAACGATATGCCGTTTCTTCGAGATCCGTGGCCATCTCCCAATGCATACCCTCCAAGATTGCCCACGCCTTTTCGACGTCAAACACGCGATAAAGGCGTTCGACGAGCTGGCGCAGTACTTCGGCTTTCTCGGCATCTTCCGGATACGCAACCCAATAGTTAAAATCGGGTGTTTGAGCAATATTGGGCGATTCATCGTCGGGGATTTCGACTTCGTCGTTGCGATCTTCCGACATGTATAGATGGATGTTGCGATGCAGATACAGCGCCATGACTTCCGGATCGATATTGTTCCATATTTCGGCAAACTGTTCATCGGGAACGGCCAAGAGCTGCTCTGTCCATTCGGTCATGGCCTCATCGCTCATCGAATCATTGCGCCACAAATCTAAGTCAAAACACGTCTGCACCTGTTCGGGCGACGCATATTCGAGCAATACGGCACCATCCGATGGACCCAATTCGTGATACAAATCGTAAAACTCTACCGTCGAAAGCCCGCGCACCGCTTCTTTCGAATCCGATGCCTGCAATATCATTTCCATGCGTTCTTTCGGACTAACCGCCACCGACGAATCCGACGAGAGCAATGCACTCAAATGATGCATATCATTCATTCATCCACACCTTATACAAGAGAAAGTTCGGCTTTACGCGCTTCGATCAATTTCTGCAACGCCACACACGACGCCTCGAAATCGAATGCCGACGTATCGAGCACAACCGCTTCATCACATTGTACAAGCGGCGAATGCTCGCGATGAAATTCCGTCTCATCGCGCAAACGTATCTGTTCGACGACTTGTTCAAAATTGAACGATTCGCCGCGCTTTTCGAATTCGGCGAGCCGGCGGCGAGCACGTGCCTCGGGCGTGGCCGTATAGAAAACTTTGAGCTCGGCATCGGGAAACACGACCGAACCGATATCGCGACCTTCCACGATTGTATCGCCCAATGCCCCCAAACGCCTCTGAATGTTTAACAACTGCGCTCGTACCTCGCCCATCGCCGAGACGCGATTGACGCATTGCGTCGTCTCAAACGTGCGTATCGCCTCCGATACGTCTTCATCGCCGATAAATACGCGCTGACCTTCGGCACTGGCTACAAATCGTATGTCGATATCTTTGGCAATTTCGGCACACTTGGCGGGTTCATCGACGACATTGGCAAGACGAGCACGTAACGCGACACAGCGATAAATGGCACCCGTATCTAAAAGACGCCATTGCAAACGCCGCGCAACTTCGCGACATACCGTACTCTTGCCCGCTCCACTTGGCCCATCGACCGCAACGATCATATCTTCCTTTCCTTCTGCGACTCATCTACGACGCCGAATGCAATTCTGTCTCGACGTCATCCATCGAACTATCTCCGTTCACTCTATGCACAAAGCCATTGCGCAATGTTGCGCACAACATCGCAAAAGCCAACCGCGCCTTATACCGAGTGCCGCCCAATTTGACACCAAAAAATGCCAATATACCACGCCATTCTTCGAGCCCCCCCCAAACGCCCACTGCACGGCATTCAATCGCCGGAGCATGCGCCCAGCCACGAAACGAAGCCACCAGATGGACCATGTGAAAGCGAACGCAAAACCGCACTAGTGATTCCAAACCGTTCCTGCACGATTTTGATACGAAAACTCACCCGAAATCGTCCCCATATCGGTCACTCTCTCGCGATGCGTTCCATCGCTCTGGGCTATCTTCTCGACGAATTCGATCCGTCCATTGAGCGTTCCAGCAACGGTTTTGCCGCGTTTCGACGAATAATCGCTCAGCGACATATCGCCAACGACGCGAAGCGTCCGCACAGGGCTACAACGACTTATCGTCAACATCGCGCGTACGCAGCCATTCGCCGTAATGGCGATTCCATCTCGCCCTACGAGGTCTTCTATCGGCGGACAAGATGCCAACGTATCGCCATCGACAGCCACAAACGTGATGGCCAACATATTCTCCGATGTGCGCCGCGTCACCGACTCATACATCATCATCCGAACGCAGCGATCGAACGGTTCATCTGTCTCGAACTGCTTAAACGACTTCGGCAAATGTTTCACCGCACACGTCAAATCCTGCTCGCCATCGACTTTCTCATACGCGGTTTCATACGCAAACTCCGCCGAACCATATTCACCATCGACCCACGCACACCCATTCGCCAGCGCGCCCAACAACGCAATCGATAATACTCGTTTTTTTCTTGACAAATCATCCATTATGTACATCACACACCACACACAAAATGCATCAATCGCATAAAACAGCGCACAAAACGCGCGTCCTTCTACCACACATCGCCAAACCACATGCCGTAAATTCCACAAATGCGACTTTTTTTTCGTTTTCTGCATTTTGATGGCGTATCTTTCTTCACAATCTAATACAATGTCGCCCGCAGTCTCGGCAATTTGCCGACGGCGTTTACTTTCAATCACCCGAAATGAGGCATGGGATGAGTTTCGAACAATCGCTCCAAACCGTAAACCTACTACGCGACCGCATGAAACACGACGTCATGGGGCGCGACGACGTCATCGACCTCGTCATCATTGCGCTTTTGGCTTCTGGGCACGTCCTACTCGAAGACTTCCCAGGAAGCGGAAAAACGACTCTCGCAAAAGCTCTCGGCAATAGCCTTTCCGACGCTCGTCAAGGCATGGCGCCATTCCGACGCATGCAATTCACCCCAGACCTCCTGCCAGGCGACATCACCGGCGTCATGGTCTTCGACCCCGAAGCCAGTATCTTCGAATTCCGCCGCGGTCCCATCTTCGCACATATCGCTCTCGTCGACGAAATCAACCGAACCTCGCCTAAAGTACAATCTGCACTACTCGAATCGATGGGCGAAAAACAAGTCACTATCGACAATGTCACGCACTCACTCTCCGAGCTGTTTTTCGTCATCGCTACGCAAAACCCGCTCGATCAAGTCGGCACATATCCGCTCCCCATCGCACAACTCGACCGATTCCTCTTCAAAATTCGCATGACAAATATCCAACGCAGCGACGAACTCCGAGTCATCCAATCATGGGGAAAAACTCACCCCAAAACGACACTCCCACTCGTCACCGTCGATCAAATCCTCGCCGCGCGCAACACCGTCATCAACGAAATTGCCATCGACGACGCCATCCTCGAATGCCTCGTCGATATCATCCGCACCATTCGCGATGACGAACGATGCCTACAAGGTGCATCGACGCGCTCTATCGTTCAAGCCGTCGCCGCTCTTCAAGCACATGCGCTACTTCAAGGTCGCGACTTCGTCACACCCGCCGATATCGAACAACTCCTCATTCCGCTCTTTTCACACCGACTTCAACTCTCTCCCGGCGCCGGCAACCCCGATACTCTCGTGCGCAACGCAGCAGAGGCACCGCTTAAACAACTCTCAAAACGCGCACTGCACGCATAAATACGCGTCTGCACGCTCTCAATTAGGATGATCATTGTGAATTGGCGTTCGATGAAAAAATGGGGAATACTCGTCGCCTTGTGGCTACTCTACACGCCTCTTGCCCATGCGCAAGCGTTTATGACGACTCCAGAAAAACTCGCTTTTTCAGACGTCAGCAACGCAAAATACATTACCGCGCGAAATAAAGCTGAAACACTACTCGCCGAAAACAAAGACGCCATCGGTGCCACCTACGTCATGGCTCTCGTCTATTGGGAAGGCGAGGGAAACCTATTGCGTTCGCTCTCCTTCCTGAAAAAAGCTATTAAGCTCTACGAAGAAAAGTACTGCGTACCACAAACGGGCATCCCCAAAAACACCGAAGACCAAATGTGGCATCTACGTATGCTACGCGAACTCGCCCGAATATACAGCGACCTCGACGACCGACAAGCCGAAATTGACGTCCGAACTCGCATTGCAAAGCTCTATAACACATCGCTTGGCATCGATTCCGTCTGGGCTCTCATGAAACTCGATCGATTCGATGAAGCTACGCAAATCGCACGACAGACGATCGAAAACTCCAATCAAGAAGAGTATTGGCTCGACACCGCCTATAACGACCTCACCGCCATCGCCGATGCACAACATAAACACACCGAATCTTTCAAACATAGTCTCAAAGCCATCGACTATACATCAGGGCGATCGTGCGTCATCTTGCTCAATCACTCGCGCGCTCTCGCCGTGATGCTAAAATTCGACGAAGCTCTCGATTTTCTGCAGAAAGCACAACGAGCAAAAGATAAAGACTGCGTTTCTTCGCCATACGAAGAAATTGCGCAAATTTATCTCCTCGATACACAATGGCAAAAAGCCATCTCTTCGATGCTCAAATCTCGAAAACGCGTCACTGAACCGCGGCTCTACGAACAAACCGAATCGAAAACGCGTTCGAATACGGCCGACATCTACTATGCCATGGGCTTTGCACAAAAAGCATGGGACCTCTCGGTTACCGTTATCGATGCACCACAACGACTCGGCTTCGACAGTCTGCTCAAAGAGCAACTCCATCTCAGCCAGCGCATCGTCTTCCTCGCCATTTCTAACGACTACATCAAACGGCTCGACGAACAAATGAGCGCTTGGAACACCAAAAGCGCATTCTATCGATTCGCTCCTCTACGTTCTTTCGACATCTTCAATCTGTCCAATTCAGAAGACGTTCGCACCGTCGACAAACTCATCGAAAAGCGAAACCTCGTCTGGCGAAAACGATGGTCGACACATCAAGAAATCTTCAAAGATGCCCTATCGGTGAAGAATATTCGTTCTCTTCTCGTCCCAATGTATATTCTTTCACCTCAATACTTTTTTGCCGTCGTCGATGCGCTCGGCCGCAAGACTTCGAACTTCCTCGTCGATTTCCAAGAACAAATCCTCGAGCCCGAAGAAATCAGCAATATGAAGCCCATGTTCGAACTCGTTCGGGCCTATATTGCCTATCGCGACGCCGACGACGACAAAGCCATCGAACATATCGAGGCATATCAAAAACTCGCTATTCCACGCATCAAACTCCTCGATGCGCAAATCGAACTCATGCAAGCCGACATCGCCATGCGACATGGCGACTCGACAAAAGCATACGACCTCATGACAAAAGTCTATAGCCGCGTCCCATCGCTTTTCCGCCAATTCGACGTTCCCATTCCATTCTCATTCGACGCCAATATCGACACATCCGACGACGACATCGATACGCTCGTCAAAATCCTTCGCAATAGCCCCCGATTCGTCGAAACGTCACAAGCTCCCTTCGTCATTGCGATTTCAAAAAACAATAACACAGCCCAAATCTGCCTCAATTCAAATATGGGAACCCGATACGCTTGCTCGTCGACGAATGAAAACGATTACGACGTCCCAGCCAACCAACCAATTCCCACACCGCTCATCGCCGACAACTTCTATCACGTCGCATTCGCGCCAAAAGTCGATCTTTCCCAAGCCGACCTCCATTCGCTCGACGGCTCCCCCGTCCAAGTCACCGCCGATCAAGCCCTCGAAAAACTCATGAAAACATCCGACGCTCGCGTCGGAATACACGACGATGACGATTAATGCCACCTATGGCGATTTAACGATTGAGTTTGATCATGTCCAATAAGCATCATCTATTCCCAACGCCATTCATATCTCGCTCAAACGCTCACATGAAAAAATCGCTGACGCGGATCTCGATGTATTCGACGATCATATCCATCGCTGCCATGGCGCCTTTTGCCCTACAGGAGCTCCCTTTCGTCGCTCAAACGGCTTGCGCGCAAGTCGTCTTCGACGAAGCCAAAGAAAAACCCGATCTCAGCGATCCAACGCGCATCGCTCTGCCACCGATGGATCCCTATGTCCTCTACTACGTGCCCGAAAAACCACAAAATGCTCCAAATATACAATCGCCAAAAGATTGCACTGCCGCACGCGGAACTTGGAAAACCGATTCTTGCGACGGCGCAAAATGCGTCGGTTGTATCGTCAATCACGCAAAAACAGGGCTATTCTACGAAACAGACGCCTCGCGCGGTTTTTCGAATCTCATTCGACCACAAGACGTAAAACCCGAAAATGCTTCGGGATTCATCTGGTACATCGATGGAAAACGCGAAGGCTACCGCGTCAGATTGTGGAAACCGAGCGAATCCGTCGAATCGATGACATTCTATGAAAACGATGTCGCCAACGGTCCGAGCTTTACTTGGAATGAATCTGGCGTCATGACTTTTGCTGGCTATTTCAAAAACGGGCGTCCCGATGGCACACTCGAACGATATCAAGAATGTCTCCCTTTGTTGCGCGGGCAATACAAAGACGGAAAACCCATCGGTCTATGGCAACGATATATTGAACCTGGCATAATTGCGACGCAAGCTAACTACGACCGACCTGCGCCAAAAGATTCTGGCTTACCCGAAAACGCCTATTGGACCGAATGGTATAACGCCCAAGGTGTACGAATCCTCGAAGGCTATACCGCCATGAATTCCCCCGACGACGAAAACATGTTTTACGTCGGCGAAGTCCAGCTCTATTCGACAAATGGCATCGCTTGGCGAAAAGTCAAATACGATCGCACGGGTAATATCGACGACAAAGAACTGTTCGATCTCTGCAATTACAACGATTCAAACGAGATTCCCAAATTCATCAACTTTGCACACGATGAAATGACCATTTACTGCAAACGCGATAGCGAATACGTCTATAAACGCATCAGCTATTACCCAACCGGAAACCTCTGGCGCATCGAAACCGTCAATCGAAATGGCTACATCAGCGCTATCGATGAATTTCACCCCACTGGCGAAAAACTCGCTTCCTACAAACTCGACGACGGCATGCCACTCGGCAAGATCGAATTTCTCAACACAGACGGTAGCGTCATGCACACGTCAAACATCGACAATGGAACGGGCGAGTTCACGGCGTATTGGTATAACGGAAAACCGCGTACTTATTCAAAATATAGAGATGGCTTAAAGACGGGACTTTGGAAGACGTGGTTTGAATCGGGAAACCCCGAATCCGAATCCGAATTCCTCAACGGAGTTCCGATGGGCGTCGAGCGAGCGTGGTTCTCAAACGGCGTCATGGCATCTGAACTCCACTACCGTAATGGGCAACTCGACGGCGATGTCTTGTACTACTACACCGACGGGCGCATCGCTTCGAAGGGAAAGTTTAAGAGAGATAACCCCATCGGAAAACAATACGCCTATTTGCATTCCGGGGGTATCGATTACGAAAATGACTTCTCAAAAGCGACAACGCACCAAACGCGATATTTCTCCAATGGTGACAAACGCGCCGAGGGCGATGTCATCGTCACTTTTGGCGAAGGATTCAAAGTGGGTGTCTGGCAATACTATCTCAAACAGGGCAAAAGCTGGGTCAAAATCGAATACGATTACGGCGAAATCGAAAGCGCAGAAGGGGCTGTCTGCACCGAAATGGGCGGTTCCTATAAACTCGACGACGAAAACAGAGAAATGGGATGCACCGTCTGTGCCGTCAATCGACAATCCCCTCTACGCCCGAAATCATACCGCGAAGGAACTTGGCTTTGGTGGAATGAAAACGGTGAAATAGAAACGATTGGCGGATTCCGACTCGGAAAACTCGACGGAACTTGGACCTATTTCTATCCCAATGGCTCGCTCATGCTCAAAGGCAAATATGCCATCGATAAGCGAAATGGCAATTGGACTGGCTATTACGAAGACGGTTCAAAAAAATTCTCCGGTGAATACGTCGATGGCGTCGAGGCGGGGCTTTGGCAAACTTACTATAAAGGATCGGGATCCGTCTCGTCGTCGGGTTCTTTCGTTAAAGGAAAACGCACTGGCAAATGGGTCTATCCCTACGAATCGGGGAAAACGCGCGAAACTGGCGAAATGCTCGACGGAAAAGAAACCGGAAACTGGGTTCAATACTACGAAAATGGCGAAAAACTCGGCGAAGGAAAATTCGAAAACGGAAAACGACAAGGAAAATGGACCTGGTGGCGACAAGATGGCGCCATCTGGAAATCCGTCAACTATAAAGACGGAAAAGAAATCAAAGGCTCGCAACAATGACAATGAATAGAGACATCGACGTCGTCAATGAATTGATTCAAAAAGGCGTCGACATTTTGGCGCCTCAATCGGTCTATATTGCTCCCGAAGTCGATATCGATAGAATCGCCCCAAAAACCGTCATTTATCCGGGGACGACGATTACGGGCGAAACGACGTCGATCGGTGCTCATTGCAAAATTGGCATGGGGGGCGGCGCACATCTCGAAAACGTCCAAATCGGAAACGGCGTTTCGCTCATGCAAGGCGTCTATCGAGATTCGACGCTACTCGACGGCGTTTCGATTCGCAGTGGCGCAGAATTGCGCGATAATTGTCTCCTCGAAGAAGGCGTCGACATTGGGCATACGGTCGGGCTCAAGCAGACGATACTCTTCCCTAACGTCGTCTTGGGCTCTCTCATCAATTTCTGCGACGCCCTCATGGCGGGCGGCACGAGCCGACGCGATCATTCCGAAGTTGGTTCCTGCATGGCACTCTATAATTTCACGCCACAAGGCGACAAATTCGCCTCGCTCTTTGGCAACGCCGTCGACGGTCTGTTTCTCGATTGTCAGCCGATTTTCATCGGTGGACAAACGCAAATCGTCAGTCCTGTCTCCGTTGGCTTCGGCGCAGTCATTGCCGCCGGCTCAAAATTGTCGCACGACATCGCCCCAAACAAACTCGCCATTTCTCACAAATCATGCGACGAAATGCGCGATTTCGACGCTCGACTCATCTTCAATCCGGCAAAAAAAATTGCCAACACACTCGCCTATATCGCACAATTGCGCGTCTTATCGCTCTGGTACGAAAACATACGCATCCCCCTTGCCGACGACGTCGAACGACAATACCTCTACACGGCCGCGCAAAAGCGCATTTCAAACGCCATCAAAGAACGACAAAAACGGCTCGAACGATTCGTCGACAAACTCCAACAAAGCCTCGAACTCCACACAGCACACGGCAACGACGCACAAATCGCCGACCACCAAAAAGCACTCCTTCTATTCCAAAACGGCACTACAAGCGACTTTGAACGCATCGCAAGCCAAATCGATTTTTCTGCCATCCGCAATGCCCTAACCGAAGCTCTCGTCTCTGGATCGACATACCCACAAGCCGTACAACAATTGACCAAAACGATAACTTCGTCTATGAAACGAACACTTCGGCGTTTGGTCTAGGTCTTGAGACGGCGCTGTTTTTCTCTAGTTTCGAGCTATTTGTTTTACGTGAGTGTCATGTCTAAATTGCTTCGTCTTATCATCGCGACGATAGTCGCCGCCACTTGTCTACAAAGTTGCTCGCTCGAACGCTTGCCAACCTACGGCAACGCTTGCCCTAGCGAAAATAATACGGGGTCATTGTCCTATATCATCGTCTCGGAAAAAGAGCGTTGCGATCGCAATGGCGATTGCTTTAGCGATTCATTCCAATACAACGTGTGCCCGAGTTCGGTGCCAACTTGCTACCGCGATACCGATAATCGGTATTATTGCATGTCGTCGTGCCCAAGCGACCAAGTCGCTTGCAACGGCAAATGCGTTAATCCCGACTCAGCAGACAGTTTTTGTGGCGCAAGAGGCGGCTGTTTTAGCGACGACCCAAACTCCGACGACTTCAAAGGCATCGAGTGTAAATCCTACCAAAGTTGCAAATTTGCAAAATGTGAAAAGACGAAATGCAATCCCGGTCAACACGATTACGGCGACGATTGCGAAGACGACTCCATCCGGCACTGCGGATCGCACGATAACGACTGCGAAACTATCGGCGGATGGCTCTCGGGAGCTTGCATCGATGGCGTGTGCGTTGCCCAATCGTGCGACGACTCTTTTTTGCTAATCAACGGCAAATGCACGACAAAGCGCGATTGCAAGACGACGCCAGAATGGTGCTCCGACGACGGCAAAACGCGCGTCTATTGCAATGACGGCGGATTCTTACAAGAAACATGCGAAGGAAACGATCGGTGTTTCAACGGAAAATGCGAGAAGCGAAACGCTTGCGAAACGAGCGATGCGCCGTCGTGTCACAATGATTCGACGAGATCAGTTTGTGGCGACGATCTCTTTTGGCAAAAAGAACTTTGCCCTAGCAATCACCTCTGTTACCAAGGTGAATGTTTTCATCAATCGCTATGCAAAGATGGCGTATGCAACGACCCGACGCCAATTGGTGGCAGTTGCGCCAGTAATACTTTCGAAGACAAATGCAACCCCACCGAAACCGGCATTATACGATGCGAATACGATGCCGCTAAAGATGGCGACGTTTACACATTGATCGATTGCAAACGAGAAGACAAAGTCTGCAAAAACGCCAAATGTATATGCGATCCCAAAGAACAGCCGAAATGCCTCGACCATCACACCGCGCGCACGTGCCAAGCCAACGGCGAATTTCTCTCAACGCCATGCGCCCACGGCGATATATGTAATCGCGGTATTTGCCAAACGCCAACTGCAAATTGCGAAACGCTTTCCGACTGCACCGAGGCGCAAGCCTGTATCGACAATAAATGCGTCTTTACGCCGCGATGCTTCCCCGGAATCACCCCAACGGTCTGCGTCGTCAACAATACACAAGTCAAATCTTGCAACGAACGCGGTGAATACGAAATCGAAACGTGCAAGTACGATGAAATTTGCGATTCCGATTCGGGCGAAGCCAAATGCATATCAAAACGCGATGCGTTTTGCGATATGAATACGTTCAAACGCAGGTGCGTCGTCGATGACGATGGAACTCAACTCGTCGAATTGTGTTCGGCATCGAGAATATCGTATGCCGAATGCACCTCGAATAATTACTGCGCAGAATTCGACGGCGAAGTCAACTGCTACCTCTCTTGCCAACAGTTGGGATTCTCCGAATGTTTGACGACGATACAACTCGATAAACCACTCTACGGCGTTTGTACCGAAGCCGTCGATGCAGCTGGCGTCAAACGTCAGCTATTCCACGACGCCAACGCACAATGCAATGCAGAGAAAGAATACTCTGGTTTCTGCATGTACGATTCCAGTAATAAGGAATTGATAACACTTCATGTTCAATGTAGCCAAGAAGTGACGCCTTCGACATGTTCACCAACAACGGGACTTTGCACCGGCTTTCAATCCTGTCCTAGCCAATCGGCAACATGCAACGGTTCGGTTGCCACAAACTGCGTACCCGATCCCTATGGCGATGGATTCATACTCTTAGAAACCGATTGTGGCGCTAATCCGTGCGACGTATACACACCGACGGGCGATTCCAAAACGCCAATCGCTCAATGCTATACATCCGATATCCAACAGAGTACGGGGATTACCTATACTAGTATCGGCAATTGTCACGAAGATGGTACAATTCGCACGTATGATAGAATATCTGGATATTTGATTACAACATCTTGTGTGAAAGGACGAATCGAAGCAACGTCAACGGGCGGTAGAAAGTATTGCTACTGCACGCGTTGACGCCAACCCTCATCGTGCGATTCGTTCGAAACATAAATAAACTGCCCGAAGCCCGTTAGGGATTCTGGCGAGTAGCCTCCGGCAACGCAATCCCCTTGCCCCTCTCGTCATTGTGGAGAGGGGCACTGTTAGCTATGGTATCCATGGCTCTGGTTCAGGTAATGGATCAGGCACAGGAACAGATGTTTTTTTGCATCTTCTAGTTATAGAATTATACGTATAATTATTTTTACACACAACATCGCATAAATAATCTGAATTGCACCATACTCGTTCTGCTCCGACCTGCAATCCACAATCCAGATCATTTATACATTATACGCATCGACCTGTATATATATTGCACTTTGGAGTATTTCCTGAACAAGGCATAGCGTTATATTTCTCTGGACTTCCACACGCACTATCTGTATTCTCCGTACACCCTCCGTATTGATTCATATGATGCCCAATACTACACCTATGAACGCACTTATACTCTTTACATTGCTGCATCGCACTTCATCAACACGCACTGCGCTTGAGCACTGTCCGACTTGCACCTAAACTCATCGGGGCATTTTTCATTTCCCAACGAATTCGCCCAATAAGTCCACTCCTTATTGTGAAAATCTTTAGGTTCAACGCGCTTACCACCGACTTCGTAAATCGAGCACTCTCCATCATCATCGAACTCCGCGCACTTGAACGTCTCTGCTTTACCATCGATTATCGTAGTAATAGATTTCGCTCCTTCACAGTTCACACTCCCTACTCGGCTAAGCGGCTCTAGCGTACAACCGACTATCGGTATCGACATCAAAAAGAAACAAAGTGATACTAAGTGACACTTCTTTAACATAAGTCGCTCCTTTGCTTGTACATTTCAATTATATTGAAAATGTACGAAGAGAAAAGTATAATAACACAACCTAACTTATGCGCATTGTCCCTTGGTCTTCCACCCCAACCTCCGTAAAACGCACACCAATAAATTTAGAGAAAGGCTCGAAAAGTCAAGCCGTTCCGTTCGCCGGGCTACCGCATTTTTAAATTTTCTTGACTTGTGAAATCAAACGCCAACGACGAAGGCGAAAGCTACCCCACGACCAAGGCGCCCGAAAACTTCGCAACATTGGCGACGACGCCGTCGTCGAGGTCGATTTCTATCGATTCTGCGCCAAAGCGTCTGAGCAATTCTTCGAATGATTTCAGGGCTTCGATGCGTTTGGCGAGTGCTTTTGACGATGGCTGTCGTTGAGAAGATTTTGATGTTTTTTGGCGTTTGAGGATTCTATCGGCCATGGCTGCGGCTTCGCGGTCGCGTGCTTCGTCGATTCGAACGAGTGTTCGCGCCATGAGATCGCCGATATAACGCGAGCACATCGATTCAAATACACACGGTCGATAACGATGCGTCGAAACGAGTACACCGAAATCGCCATGCTTGCCGCTGTCGAATAGCCAATAAATCGGGCGTTTATCGTATAATTTGACGTGGTCGGCGTAGAAGTTCGTCGCAAAATAATCTCGGATGACTTGGCGCGGCGCCCCTTGCCCGCCCAGGGCATGCGCAATGAAAGTGAGATTTTCGTCGAGTGCACTCGCACCGTAAACCGTTTCAATAAAACCGAAAAACCGCGTAGCAATATCGTCATCGAAAGCATCTGTTGCACTCACGGGAATGTAATTATCGACGGCATACCAATGTTCATGAGAGTCTGCATCCGAATTCCCCACCATATTTACACCATCTTTATCGAGTCGGTATCGTCCAAACATACACCCGACGGCGTATGAAATGAGCGAAACGATTTCGTCGCGCATCGTTCTTATATAAGTCGAACCTTTCATCGACGGCGGCACGTCTTGGCGCGTATCAAACACACGGTGAACGCTCACATATTTATCGCAGACATCGGGCGACAACGATCCATTCAATCCATAAATATCGATAAATATGCGATTGAGTTCTTCTTCATTAGCCTTGAGCGCATTGAATCGCGCTTCGCACGCCTTTTTCCAAGAATCATACACATTGGCAATGAGCGTACCCTTTGAATTCACACCATCGACGAGCGGATGCTTTTTGAAATTCCACGACGTTTCAAATGAATCCCAATCCGATTTGCTCAGTGCAATGTTATCTTCGACGCATGTCGCGACTCTCCGGCGGACTGCCTCGGCATTCGATTTGGGCTCAAATACGGGCAAATTGGCAATGTGTCCGACTTCGTAATTGAGCGTCGGCGAGATGGCTTCAAATATCATTTGTGTAACTTTTGAGTTGAGCAATCCGAAATGATAAAGGCGCACGGCGTCATCGTCGTAAAAAATACTGCAACCCGATACGTCGAAGATAAACCCTTGCGGGTAATGTCGAAAGGCCGCGCATCCGCTCGATATCTTCGACCAAGATATGCTTTGCTTAAAATAGTATTCTGTATTCTTTACGACGTACCACGGCGTGTTGAGATATGGATACTTTCGCATGACATTTGCAATGATTTCTTCGCCGTTGTTTTCATAGTCGACGATATAATCGGCATTGCCATACCACTTTCTGAACTCTCCACCTTTATTATATGGAAACCACTTCTTATGCGTCTGTTGTGCCTCATCACAACAGGCGCAATGAAAAGCAATCTGGTCGAAATCGACTTCATACCAACGCCGCAAAAAACGCTTATTGTCGGTCGTTGCAAGTCCCTGTCGTGGCGTTCCGTCACAGCTGAGTTGACGCGCGCAGCGGAATGCTCGCGCGAGTTCCGGGTTAATCCAATAAGCCAACGGAGAATTGGGTATCAATTCAAACTCGCTTTGATCTCTCTTATATATATAACCACAATTTGGATCGGCTAATGCCTCTAATACTTTTGCTTTTTGCACGTCCATATTGCCTCGGAAGTCTTCGAGGCGATAATATACGCCGTCGCCACTTGATCTTCCATTTTTCAAGACAAATGCACATATATCGACTGTTGCATCTTTAAAAAACGCCCCCTTTGCCATCTGAATCAATGTGACAATGTGCTTGTTTTTAATGATATAGTCGCGCAACTTTTTGTATGTTTTAATAAACATCCAAACATTTGGCGTCATATAGGCACAATATCCTTGCGGTTCGCATAATTGCAAATTGCGATAGATAAATGCGCTAAACAAATCACCAGCATATCCCTTATAATTTTCCGTTAAAAACGATTTCATATCGGGGTCATATTTATTCATATATGGCGGATTTGTGCAAATAATCGTATATTTTTCGTTTAACAGTTTTGCTTGTCGCGCCAAAACCATGAGCGTCTTATAAGCCCTGCGATTCCCCTTGATGATGGGATCGTCGGATTCGCGATTGAAGCAATATTCGAGATGATCGATATATGCGTCGTAATCTTTCGACCCTACATCGATGAGTGCACCAAACGATTTTGCATTGGCAAACAAACCGACGACGTATCGATGCATCGATGCCCCGGACTGTGCCCGAATCTCGAGATCCGTACTCTCTCGAAATGCATAGAATTTCGGCGCAATTTTGCGTTTCACGACTTCTTTGTCATATCGACATGCTTTCATCAAGACGGCAAAACACCCTACCCTGACGACGCGTTCGTCGATGTCGAAACCATATAAATTGTGCTCGAAAATCGAACGCACAGCATCAACATCGCTATAACCGCATTCGCGATATATTGCCATCAACACGTCGAATGCATAGACGAGAATGTGTCCGCACCCCATACATGGATCGAGAAATTTTATCGATTCAGGGTGTATCGAATGATTGTCATTTGATATATCCGCCCCTGCATTGTCGTCTGTGACATAGAACGGCAACAGTTTGCGCAGCTGACTATTTGGCGATCGTTCGATCCAATATCGCCCGAGCGAATTGTCAACCATATATTGAACGACCCAATCGGTTGTAAATACTTGTGTTGCAACGGGTATGTCGTCTTTTGCAATCGTCTTCGACGCCAACGGATCGATGACGGCTTCGTGCGCTTCGTCGAAATAATACTGATACAACCAACCGATGATTTCAACACCTTCGCGCCAG
>OQWM01000009.1_pt1 | contig 79074 bp, 63 predicted proteins | sample 1691531 | NCBI WGS metagenome assembly OQWM01 (sample SAMN03418257, study PRJEB22391) | human gut metagenome | biome: human-gut; feature: organic feature; material: feces | host: Homo sapiens | place: Tanzania | collected 2013-01
GACCAAAAAGACACCAAAAGAACGAACAAATAAAAATAAATGTGAGAAAAATTTAAACAGATTCTTACTTCGTTCTTCCCGTGTAGGCTTCAGCGGAAGCATTGTCTATCTGAGAATTGAAGAATTCCCTCTGCGCCTTCCAGAGAAGCGGCTTCCAGTCCTGAGACACAATGGAAAGCTGCACAACCCAAAGGTTCAGCTGCTTCTTGTGCCAGTTCACCATACAGTTCGTACCCCATGCACCGCCGTGGCCGAACCACGCATCCTCACTATCCCGCACCGGAGCTGTAAGTCCGAGAGAATAGCCTTCCATGCCATCTGGACGAGTGCTCACTGCAAGAATCGACTTCACCGTCTCTTCCTTGAGAATCCGCACGCCGTTGTCACCAACACCGAGGTTCATAAGCATCTTGTAGAACTTCAACTGATCATCCACAGTGGTCCATAGTCCCGCACCAGCTGAAGCAAAGACATGAGAGTCATTGTATGGGCGCTGCTGCCATGTGCTTTCCACAAGATGCTTTGCAGGAGCGTCTTTATAGACTTCATACATCTCTATCTGGGTCTTTAGCTGTTTGTCAGTAGGCCAGAACCATGTCGATTTCATTCCGAGCGGATCAAGAACCGTCTTTTTCAGATACTGCTCCCATTTCATCCCGGTCACGACCTCAATGACCGCAGCTGCGATGTCTATGCCCGTGTTCGAATACTTCACCTGTGTGCCCGGCTCGAACAGTATCGGACTCTCGGCTGCCACCGATGCAATCTGACGAAGCGGACCGCCGCCTGACCAGCCTCCGCCACGCACGTCACGGCGCTTTGCGCTGCACTCAAATGGGAATCCGCCCGTATGGTTAAGCACCATCCTGATTGTGAGAACATTGTGCGCTTTCTTCAGAACAATCGTGCTGTCCGTCTGCGTTTCCTTAATCCAAAGCGTGGCGAATTCCGGCAGATACTTTGACACCGGGTCGTCAAGACTGACCTTTCCCTCCTCGACGAGCTTCGCCATAGTCACTCCGCAGAAACCCTTGGTTTGCGAGCACTGCATGAAGACATTGTCGGTACGAATCGGCCTCTTTGCCTCAACGTCTGCATAGCCGAGACAACAAGTCTCCTGGACGCCGTTGCTGTAGAGAACACTGATTGCTCCCGGGAGGATGCCCTCATCCACCACCTTCTGAAGAGCCTCGCGAACGTAGTTCGTGCCGGAATCCTTGACCTTCTCACGTGCCGAGACACTTGAGAGCGGAAGGAACACCGCAACAAGTAAAATAAGGAATGCTTTTTTCATTACGAAAATAATTATGTGACTGTTTATAACTAATTATTTTTCAAGAATATCCGTTATTCACGGCGTACTATTCTGCCGAAACCGCCCGGTTGTAGCAGTGGCGGCAGAGAGGTTCGTAGATATCCTTTTCCCCAAGCTCCACCAAACTGTTGCTCTTCGACAGGCGATGCGAGAACTGGGCCGGGCTGCCGCACTTCACGCAGATGGCGTGGACTTTCTGGACATCCTCAGCTACAGCCATCAGCGCAGGCATCGGGCCGAATGGATTACCGAGAAAATCAGTGTCAAGCCCGGCAATAATCACCCGAATTCCCGAGTTGGCAAGTTTCTGAGCCACTTCCACGAGTTCTCCGTCAAAGAATTGCGCCTCGTCCACTCCGACAACATCGGCCCCCTTCGCAAGTTCCAACATCTTCGCCGGAGAATCCACCGGAAATGACCTGAGATGCTTGCTGTCATGGGATACGACATCCTCTTCCGAGTAGCGGACATCTATGCAGGGTTTAAACATCGCGATTTTCTGGTTGGCGAATTGGGCACGCCTGATTCTTCTAATGAGTTCTTCAGTCTTGCCCGAGAACATCGAGCCGCAGATGACTTCAATCGAGCCTGCGGTTTTAGCTTTTTCAAGAAACATTTCCGTGTTTATTTGAGTAAATTGTCTAATTTTGCGGTTTGCAATGCAAATATAATCAAATATCGGGTTATGGAGAACAATCATACTCAGTTTTTGACTGACATACTGACACAGATACAATCACTGAAGAAACAGGTAGAGCAGTTGGAGGCCCAGGTTGTGGAACACATCGGCGCTGAAGCGGTTGCCGAAACTCCTGAAGAAGAGGATTTGCCGGACACGGAGACTCATCGGACTGAGCAAAAACTGGAAACCGTCACTGAGCCGACACTGCTTGATGAGGACGACGACCTTCCGGAGGACAATATTATTGAGGAGCAGGAGAAAGAAACGGAAATCAAGAATACGACTGATGTTGTTGATCTCAGGATAGATGACGACTTTGAAGTTCTCCCGCTTGGCGAGGCGCTTGCACCGGTCAAAGACGCCGTGATGGACAAAATGGCGGAAAAGGAGAGTTGGAGAACCGACATGCCAGGCTCTGGCGTCAATGACATTAGGAGTGCCATCTCCCTCAACGACAGGATTCTATTTATAAACACGCTTTTCCACGAAGACCCGATTGCATTCAAGGACACGCTCGGTGCGCTCAACGCGATGCCGTCCTTCGAGGATGGGATAAGATACCTGAAAGACAGGCACCCGGAATGGAACACTGAATCGGAAGTTGTCTATAGGTTTATGATGGCGGTGAGGAGGAAGCTGAAATAAAATGGCAGGAACACTCTACATAGTGCCGACACCTGTCGGCAACCTTGAGGATATGACCTTCCGCGCGGTTCGCGTGCTGAAGGAAGCCGATCTCATACTTGCCGAGGACACCCGCACAAGCTCGGTGCTGCTCAAACACTACGACATCCACGGACGTCTTGAGTCGCACCACAAGTTCAACGAGCACAAGACCGCATCACTCATAAAAGACAGGATTCTCGCCGGTCTGAACGTCGCCCTAATCAGCGACGCAGGCACTCCAGGCATATCCGATCCGGGCTTTCTGCTCGTCAGGACCTGCGTTGAGGAAGGCATTGAAGTCTTCACGCTTCCCGGAGCGACAGCCTTCGTTCCTGCTCTTGTAAGCTCAGGATTCCCATGCGATCGCTTCTGCTTCGAAGGGTTCTTACCTGTCAAGAAAGGTCGTCAGACCAAGATGAGGGAACTCGCGGAAGAACCCCGGACAATGATTTTTTACGAATCCCCCTATCGCCTCGTCAAGACACTCGACCAATTCGCGGAGTATTTCGGGCCCGACCGCCTCTGCTCCGTTGCGCGGGAAATCTCCAAAGTCCACGAAGAACATCGCCGCGGCACACTCGCTGAAACAGCGGCCTGGTACAGAGAACATGAGCCCAAAGGAGAAATAGTCATAATCGTAGCCGGCAAGGAGACGTCACGCAAATTGTCAAGAGAGATAAGCGGCGAATGCTCAGAAGAACTGTAAGCTACTTGATTACAAAGTCGCTTATGTTCTTGATTCCAACCATGCCGTAGTAGGATTCAACTATGTCCCCGCAGATAAGCACCTGTCTGCCATACATTTGAGGGTTATCCACAAGATTCAACTCGTCGCGGGCATCGCCCTCAGCAAGCTGGACGGAGAGGCAGTTTTCTCTGGATGTCACGGAAGAACGCGGTCCGAGCAGGATGTTGCTCCTCGACTTAAAAGGTGGAGTGAACGCGGCCTTGGCAGAAGTAAGGTCTCCACCCACGATGTAGCCGCCGACCCACACATCAGTTTCCCCGATGTTTTCCTTCGCCATCGCTATAGTCATAGCATCTGCATCAGATTCTCCCTGTCCGGCTGATGTCCCTCCCCCGGATGATGCCCCGCCTCCTATTGTGTATGTGCCTGAAATCCAGTTTTTTGTCGTATCCACGGCTATGCGGATGCCTCTTGGCTCCGAAGCCTGTCCACCTCCGGGCGAGCCTCCGGAAGTTGAAGAGGAAGAGACATTGACCGAAAGTTTCAGAACGTCTCCGGCTGAGAGATTTTTTGTCATGAGCGTCTTTGTCTCAGCAGCGCTGGCCATAAGAAGGCTGATTTTCCCAGGCCGGAAATAGGCAATCCGCCGTTCTGTATAAGAATATGGCAGACGTCCGTCGTCTGACTTCACGAAAAGACTCGACTTGGGATATTGAGTCAGGAATCCGGAAGCAACTTTCAGACAGATGCCGCAGTTCATCATCGTACAGTTCAGTTTCACGCCTATCGCCTTGCCTGATGGAACTACCACACACTGTTCGTCACCATACTGCGGCGCCGAGAATGCGGGAACGTTGAAATCAGAAGATACCGCTCTGACGGTGTAGCTGTCCGCCGGGAGTTCAAACTTCTCAGGAGAGTCGCCATACGCTCCGTTGTAGATGACCTCCCCGGCTGAATTTCTTAGTTCAAGAAGGAATCTGTTGGTGTCGATGCTTTCAGACACCGCCTTTGTCTCGGTCACGGACTCCCAGTCAAAACTGAGTCTGAGTTCTGACATATCCCCAGAAGACGAGCCTCCGCCAGAATCGTCAGGAACGCTAAACAAAGAACAGGAGATACCCAAAAGAAGCACGAGGCAAAGAGAGCACACGAGCAAAGGTTGCCTCATAATCCGGAGCATATTTCCGCACGAGACGTCAGCAGTAAAATTGAAATTTCGCATATCTCACAAATTTTGAATCCCCGACATCGAGGACGCCGCAAATGTATGCGAAGTTTTCCGGCAGCATTGTCAAAAAAAGAAAAACTTTCGTTCGTTTTTTATTACCAACGTTAAAATAAATTTTTAGATCGGCCATTCAAGCATCTGAAACAATGATTTTTTAAGGCTTCTTACAACACAAAAATAGTTATTCTAACTTACGGATTTTCGCATAACGGAGCAGCAGAATCTTCTCCCCGTAATCATCGAAACCGATTATCGCCTTAAGATCAGGCGCATTTCCCGTCAGACTTTTTATTGTGCCCAAACCGAAACGGCTGTGCTCGATTCTTTGCCCGGCACGAAGTTCTGCAATCGGAGTCGGCACGAAGTCTGCGTCTGAGGCTCTCGGCGGCACTGGCTTGTGGAACGGGGTTGGAGAAACGGAGGAGCGCGGTGGAACGGGTGAATCCGGTTTTCGAGCCTCAGTGTAGACCTTCCCGGAGCGGCCGTATTCATTCGAAGAGCCACCGGAGCCATAGTTTTCACGTGGTCGACGCCCGCCGGAAGTTTCTCCACCATAACTGCGGGACTGGCTGCCCCAAGAACCTCCGGAACGTCCCCAGAAGGATTTTCCTCGGCTCCATCCTGTAGCATCGCCGGAATCGGAAGAGTCTTCATCCGGATCAATCGGATTGGCAATGTATTGCCTGTCAATCTCAGTTATGAAACGACTCGGGGCATTGGACTCGGACTTTCCGTTGCGCATGCGCGTGGTCGCAAACGAAAGCGAGACTTCCTTCTTTGCACGGGTGACGGCCACATAGAACAGACGTCGCTCTTCCTCCACATCGTTCTCCGAAGCAAGCAGGCCGCCTGAAGGAAAGAGATTCTCCTCCATTCCGGCGATGTAGACATACGGGAACTCAAGACCCTTCGATGTGTGGACCGTCATAAGCCCGACACGGTTAGCCGTCTCCTCGTCGCTTACGTCGGCGGCACTTATCAGAGTAATATTCTCAAGGTACGAACTGAGCGTAACCATCGGATAGTCATCATCATTCAGGTCATCCTGCGACATAATTTTCTCCTCGGCAATCATATCCTCCGCATACTCGGCATTCCTCTCCTCGATAAAAAGTTTGATGCCGTTAAGCAGTTCCTCGATATTGGCGAACCGCGACTGTCCCTCGATAGACACGTCAGACTTGAAAAAAGCCCAAAGACCGCTGTCCTTCAGCACGGCATCCGCCACAGTCCAAGCATCTTCGGTGGCCGCCCTCACCGAGTTCTTCGCAATTTGGTCACAGAATGCGCGAAGCCTCGTAATTGCAGCCGGTTTAAGCCCGTAAGTATCAAGATCAGACTCATATACAGCCTTGAAAAGCGTCGTTTCATGATTGTGCGCGGCTGCGGCAAGAGCGGCAAGCGATGTGTCCCCGATGCCTCTGGCCGGCTTGTTCACTACACGCTTGAAACTTTCGTCGTCATTGATGTTCACCGTCAGTTTGAGATACGCCATAGCGTCCTTCACCTCTGCCCTTTCATAGAACGAATTTCCCGAATATATTTTATAGGGCACATTCCTCTTGCGAAGCGCCTCCTCCAGGGCACGGGATTGCGCATTTGTCCTATATAGTATCGCAAAATCCTGATACTGAGCAGATTCATTCCTCAGCGTCGCCATAATCGAAGACACGATAAGCATAGCCTCCTCAGTCTCCGTATATGCCTTGATCAGATGAATCTTCTCACCCTCGTCACCCTTTGACCAACAGGTCTTCGGAATCCTCGCGGAATTCTTGGCTATCAATGAGTTGGCAGCATTCACAATAGTCTGCGTAGAGCGGTAGTTCTGTTCAAGGCGGAAGATTTTGCACCCCGGATAATCCTTCTGGAAATTGAGGATATTCTCGACCCTCGCCCCTCGGAATCCGTAAATTGACTGGGAATCGTCGCCGACAACACATATATTCTTATGGAACGCCGAAAGTTTCCGGAGTATGATGTACTGCGCCATATTCGTGTCCTGGTACTCGTCGACGAGGATATATCTGAACATATCCGCAATTTCCTCATACGATTTCGGCGAATCGCGGAGGAGAATGTTCATATTCAGGAGAACGTCGTCGAAATCCATGACTCCGGATTGTCGGCACTTTTGCGAATATAGCGTGTATATCTCATTGATTCTCGGCATCTTGCGACGACGATCCTGCTCAATGGCATTCGGACTCTCACGATATTTCGCGGCGGTTACGAGATTGTTCTTCGCATACGAAATACGCGACTGCACGTCCTTTGGCTTGTAGACTTTCTCGTCAAGCTGCATTTCCTTCAGACATGTCTTTATGAGACGGATGGAATCGTCGGTGTCATATATCGTAAAGTCCGGCTTGTAGCCAATCTCTGCGGCATAATCGCGGAGCAGACGTATGAAAATCGAGTGGAATGTGCCCATATAGAGACGACGGGCCTTCCGCGCACCCACCATTAGCGCGATTCTCTCCTTCATTTCCTTCGCCGCCTTGTTGGTGAAAGTCAACGCCAAAATCTTCTGCGGCTCACATCCGAGATTGAGGATATTGGCGATTCGGCAAGTAAGGACTCTCGTCTTCCCAGAACCTGCGCCCGCCACTATCAGCACCGGCCCTTCAACACACTCAACTGCCTGTTTCTGAACAGGATTCAACCCCTCGAAGGCCGAACTCAGACTGTTTTCCATCTATACGTTTCTTTATTTGGTTTCGGAGTGCGAATTTAGCAAAAAAATGCGTATCTTCGCGGCGGTTTTTTGAAAATTGGAAATATTACTCAAAAACGTTTTATAATGTCAAACAACATCTATTTGAAAAAGGGTCTGGACATTCCTCTCGAAGGAGCGGCGGCCCTCAACACCAGAAAGGTGATTGCCCCGGACATTATTGCCGTCAAGCCGACTGATTTCAGAGGGCTTGTTCCGAAACTCCTTGTAAGGGAGGGCGATAAGGTGCTCGCGGGTACTCCCGTAATGGCAGACAAGATGGCGCAGGACATTCTCTTCGCATCACCGGTCAGCGGTGAGGTTGTGGAGGTTGTCCGCGGTGAAAAGAGAAAGTTGCTTGAGATCCGCATCAAAGCGGATCAGACGCAGGAGTATGTTGACTTTGGTGCGAAGAGTCCGGCAGACCTCGATGCAGAGGCAATCAAGTCCGCTCTTCTTAAAGGCGGTCTCTGGCCGGCAATCATCCAAAGGCCATACGGCATAATCGCCAATCCTGAGGTCAAGCCTAAGGCCATCTTCGTTTCAGCGTTCAACACGGCTCCGCTCGCAGCGGACATGGAGTATGTCCTCAGGGACGAGTTCGCCGACATTCAGGCGGGAGTAAATGCCCTGAACAAACTGACTGACGGTGGCGTCCACATGTCATTCGATGGCGCCAACTACGCAGGGACACCGTTCCACAAGCTTGAGAATATCATCCCACACACCTTCACCGGTAAACATCCGGCAGGTAACGTGGGTGTCCAGATTCACCACATCAGCCCTATTCGCAAGGGCGAGACGGTTTGGACAGTCTCAATGGTGATGCTCGCGGCCATCGGAAAGCTCTTCCGCACGGGTAAATACAACGTAAGGAGAAAAATCGCGATTACAGGACCACGTGCCGTTGAACCGGCCTACGTAAGCTGCGTGCCGGGAATGTCGATGAAGGAGTTTGCATGGTTCTATCAAGAACCGGAGAAGCTCCGCTTCATCAGCGGCGACGCGCTTTCCGGCACATCTGTAGGCATCGACGGGTTCCTCGGATTCTTCGACAATCAGGTGACCATCCTTAAGGAAGGAAATGAATACGAGATGTTCGGATGGGCAAAGCCGTTCAGGACCAGCCAGTTCAGCACATCGCACACCTACTTTTCCTGGCTTACGCCAAAGAAGAAATATGACATGGACACCAACCTCCACGGAGGCGTCCGCGCATTCGTCGTTTCCGACGTCTACGGAAAGGTTCTCCCTATGCACCTCTTCCCTGTCTATCTCGTAAAGGCCTGCCTCGCACAGGACATCGAGAAGATGGAGAAGTTCGGCATCTACGAGGTCCTTCCGGAAGACTTCGCCCTCTGCGAATATGTTGACCCGTCAAAGATCGAGATTCAGTCAATCATCGAGGACGGAATATCTCTCATGTTGAAGGAAATGGCTTAAAGGACAGATTATGAACGCATTAAGAAAATATGTTGACAAAATCAAGCCTACCTTTGAGAAAGGTGGAAAGCTTGGATTCCTTCATTCTACGTTCGACGCATTCGAGACATTCCTCTTCGTCCCGAACACTGTGACCCGCAAAGGCTCGCACATCAGGGACTGCGTCGATCTCAAGAGAGTGATGATAATCGCGGTGCTCTCCCTCGTTCCGGCACTCCTCTTCGGAATCTGGAACACGGGCTACCAGCACTCCGTGGCATACGGTCTGAACTGGGGTTTCTGGCCAATAGTCGGATACGGAATAGTGAAGATTCTTCCGCTCTACCTCGTATCCTACATCGTCGGCCTCGCAATAGAGTTCACATCCGCACAGCTTCGCGGACATGAGGTGAACGAGGGCTACCTCGTTTCCGGAATGATAATTCCGCTCATCGTGCCTGTAGATGTTCCACTCTGGATGCTCGCGCTTGCGGTCGCATTCGCGGTCATTTTCGGAAAAGAGGTTTTCGGCGGTACAGGTATGAACATCTGGAACCCTGCGCTTTTGGCACGTGCATTCTTGTTCTTCTCCTACCCGAGCAAGATGTCAGGCGACACCGTATGGGTTGGCGGCCTCGGAGCCGGTAACAACGCATGGTGCGCGGGCAATGGCCTGGTTGACGGATTCTCCGGCGCGACTCCACTCGCTAACGCTTCAATGAGCGGCCTTGCAGAGCACAACTACACATTCCTCAATATGTTCCTCGGAAACATCCCGGGTTCAGTCGGTGAGACTTCAGTAATCGCAATCCTCCTCGGAGCCGCCCTTCTTATTTTCACGGGCGTGGCATCTTGGAAGATTATGGTGTCTTCAATAGCCGGCGGCCTCGCAATCGGCTACCTCGGCTATGCCTGCGGTGCGACTGACCTTCCGGGCTACTACCAGCTCGTCATGGGAGGTTTCCTCTTCGGTTCAGTCTTCATGGCAACGGACCCTGTAACTTCGGCACAGACTGAGTGCGGCAAGTGGATCTACGGATTCCTCGTCGGAGCTCTCGCAGTTACGGTAAGGATCTGGAACCCGGGATATGCAGAGGGAATGATGCTCGCGATACTTCTGATGAACACATTCGCTCCGCTTATCGACCATTGCGTAATCGAGTGCTCCATCAAGAGGCAGAACAAGAAAGTAAAAATCGCTTAATACCTATATAATATGAATACTAACAGCAACGTATATACAGTTATATATTCAACCGTTCTCGTGGTTGTGGTCGCAGCGATTCTTGCTTTTGCAGCAGAAGGGCTGAAGGACAAGCAGAATGAGAATGTCAAGCTTGAGACCATCACCAAGGTGCTCACGGCTGCGGCTCAGTCTGACGATAATTTCACAATTGACGAGAACACCGATATTCTCGCGACCTATCGCGACAGAGTCATCGACGCATATTTCGTAGACTTCGAAGGGAAAAAAGTCGGAGAGTCAATGAATCTCGGAAAAGACGACCTCAAGAATATCCAGGTAGCTTCGACATCTGACTTGAAAAAGCAGAACGACATAATCAAGAAGATTGAGAAAGGTGATGCAGATGCAGCCAAGTCTCTCAGGCTTCCGGTTTACGTTTTCGACATCAACGCTCAGACAATCACAGTGCTTCCGATTTATGGTGCAGGTCTTTGGGGACCGGTTTGGGGATATCTCGCATTCGCCCAGGACGGCCGCAGCATTGACGGCGCCATCTTCGACCACAAGAGCGAGACTCCGGGTCTGGGAGCAAAAATCGCAGAAGAGCCGTTCTATGGTCAGTTCAAGGGTCACAAACTCACTGACGAAGGCGGATTTTCAGTTGTGAAAGGCGGCGCACACGGAGACATCAACAGCGTTGACGCAATTTCCGGTGCATCCATCACATCTCAGGCAGTCGGAACGACTATCAACATCTGGATGAAGTACTATCTGCCTTATCTCAACAGCCTTGCAGAGAAAAACGCTGCGGCTCAGCAGCTTGGTGCAGAAACAGAAGACGAAGCGGCTTTGGAGGCTGCCGAGGCTGAAAACAAAGAGGAGGAATAGTTATGGCAAATTTGAAAGAAACATTGCTCAACCCTATTTTTAAGGGTAATCCGATTACTGTCCTCGTGCTGGGAATCTGCTCTTCGTTGGCAGTTACCGTACAGCTCAAGGGTGCGCTTGTAATGGCGCTTTCAGTGACCATCGTGACAGGGCTTTCAAGCCTCGTGGTGTCAATGATGAGAAAGTCTATTCCTAACCGAATCAGAATCATCGTGCAGCTCGTTGTGGTTTCACTTATGGTTATTCTGGTTGACCAGGTCCTCAAAGCATACGCCTACAGCATCAGCAAGACGCTGTCAGTCTATGTCGGACTCATCATCACCAACTGTATCGTGATGGGACGTATTGAGGCTTTCGCACTCAGCAACAAACCGGTTCCGTCACTCCTCGACGGTTTGGCAAACGGTGCCGGATATGGTATGATTCTCATCATCGTGGCATTCTTCCGTGAGCTTCTCGGAAGCGGCACACTCCTGGGATTCAGAGTGATTCCGGAGGCGTTCTACACGGCAGGTTATATGAACAACGGTCTCGTGATTCTGCCGCCAATGGCCCTCATCCTCCTCGGATGCATCGTTTGGGTACAGCGCTCGATTCAGAAAGATCTTCAGGAGAAATAACGACAAACTCAGTTAATTATGGAATATATAAGCTTATTCGTAAAGTCAGTCTTCGTTGACAATATGATTTTTGCATACTTCCTCGGTATGTGTTCATACCTGGCAGTATCAAAGAACGTGAAGACAGCTTCCGGACTGGGTGCCGCTGTTATCTTCGTGCAACTTATCACACTTCCCATAAACTACCTGCTTGACAAGTACGTACTTCGTCCCGGCGCATTGGCTTCTTGGCTCGGTGAGAGCTTTGCAAATGTGGACCTGAGCTTCCTCAGCTTCATCGTCTTCATCGCCGTGATTGCAGCAATCGTGCAGATTGTCGAGATGGTTGTCGAGAAATTCGCTCCGGCTCTCTACTCTCAGCTTGGAATTTTCCTTCCGCTGATTGCTGTGAACTGCGCAATTCTCGGAGGTTCCCTCTTTATGCAGGAAAAGGATTTTGCAAACTGTGGTGAGGCAGTTGTTTACGCTCTCGGTTCCGGTCTGGGCTGGTTCCTTGCAATCGTATCGCTTGCTGCAATCCGTGAAAAAATGTCCTACTCCAATGTTCCTGCTCCACTCAAAGGTCTGGGAATCACATTCATAACCGTAGGTTTGATGGGTATGGCATTTATGACATTTATGGGAATACAACTTTAATCGGAGGAAAGGAAAATGAATGAAATGACAATTACTATCCTCGTAGCTATGGCGGTTTTCACCGTCGTTACGCTCATTCTCGTTGCTCTCCTCCTGTTTATCAAAACAAGACTCACACCGAAAGGCACGGTAAAAATCAACATCAACGACGGTAAGAAAGAAGTTGAGGTAACTCCTGGAGGAGACCTTCTCCACACTCTTGCCGAAGAGCAGATTTTCCTTCCTTCTGCCTGCGGTGGAAAGGGTAACTGCGGACAGTGCAAATGCCGTGTTCTTGAAGGAGGCGGAACAATTCTCCCGACAGAGGTCGGCTTTTTCAACCGCAAACAGATTAACGACCATTGGAGACTGGGCTGCCAGGTGAAGATTAAGGAAGATATGAAAATCGTCATTCCTGACTCTGCACTCTCAGTCAAGAAGCTCGAATGTGAGGTCATCAGCAACGACAATGTGGCAACCTTCATCAAGGAATTCACAGTCAAACTCCCTGAGGGAGAACACCTTGAGTTCAAGAGCGGCGAATACATCCAGATTGACATCCCTGCCTACGAGCTGGATTTCAAAGATATCTCCGTTTCGGACGAGTACAAGGCAGACTGGGAGAAGTTCGGTTTCTTCAACCTTCACGCTTCCAACCCGACTGCAACAGTCCGTGCCTACTCAATGGCCTCTTACCCGGGAGAGAAGGGCATCATAAAACTCAACGTCCGCATCGCAACACCTCCTTTCGACAGGAGCGTTCCACGCGAGTTGGGTCCGAAACTTCTCCCTGTAAATCCTGGTATCGGTTCAAGCTACGTCTTCACACGCAAACCGGGCGACAAGGTGATTATCAGCGGTCCGTTCGGAGAGTTCCTTCTTCCGCAGAACGACCCGGATTCACAGGAGTATATCTTTGTCGGTGGTGGAGCAGGTATGGCACCTTTGCGCAGCCACATCATGGAGCTCTTTAAGACTCTCAAGACCAAGAAAGAGGTTCACTACTTCTACGGAGCGCGTGCTCTCGTTGAGGCATTCTACCTCGATGACTTCGCACAGATTGAGAAGGAGTTCCCTAACTTCCACTTCCACCTCGCTCTCGACCGTCCGGATCCGGCAGCCGATGCAGCAGGAGTGAAGTATGTGGCAGGCTTCGTTCACAACGTGATGTACGAGACTTATCTGAAGGACCACGAGGCTCCGGAGGACATCAAGTACTTTATGTGCGGTCCGCCTATGATGGTGAGCTGCGTGAACAAACTGCTTGATTCGCTTGGAGTGCCGCCGGAGAATATACTCTACGATAACTTCGGCGCATAAGGGAAAAATTGCAGAAGCGGCACGGCTGCTTCGTTGCGTGGCTTGATGAAATCCTCACAACCATTAGGTTGCTGCGGTTTCATCTTCACCCCGCGCCTTGCATCCGCACCACTTCTGCAATTTTTCCTCCCGGCAACTATACAGACAGTCAATATTGCTTTGAATTGAAAAATTATAGAAACGGCTGGCTGCGTTGCATTCCAAAATTTAAATCCCGCTTTGACTTGAATCAGAGCGGGATTTTTGTGTGAGAATATAGTTACTAATCAAATGATTTCTTGGAAGCGGTCGGGAATGCGGACTACTATGTCCAGATTGAACATTGCCGGTTTGTTCCACGCATACGGAGGGCGAACAATGGTCTGGATGCGGCGGGCACGTGAAGTCCAAAGGTCGAAATCATGGGCTGGTTTGTCGGTCACAACACGAATGGTGCGGGAGCGCTTGGCAAGATGTCTTGTCCAACCTGCTGCCGCTCTGTCCTTGTCGGCAAAACGTGCCTGGATGCGCGCCATATCAAAATAGCCGAAATGGAAGAGATACAAATCCTCTCCAATGTGGAAATTGTGCCCTTTCACTCTATGGAAACCACGTCCCCAACGCACGGGCGCGGCTATCACCGAAGGTTTTGTGTATCGGGTGCCAAGCAATCCATAGTGACGCTGCGAAAGGAAAGTTTCTCCGTCACGAATGTCGCCCTCTGCCGGGCGGGAATCTCCATCCTTGCCAAGGAACTGTCCCATATCGATTCCGAGACCGGACAGACAGATATCAATCTTTTGCGAAGAAAGATACTCCCTAAGAGACATCCCGCGTCTTGGGTCCACAACCAGAAATTCATCCGCATCCGTCCCGATTACAAGGTCATACTTTTTCAAAAGCTCAACCGCAGTTTTCGAAAGCAAGTCAAGCCTCCCCTTCTCCGCTGCCACAACCTGTCCGGGAATCTTTTCGACGGCTTTTACATTTGTTCCATCACAGAAATCTGCAATCTTCTGATCCGTACCATCGAAAAAAATGTAAAGGTTCTCCCGTCCGAGTTCACGGCCATAATACTCGACCCAGCGGCGAAGATAGAAATCGTCGTTTCGAACCATTGTCAGAGCACAAATCTTCTTCTCCATAATTTTTGTTTCACAATAAATTCAACTAATTCTAAATCCGAAGGGAAATCGTCTAACTATGCTTCTCCATATACTTAAGAAGCACCATTCTGATGTTGTCAGATATACGTTTTGCCGTGTCAGAAGTTTCTTCGAGAGCCTCCGCAATGTTCTTATACTTCATCAGTTCAATCGGGTCAGTCTCATTTTGGAAGATATATCCGACATATTCTTCATAGGTTTCATCAGCAGCGTGCTCCAATTCAGTGATTCTGTCACATTGATTGATTATCTGCTTGAAATTGTCCTTGAAATTGTTGAGATACTGAATCATCTCGCCGAGCGCATCGGCACTGGACATTATATAAGTTGCCATATCCTCAATATGCGAGTCAATCCTTTTCGGGAAATAAAGCAGAATGGATTTCGCTGAAGAATTGATTTTGTCAATGAAATCATCCACAGACATCGCAATTGTCTGCATATCAGTGCGGCTGACGGGCGCCATCAAGCTCCCGTAGAGGTCTTCGTAAATTTCAGTGAGGAGGGCATCTGCCTGCACCTCATATGTCTTGATCATGTTCTCGCAGTTGAACCACTCGTCCTTGTCTGTAGTCTGCATCATGCGGACAAGGGTCGAGGATGCCGCCTTGATGTACTCGGCCTGCTTCATGAAAAGAGGCATATATTTCCTCTTCTTGGCAAAGAATCGTCTAAAAAATACCATGACACGTTTATTGTTACGCCCAAAGATACATTTATTTTCTGGCAATAATATCGTAAAAAAGATAAATTATCATGTTTATTTACACCCCGACGTTAAAAAAAATCTTTCAGGTCTAAAAAAAGAGAAAAAATTCGTGTTTCTTTTTTTAAGTCTTGCAATTATTCGAAAACTCCGCCATAGATTTGCCGCTGTCAAAAAACGACGTGCAGATGAAAAGGACATACACCATACAAAATCATTCTATCACGGGCCGGACAATAAATAGCCAATATCATAGGGTTGTCTATCCCTTTTTGGCGTTGCTCTCTCTTGCTTGCCTACCGGCCCATTTCTTTTCTTGTTCCAGAATTGTCACACCAGTGTACGAAAGAAATCTGGAAGGAAGAAAAGAAATCACAGAGGTGAGCTTAAATGATGTGACAAAAGGAATGTACAGTAAAAAAGGTTATGATGTACTTGTCTACAACGATGACAAATTCGGAAGACTCGACTCATACAGGCATTTTGACGGCAAACTGACGGGGTTATCTGTCTCATCCGGACAAGGAGGGAAGATAATTGTCGTTGTATGCAACGCGCCTGAAGGATTCCCGGAATGGGAAAATGTGCTCACCCTTAAGCAACTTTCCGGAGTCTGTTTTCAGCTGGAAGACGAATCGGAAGATACTCCTGTCATGGTCGGAACAGCCTGCACAAATGCAGGTGAAAGCTGCGAGATCACGCTGAGGCCTCTTATGGCGTGTGTATGTCTCAAGGAACTCAGCTGTGACTTCCGGGGAAGCGCGTATGAATGGGAAGAACTCTCGGATATAAGTGTCTATCTTACAAACGTCAATGCTGAATGTAGCATTACGGGGGATGCAGGCGCGGGAAAACGGTTCATTAACAACGGAGGTCGCGACGATGGCGACTTAAATAAGTTCCGCTGTCCGTCAATCATATACCGAAAAATAGAGAAATCCGTAGGCCCCGACCCGGAAAACCTTGAAACGAGACTCTACTGCTACCCTAACGGGACCGATGTAGAAAGTTTCGGTTCTCCGTTCACAAGAATCGTCATAGAAGGAAAGATACGTGGGAAGACATGGTATTGGCCGATTAATCTGAACACATTGAAAGACAAGGGCATATGTTCAAACGACAGCTACAGCATCAAACTGAGGTTAAGAAGGACCGGAACAGAAGACCCGGACACTGCAATAGAACTTGAGAATGAAACAATTGCGATGGAAATAGAGAAATGGGACGAAAAAGAAAACTATACTGTGGCTTTTTAGCCTTTTTCATAACTACCATTTTGTGTTTATTGGGAGTCAGCGGGTGCACGGTACGCCTTGAAGAGAACCGTGTGCCCACTGACATTAGCCTTCGCGCCACGGCCTCAGTCACGAAGGCATCGGACCCCGATGAAGACAAGATTAAGGATGCGAACATATTCGTCTTCTCCTCGGATGGATTCATGGAACGCTCGGAATTCATCAATGGTGACAGGTGCTCGCTGCCGTTGGTAAAGGGACGTGACTATGACATTTTCGTCTGTGTCAACTTTGGCTACAGGCTGAATATCAGGTCATTGGATGAGATTATGGCACTTGAGTTCCACCTCGCGTACCCCGATGACTATTCAACGGGAATGCCGATGTGCGGATACGTGCGCGGAGCAAGAGCGGGAAATGACATTGAAATATGCCTGAAAAGGCTGATGGCGGCAATCAAGCTGAACATAGACCGTAGCCGTCTGAACAAAGACGTCACCATGAATGTGCACAGCATAAGCATTGGAAACTGCCCAAAGAGATGCCGGGTTTTCTCCGAGTCCAAAGTGAATGCACACGAGGAATGCTTCAGTGTCGGATTCAGCAGAGGAAATGCAGAATGCTCCGCACTCAATCACGGGCTGGAGAACGGTAAAAGCGCTGAGATTGTCCTCTATATGCTTGAAAACCTGCAAGGAATGTTCCCAAGGGAAATCAGCGATGATTCCGACAAGGTGTTCAAGGAATCTGAACTTTTGTCTGAAGTCTGCTCATACATAGAAATGGAGCTTGAATACAGTTCGATGACTCATTTCAGCGACGGAGGCTATCTTCGCTATAGATTCTACCTCGGCGAATACCTCAACGACATGAACGTGGAGAGGAACTGCGTCTATCACATAACAGTCACCCCTGAAAATGACGGGCTCGCAGATAACGGATGGAGAGTTGACAAAACCTCCCTGTCTGATGCCATAGGCTTCAAGATGGAACCGGAAGGCTACTTGGAAGCCGAAATCGGTGAAGTCATACACGTCGGGTGCACATTCTCTCCTCCCGGGGCAAGCTTCGACATCGGCATTAATGAACTGGAAGAAGACAGGATGAGAGGAATCTACGACTATGTGGTCGACGAAAATGGTCACGGAGTGACTCTCACGATACGAGGATTAGGAACAGGAATGGTCTACATGGAGGCCGGGGAACCGATAAATCAGGCCGGACTGCTGTATATTCACGTCAAGGAAAAATGAATGGAATCATGAAAAATATATGTCGCATTTACCGGCGTGTGGCGCTTGCACTTATGAGTGCAGCGTCTGTGTCATGTATCTTCGGATGCACTATCAGGGACTTCGATGAGGAAACAAAAGATGAAGAATCTGAGATTGTGCTGAATTTTATTACTGACATCGGTGAAAAGATAGTAACCCGCTCAGCATCATACACAGACGTGACTCCGGAAGACATTAACCTCTACATCTGGAGAAACGGAAAATTCGTAAGGCATCTGTTTATGGAAACGGCAGGGACGGACAGCAACATTTCGATAGCCAGAGGCAGTGGCTATTCCTTCTATGCCATAGCTGGGGCAGGAATGTCTGTCGAGCCACAGGAGAGCGGATGGAAGATGGACGAGGGAAGCATGCAACGTATGGTCATCAGCGCTGACAAGACCGCGAAGGGAATTCCGATGGCAGGAAAAACAACCGACCGCAACATTGACCGGGCAGCAACCACAATTGACATTGTGTTGGAGCGTCTGATGAGCCGTATCGTATTTAACTATGTCCCTGACACGGCTCTTTCCGGTTCTGGCATAAAGGTCACAAGTGTCAGGTTATGTGACGCCGCCTGCATGTCCACGCCCTTCTGCACCGGTTTCAGAGCAGATGAAAAATCTGTACTTGACGGGGATTTCGCATCAGAAGAAGATTTGCAAAGGATCAATTCCGGAGAAGCCGTCACACTTTACGCACTTGAGAATTGCTGGGGTTCGCTACTTCCCGAGAACAGCGACCCGTCGCGCAAAGTTCCAGAAGAGTTCGGTTCAATCACCGGTCCGACGTTTATAGAGGTCAAATGCGCATTCGGTGAAAACATGCTTCTTAGCGGCAGCCTGACCTATAGAATTTACCTGGGAGCAGATGCCGTCTCGAATTTTGACCTGGAAAGGAACGCCACCTACCGGGTGATTCTGTACGGTTCAAGAGACGGACTCGACGAGGTGAGCTGGAGAATAGACAAGGATTTCGGATTCAACGATTCGCTTGCCAACTTTAAGCTTACCAAAAGCCGCCACTCCGTCGACAATCTCTATCTTGGAGAGGTCGTTGAAGGGAGACTTGCAGATATTGATGCCTCTGTTCTGGACTACTTCGGCGGAAGCCTTGACCTGATGATAAGAAGCAGTAAGCTGCGTTGTATGTCAGACACGTCTGCAGACGAAAAGGATGATCTGATGAGTCTTGAACTTATTTCCGGACACGATAACTCCAACCTGACCGTAAACGGGACATGCAAGAACTCCGGAGAAGGATGTCTTTGGCTATGCCGGGCGGACGGAACCCCAATAACCCGCATCTGCAGCGGAATAAGGGTCAACAACCCTGTTCCAGTGATTTCTTTCGCAATGAATGGAGATGCACCGGAACCGATTGACGAGCAACCTACTGCCACAATAAACGGTGAAGACTGCAAGACATATTTCTACCTGTGCGACAATGATGGGGTCAACCTGCTTGCAAAAAAATGGGCAGGGTATGGTTTCTCGACAGAAGTCTTCAGTCCTGTACTTGCAGAGAGCTATCATGACGGGACGTCCGCAAATGTCAGAAAATGTTTCAAGACATGGATTTCCGATGTTTACAAGACAGACGATAGCGCTTCCGGGCAGGCATTCTGCACAATGAACCTGCAGGTGTCAAACGATGGAAAATCCTCATCTATAAACAATGAGCTATGGCCTGTCGTGAGAAATCTATATGCCATAAGCATTGGAATAAACGATGCCGTCCACAAATTTGGAAATTCGTGCCGATGCGCCGTTTCATATTTTCCTTTTGAACTATGCTGTTACGACAGGTCATACGGAGGAAGGAGCATCGCGTCCGAACTCGGAGTGACAGCGCCGTTCTTCGTGACTGTCAAGAACTTGTCCAGAATGTCTTTTACTCTGCGATACATGAGCGTAACGCAAAGAGGCATCGCGCAAACTCAGACCGTGCCTGCAATTCCATCAGGGATATCCATGCTATGGTACACTCCCCCGACATCCATAAGCCTTCCGCCTTCACTATACTGCACCTATGCAGAATCTAAAGTGAACGCCGCCAACAGCAGTTACTCGCAGTCATGTTCGACGAAAATGCTTGACGATGGCACTGCTGTCATCGGTATCACCAAAAGCCTGTATAACCTCATAGACGCAGTAAAGGCCGCAGAAGGGAAATACTGCCACGACAAATATGGATATCATTCCGACAATCTTCAGCAATACACATACACATTTCATATAAAGAACGGTATCAGCATACTTGTTGACATTGCGGCACAGGACGGCAAACAAGTCAATTTCAAATATGCAGACGGACTTGAAAACGGCACAGAAGAATCATCGTACATCTATTCCCAAGACTATGAATTCAAGTCGCTCCGTTACTATTCCGCAGGAACATTCTGCGGAGACAGCAATTCAGCAGGCTATCCGTTCAGCGGATATGCGGACCTGAATCCCTACAGAATGTCCCAGTTTCTTGATAGGAGCCGCACAATTACACTACAGATGAACAACAACGACACGACAAAGCCCTACCTCACATTAGGAAGTTCAGGAACTCTGTCAAATACAAAAATCACGGTAAACTACAACTGTGACGGATTCTGCCGAACACATGCCAGAGGGACAAAGAGAGACCCTGTCGATTACTCACACTCCTGCGGACAGTCTGCAACGATAGCAGGAACAAGCGGAACTGCCATAATCGGTAAGACTGTCATAGCCAATCTGTTCAACACCATTTATGAAACAACCTATAAGGATTCCTACAACTGGTATGGCAGTGCAAACAGCTGGCAGCATCATTCCCACCCGACGAAGCTGACCATGGACATGACCATCAGCACGCCATCCTCATCAAGCGAGTGGTACATCTACAATTTCACGAAGTATAGTCCTACAAGCCTCACATACGACAACTCCGGCTATTCTTCTGATGACTCCAATCCATACACCGTCGTCACATCATTTGATTGGAAAACAACCCATGCCCGCTTTTCCAACCTTCTGGTCATGTTAAGATAATAGAGTATGCGCAATTCAACAATTATCACCATTTTTCTGTCCGTTGCCGTCACATTGTCATTTAACGGCACGGCATCGTCCAGGAACAAGGAAAACACATTCAGAAGAGGCGTGTTTGCAGGAGCCGAAGTTTCGGCCGGTGCAACAGTCGGAGCGGAAATGCTGAAGCCCGTCCGCAACGAAACAGGCAGAAAGTCCGGAGTAGCGCCCCGGATGCCGGACTATGAGTTAGGGATGTTCTGCGGCTATCGTTTCCTCCCGCAGATTGCAGTGGCAGCCGGCATCGGTGGAAGCAACTCTATCGTTACCGGCACTACGTCCATGCCCGTATTCCTAAGGCTTCGAAGTGACATTCTTGACAGAAAGGTCTCCCCTATGGTCCAAGTCGATGTCGGCTATGCCTTTCAGTTCGCATATTCCAAACACGGGACTTCGGAACTGTCATACAATTCAGATCCGTTTCAGGAGCGTTACACCGCCCTTGGCTTCAGCAGTCAGGAAGAATATGTTGATGCACGCCTCGAAGAATTCATGGCAAAGTTCGGCAATCTGAGCGAGAATGAAGCCTCGCGTTTGAGAGAGGAGGAACGCGGCAGGATAATTAACAGTCTCCGTTGTTTTGATAACGGACAGCGCAGCTACCTTCCGTTCGACGTCATTGAGGAGTTGGGCAACTTTTCTCAAGACGGCTTTTTCGGCAGCCTGACGGCAGGGCTCAGCATTGGGGTCGGCAAAGAACAAAGCCGAATCTCGGCAGGAGTGTCAGTCGGAGTGTCCCAATACTCATACAGCATTCCGCTTCGGGCTCCGGACAATAGTTTCATAAACATGTCCGTCCCAGCCTCCCTTCCCGACGGAACACCGGTCATCATCGCCCGTACATCCTTAAAAGACAACCCCATCCGCCTCAATTTCCGTCTACGTGTCAGCTGGGAGTTCTGAGTTCGACATGTTCGTACTATACGAACAAAAAAAGCTTCAGCGAAATCTCGTTGAAGCTTTTTTGGCGGTGCGGAAGGGACTCGAACCCTCGACCCCCGGCGTGACAGGCCGGTATTCTAACCAGCTGAACTACCGCACCAAACTTGTCAATCGCAACCATTTTTCTGAATTGCGGATGCAAAGGTACGCATTTTTTCATATTCTCCAAATATTTTTTCGTAATTTTGTAATCTTTTCCGACAAAAACATCATTTCAGCTTGAAATCGACACATTTCTTGCTTCGACGCTCTTCTGTAATGGGAAATGTTCGGAAAGGACGGGTGCAGTGATTTTCATAGTTTTTGTTTTATGGCGGCAGAAGGAAGCATAATCATACGAGGCGCAAAGGTCAATAATCTCAAGAACCTGACGGTCGAGATTCCTCGGGGGAAATTTGTCGTAATCACCGGCATATCCGGCTCCGGCAAGTCATCGCTCGCGTTCGATACACTTTTCGCCGAAGGGCAACGACGGTTCGCGGAGAGCCTTTCATCGTATGCCAGACAGTTTCTCGGCAGGATGTCGAAACCTGATGTTGAGGCCATCGAGGGTATACCGCCGGCAATCGCCATAGAGCAGAAGGTGAACATACGCAATCCGCGCTCCACTGTCGCGACGACGACGGAAATATATGACTATCTCAGACTCATATTTGCAAAAATCGGAAAGACATATTCCCCCGTTTCAGGACGGCTCGTCACGGCAAGTTCCGCCGGAGACGTTCTCAAATTCATTGAGTCCATAAAGCCGGAGGGCGACACCAGCATACCGGTCTATATCCTGTCAGACATCAGCTGGACAGGACGTGACGACAAAGTGGAACTGATGCTGGCGCTGAAGGAGGAGGGATTTTCGCGGTTCTTCACGGACAGGCAGGTGAGCATCGAGGATGTGATGAGGCTTTCGGAAAGCGGAGACTTCCCGGAGAAACTTTCTCTGCTCGTTGACCGTCTTAAACTTGGAGCTGCCGGGATTTCGGAAGAACTTGCAACTCGCCTGCACTCTTCGGTTCAGACAGCGTTTGACAAGGGAGAAGGGCGCATTTCCGTGTGCTGGCAGGATGGGGACGAACTCCACAGCGAGGAATTCTCAAACAAGTTCGAGATGGACGGGATAAAGTTCAGACAGCCGGACGAGTATCTTTTCAGCTTCAACAGCCCGCTCGGAGCCTGTCCGGTGTGCGGCGGACTGGGAGAAATCATCGGAATCAGCGAAGACCTCGTCGTGCCGGACAAAAGCCGGACAATCTACGATGACGCGATTGCCTGTTGGAGAGGAGAGAAAATGGGCTGGTTCAGAGACTTACTGGTTAAGAACGCGGCGAAGTTCGGAATTCCGATTTTCGAACCGTACCACAACCTCACGCAGGAACAGCGGGACAAAATATGGAACGGATGCCCGGCTGCGAACGAAGAGGACTCGATTGTAGGTCTGAACGAGTTTTTCAAGTGGGTGGAACAGAATAAGTACAAAATTCAGTACAAGTATATGCTGAGCCGCTACAGCGGAAAAACCATCTGCCACGAATGCGGAGGGAGCCGTCTTCGCCGGGAGGCGCTGTACGTGAAGGTCGGAGGAAAAAATATCCACGAACTGCTGAAGATGAACGTCGGACAGCTGGCTGAATTTTTCAGGAATATAGAGTTGAATGAATATGACCGCAGCGTCGCAGGAAAGGCGATAGAGGAAATTCTGGACAGGCTCGACTACATCAACGACGTTGGACTTGGCTACCTCACGCTTGACCGTCGTTCCAACTCGCTCTCCGGCGGTGAGAGCCAGAGAATCAATCTCGTGGCGGCCCTTGGAAGCTCGTTGGTCGGTTCGCTCTACATCCTTGACGAACCGAGCATCGGACTGCACCCGCGCGACACGGACAGGCTGATCTCCGTGCTGAAGAGGCTTCGGGACATAGGGAACACGGTTGTGGTGGTGGAGCACGACGAGAACATAATGAAGGCGGCGGACCTGTTGATTGACATCGGTCCGAAGGCCGGTGTGAACGGCGGGGAGATTGTGTTTGAGGGACAGCTTGAGGACGCTGTGAAAGCGATTGAAAGTGCAGACTCAGACAATGCCTGCAAATCTTTGGAGCATTCTCTGACCCTTCAGTATCTCACCGGACGCCGTTCACGCATAACCAGGCAGAAGCGCAGTTGGAACTACTCCATCACCATCGAGGGTGCGATGGAACACAACCTCAAGGACATAGACGTCAAGTTCCCGCTCGGGGTTCTCACCGTCGTGACAGGTGTGAGCGGCTCCGGCAAATCCTCGCTCGTTGGAGACATACTCTATCCGGCCATATATCGGGAAATCAACCACGCCGGTCCGGTGCCGGGAACTTTTCGCGGCCTGTCCGGCAACACCGACCGCATCACCCAAGTCGAATACGTGGACCAGAACCCCATAGGACGCAGTTCGAGGAGCAACGCAGTGACATATCTGAAGATATATGACGACATACGCAAACTCCTTTCGGACCAGCAGTACGCGAAAATCAACGGCTACACCCCGTCGTTCTTCTCGTTCAACCAGGACGGAGGACGCTGCCCGGAGTGCCAGGGCGACGGATTCGTAAAAATCAGTATGCAGTTTATGGCCGATGTAACGATGGTCTGCGAGGCCTGCGGCGGTAAGAGATTCAAACCCGACATACTTGAGGTTCGCTATCAGGGCAAGAATATAGATGACATCCTGAGCATGAGCGTTGAGGAGGCTATAGAATTTTTCGGCACGCAGTCAGACCCGACGGCACAGAGAATCGCCGCAAGGCTTCAGGTACTCGTCGATGTCGGCCTGGGCTACATCACTCTCGGCCAGAGCAGCAGCACGCTCTCCGGTGGCGAGAGCCAGCGAATCAAGCTCGCCTATTTCATGCTGATGAACGCCGAGCAGAGCGGCAAGGCCAAGGAACAGAAAATCCTCTTCATCTTCGATGAGCCGACAACGGGTCTCCACTTCTATGACGTGGAAAAGCTACTCAAGTCATTCGACGCGCTCCTCGCAAGAGGCCATTCGATTGTGGTTGTCGAGCATAACGCCGATGTCATCCGCGCGGCCGACTGGGTCATCGACCTCGGTCCTGAGGCAGGCGACGGCGGCGGCCACGTTGTCTTCGCCGGCACCCCGGAAGACCTGCGCAGTTGCAAGGAATCCTACACGGCGAAGTATATATAAGCACATCAATAAGTTACGTTCGCCTCTCCTCACTTTTAGACGATTTCATCAAAGCCTCCGCACTTTTTCCAACGACTTTTCATCGAGGCCCCCGCATTATTCCTAATGGGTCAGGCCTTGTCGAGAACATTTTTCTTGAGGACAGGGGTGTGGGCAATCCAATAGACGCAGTGCTGCGGAAGAAGGCCACAGAAGACCACGGCGAGTTTGGCGATGAGTGTCGGGACAAGTATGCGACGTCCATGAAACATTGCGGCGAGAGCCTTGCGGACAAGAGTCTTCGGATAAATCATCACACCGAGATTGTGGGCGAGTTTGCGGAGGTTAGGCGCAAGCTTTATGAGCGGAGTGTCAACGGCAGACGGGCAGATGGTGGTGACCGTCACACCGTAGTCACGCATCTCGTGCCAGAGAGAAGTGCCGAGACTCTTGAGATAAGCCTTTGTCGCTGAATAGGCTGAGATTGTCGGATAGGGCAGATAGGCAGAAAGCGATGCCATGATGAGTATACGTCCTACCTCTCCCCTCTTGAGACGGCCTGCTCTGCGTGCCCTGCGGCTTTCCGGCTTCGCTCCGGCTGCAACGGCTGCAGCAACGCGCTCTGCAGAGAGCTTTTCTGCACGCTCCTTCATGTCTCCTCCGAAAAGCCTGCAAAGATGGGTGGTTGCGAGACAGTGCACTCCAACAATGAGGTCAACCATACGCGCGGGGGTATTGAACAGTTTGTTAAACACCAGCATTCCCGCATTACTTACCAGTATATCAACCACATATCCATTTTCCTTCGTCCAATCGTACAGAGCCTGTGAACTCTCGGATTTCGACAGGTCCGCATAGTACGGAACCGCTGACACTCCATATTCAGAATGTAGCATTTCGGCGACCTTACGGTTGTCCTCATCCCTATTGCTGACAACCAGGATGTTATGTCCTTTTGCCGCAAGTTGTCTCGCATATTCCAGCCCCATTCCGGACGACGCTCCGGTCACGAGGGCAAATGTGTTCTGTGATTTTTCCATAATTTCGTGCAAATCCTGCCGGAGAAAACACGCGCCCCGACAAATAAGGCTGCAAAAGTACGAAAATATTTGCGAACATACGAAGCAAAATCACTAACTTCGCAGGTTGAGGCTGATTGATTCGGGCTTTGCCCGCCGACACATATCACTATGCCTCAAAATAATCGAATGTAAAACATAAGGATATGAGAAATTTATACATCACCGACACCTTGTCTCGAAAAAAGGAACTTTTTGAGCCGATTCATCCGGAGCGCGTTGGACTGTATGTCTGCGGGCCGACGGTCTATGGGGAGGCGCACCTCGGGCACGCACGTCCGGGAATAACCTATGACGTCCTGGTGCGCATGCTCAGGCATTTGGGATATAAAGTGCGGTATGTCAGAAACATAACCGATGTCGGACACCTTGTCGGAGACGCTGATGAGGGCGAGGACAAGATTGCAAAGAAGGCAAAGTTGGAGCAGTTGGAACCGATGGAGGTTGTTCAGAAATACACGCTTGCCTACCACGAATCGATGCGTTCGCTGAACGTCGCCCCGCCGTCGATTGAACCGAGGGCTTCAGCTCACATCATTGAACAAGAGGAACTTGTGCAGAAAATTCTCGATTCGGGATATGCCTATGAGAGCAACGGCTCCATTTATTTCGACGTCGTCAAATACAACCACGACCACCGCTACGGCATCCTTTCCGGACGTACTCTCGACGACACTCTTGAGGGAACGCGCAGCCTCGACGGGCAGGACGACAAACACGCCGCATACGACTTCGCGCTGTGGAAGAAGGCGGCTCCGGAGCATCTGATGAAATGGCCGTCTCCATGGGGCGAGGGCTTCCCGGGCTGGCATCTGGAGTGCTCCGTGATGAGCGAGAAGTATCTCGGGAAGGAGTTTGACATACACGGCGGCGGAATGGACCTGATGTTCCCGCATCATGAGTGCGAGATTGCGCAGAATGTGGCTTCAAGAGGATGCGTGGGCGTGAAGTACTGGATGCACAACAACATGATTACCATCAACGGCAAGAAGATGGGCAAGTCGCTCGGCAACTTCATCACTCTCAGCGAGTTGTTCACCGGCACACACCCGCTTCTTGAGCAGGCCTACAGCCCGATGACCGTGCGCTTCTTCATTCTTCAGGCACACTACCGCAGCACGCTCGATTTCAGCAACGAAGCGCTTCAAGGCGCTGAGAAGGGACTGAAGAGAGTGATGCAGGCCTACCGCGACCTATGCGCGCTCTGCAAGGCTGCCGGAGTGGAGCACGTCGTGAAGGGCGAAAATGGTGACGAGGCCGATGCACTGAAATACGGCGAATTCATCACCGACATCGCACCGGACTCATTCGACGGATGCGGATGCTCTGAGGCTGTTGCGAAGCTCTGCGAGGGAGTCTATGAGGCTCTGTGCGACGACCTCAACACTTCCGTCGCGCTTTCCGGAGTTTTCGAGGCCGTGAAGATGATAAACACGGCAAAGACCTCAAAGGAAGGCCAACCCGGACATCTCACAAAGGCCGATCTTGAGACACTGCTCCGTTTGTTCGATGACATCGTGTTCGGCGTGCTCGGACTCAAGGACGAGGAGGTCGAGGGCAGCGAAAAGTCGATGGAAGTGATTGACGGATTGATGAATATGGTGCTGGAGGAGCGCAAGGCGGCTAAGGCGGCTAAGGACTGGGCGACCAGCGACCGCATACGCAACGAGCTGAATGCGCTGGGAATTGCGATTAAGGATACCAAGGAAGGCACTGAGTGGAATTTGGAATAATATGATAAAGTTTATTTCTTGGAATGTCAACGGGCTGCGGGCCGTGTGCGGAAAGGGATTCGCGGAGATTTTCGCAGGGTTTGACGCTGATTTCGTTTGCATACAGGAGACGAAATTGCAGGCGGGACAGATTGACCTTGAGTTCTCCGGCTACCGCAGCTACTGGAACTATGCCGACAGAAAGGGATATTCCGGAGTCTGCGTATATACGCGAATGGAGCCGCTGGCGGTGCATTACGGCATCGGACGCGACGAGCACGACCACGAAGGGCGCGTCATAACCCTTGAAATGCCGGACTTCTACCTTGTCTGCTGCTACACACCGAACTCCCAGAACCCGGACACTCCGGGAGAACTGCCGAAGAGGCTCGACTACCGTATGGAGTGGGAGGATGCGTTTCGAAAATATGTGAACGCATTGCATGACAAAGGTTTGGCAACTGCGGCCGAATCCTATGAGGCTGCGGTGAATGCCGCTTCGGGAGCAGAAGAGGGGTTGTTTGCCCAAACAAAGGAAAACTCGCACGCGGCTGGCGGCACTTCCAAGCCGGTCATCATCTGCGGCGACCTCAACGTCGCCCACAAGGAAATTGACCTCAAGAACCCCAAGACCAACACCAAGTCGGCCGGATTTACCCCACAGGAACGCGAAAAGATGACAGAACTTCTCGAAAGCGGTTTCACCGACACGTTCCGCCACTTCCACCCCGACGTGACGGACGCCTACTCTTGGTGGTCCTATCGTATGAACGCCCGCGCCAAGAACGTGGGTTGGCGCATCGACTATTTTCTCACCACCGCCGACCTCACCCCACGCCTCGTCTCCGCCTCCATCCTCCCCGACATCATGGGTTCAGACCACTGCCCTGTGGAGCTGACAATACAATAATTAACTATTGCAGCAGCCACTCCCACGCCGGTATGACCTCCACAACGGCGCCGTCCTCAAAGGATATTGTTTCTTTTCCTTCAAATGTGATGACGTATCCTTTTGACAGTGAATATGCCCGCATTGCCTCTCTCAGACCGGCAATCTCGCGCTCGCGTGTCTTATCGTCCGACATACTCCACGTCACCTGATATGCGTCGGTTATGTTTACGCCCTGTCTCACAATGAAGTCACATTCCTTTTTGTCGGAATAGTAGAAGACATCAAGACCGCGACGCTTCAATTCGACGAAGACCATATTTTCAAGGAACACGCCTCTGTTTTCCGTCGCATTGAAACCGATACGGTTAATGATTGCGTTATCAACAAAATAGATTTTCTTAGGGCTCGCCATCTGTTTCTTCACGGATGTTTCGTATCTGAATAACTGGAATATGAGATAGGTCTGCTGTATATATTCAAGATAGTTCTTTATTGTTTCCGGATGCTGTATGCCGACAATCTTGCAAAGTGACGAATAGGTTACACGCTTCGTGGCATTGCTCGCGAGATAGAACATTAGTTCCAACATTTCTTTCTCATTGGTCAATCCGTTGCGGGTCAGAATGTCACGGTATATGATGCTTTCGTACAGCGATGAGAGATACGACGTTGAGCCCTCCTGAATGTATTTCGGGAAACCACCGTTCGCGAGATAGTTCGAAAACTCGTTCATTATCAACGCACGGCCTGCCGTAGTATATAGAGTTTTGTCAGTGAGCGCCACCTTACGCATCTGCAGATACTCCTTAAACGAAAAAGGGTATATTTCAGCCTGTATGCAACGTCCCGTGAGATGCGTGCCGAGTTCGCGACTGAGCATACGGGCATTTGAGCCTGTTATGATGATTTTGTTGCCTTCGTTATAAAGACGACGAACATAGCGCTCCCAACCCTCGATGTTCTGAATTTCATCGAAATAATATGTATGCTGTTCGCCGAACAATTCATAAAAGCACTCCTGAAGAGTCTGGAAGTCCTCTAGTTTGAAATTAGCGAGACGCTCGTCATCGAAGTTGAAAAAGAAATCCTTTTCTTGAAGACGGTCTCTGAGTTGCTGCATCAGGACAGACTTTCCGCAGCGGCGTATGCCGGACAAAATCAGAATTTCCGTAGTCCTGAGCCATTCGTCCTCTATATGACGCTGAACATAAACTCTATCCGCCAAATGTAGTATTTCCTGCTGCTCAAGTATTATTTGCTTCAGTAAATCTTTCATATACATCTATTTATCCAAATACAACTTTTCAAACGAGATGCAATTCTCCTCAACAAAGGTATATATAAAAGAATTTATCTGCAAGTATTATTTACAAAATCGTTCATTGTGAATGAACGATTTTGTAAACATCTATTCATTACCGATGAACACTTCTATCTACAAACTTTCATTGTGAATGAACGATTCTATGCGAACTCATTTATCACGAATGAACAAATATGGACTTTTCTTCATCCAGCCTTACAGTCTGCCTGACTCCTCGAAGCTGCCTACATTGCGGCGCGGGGCGACAGTCTTTCCGAAACTGTAGGTGAAGCCGATAGAAATTCCCCGATTGTAGGAGTTGTTGATCATCCTCATCGTTTCAATCTCACCGTCCTTGATGCTCAGGTTCTGGTTCATAGACCTGAATATGTCATTGGCGGAGATGGTCAGATTGGCGCGGCCGTCGAGGAACGACTTGCTGATGGAGGCATTGACGGAGTACAGTGCAGCAATGGTGAAATAGCCTGCGGTCATAGGTGTCATGCCCCACCCACCCACGCTGATCTTGAATTCCTTCGGAAGATAGAACGTCGTCGAGGCGTAGCCGTTGAACGCGTGCGAGAAACTGCTGTAGCCTGCGAAGGCTGTGAGATCCGGATTCGGATATGCCTTGAATGCGTTATAGGAATAGTTAGCGTTGAGAGTCACCGTCCACCACTTGGTTATGTTCTGCTCCGAAAGGGCAAGGGAAAGATAGGCCATCTGCTGCACTCCGGCGTTGCTGTAGCGGTACTCCATCGAGCCGGAAGACTTGTCATAAATCGGAACCTGCTGGTCATTGTAGTTTTTCTGATGGCTGTAGCCTGCCGTCAGCGTAAGATTGCCGAAGAAAACGGAAGACAACGTCAGGTTGTGCGAATAGCTAGGCTTCAACTCAGGGTCTCCCACAGACCATGTCGTTGGATTGACATAGCTACGGAACGGATTGAGCTGCCAGTACTTAGGACGGTTCAGACGATAGGAGTAGTTAAGCGACAGGATGGCTTTCTGAGAGGGTGTCCAATTCAGAAATACATTCGGAAATACATCAAAATAGTTCTTGCCGCTGTGCCTGTTCTCCGATTTCCAGTCGCCGCGCGGAACGGTATATTCACCGCGAAGGCCGACCTGCGCGTTCCATTTGTCCGAAAAGGCCTTGGAAAGGTTCGCGTAGAGGGCATATATCTGCTCCGAGTAGGTGAAGTCGTTGCGTGCCGAGAGAGCGCCTACCTGCTCCTGAGGGGTTGAAGGATCCCACTTATAGGTAGAGTAGCGGTTGTCGGTCACGGAAACAGCAGCCTTCGCACCGGCTTCAACACGTCCGGTGTTGTCCCAAAGGTTCTGTGAGAAATCTACCTTAAGCGACCAGATGTTGGCACGTCGGAAAGTTGAGTCGTTCAGGCCATTACCAAGGAACGGATCGGCAAGTCCTGCAGCAAGGCTGGCGTCGCGCTCGGCCTGAGCCGCAGGGGAAAGGGCCGTGTAGAGATTGCGCTGGAGGTTCGAGGCGTCGCTGCGGGTGTGGTTGTAATCCGCGTTGACGGTGATTTCCTGAGAGAGGGACTCATCGAAGGTGTGGGTGTAATTGATATTGGCGGAATACTGGTCAGTCATCGTGGTCTCGGAAGAATGGCCGGTCATGCCCGTGTATGGCTCCGCATCATCGAATTTCCGGAAATCATCGACAGTGACGGCATCAGGAGCATCATAGCCGTAGGTGTTGAGATTGATCTTGGCAATGGCTCCCAAAACATCGCTTTCCGAAATGCGGATGTCCTCTGAAAGCATAATCTGATGGCCGGAGAAACGGCTCTTCGCATTATTGACAGTCCGAAGAAGCGACTCGTAGGAGTCTCCGTAGCGCTTGTCCTCGGCGACGCTATTGTAGACGGGATAGATGTAGCCGTTGTAGCTAAGATTCGTGTTCGTGACGTCTCCCTTGTAGCCAAGCCGGACACTGCCGTCGCCGGAGCCGTGTACCTTCGGCTCCCACTTGAACTGTCCCGTGCCGCTGACTGAGCCGTTGAAGCCGCGCAGGAGTCCGCGCTTTGTCTTGATGTTGATGATTCCGCCGGCACCCTCCGCGTCGTATTTCGAGGAAGGGGACGAGATTACCTCTATCTTGTCGATTGCCACCCCGGACGAGCCTTTGAGATAGGCCTGAAGTTCCTTTCCGGACATATTTGACGGCCTGCCGTCGAGCCACACGGTAACGGACTTGCCGTTGAGCTGGATGTTGCCGTCCTTGTCGAAGGTCACGCCCGGAGCGGCGCGAAGCACGTCGGTGGCATTCCCGGTCTTCGCGGCGGCAAGCTCCGAGACATTCATCACTATCTTGTCGAAGCGATGCTCAAGCAGCGGACGTTTGCCAACGACCTTCGCGCTCTGAAGCATCTGAGTGTCAGGTACAAGGCTCACCGTCGGTATTTCCCCCGCAGTCACTCCCTCCAACGACACCGAAGCGTCCTTGTAACCAACGAGCGAGAACTCGACGCGGCAGCCAGCAGCCGACGACGCAGCCAACACATAGACGCCCGTTGAGTCCGTAGTCGCCGCCGCAATGAGAGTCGAGGCGCTGTCCCGCAGCGCCACGGTCACAAACTCAAGACCGCGCCCGCTCTCCGAATCAGTGACTCGCCCGGTGAGCCTTCTGTCATCAGAATCATGATGCGGCGCTGCATAAGCCAGCGCCGACACCATCATCAACAAGATTGTGACAAATCTCAATCTCATAAACTTCCCTTATAAATAAAATACAGTTATTGTCACCGTATCCCATATTTTGCAAGTATCTTGCAAATAGGCTTAGCGACAGACTTTGCCCAGAGCTGATAACCGTAATCGCCCGGATGGGTGCCATCGACCGAAGTCTCGTGGTCTGGAGCCGTCGCATTTGTCGTTTCCACATAATAGACGTTCTTGTACATCGAGCAAGCCATACGCATCATGTTCTCCGCCATCTCCATCTTGGCCGCTTCGTTGCGGTCGGTGGCAGCGTCGTAGTTGCGCCTCTCGCGGTAGATGGTCTTTTGGAAAATGAGAGGAGTGTCAGGGTGCTTTTCCTGAATGATTTCAATGAACTTGAAGAGACGCTCCTTAATCATTGCCGGAGACGGATTGGAAAAGGCGTCAAAAACGTATGCGTCGACATCAGCATCGGCGAGAGCTCGTGCGAAATAGTCCTGCAGTTTGCTGTTTCCCGAGCAACCGAGGCTGAGGAACTGGAGTCCGGTCATCCTCGAAAGTTGTGCAGGATAGGCCATTCCCGGACGCGAGGTGCTGATTCCGTGGGTGTAGCTCGAACCGAAGATTGCAATCCTGTGGCGGAACGGGTTCTCGGCCGGTTGTATGTCATACCCGTCTTCAACACCTATCTTGAGAGCGTCCACCGAGCTCACAAGAGGAAGATAGAGTAGACACTCCAGCATTCCCTTTTCATTGTTGTTCAGAATCAGCTTGTTCTCACCGCTCTTTCCGGCAGTTGTGGAGCCGGCCCATTTCCATTCCTTTCCATCCTTCACATAAAGGTCAAAGCCCTTCTGCGAAATCGCGCCTGTCGTCCCCAATCCGGAGATGCGTCCATAAGTCGGGCACACGGAAATCTTTGGAGAGTTAGTCCGGAACGCGACGGAAACACCTGAACTCATCGTCACCTGATGACGTTCGCTGCTTGTGAATCCGTCATGGTAGACGAGCGTGTCGAGGCGGTGATATGGCACCGGAGTGTCCGGGAAAAGTTTGCCGACAAGAGTGAGTTCACTTGCCTCTGTAAATTTCCATTTGTCCTGTGCTGACATGTTCAGTGAAAGGACGAGGCTCATAGCGAGCGCTGAGATGAGAATAATTATTTTTTTCATGTTTTTGAGCGTTATATGGTTAACATATATATAATCCTAGTCTATTGTCGCCAGATTCATTTGCGCAGCGTCTCCACGGCATACGAGGACAGTCCGGTCACGGCCATCATGAGCGACTGCGATTCATGTGATATGGTGGCGAATATGATTCCGAGCTCGAAAGGAAGGTTGTAGACAGTACTCAGCGCAAGGGCGACGATGTAGTGGAACGCCCCGAACCCACCGGGAACCGGAACCACCCAACCGAGACTTCCTGCGAGCATCAGAAAAAGTGCGTCCGTTCCGGAAAGGTCGTCAAGAAGAGGAACGGCACGGAGGGACATGTAACTCATCAGGAAATACATCAGCCAGATAAGCGCTGTGTACAGCAGAAACTTCCACCAACCTCTCATTCTGAAGCAGCTCACGATGCCGTCCAAAAGTCCTCGGCAGAACTTCCACAATTTCCCTGCAAAGGCGCTGCGGGAGCGGTAACGTATAATAAGATAGATGACCGCGGCCATAATGATAACCACCGCGACAACAATCCACCAAAGGCTGAAATTCAGTCGCTGCGAAAGCGGAATCCACATCCTGTCCACGAAAAATGTCCCGAACTCGTTCCATTTGACCATAAGGAAAACAAAGAGTATCAGCAGCATCACGATCATATCGAGGCTTCGCTCGGTAACGACCGTTCCGAGAACCTTGTCATAGCTGGCCTTCCCGTCCTTCGAGTCTTTGGATATGACGCCGCAACGGACAAACTCCCCGATGCGAGGGAATACGAAATTGGCGAGATAGCCGATGTTCACCGCATTGAAAGTGGTAACATGCCCTGTATGTCCGTCCACCGGAAGCAGGATTTCACGCCATCGCTCGCTCCTGAACCAATTGGAGAGCACACCGACGAGAATGCTCGCTGCCACCCACCACCACCGGCAGCCGGAAAGGCTCACGGCAAATTCCGTCCAGTTCACTCCCCTGAAACAGAAATACATGAGCAGGGCGGCCACTCCAAGTGACAGCACATATTTTATCACATTTTTCAGTTTTCGGGACATATCTGCGTCTTTAATTTTCCCTTGTCAGCGCGCGTCGTTAATCTCGCGGAGAAGGATAAGGATGCAAAGTTACCGAATTTTTCGCTATCTTTGCGGATTGTTCGTTTGAAATATTCGGAAAATCAGAGAAATATGAAATCTATCCTCGGCATAGGAAATGCCCTCACTGACATCCTCGCGGTCCTTCCCGACGACTCGTTCCTCAACGAATACCACATTCCGCGTGGAAGCATGCAGCACGTAGATAAAGAAACAGGAGACCGTATCCTCCAGAAACTCAAACCGTTGGGAGTTCAGTACGTAGCCGGAGGCTCGGCAGCGAACACGATTACAGGCACGGCAATCTTCGGAATGCGTTCGGCTTTCATCGGCAAAATCGGCGACGACGACCTCGGACATTTGTTCAAGAGCGACCAGGAGCAGTACGGCATCAAGTCCATCCTGCTCAAAGGAAAGAACCCTTCGGGAAGGGCAATGGTCCTGATTACGGCTCCTAATGCCGAGAGGACCTTTGCGGACTATATGGGAGCGGCGCTGGAACTTGTGCCGGAGGATTTGAAGCCGGAATATTTCAAAGGCTACGACTATTTTCACATCGAGGGCTACCTCGTTCAAAATCAGGCGCTTATACGCAAGGCCGTAGAGATGGCCAAGGACGCGGGGTGCATAATCTCGATTGACATGGCATCATACAATGTGGTGGAGTCGAACGAGGCTTTCCTGCACGACATCGTGGAGAACTATGTCGACATCGTGTTTGCAAACGAGACCGAGGCAAAGGCGTTCACGAAAAAGGAACCCAGAGAGGCTCTCGACGAAATTGCAGCACATGGAAAGACGGCAATCGTGAAAATCGGAAAGAACGGCTCGATGGTCAAGAAAGGCAACGAATACCACTACATAGAGGCATGGCCCGCCGATCCGATTGACGCAACCGGCGCCGGAGACACCTACGCGGCAGGATTCCTCTACGCGCACTCTCTTGGAATGCCGCTCAAGGTCTGCGGGGAAATAGGGTCAATCATCGCGGCAAAGGTCGTGGAGGTCATCGGTACCAAGATTGACATCCCACGCTGGAAGGCGGCGAAAAAGGAAATCAAGGCACTCATCTCCGAGACTCGCTCGGCCCTGAAGATACAATAAGGAAGCAACCATGGGATTCATCACAAACCTTGCGGTCAAGCACCAGCTGAAAAAGCACGGCTACACCGGGGAGCACGGCTTAGTCCCGTTATCCGAGGTGAAGAGGGCTGTTATTCTCTATGATGTAGAGGATGTGGAATTCGATGAATGCCAGAAGATTACAGAAGATTTCTTCGCGGCGGCGGGAATTGAGTTAAAGCCGTTCTTTCTGGACATGAGCAGGCACGAAAAGGACGAGATTATCGTAACCGGGGTGAGGACCACTATTCTGAAAAGGAACCTCGCGTTCTGCGGAACACTTCCACAGGAAATCATCGGTGAACTTAAGGCGGATAAGGCAGGACTTTTCATCTGCCTCGTTGACAACTGCTGCCCGGCCGTGCGCTGCTTTTCGGGTATTGTGCCGGCGAAGTTCTGCATAGGCAGACGCGACTACGAAGGCTCCCCATTCGGGATGACCTTCACGACACCCGAGCAGATCGACAACATTCAGATGAACTTCCACGACAGCGTGAAGTGTTTGAGAAGCATTCTGGAGTATCTGCCAATGGTTATCAAATAATACTTGCGAAATTTGAGTAAAAGATGAAATTCAATTTGAAGAAATATGCCCTCGTGGCACTCAAGGGCGTCGGAATGGGTGCAGCGGACGTAATCCCTGGCGTAAGCGGAGGAACAATCGCCTTCATGACAGGGATTTACGAGGAACTTGTCGGTTCCATACACAACTTCGACAAGACGGCCTTCAAGCTGTTCTTCACTGGAAAATTCCGCGAGTTCTGGAAGCACATAAATGGGACGTTCCTCGTATCTGTACTTGCAGGCATACTTGTCAGCATCTTCTCGTTGGCGAAACTGATGACCTGGCTTCTTGAGAACCACCCGATTCAGACATGGGCGTTCTTCTTCGGGCTCATCGTCGCATCGTCGATCTTCATCCTGCGAGGAATTTCCGGTTGGAAGTTCAAGGATGTCGTCCTCACTGTCTTCGGAGTCGGTCTCGGAGCCGTAATCTGCACACTCACTCCGACCGAGACGCCTGACGGACTGTGGTTTGTGTTTCTATGCGGAGCCATCGCCATCTGCGCGATGATTCTTCCGGGAATCTCCGGCAGTTTCATTCTCCTCATCCTCGGGAAGTACGACTATGTGCTCGGGGCAGTGGCCGGACTGACATCGTTCGGACGCGCAGAAGAGGTTACGGCCGGACTCGCCACCGGGCCGATGAGCTGGGGGCATTGTCTGCTAATCATCTGCGTGTTCGCAGTCGGGGCAGCAATCGGCATCGTGACATTTTCCAAGTTCCTTCACTGGCTGCTCGCCCGTTGGAACCGTGAGACCACGCTTGTTCTCGCCGGATTCATAATAGGTTCGCTCGTAAAAGTCTGGCCATGGCACGGAGCCAACGACTTCCCTACCCTCCCCGGACTCGCGGCAGCGGACGGCACGGTGACATTCCCGGTCGCCGACGCCCACATCGCCGGAGCGGTACTCTTTGCCGCACTCGGTCTTGCACTCGTCTTCGGTATTGAGTTCGCCGGAAAGGTCGTTGCCAAGAGAAGAGGCTAAAGGCAGACCATCGCAACTGCTTTTTGCAGCGGCTTTTGCAGAAATAATATTGCGATTTCTGAAAAATTGCCTACCTTTGCACTCCCTTATGGCAATCTCGCCAATAAAGAGGAGGATTGGTCCGGTAGCTCAGTTGGATAGAGCAACAGCCTTCTAAGCTGTGGGTCTTGGGTTCGAATCCCAACCGGATCACAAGCATAGAGAAAGCTCGCTGTCGTAAAACAGCGGGCTTTTGTGTTAAAAAAAGCCGTCGGGAATTCCAAATTCCCGTAAGGCCTTTTTTTAACATAAAAGCCAAGCCGGCAAAGCCGGCGCAAGCTTTCGTTCCCAGCTTGTAAGATTGCCCGTGGCAGGGTAAGGGAACCGCGACCAAAGGGAGCGAATCCCAACCGATCACGATTTAAGCAACGCAATCCATTATTTATGCATAATTCCCGAAATCATCAAAATTTTAGCACTTTTCGGGAATTATAATTTATCGAAACAAATCGTCCAGCATCACTTCAGACTGATAGTCATCCACATACATATTCTTCTTCACTCCGTATGTTGTTATCATTGTGGTATGAACTGCTTTACGAGTCTGTGTTTCGCGAACAAAGGCCAACCGAACGAATACCTTTCTAAAACATATTGATTTTTCGATATTTATGTCTAACTTTGCAGCTATTACATAAAACATGTAACATAATATATGTAACATAAATTATGGAAAAGTTGAAGAACCCATTTGTAATCTACGGATATAAGGGCACAGAGTATTTCTGCGACAGAAAAGAAGAGACAGAAAGGCTCGTGACGGCATTGGAAAATGAAAGGAATGTCGTGCTCATATCGCCGCGGCGTGTCGGGAAGACGGGCCTCATCCATCATGTTTTTGAGCGGATTGAGAAAAAAGAACAGGGCACGAGATGCTTCTATATGGACATCAATGCGACAAGGAATATGAGCCAGTTCATACAGTTGCTGGCAAAGACAGTGGTGGGAAAAGCCGATTCATTTTCGCAGGCCGCGCTACGGAAAATCACGACATTCTTTGCCAATTACAGGCCCACTGTTTCATTCGACGAACTGACAGGAATCCCTACTTTTTCCATAGCGGTTGCTCCCGACAGACAGGAAGAATCGCTGAAACACATATTTGAATACCTGAAACAATCCGGCAAACGGGTTTACATTGCAATTGACGAGTTCCAGCAGATTGCGGAATATCCGGAAAAGGGTGCCGAGGCACTGTTGCGCTCCTATATTCAGTTTCTTCCAAATGTCTATTTCATATTCGCCGGCAGCAGCCAGCACCTCATGTCAGAAATGTTCCTGTCAGCGAAACGTCCGTTTTACCAAAGTTCTCAAATAATGAGCCTTCCACTCATAGAGGTCCGTGAATATGAGGCCTTCGCGAACAAATGGCTTAAACAGGAAGGAATCGAAATCAGCGACGGCGACTTCAGGTATCTTTATGATATGGTCGATGGACAGACTTGGTATGTCCAGTGCATCCTGAACCGACTCTACGAAAACGGAGAGGTCATCGACAAGAGGGCAATAGTCCAGGCGGTCGAAAACATCATCAACGAACAGGAAGATGCTTTCATCAACTACTGCAAGTCTCTCACTGACAATCAGGCAGCCCTTCTCAAGGCCATCGCCAAGGAAAAAGGAGTCTCATCAGTGCTGGCGCAGGAGTTTATCCGCAAGTACAGCTTGCCGGCGGCCAGCAGCGTGAGCATCGCGCTCAAAGCCCTGCAAAAACGAGACTTCGTGCATGATTTCAACGGTAAAATCATCGTATATGACCGATTCTTCTCAATCTGGCTGCGGAAAGAAACGGATTGAAATTACGCCTACAAACGAAAGGACGGCGTATGGGTAACACTTGTAGGCTCGTCTAAAACTCGTAGTCGCAGCAAATCGGATAGTGGTCGGAAATGTGGGCCAGGCCGTAGGCTGTCGGGGAGTCGAGAGTGCGGTAGTGCAGAGGGGTGGCGTTGCGGGAGAAGATGTAGTCGAGCCAGAGGCTGCGGGAGGTCTCGCTGAAGCCGCCGTAGGTGCGATGGTCATCGGTTTTCTTTGCTCTCTCACGTGCATCGTCCATCCAATCGTCGTAGGGTTCCAGGAACTTGCCGGTCTTGCTGTCGCGCTGCGAATTCATGTCGCCGGAAAGGAAGACCACAGCCTTGTCACCGGCTATCTCCGTCATCTTCTCGACATTCAGCTCGGCCGCCTTCTGACGTGCCGTCATGCCACGATGGTCCATGTGCGTGCAGAAATACCAGAAGTCCCTGCCGGTCCGCCTATCCTTCAGGTGCACCCAGACTGTTATTCGGCGGTTGCCATCCCAGCCCTTGGAAACCTTCTCCGGGGTGGCGCTGAGCCAGTACATTCCCTTGTCAAGCAGCTCGTACTTGTCCCTGAGCCAGAAAATCGCCTCGCACTGCGACTCCTTGAGTCCGCCCTCCTTATCCTCGGCGTAGTGGTCGTAATCGGGAAGTTCGGCATAGAGGTAGTCCAACTGCGGCCAGCGAGGCTCCTGAAGTCCGAACACATCGGGCTTTTCCGTGCGTATCATTTTGACGGACGCAAACTTACGCGCATCCCAGTCCGCAAGGCCCGTGTCCTTAGGGGTCGTCATCCTGATGTTGTAGGAAATCAGGCGAAGCCTTGTGTCTGCCGCCTTTTTCGGCCTGCGCCTCGCGTCGGCAACGACAAGTGTCGAAACCACGAGCACAGCGGCGAGAAACATTTTCAGAAACCTTTTCATATTCAATGAATTTTTGTCCCAAATATTTTATCGATCACCAGCGCAATCGCCGCATCGCCGCTCACGTTGCAGGCCGGGCCGTAGCCGTCGAGGGCGAGGTAAATCGTCATCATCAGGGCGCACTGGTCAGGGGTGAAGCCCAGCACAGACTCAAGCAGTCCAATTGAAGCCATTAGCACTCCGCCCATCACACCCGGGGCAGCGACTGCCGCAACAGCCTGAATCAGAGCGAAATTAACGAACATCGCAGGCGTGATTTCAATCCCACACATATAGGCCACGGCAACGGAAGTCACCGTCAACTTTATCGTCGAGCCGCACATGTGCACCGTGGAGCAGAGCGGAATCACGAAATCGGCAATGTCCTTGCGCGTACCGTTCTTCATCGCACATTCGAGAGTGACCGGAATCACCGCCGAGCTTGAACAGAGCGAAAAGCCCGTGAAATAAGCCGGCATGATGTTCCAGAGACACTTGAAAGGGTTCTTGCGGGCAACCGCTCCTGCAATGAGGTACTGAAGAATAAGGTAGCATATCGACAAGGCGACACCGGTAGCGATAATCTTCACTCCTGAGCCCATCACCACGGAAAGTTTTCCGGACGCGCTCATCTCGCACATCATCGTGAAGATGTAGAACGGGAGGAATGGTATGACCGCCTTCTCGATGGTGAGTTTCACGATGTTTCCGAATTCGTCGAATCCCCTCTTGAGAGCCGTTGAATTTGTGAATATGATGCCGACACCCACCATGAACGACAGAAGAAGGGCCGTCAGGATGTCGCATATCGGCGGGATCTTGAGTTCGATGTAGGGCGCGAAAGTCTTGGCATCAGCCGCCGTCGCCGAAAGCTCGCCGACCTCAAGATAGTGCGGAAGCAGTCCGCTCGCGCAGCCGTAGGAAAAAAGTCCTGCCCCGACCGTGGAAAGATAGGAAATGGTCATCACGGCAATGAGCATCTTGCCCGCACCCTTGCCGAGGTTCGCAACCGAAGGAGTCACAAGGCCGAGCACGAGCAAAGGCACGATGAACTTGAGAATCTGCGCGAACAGAACATTGAATGTTTTGAGAATGCGCACGAGCACATCCGGTGCCACAAGACCGAGCAGCGAGCCGAGCACTATGGCAATCAGCACTTTGGGGAACAGTCCAAGCTTTATTTTCTTCATCTTCACAAAAATTGTCAATAGACGGCAAATATACGAGGTAAAATCCGTAAATCGCCGATGTAAAACGTCACATCAGTGTGCAGCGCAGATTCTTGCGACCCAGCCGCCACCCGGAGCCATTTTCACGGAAACTTTCCTGTCGGCGGGAAGAGTCTCCACAACCCTCTTGTAGTCGGAGGCTATCTTTTTCGCGTTCACGCCGTCGCGGAATATTTCCATTTCATACTCCCCTTCCGGCAGGAAACCGAGGTCGAGCGTCATCTCCCGCGCGTCCCAGTCGGTCATCGCCCCGACATACCAGACGTCACCCGAGCGCCGGGCCACCGCAACATACTGCGCCACCTTTCCGTCAAGCGCCACAGTCTCGTCCCAGACTGTCGGAACTGCCGCAATGAAGTCGGTGCATTCCTGATTTGCCCTGTAGTTTGTCGGAGAGTCGCACATCATGTTCAGCGGGGACTCGAAAATGACATATTCCGCAAGCTGACGACAGCGCGTACCTTGACTCATCGGCTCGGAACGCACAGGAAAATAGTTCTTGCGTGTGGCATTGCGCATCGCCCCCTGCGTGTAGTCCATAGGACCGGCCACCTGGCGGATGAACGGAATGGTCACGTCGTAGGTCACCTGATCCACCGACGGGTCGCTCCACTTCATTTGCTCAAGCCCGTGCACACCCTCGAAGTTCACGACATTCGGGTAGGTGCGCTGGAGTCCGGTCGGCTTGTAGGAACCGTGGAAGTCCATAAGCAGGTGATATTTGGCGCACATCTCGGCCGCCCTGCGAAACCAGTCGACCATAGGCTGGTCGTCACGGTTCATGAAATCCACCTTGAAGCCCTTGACACCCATTTCCGAATAGTGCCGGCAGACATTCTCCATATCCTTCGCAAACGGCCACCAACCCGCCCAGAGAATGATGCCCACACCGCGTTCGGCGGCATAAGGAATCAGTTCAGAGAGGTGAATCTCAGGCACTTCCTGCATGAGGTCGTTGGCATATTTCATGGCCCAACCCTCGTCGAGAATCACATACTCGATGTCGTTCTCGGCCGCGAAGTCGATGTAGTGGCGGTAGGTTTCGTCATTGACTCCGGTCTCGAAATCCACGCCCTTCAGGTTCCACGCGTTCCACCATTCCCAGGCGACCTTACCGGGCCTTACCCAAGACCAGTCGGTGTCTGAGGCCGGAGTCGCGAGTTTCCACACGATGTCGGAGTCCGCAAGTTCCTTATCCTCGGAGGAAACAACGATTACGCGCCAAGGGAACGACGTCGCCCCGTCAAATTCGGCGATATGGTCCTTACGGGTATATACCATCTCCTGCACCATATTGTGTCCTCCGATTTCGGTTTTGTCCGGAATCCGCGCAAAATAGCCGCTGAGCGTCGTCTCCCCTCCTTTTTTGTAGTTGTAAAGGAACATTCCGGGGTAGTCCATAAGGTCGGCTTCTGTGAGCACAACCTTCTTGCCCTGAGGACATTCGACCAGAAGCGGGACTATGCTCCAGCGCTCCTTCCACTCCGAAAGCTTCGAGCGGGTGTAGGTGCACTGGAAATCGTTGACGAGAATATCCTCCAGACTTCCCTTCCATTTCTTATTGATATACGGAATCTGTGCATACCAGTCCTCCGCAAAACGGAAATCCGCCTGTTCGTCGTTGACGGTGAAAGGAGTGCGGGAAAGGGATATGAACCTGTAGGCGCAGGCGTCATCGTATGCGCGGAATATGACCTTGTAGCCACCGCAGTCCAGTTCAAGTTCGTTGAAGTTTTCGCGAACCTCGGACTTCTTGTAGGCCACGGCCTCGGCAACCTCATCCACGCTGCGGGTGCGGGCGCGACGTACCTTCATGGCCGGTCCACCGTAGAGCGTGCCGTCGCCGAGCGTCATCGAGGCCTGCGACCGCTCAAGCAGGAGCATGCCCTCGTGGAGCACGTCGTAGCGGATGCCGTCTACAGTCGAAATATGCATTTCAAGCCTTCCATCAGGCGATTTCAAGGTATATGCCTTCGGTGCGGCGCTCATCGTCAACGCCGCAGCCGAAAGCACTAATAATAAAAACAGAACAAATCTCTTCATAAAAAACACTAAATTTCAAATCCGCACATAACCGGATAATGGTCGGAAATGTAGGTCACGCCATAGTTGGGGCTGTTCACCGTCACAAAGTCAAGAGCCTCGGCACCGCGGTAGAAGATGTGGTCGATGTTGCCGACCTTGCCGTTCTTGTATTCGGTGAAGCCGTTGAAGCTGATTGCCCCATCGTAAGAGTGCGCATCCTCCCGCGCCGACCACATATACTCGGTCAGCGGCTCAAGGCTGCGCGGGCCGTTGCGCGTGGCACCGTCCGCAAGCGAGCAGTTAAGGTCTCCGACAAGGAAAAGCGCAGCATCTTTCTCCTTCACAATCTTTTCCATCTGTTCCACGGCAATCAGCGAAGCCTTGCGGCGTTCTTCAATATTGTAGTGCTTCTTGCCGGTCTCCGGGTCTATAATTTCCTCGGGGTCGTGCGTATAATGGGTGTCGAAGAAATAGACAATCTTTCCGTTCTCCTTAAGCTGAAGCTTCACCCATACGCTTCCGCGAACCTGCCAGCCGGAAGCTTCGCAAGGATTGTGGCACGGAACCGAAGGGTCTGCCTCGTTGTAGTAGAAAACGCCCTTGTCGAGAAGTTCAAACTTTGACGTCCGATACATTATCACAAGCGGAGGAAGATGATCGTCCGTGACATTAGAAACCGATCCGTCATAGGTCGGAACCCGCCACAAACCATACTCGGAGGCGATGGAGAGTGTCTGAACTTTCTCCTCATTGCACTCCTGCAGTCCTATGATGTCGGGCTGGGTGTCGCTGAGCATATTCATATAGGCGAACTTTCTGTACGACCATAGCTGTATGCCGGCGTCGGACTGTCCGCTGCGGATGTTCGACGACATCACCCTAATCCGAACCTGCTCCGGCCGCTCCTGCTCCGAATACTCGGTCTGCGGTTTCACCGGCTCGGCCTTTGTGCACATCACAAGAGATAGAGCCGACATTATAATAAGCATTCTTTTCATAGCATTGAATTTCTGAATCATTGTCTTAGCCCGCGAGCCTAATTATACCTTACGGCGAAGTAGTCCATGCCATTACCGGACTTTGCCCCGGCCGGAGCGAGTCCTTCGCCGAAATAGGAGGTGTTCGTGTAGCGGTCGGACGGCTGAAGCCGGATGTAGACCCTGTCTTTCCCGAGCATCTCAGCAGGAAGAGGGAAATCGTACTGCTTGAACGCCGGAAGCTGCCAATCCTGCTGGGCCGCACTTACCACGCCGTCCGGAACCACATAGTCGGCAATCTTCGTCCACGCAGAGGCGTCCTTGAGGTCTCCGCTCTCCGACCACCATGCTGTCCAGTTGTATGGAGTCTTGCCGGTGGAACTTGTCTCCGCGCCGTATGATGTAAACTGCATGGAAAGATGCTCCGCGCTTATGCCCCTGGTCGAGAACTCGATTATCCATGACTCGGCCTCAGAATCCTCTGAAACCCACCATGTCTTGTTCATCCAGCCGTCAAGGAGAGTTGTAGAAGCCCCGTTGTAGGTACACTTGTTCGTAGCGCCCACCTTGCCTCTTCCGTCATCATTGGTCTTGGAATAGTCAAAGACATAGCCTTCAGCAAACGAGTAGCCGAGTGGCTCGGCGAGCGACGAGTCAAACCCCACATGGCCCTTGAAAGGAGCCACTCCGGAGTTGGTTCCAGTCCAGCCTATGTAGTTGAAAGTCGAAGGGCACTTGGTGATGCCTCCGCCGGACGTGTGATAGAACTTCGCGGTAGGGTCGCCTTCGGTCGCCGGGAAATACGACACGCCGTCGACGGTCTTGAAGCCTGCTGCATAACGGAACTCGACGAGTATGTTCGAGAACGAGACGTCCTTGTCGAATCCGATGTCAGAGTAGGACTGATGACGAATCTGGTAACGCCCGATATTGCCGTAAAGGTCCTCGTTGTCGCTGTCGCCATAGACATAGTTAGGGAAAAGTTCATGAACTATGACTCCCTTGAGCGTCCCGCTGCCGTATGGAAGTTTCACGCCGTCGCGCCTGTAAGGACAGGTGGTGCTGGTGTAGGTGTATATGCTGTTACCCTCCGAATCGCGTACAAGACGCGGATACTTTGAGATGTTTCCTTTTCCATGAGAGAGCGTGTAGGCATCATTCACCGGAGTAAGCGCCCCCTTGCGGACCGGAAATTCGCAGTCCTTGAGAGTGACATAAGTGTAGATGTCGGCATCCGTGAGTTCGGAGATATGTTTTTCCTTCGACGGAACCGCATTTGCCGAGCCAGCCTCGCGGACGAGCACATTCGACACGGTGAGTCCGCTGAGTTCATATCTCTCCGGATTGTCCTCCCTCAGGATTTTCGCGCCTTTGAGAAGAAGCGAGACTTTGTCGTAATGCTCGAAGATATTGTCGTCCGCCGTCTCCAGCCTGAGGAGGAAGCCATATTGTCCGTCGAGGCTTTCGATGTATGCCTTGCGGAGATATGCCGTATTGTCGGTGATAGTCGTCGAAACCTTCTCGTTGTCGCCGACATTGCCGCTCTCGCGGTTGCTTACGATATAGCCCTCGATTATCACGGTCTCGTCAATCGCCACATTCTCGCCGCTGCGCCCAAGAGCACGGACCTCTGCGAAGGACATGGACTTGCCGATGCCGTTGTCCTTTGTTTTCTGGACAATGTAGAGAGTCTGTCCATACTCGGTGCCGAAGCCGTCGGTGTAGCAGACTTTCACCGAAGCTGTGCGGAGGTCATCCGTCGGGTTCTTCGCGCAGGCGATGCTGACGCTACCCTCTTCCACAGTCGCCGAAGTAATCCAGTCTGTCGTCTCACCGGTATAGCTTACCTTGCAGAATATGTCCTTCCATTCGGAAACATTGGTAGTGTAGGCGACGCTGAACTTGCTGTCCTTGTCGCCGTCGAGAAGTTCGGACGAGCGCTCAAGAGAAAGCTCCGGCACGCGCTTGCCGTTTTGCTTGACAAAGATTGTGTCCGTGCGGGACGCTGCCTTCACGACGAGCTTCACCATACGTGCATAGTCACCGTTCTGGTCGCACTCTATGCGGAAGGAGCAGTCGCCGTTGAAAGCTATCTGGCGGCATATCTGCCACGAGTCAAGGTCGCGGATACGCATCCAGTCAACCTCGGAGTCGGCATAGCTCAGGACACAGTCCTGATTGGAGTAGATGTCGATTACCTTCTGGAGTTCGGTCACAGGCTTCCCGTCCTTGTACTCGGCCTTTGCCGGGAACTCAATCTCGGACTCGGAGACGCCGAATTCCACGAAGTCGAACTTTTCCCTGTCTATCGAGGTGCAGGCAGCAAGAGCCCACACCATCGACGCGACAGCTGATATTCTTATGATTGAACCTGGTTTCATCTCTGTCATTTATTGTATTTCACGGCGACTGGGCCTATTACAAGTCTGGAATTGCACCCATCGATAACCTTCGAGGAATAATCCTTTTTCGAGAAATCCACGGTGGCATCATCTGCTGCAATAAAACGGATAGTCACATTGTCCTGGCCGGCAATTGCATCCGGCAGTTCAACACATTGGTCATCCAATGACGCAGGAAGGAAGAGCAAAGTTGACTTTTCTGCGCCCATTGGACGAATCATCACTTTTTCAATAAGAATGTAATTCGTTCCGTCAAGCGAATATTCTACATTCCAATGAATAGGTCCCTGCGATGCTGCCTCTTCCTTATAGTTGCCTATAAGTGCTCCAAAAGAAAGGGTCATCTTCTTTCCTGCGGCATCCTTCGTTGAGAATTGGAATGTGACGGCATCTTTTGCAGCACCATCTTTCCACCATACGGATTTATCTATATTTGCACCTTTCGGATAACCTTTCGGATATGGCGACGTATTCCCGAATTGGAGGAAAGTGTTGGCCTGGACCATAGATGACGCAGCAAATGTTCCTGTACCTGTCGTTGCCTCCAAGGATGATACACGACTGAAACCGGTGCTATAATCCCAAGCAACAAGGATTTCACTGAAACCGTTATCTTTTATCTCTATGTCAGAAAGTTTCATCGGACGAATCTGGTATTTTCCGAGAATGTCTGAGCCATAATACTCGCTTGTGGTATTTACAATCACGCCGGAAACCGGACCAGAACCTTTCGGGACTCCAGCATCCGTAAGATACCACTCGACGTCCGTGTTTACAATCATTCTTATTTCATTGCCGTTCACATCACGCAAAATGCGATTATCAAAATTGATCCTCTTCGCGTCAATCCATTCCTTACGCACATTCACCCAAGAACCATAGCAGAACGGAACCTCGACGTCAGGAAGTGTTACCCAAGTGTAGATATCCTCATCCGTAAGCTCAGCTATCGTCTTCTGACGAGCCGTCAACTGCACATTTTCCTCCACAGTCACGGTGTTCGCACTGACTCCCTTGAGAGTGTAGCGCACCGGATTATCCTCGCGGACGAGAGTCGCTCCCGCAAGGGAAATCTTCACCTTGTCACCCTTCTTGAGAGTATTGTCGGCAGCCGTTGCAAACTTGATACGCATACCGTACTTGCCGTCAAGGGACTGGACATAGTTGGTTATCGCGGACTCATTGTCATCGTATGAAGTAGCGGAGGTCATCGGGTTCGTCTCCATATTCTTCTGACCTGCGTCAGCGACAATCACGCCCTCGAAGAAGTCCCCCTCGAATGCCTGCTCGCCCGCAGACGGAAGAACAGCACGGAGTTCCTCGAAACTATACTGCCTTGTCTTGACGCCCTGAGTGACCTTGAGTTCAACAGCTATGCCCTTCGACGCAAGTTCGACCTTAATCACGGCGGTGCGGGCTTCCTTGGTCTCATTGTCAGTCACATCGAATGAAAGAGCCTCTGTTGTTGTGGTGACATTGCTTATCCAGTCCTTCTGACTGCCTTCGTAGGTCACACTTGAGGTAAGTTCCGACATGAACGTTCCGAGAACGCAGTCCCAAGGGGCCGTCTTTGTTCCGGCAAATGCCTCGATTGCCATCACGGTCTCGTTCAGCGCGAGATGTCCCGGCTCGGCGCCCTGAGTGATTTCGGCAACAGCCCGATAAACGGATTCATCAATATCCGTATAGGAAACCGTAAGCGTGCCCTTGCGAGCCTCTCCGGTAGTGTTCTCGGCAACGGTAAACGACAGCTGCCCGTCCTTGAGTTCGAGAGAGCCTATCCACTCCACAGACGATTCCGCCTTAAGCAGGCTCTGGCCTATGTTGGACTCAACTGCAATCGCGTCATTCACCTCCCACGCTATGTAGGATTTCTCATTCTCGGCAAACGCGAGTTTCGGAGTTCCCTTCTCGCCTTCCTGATTCACGGTGATGGTTATGGTTTTATCCACACCGGCAGCAGTGAGCAGAATTTCCGCCCTACGGAGTATGTCCGGGTTCTTCTTATAAGTGAGGATGAACTCCCCGTTACCGGTGCCGCTGCCCTCTTCAATCGCAGCCCACTCCACGGCTTCCTTAAAGTCCGCGTTCCACTGTCCCTTGGCATAGACGAGCACATGCTCCTTGCCGGACTTCGGCTCAAGGTTTATGGTGTTGTCGTTCACGGCCAGAGTCATAGTCGTCGGAGATTCGGTCTCCTTCTGGCAGGATGCGGCGAAAAGCGCTGATGCGAGGGTCATCGCCGCAAGACATTTTCTCAAAATCGGTTTCATATCCATATATTCAATTATGCAGTGTATAATTCGTATCATCATCTTCCGTACTGCGCGTACTCGTTGTTGTCGAGCGCTCCACCGGAGTAGGAAACCTGCACGGCAGGAATCGGGTAGTAGCGGTGGCACGGGAGTATGTTCTCTTTAATCTTTGACGAACGTGTCTGGGACTCCGTCACTTCGAGCCATGTTCCCCAGCGCACGAGGTCGAACTTCCTCTGGAACTCACCGAAGAGCTCGCGGCCTCTCTCGACCTTGATTTCCTCCATGATGCGCTTCCAGTCGCGGCGCGCGTATTCCCGGATACCGGCACGCTTCTTAGGCATGTTCAGGTAGCGCAGAGCCTCGTCCATATCGTCCTGAAGCATGCAGTGCGCCTCCGCCATCATGAGCACGACATCGGCATAGCGGAAAATCTTGTAGTTGTTCGAGTCGTGGTTGGTCTGCATATTCGGACACCAGAACTTCGGCCCGAAGAAGGCAGTCGTGGATTTAGTGTTTATGGAGTTGAACTCCTGGCCGTTCCATTCCTGGACTATGGTCATCGCGCGCCTCTTGTCCGTGGCGGACGGATTGGTCTCATCGAGAGGATAGATGGTGCTAATAGTGTAGCCGTTGGCCTGGGCCGGCGCGTAGGCGGTGGCGTTGTCGCCGAGTTCCTCGATGACCACCCCGTCATACTTGTTGCCGCTGCGCCTGTAAGGCATACAGAGGCAGGCCACGTTGGAGGTGTAGCTCAATCCGGCCGCGGAGTAGCTGTGCTGGACTTCGAGTATGGACTCCGGAGTGTTCTTCATGCGGAACGGAATGTCGGAGAGAGGATATTGGTCGAGATTGCCATAGATGGACTCCACTTCCTTGCAGGCCGCAAGCGAAACGTCCCACCTCTTGTTCCACTGAGCGAGCTTGGAGAGCAGCACATAGCCCACGGCGGCTCCGACCCTATTGTCGGAAATCTCGTTGGAGCGTACTTTTGAGAGGGACGGCAGGCAGCCCTGAAGGTCCGCTATGAGCCAGTCGCGGGTCTCGTCCGCCGACATTCTCGGGAGTTTCGCCACCTTGGCCAGCATGGCCTCATCAGCGACATCCTCCGTGTAGAAAGGCACGTCCCCGAAGAAACAGGTGAGAATCCAGTAGTAGAACGCCCTCATAATCTTGCCCTCTGCCACGAGCGGCGCCTTCACGTCTTCGTCAAGCGAAGAGCCTTCGATGCCGGCAATCGCGCCGTTGCAGTAGCGAACGCCCTGATAGCCGTATTTCCACACATCGGCTCCGAAACGCGGATTGGCCGGTGAGATGTCGAGAAACGCGTCCTGAGTCGACGAACGCGAATAGGCGAGGTCGGTGACGCACTCAGTGGCGAGCATCATCTTGTAGGAATATATGTCCTCCATTGGGATATAGCAGGTGTTCAGGGCCGCACGGCACTGCTGCGCGTTTTTGTAGAAATTCCCTGAAGTGGCGAAGGTCGAGTCGTCCTCCTTCAGACTGCACGAAGGAAGAAAAACGGCCGCTGCCAAGAGTGATAGTATTATGTTTCTTGCTTTCATTTTCCTGAAATTTTAGGGTTCCCGCCGTCAGAATCTTGCCTGAATGCTGAAGACAATGGTGCGTGCCTTAGGATATGCTCCCATGTCGAGGCGGCGCAGGGTCGAAGACTCGATGTCGGAGCCCGAATAGGAGACGTCCGGGTCGAAGCCATTGTACTTCTTCCAGAGGAGAAGGTTCTCGCCGCTGACACTCAGAGTGATGTCCCTCATCCACTTGATCTTTTCGGAAAGGTCGAATGTGTAGCCGAGAGAGACGTTCTTGAGCCTTATGTAGGATGCGTCATACACCATCCTGTCGCTCGGAACGTCCTTGCTCATCGAGCCGCCGGCGCGAGGATAGTCGGAGTCCGGATTGCGGACAGGGTGCCATGCGTTCACCATGTAGCGGTACTGGTTGGTGTTGTTTCCGCCGGCCATGTAGAGTTCGGAGAAATTGTAGAGCTTGCCCCCGAAGGAATATGCGATATAGACTCCGAGCTTGAGGTTTCCGAAGAATGTGAAAGTGTTCTGGAATCCTCCGTAGAGCCATGGGTCGGCATTGCCGAGATAGACAAGGTCGTTCTGGTCAAGGGTGCCGTCCCCGTTGATGTCGTGATAGCGCGGAGTTCCGAGATAGGAGGCGTAATTGGCCTCGGTCAGGACTGACGCGGAGGTGTAGGCATGGGTGACCTCGTTGCGCTTGAACTCATCGAGATTGTGCCATACCCCGCCGTAGCGGAATCCCCAGAGGGAGTTGAGCGGATAGCCCTTCACGAATCCGTGCATCATGAACGGATTGTTTCCGCCGGAGTCGGCCACGGAGATGTACTCGGAAGTGCCGATGTCGTCAACGGTCTGGGTGTTGTGCGAAAGGGTGAGGTTCGTGGTCCACGTGAAGTTGCGGCGAACGATGTTGCGGCTCTCAATGGAAAGTTCGGCTCCGTAGTTGGAGGTGTTTCCGAGGTTCACGAAATGGGTGCTGAAGCCCGTCTGATCGGCGACGCGCACCTCCATAAGAAGGTCTCGGGTCTTGGAGACATAGCCCTCCGCCGTGATGTTGAGGCGGCTGTTGAAGAAGGACATGTCGACCGCGAGATTGTAGAGATCGGTCTTCTCCCACGTCAGGTCTGGGCTCGGGAGCTGTCCGCGGTAGTAGGCCGCTTCCTGACTGCCTCCGAAGATGTAGCCCTTGGAAGTTGACGTAAGCCTTTCGAGGCTTCTGTAGGCATCGACCGCATCGTTTCCCGTGCGACCTGCGCTGAAACGGACAGCGAGATCGTCAATCCACCTCACCCTCTTGAGGAACTTCTCGTTCTTGACATTCCATTTCAGGGCCGCCGAAGGGAAGAATCCCCACTTGTTGTTCGCGGCGAAGTTGGAGGCTCCATCGGCACGGCCTGTCACGGTGATGTAGTAGCGTGAGCGGTAGCTCCAGTTGGCGCGGGCAAGCACCGACATCTTCATTGTCTTGAGCGTCGATGAAGACGGAACGAGGGTGTTCTTGTCGGTCACGCCGCCCATATTGTTCCACTTCACGGAATCCACGAGATAGCCCGAACCCGTGAGACCAAGAGAGTTGGAGACATAGCGGTAGGCGGTGAATCCCCCGAGAATGTCGAACTTGTGCCCGTCCCTCTTGAGATTGTATGTAATAGTATTCTCCGAAGAAAGCGTCATGTCGTCGCGCTCGGTTCTCGTTGCGTCTCCTCCCTCGCCAGGGTTCTTTGCCGGAAGGGAACTCGGGCTATAGACGAAATTGTGAGACTGATAGCCGTAGAAAGAGTTGCTGCTGCGCAGCTTGAGATCCTTCACCGGTTCGATTTCAAAATAGACCGAATGGTTCTGGGACACCTTATTTACATAGCTGGTTTTGAGGGCGATGAGAGCCGTAGGGGGATTGTAGGTTGAGGAAACACCGTTTTCGTCATCCATTATGCTGTAGTCTGTCGTCTTGAGCAGCGGACTGAGGTACATCGTGGAGCGGATGCTCGTGCCTCCGAGGGACGCAACGTTCTTGTCCTGATGACGATAGGTGAACGAGCCCTTATAGCCGACCTTCAACCATTTGTAGAGCTTGCGGTCGAGGTTGATTCGACCGGTGTAGCGCCTCTGCCCCGTATTCTTCACTATACCCTGTGTGTCGTTGTAACCGAAAGAGGCGTAGTAGTTGCCGCCCTGGGAGCCTCCGCTGACGGAGAGGTTGTAGTTCTGATAGACGGCGGTGCGCATAATTTCATGAATCCAGTCCGTGCCGTCCCCGAGCGAGAGCGGGTTCTTGTAGGGATACTTCGAGAGTGGGGCACCGTCAACGGCATCCTCGTTTGAGGACGTGAAATATGCAATGTCGTTGCGGTACTGGGCATATTCATACGCCTTCATAAGATCCAGCCCTTTAGGGAGTTGGCTGATTCCGGCCTCCGCCTTGAAGGTGATGCGCGGACGGTCTCCGGTGGCTCCCTGCCTGGTGGTGACGATGATGACACCATTTGAGCCCTTGGAACCATAAATAGCCGTCGAGGATGCGTCCTTCAGGACCGAGATGGACTCGATGTCGGCGGAATTGAGGTCTCCGAGGTCGGAAACTGCATCCATCACACCGTCGACAACGATAAGCGGCTCGTTGGAGGCGATAATCGAACGCGTCCCTCGGATGCGGATAGAAGTCGCCGCTCCCGGTTCGCCGGAAGTTGACATAATGTCCGCTCCCGCGATGCGTCCCTGAAGGGCCTGGTCAACCGAAAGGACAGGCGCGTCCTTGATGTCGGACATCTTCACGTTGGTGACGGAACCTGTAAGGTCCTGTCGGCGCACCGAGCCGTAGGCAATGGTCACTGCCTCGTTCAGGGTAAGGTTGCTGTCTGGAAACATCGCCACGGTGATGCTCTTGCCCTTTGCGGCATTAACGCGGCTGTTCGCGAATCCGAGAAACTGGACTTCGAGAACATCTCCAGCAGACACATTATTAATGGTAAACTGGCCTTTCGCGTCGGTGGTCGTGCCGTTTGACGTGCCGACAACCATCACAAAAGCGCCGGAGAGGGGTTCCCCGCCGTCATCGACAACGGTCCCCGAGACAGAAAAACGCGCTCCGTCATCCTGTGCCACCGTCGTGAACGAGAGTGCCGGAAGAAGAAGCGCGGTTAACGTCGCTATGATTAGTCTAATCTTCATAAGACTTTGTTATTAGTTCTTTGCAAAATTGGACAATTCCGAAGAAAAAAGACATAGGGGCACAGTCAAATATAGATTAAAATGATGTTACAATTTCGTTAAATCAAATGTAACTTATTGGTTATCAACGGATATATCCTCAAAGAGGCCGCACCTGAGGTGCAGCCGAAATATAGATACATATAGGTAATTATATGCTATATCATCGCGATTTTCGCCTCAAATTCGTCCTTTGAACAAAGAGCGGAACGCTTCAGCCGGGTACGGTAGGTGTAAACCGTATTGGGCGAGCACTTAAGGAATTTGGCAATCTTTCCACTCTCGGTGATGCCGATTCGGATGGCCGCGAGTATGCGCAGTTCCTTGGGAAGCCGCCTTCCGTCTTCAAGCGAGAAGCGGCTGTCTTCGGCAAGGAGTTCATTGACCCTTTCAACGAAGTCCGGATAAAGCCCGAGGAAAGTCTCGTCAAATATGCGATAGTAGTCCTCATACTCGCCATACAAGGCAGACGGGGAACGCAGAGCCTTCATCATGGCGTCAAACCCATCGGACTTTCCGAGGGCGCGCAGCTCATTGCGGGTCTCCCCTATGCGGTCGATGTAGTGGAGGGACAGTTCCATGTAGCGGAACACATATCCGTTTTTGATTTTGTTCGCGTCGATGAGCTTCCGGTTTGTGTCTTCAAGGCCGCGCTGAAGACTGAGCCCTCGCCGGAAGAGTATGAAGATGACTATCAGCAGCAGCGAGATGAAGCAGACACCGACAGTAAGCCATATAAAGCGCGTCCTCTCGACCCGGCGCGAGGTCTCAGTGATGATGAGCTTGGCCTTTCCGGTGTTGAGCAAACGCTTGCTGAAGTTGCCCGCCGTGACATCCATAAGGTTCTGACTGATGTACTGTTCCGCCTTTCGGTACTGCCTGCGATCATATAGCATCAGAGCAAGTTCATATAGGGACATATAGCCCCTCTCCGCGGCCATGAAGTCCTGCTCGGCACTACGCACCAGATAGTCGAAGCGCAGTTCCTCCTCACCGGCCGCCTCGTATATCTTGGCTATGCTGTAGGCTGCGGACGCCTTGTAGTGATGTGTATTCTCTTCATTGTAGAGCCGTCCGAAAGCTTTGAGCGCAGCGTCCGTCTCACCGTTGTCACGAAGCAGCTGCGCCTTCACCCTTCGGGCGTAGAAGGAGGTGGAGTCAATTCCGAGATAGCGCCGGCGGGTCTGTGCCACGAGTTTCTCATAGCGGTCGGCTTCAACCGTCCCCGGACCGGCATCAGAGGCAAGTTCTGTGTAGAGCACTATACGACAGCTGAGCCAGTCCAGCAGGAGCGGACCTCCTTTCATTGCGGAAGTGTCGGTGTCGAGAAACATCCGCTCGGCAAGGGCGTTCTCGTTCTTGTCCAGGAGAATGCGGACCTTGGCCATACGAGAGAACAGTTCCTGACGGCTGTCGGAGGCAAGCTCTTCCATCAGGCGCTGGTAGCGGAACGCTGTGTCGCGGCTATAGTGATTGCTGCACAGGTAGATTTTACGCGCAGTCTCCCATCTGAGCGAGTCAGTCGGGGCAGCCACGAACACCTGCCCAAGCACAGCTATGCGCTGCTCCACGGAATCACGGTACTCGTTCTGTCGCGCAATCGCAGCATCAAGCCCCTCCAGCCTCGCGCCATACCTTCCGCACGAGACCATCAGCAAAGAAATCATCAGAGACTTCAATATCAATTTCATCGTGTCATTAAATTTCTGCGGTTTTCTTTCCTCCCCGAGTCTGTCTCCATACACGGGACGTACATAAAATGAAAGACAACGCCAAATTTAGTCAATTTGCACGATTTTCCAACAGCAGGTTTCCCATATCAGGGACATCCGTGTTTTCTCTTAACGCACAGTTTTAAAAAACTCAAAATATCCCAACATACCCTTTTTCACAAACAACTATAAACCACACATTTAAGTACCCCCCCCCCTAAAAATTTTCGTTCAAATGTTTTGTAAGATTAAAAATTTAGTCTTAATTTTGCAGTGTTTTGAAGAAATGAAAAACGACTACGCCGGACTAATGAAAAAACTAAAATAGAGCAGCATCCGGCATACAGAGTGTTTATCGAGGCACACAGAAGTGTGCGTGCCGTTTTTTGTATGGGCGGCAATAGTTTGTGTTTGTTGTGGCCATGAGGAAACTTGTGTGTTCTTTCCTTCTCGCTGTTTTGCTGGCATATTCCGGTGAGGCATCCGCTCAGGATGAAACTTCACGCGGAAAAGTCGCGTCCATATCCGCCACATCCGACAGTCAGGTTCACACCTACAAACTCTACTACCGGTGGAACGAGGTCAACATCGACCGAAGCTACCTCAACAATTCCGAAAACATCGAACAGATAGTCCGTCATCTGCAGCTTTCTCCGCAGATTGACAGTATCACCATCTACTCCTACGCATCCCCTGAAGGCGTCTACGAGCACAATGCCAATCTCGCTTCCGCCCGTGCAAAGGCTGCCGGACGCTTCATTCTGAAAAATCTCCATAAAGACAGTAGTCTCAGCAAAAACGGCATTTCGCTGCACCCTGTGGCAGAAAACTGGGACGGATTGCGCGAGGCCGTCGAAAAGGATTACCACCGTTGGGACAGGGACAGGGTCATTTCCATACTCGAAGACAAGAGGATCTCCGACGCGACGAGAGAGTGGCGTCTGCAGCAACTCGACGGCGGCATCAGCTGGAAATGGATGCGCATCCACCTTATGCCGAAACTCCGACTCGCCACCTGGGTCTGCGTCTGGGAGAGCGTTCCTGTGCTCATTCCGGCCTTCCCTCATTTGAGCGAGGACATCCTTGAGAGTTATGACGGTTTCGACCCCGTTGAAAGAGAGATACTTCCAAGCGAAGACGAGCTCATACCAAATGCCCTTCTCGCTCCGACACCACTCAATCCGCAGCCTATGAAGGCTCCGAAAGGACGGAAATATTGGTATCCGGCCCTCAAGACCAACCTCCTTCTCGACGCCGTCACGGCCGTCAACGCTGAAATCGAATTCCCGATTGGCAAACATTTCTCAATTCTCGTGGAAGACATCTTCCCTTGGTGGAGTTGGGGCCCGAACAAAAAGAAATATTGCTTCCAGATGTGGACAATGGGAATAGAGCCACGCTGGTGGTTCAAACGCAGCGACAAAAAAGACTACCTCAGCGGCCATTTCCTCGGAGTATACGGAATGGCGGGGAAATACGACTTCCAGTGGGACACGAAGCTCTGCTATCAGGGTGAATACTGGTCGGCAGGACTCAGCTACGGATATGCCCTTCCTGTCTGCAAATGGATGAATATGGAATTCTCGATTTCCGCAGGATTCCTCCGAAGCGACTACCGCCACTACCAGCCGGACCCGAACTACGAACACCTCTACATCGACAAATACAAGACGGGAGTTTTCTCCTGGTTCGGCCCGACAAAAGCGAAGATTTCGCTCGTCATCCCAATCGGAAAGGACTCACACAACCGGAAGACTAACGGGAAAAAGAAATAGAACACAACGGAAAGCAAAAGATTATGATGATTCACAGACACATACGCTCTATTGCAGGAGGCGCGGCAAACGTGGCTCCGGCAGTGCTGTGTGTGCTGTGTGTACTATCTATACTGTTTGCCGCATCCGGATGTCACCGCCGCCCACTTGAAGACCCGTCCGAGAAGACTCTCGTGAAGGTGAAGGTAAATGTGAAGGACATCCACAATGTGACCTGCGACATCTACAATCCGAAACTCCCTCTTCAGAAAATCGCCCCGACAGCGATGCACGTGCTCTTTTATGACAAGGCGACAGAAGTTCTCGCGGCCGAGACCTTCATCACCAACGTCGGCACCGAAGATGACGGAAGCAGAAGCCTGAACGGCACCATTTCCATACTTCCGGGCAATTACAGGATGCTTGTCTACGACTTCGGAACAGAAGCGACTCTCATCGGTGGCCTCGAAAGTTGGGAAAACGCCCGTGCCTACACCGAAACTGTCGAGTCCGCGGTCCGCAGCCGATTCAACACCAAGGCTAATGAAAAGGGAATAGACATTCTCCAACAGCCCGACCATCTTGTGGTGGCAAGCAAAGAGAGCGAGCAAATCCCTTGGCACGACGAGCTCTACACAGTGAGGGCAGAAGCGTCTTCTGTGGTGGAAAGCTGGTATCTTCAAATTAAGGTGGACGGAGCACAGTACATCTCCGGAGCGCAGGCGATGCTGTCCGGAATGGTGGGAGCAAACAGGATTGCAACAAACACAAGGGAAAACGAGCCGGAGGTTGGAATCTGGTTCCCGCTCCAAAAGAGCGACGACAAGGGAACACCGGTGATTTGCACGGTTTTCAACACCTTCGGACGTGTGCCCGACTCAAACAACAGTCTCAGCGTCACATTCGACATCAAGACCGTCGACGGCAAGACGCTCCAGAAGACCTTCGACATTTCACGGCTCTTCCTCAGCGAGAACGCCATCAAACACCATTGGCTGCTGCTCGAAGAGACCATCAAGATTGATCCGCCAGCAAGCAGCGGAGGCGCATTCGACCCGATAGTCGACGGATGGGATGAGGAGCAACGGGAAATTGAAATATGATGACGGACACTCAAAAGAAAACTATTAACAACAAATTTTAATATTTTAACATCATGAAAAAGTACTTTTTTATTCTCGCAGCCGCAGCAGCACTTGCAGCTTGCGCAAAGAACGAGGTGACTCCGGTCCTCTCAAATGAGAACACGGAAATCGCCTACAACGTTGCCCCTAAGACAAAGGCAGGCCCTGATGCTTTCTCGACAAACAATGTTTTTGCTTCTTGGGCATACTATCTCCCGGGAACTACTACTTGGGTAGAAGAGGGAGGAAAGAATGCCGATGCAAAGGCTTACATCGCCAATTCGACCATCTCATATAAGGAAGGCGTATGGAAGAATCATGCAGGCGCCACTTATTACTGGCCAAAGGGTGGCAGACTTACTTTCTTTGCTTACTCTTTGAACAAAGCAAATCTTGATCTCTCCGACGGTAGTAATTTTCATTGCGATCCAAGAACTGGTATTGCGGGACAAATAGACCTCAAAAAAGACCCGAACACAGATTTCCTTGTTGCAGAGATTGCAAAAGACAAGTCAGCTAATGAAAACCAATATGCTTTTAACGGAGTGCCTACTCTCTTCAAGCACAAACTCACAAGAGTCGTGTTCACTGTGACTGCTGAGAATTACGTAGACAAATCATTCACCCTCAACAGCATCCAGTTCAACAACCTTCATGCTGCAGCTTTATATGGACAGTATAGTACGGTGGATTTGGCTGGTGCGCAGAATCCTACCAAGGATTATCTCAAGCCATCAGCCGGAGCTGCCTATATGGACAATCCGTTTTATACACAGACTGATCTTCAGGTAGTTGCAGGTGCTGTAACAACTGTTCCCGAGGCTAAGGAGGTGACCAAAATCTACATTCCTCAAGAATTCGCCGATGAGACTGCGACCATCACAGTTAAATACACCATCAAAACAACAGTTCATCATGACGACGGCACAGACAGCACTGTTGAAGACAACTGCACGACGACCATTCCTATAAAAGGCAAATTCCCACAGTGGGAAATGGGCAAGAAATACATTTTCAATCTTAAATTCACCCTCGCCGAAATTACTTGGGACCCTGCTGTTGAAAAGTGGGAGGACGTTAAATCTACTGACATAACTATCCAGTAATTCCCCCTCCAAAAAAGATACTGGTTATTTGAAGGTTTTATAACTCGCGGGCGGGTGATACCGCCCACGGGTTCAATGCAAATGAAACGTAAATCCATCATATCTTCGTCCGGAGCACATCTCCGCCCGACAGCAGCCCTTTGCGGAGCGGCCATACTTTCGCTTTGCACGGTGCTTTCGTGCGCAAAAATTGAAGTCACTCCCGTAGAAGATGCTGCCAAAGGACAGATTCACTACGAACTCGTCCCGGTCAAGACCGAGACCAAGGCGACAGTCTCCGAATTCCCGAAAACATCCACCTTCGGCTCCACAGCTTGGCTTCTCCCGGAGGGAAAGAGCTGGAGCGGGAACAGCGCGGAAGCCCTTCGCTACATCCCTGAAGAGGAGATTTCCCACGAAGAGGGAATCTGGAAGGCGTGGAAAAGCGGCAAAATCTATGCTTGGCCAATAACAGGTAAACTCACCTTCTTCAGTTGGTCTCCTATGAGCCTGAGCACGGGCACAGTCAAGAAACTCAATGTCAGCAAAGAAAAGGGATTCGAGATTAACGGATGGCAGATGACGGCCACTCCGGGCTACGGAAGTGACGCCACCATCGCCACCGACCGCTGCACCGACATTCTCCTTGCCCAGACAACCGATGTCGAGAGGAAAACCACCCTCGGCGGAGTGAAAACAAACTTCCGTCACGCACTCTGCAAAGTCAAATTCCTCGCAACACTCGCAACCGAGCAAAAAGCCGGAGAAGCCAAATGGGTTGTAAAATCCGTCAGACTCGACGACATCTACACCAACGGCAACTACATCACCGACAAATGGGAGACACACAGCAACGCTCAGTCCTACAATCACAAAGGCCTCGCAATCGAACTCGCCTTCGGTGAAAACAGGGAAATATTCCCGGAGACAATGATGCTTCCGCAGTATCTCTCCAACGGAAAACAGAAAATCACATTGGTCTGCCAAAGGGGCACAGAACCGGAAAAGACTCTCTCCGGCTACATCTACAACGGCACCCAGAACAGTCTTTCCGCTTGGCAGAGCGGCAAATACATAAGCTACCTCATAACTATCGGTACTGAAGACAGTTACATCGAATTCGACGCAACACCGGGCCTCTGGGGATTCAACCCGGATTCGGATGTGAACATCGGTGTGCAACCATAAATCCTCCCACAAAAAATGAGACCGGAGGGATAGAAAAAATGAACAAATGAATATGTTGAAACGGGAAATCAAATATATGATTATGGCTGCGGCGACTGCGCTTGCGGCTGTTTCCTGCGTCAACAAAATCAATGACTACGACGCCGAACGCATCATCAGTTTCAAGGCGCTAAGGGCCAATTCCACAAAGAGCCCTTCGAAAACGAGCCCTTCCACAAATAATCCTTCCACAAAGACTCCTTCAAACGCAGAAGAGACGGGGGCTTTCAAAGTCTGGGGCTATGCACTTCCGCAGGATAAGAATTGGACGGACGATTTCAATGGGGCGAAAACTATGCTGGAGGGCGAAAACTACTTCCACTCCGACGGAATCTGGAAAAGCGCCGAAGATCATCTGTGGTGTTCAAGTGCTGAGAGAATGAGTTTCTTCGCCCTCTCCCCTGCCGATGCAGATGCCGGTTTCACACGGGAAGAAGGCATCACTGTCAAGGGCTTCAACGCAGGCAATCCTCTTTCCGACAATGTTCCTCGGCTCGAATTTGCCACTCTCACCGACTCCCGCAAGCCCACCGGCGACGTTTCAACAGGGATAGTCTTTCGCAACGCACTCTGCGAAGTGGAGTTCAGGGCGAAATCTGTGGCGAGCGACGACATAAAACTCAGCATAACAAGACTAACTCTCAGCGATGTTGCCACAGAAGGAGATTTTCACTCACTCCCGCAGCCTGAATGGACTCCGGGCACGAGACAGAGAGAAGTGACGGTATTCGAAGGCAATCTGGTCCTGGACGAAAACGAACAGGCGCTGGGCACAGTTCTCAGTATGATTCCCCAAAACCTCAAGCCTCGAATCACCCTCCGCTACAATTTCGACTCCGGAACGGGCGGTGAGATCAGGGATATCGATGTCGAGATAGAGAGAAATCTCAACTGGGCGGTGGGAAAGAAGAGAATCTACAGTTTTAAAGTATCACAAAATTTGAGTCTTACGATAGACTCCTGCATAACGGACGAATAGATGAATAATTGCACAAATATATTCCGGGGCTTCCGCCGGAGCGAAATTGTGGCGACATTTCTGTCAGCCGCAGTTCTTGTGTTCGCCACGGGATGCAACAAGCATACTCCGCAGTCTGAGCAAAACCAGTGGATAGGCTTCAACGGAGAGCCTCAACAGATTGAGGGACAGACAGTCAGGCAGGCTTCATCAGGCAGCGTTGCAAGGACAAGGGCAGCAGCCTACACTAAAAAGCTCATCACCACGCAGGAAGACCTCTGCACCAAATCCTTCGGAGTCTTCGGCTACAAGTCAATTGATGACCAAAACGGATTTACCCCTGTCTTCGGAAGTTCAAAAGCCCAGGAGGTGAAATGGGCGTGGGACAACTTTTCGGAGGATTACGAATATGACAGACCGACTCCCGGAGAATACTGGACCTATAGTCCAAAACAGAAATGGGAAAGGGCAATGTACTACCGTTTCCGCGCAATCTGGCCATACGAGACTGAAATTCAGCCAAATTCATCCGCAAACCTCGTCTCCACAGAGTACTCCAGCAGCCTCGACGACTACGACCTTATGGTTGCTTATGCCACACGTCGCCCAATCACGGAAGGCGTCGGCAGAGTAACTCTCGAGTTCAAGCACGCACTTGCGGGGCTTCGCTTCAAGCTCAAATTCAGCGAAGATTCCGACGACAAACCGGACGATGAACTGACAGAATTCTACATCACGGGAATATTTCCTCAAGGACAGCTTTTCTACGGCATCACCGAAACTGTGAGCGATGTGAATGCCATCCGCTGGATTATGAGCAACAACACCTTCGACGACCGTAATCCCCAGTTCCAATGGACCGGGTCCACAGCATTCGGAGGAGCTGACAACAAAGCCGCAAACATCTACTTTTCCGAAACTCCGGCCGGCGCCACAGGAGAAACCACCACTGACGGAGCGGCACTCATCATCCCTCAGCAGCTTTCATCCCCAATCGGAGACACATACGTCAATTTCAAGACGAAACTCGGTTCCACAGTGCTCCACCGCGCCAAACTTCCGACAGAGTCTCTCGAAAGCGGAAAAATCTACACCTACACTCTGAAAATGTACGGCACCGAAATCAAAGTCAGCGTGGACATTCAGGATTGGACAGAAATTCAGTCGAACATAGACATTAAACTTTAGAGAAATGAGCGGAAAAATCATATTCAAGACTTTGGCTGCGGCATTTCTCGCATTGTCGGCCATTTCCTGCGCAAAGGACACCCCTGCCAAAGACAAACCCGTTTACGGCGAGGGCGAGGGCAACCTGCACATCAGTTTCAGCACGGCGGGCACCACAAAGGCCGGCACAGCGCAGGAAGGAGATATCATCAAGACGGGCCGCCTGTGGCTGATAGACGCAGACGACAACGTGATGAGGTTCTATAGTGCGGATAATATCAACGTGGCGTCCGGAGAAGCCACAATCAAGAACATAAAACGAGGAGTCTACACTCTCTGCATACTCGCAAACTGCAAAGAACTTGACAGTTACGTAACCGGCAGCAAGATTGACGAGGCTTTCAAGAAAAAACTGCTCCCGGCAATCAGCGACGGCAGCGCTCCTGCCTTCACGGAGGAAACCGGTATGCCTTGTTCTGCGGTGATTCACCAGGAAATCACGGTTGGAGAAAATTATGTCGAGGCGCATCTCCAGCGCTGTGTGGGAAGGATTAGCATCAGAGTCCGCAACAACATCGGAGACAGCAAGATTGCAATCGGTGCGGTGGGACTTTCCCAAAACAATCCTTCGACGGGCTATCTTTTCGAGCCGCTCGACGGTTCCGTGCCTCCGACAGTGACCAATCTCGCCTTCAAGGAACTCACCGGCATCACGACAATCGCGCCTTACGAGACCAAGAAAGTCTACGACAGCTACCTCTATGAGATTGATGCTTCCACTGCAGTGAACGGGATTACCTTCGATTTGCTCGGCGGGATTTATGGCGCAGCGGTGAGTGATGAGGACATTTCTATTGCCTACAGGACGCAATATAATTTCGGCAACAACCTGAGCACCTTGGGAGATGTGAGTGGGAATAAGTATCTGATACGCTCCGTTGAGTCGTCCACACGCTATATCGGATATACGGGAAGTGGCGTCGGGACACGCGAATTTACCGAAGATTCCGAATTGGAGTATTTTAAAGACACCCCGAACTATCTTTGGGAATTTGTCGGAAACTCCGCGTCGGCCAAATTGAAGAATGTCAAGACAGGAGAATACCTCGATGCTTATATAAATATGACAGCGGATAAAGATAAAGCACAAATTTTCACTATCACCAACAATGCCGGAAAGTTTCTTTTTGGATACGAGTGGTTGTCATCAACGTATTACATGATATACGACGCGAAGAAGCCGACGTATAAAAAGAACAACACAGGCACTATCGCCCAATGGTATGTCAGGCTTCTTGATGAAAGCAGCATAAACGAGCCATATTTCGAAAATGCTGTACGCGAAATTCCGCGCGAGGCTCGCCCAATCCACTATGTGGATAAATACGGAGCCCACAACAAACTGGAAAGAATCGACCGCAACGAACACATCACCGTGACGGTCAACATTTTCTACAACAGGGAGATGGGAGAATTTAAGTTCGAAGTCGAAGGCTGGAGCGAAAAAGACAGCGAAACAACCTTTGATTAGGCTGAAAAACAGAGAAACAATATGACAAAGAAGATAATTCATACTTTTCTATCTCTTGCGGCGGCACTTCTCTGCCTCTGCTCCTGCGTCAAGGAAGATTTCGCCCCACAGAGCGGCGCAACCTTCGGCGAGGGACTCTTGCAGCTGAATTTCGGCCCGCAGGACAATGTATGCGTTCAGACCCGTGCGACTCTCGACACCAAATCTGAAAGCCGCATTTTCAACCTCTATGTCTTCATCTTCGATGCTGCCGGCAACAAGGTTTCCGGCGAATATTTCGACACCCACAATCTCAAGACACAGGAGTTTGTTTCCACGGCCACAGAAAACTGCTGGTGGGTAAACAACGCTACCACAAACGCGGACAAGACTACCGGAGGTCTGGTGGTGAAGACTGCGGCCGGAGAGCGTATGACGGTCTATGTCCTCACAAACCTCGACTCCGATATGGTGAAGGTTTCCTCAAACCTTCTGAGTGCGACCATTCACAATGAAAACGACATCAGGAAGTTCAACGCCTACCTCAACCAGAGAATCACCAACCGCAACGGATATTTCCCGATGACCGGAAAACTCAGCGAAGTGAAGGTCCTAAACAACGAAGGCAGCAGCAACACCGTCTACACCGTCATAAACGAAACGATGCTACTCAAACGCATCGACGCCAAGGTACGTTTCATTTTCAAACAGGGCAGCCGTCCGGACGAGAATGGACAGGTCATCAAAAAATTTGAGGCGAGACAGTGGAAGGTTGTGAATGTCCCGAGAACCTCATATATGTTGAGCTACGAACAAAGAGGAACAAGGGCTCTGAGGGGACAGGACTTCGTCAATGTGAACCCGGACACTCCGGACAGTGAGTATTCGAAATATGCGAAAGACTATTTCGATACGGATTTCGTGAATTTCGAGGACTTCCCGCAGACAGGCCAGTCTGAGTTTTCGTTCTATATGCTCGAAAATTGCCAGGTCCCGAAAAAGGCTCCGCTGAAATATCAGGACCGCTCCCGCGACATCAAGGAAGCAGACGGAAAGAACAGAAAATGCGAGGTGAGCTATTCTCTTGACGGAGTGGAATATACCCGCACGATGAGGGAGTTTGAATATGCCAACGATTTCTCGACCTACGTGGTTGTGACGGGATATGTGGAGATGGCGCTTGAAAACGATGAGGCAGGAAACGTTCTCGGTGGAGACGTTCAGTACATCATCCATCTGGGCGACTGGAACGCAATCATCAACAACGACACCGGCAACCAGGGCGACGGAAAGGACAGCTACAGCGCATTCGACAACTTCAACACCGAAAGAAATACATCCTACACCTACACCGTAACGGTGAACGGAGTGAACAGCATCCGCGTGGAGGTGGAGACAAGCAAGTTTGCCGTTTCGGATGTGATTGAAAACCAGCCTGGTGCAAGCGGACAGATTTCGATTGCAAAAGAAGAAATCGCCATCTGCGACTGCCACTATGTTTCGAAGACTATCAGTTTCCACCTCAACAATTTCTTCAAACACGGCAACATAACAAAGGAGAACTGCATTGTGGACGAACTCACCTGGGCGGTGAAAACCCCATTCGGAGAGGGAGAGCCGTCTCAGGAGGGTGGAGTGGACATCACTACCGGTCTGGACTACCAATGGGTGCACTTCCGTCTGAACAAGCAGGACGACACCGGCAACTATTTCACAGACAAACGACGCAAGTACACTCCGCGTGAGTTTCACAGTTCCAATACATTCCGCACAGCGGAGCAGAACAAGGAGGATGACGGCACAGTCGGACTCGCAGGCTACCACAACGACGGAATTATGGATGTGAAGGAGCTCAGCAAATTCATCAAAGACGAGGTGAACAAATATCTTGTAAACCCTGCCACCAGCGCATTCGACCATAAAGACGCAACCGACCTCAGTCTCCCGAACATCTGCCTCACGGTTTTCGTGGACGAGTACTACTACAACGAGAACCCAATCAACGGTCAGCGTTCGTCCGACCTGTGGAAGAGTTTTGTGAACAAGGACGACCGCAAACTGCACATTCTCTGTAACTCGGAAAAAAGCAAGGACGGAGAGTCCAGCAGCACAGGCTCTGTGGTGACCATACAGCAGCGTTCAATCCAGTGTATCTACAACACTGACCTCAGCTACACCGTCCTTCAGACGGCCTGGGGTGTTGAGAATACCGATGAGTATGATGGAAGATGGGACAATTATTGGAGTGTACAAACTGATGACAAGCGAGGTAACAACAAGGCTTTCAACGGGCTTTTCAACTCTTGCAAGGAGTGGGATCTCAGCCCTAAAGGAGTAAACGACAACAGTTTCAATGGTGGTGATTGGGGCAAATATATGAACTATGAAGTTCCTAACGACACGCCTCAACTCCTGAACGATTATGCCTATATGCGATACTCCTGCCTCACCCGCAACCGCGACAACAACGGCGACGGAAAAATCGACCGCAGCGAAGTCAGATGGTATCTCGCATCCATCAACCAGCTTTTGGGAATGTATGTCGGTGACGGCATTCTGAACACAAACACAAAACTCTACAACAAGAGTCCGGAGGACAGAAAATCGTCTGACTACACAGTGTGGCAGCAGCACATTGTGTCATCAACTTGTTTCGGAGCTGACGACCCGAACGAAAGTGGTTCCATAAACGGCACAGCAATTAAAAACAGCAATCAGCCGACTATCCTATGGGCGGAGGAAGGGACTTCGACAGGACATTTCTATCACGGTTATAGTGGTTGCATTCGAGGTTCTTCCATCCGTTGCGTCCGAAACCTCGGATACATTGACGGCAATGAAGAGGAGACCTACGCGATTGACAAGGAGCCTGACGACTACATCAAGGTTGAAAAACGCTCCGACGGGAGTTATGTCTTCACTTGCACCCACCTCAACGAGCAGGCGCTTCGCTACTACACATCGAAGGAATTGATTTTTGCAGACGAGATGTCGCAGGAGAACAGGCTCTACAAAAAATTCGAGAGCTATCCGACACAATCCACAAGAAGCGAGAATCCTAAATTCAAGGATTATAACGATGCAGTTGACAAAAGTGTAGCAGAGGGTAACGGCAATCCATACTGCCCTGAAGGCTACCGCACTCCAAACCAGACCGAGGCCGCCATAATGCGTTACTATATGGACTCCGGTGAGGACTGTCACACAATGACAAGAACATATTGGTCTTTCGGCCCATTGGGAAACAATGTAAAGCACACAGAAAAATTTGGTTTTATCGTAAGCACTGTTGTCACAGTAAATAACGAAGATGCATCAAAGGTCCGCTGCGTCCGCGATCTCCGGGTGAACTGACAGGATGCTTATTATTATTCCACCCTCATGGTGCGGGCAGGGTCGATGCGGGAGATGAACATTGACGGGAGAAGAAGAAGGAGCATTATGACGGCAAAGGAAAGCGCGTCCGCCACGAAAATCTGGAGCCAGTCTATGTGGATAGGGACAAAGGAGACAAAGTAGTTTTCGGGACTGAGTTTCAGAAGGCGGGTGTATTTCTGAATCAGGCACAGTCCGAGCGCAGCCACATTTCCCACAGCCATACCCTTGCCGACAAGCACCGCAGAACTCCGGAGGAATATCGCCGCAATCCCGCGATCCTTCATTCCGAGAGCCTTCAGCAGCCCGATTGTCGGAACATTCTCGAACAGAAGTATCAGCAGCCCCGAAATCATATTGAATCCGGCAACTATTGTCATCAGAACCAGCACCACAAGCACATTGAAGTCGATGAGATTCAGCCAGTCGAACAGCTGAGGGAAACTCTGCACCACCGAGCTGACGATTACAGTCGGCTCGTCCTCGGAAGAATGCGAGAACACTTCAGCGCCTATGTCAATCGCCGCCTGGCGTATATTCTCCTCGCTGCGACAGCCTTCCTTCAGCGACACCTCAAGAGCAGAGACGTCACTTCCCTTCCATCCGTTAATCCGGCGCATGGTCTGCAAATCCGTATAGACAATCAGCTTGTCCTCCGAAGACAGAATTCCGTCATAGACCGACTCCACCCTGAACTTTCTGGCTATGACCTTCTCCCCGACAAAATACGCCGCAATGTCCTCACCCACACCGATTTTCAGCATGGATGCAAGCTGCGACGGCACCGAAACGGACAGGGCCGACGAGTCGTTCTTCCTATAGTCCTCAACGCCCTTGAAGAGCACCCCATGAATCAGATCGCCCTCCTTGACTATTCCGGCACGGACAATTGTTCCTCTGACGGATTTCACGCAGTCAAGTTCCATAACAGCAGGCAGAAACGCCGGTTCGGAAGGAATCGGCTCGGACTCTCCCATATAGTTCTGGTTCAGAGGCGTGAGAGTCACATCCCCGCAAAGTTCGCTCAGCCCGTCGCGAATTTCGCTCCGGAAACCGGAAGACACCGCCACCGCCACAATCATCACGAGGAAGCTGACGGCCACGCAAACCGAAGCCATCCTCCCCTTGAACTGAATCCTGCGAGATATGAATCCACTGACCATAGACGGCAAAGTTAAGAAAAAAGAATTAACCGCCCCGACGCCGGCCCTACTGGGCAACAAAGCGGTAGGTTATTTCGCCCACTTGCGAGGCCGGAGCGGAGGCCGATGCGCTGAAACGCGAGGTGCGTGCCGCTCTAATTGCAGACTTGCGCAGGCACTCGTCAGGGCTTGAAACAGCCTCCACGACCTTTGCAGCGACAACGGTGCCGCTGTTGTTGACCTTTATGAGCACAGTCACGTCCCCGCCATTGTAACACTTGTAGGCAGGAATAGGGAGCGTGCTGGCCTTGCGCCCGTCAAGCGTCCAGCTGAGCACAGACGGTCCGGAATACTGCCGGTTGTCCTTCTTTTTCTCCTCACGCGGATTTGTCCTTCCCATATCCACAGTCTCATCCCTGGCATCTTCCTGACGGGAGTCCTGTCCCTTGAGGTCACGCTGCAGCCTTTCGTTCTCACGGTAGAGTTCCTCGGCATCCGTATTGCGGTCGTCCTTCAGAGGGGCGCTGCGGTCGACGGTGACATTACGCACCGGCGTACCGGCAGAACTGCCGCTGATAAGCTCGTCCAAACGGCGGCTGATGCTTTCCTTGAAGTCCGCCTCCTTTTCCAGTCTCTCGGTCTCTTCCTGTTTGGAGAAATCCATCAGAAAACTCGTGTCCCCCTTCAGCTGCGAGCCAATCTGCACAGCAAGCAAAACAATAATCACCGTGAGATGGAATATCACGGTGATGTATAACCCTGCCTTGTCTTCCGAATTCATCCGTCGCATGGCAGGCCTCCTGTTAATGGCTGGAATTGAGCGATTTCTCGATTGTCGCAGCGATAACGTCGATTGCCACCTTGTTGTGACCTCCCTGCGGGATAATCACGTCGGCATACCTCTTGCTCGGCTCGATGAATTGGAGGAACATCGGCTTTACCGTGCGCGAATAGCGCTGAATCACGGTCTCCACTGTCTTTCCGCGTTCGATGATGTCCCGTGCCATCACGCGCATCAGTCTGTCATCATCGTCAGCATCGACGAAAATCTTGATGTCCATCTGATCCCTGAGTTCGGCACAGCAGAAAATCAGAATGCCCTCCACAATTATGACCTCAGCCGGGTTTACAGTGATGGTCTCGGTCTTGCTCCGCGAGCAGGTGATGTAGGAATAGACCGGCTGTTCGATAGACCTGCCGGCCTTGAGCTCCTTAAGATGACTGACAAGAAGGTCAAAATCAATTGAGTCCGGATGGTCGAAGTTCACTTTCTGGCGCTCCTCCATCGGAAGATGGCTGGAATCCTTGTAGTAGGAGTCCTGAGGGATTACCACAACCCTCTCTTTCAACTGATCCGTGAGTGCCTTCACCACCGTTGTCTTTCCCGAACCGGATCCCCCGGCAATTCCGATTATCAACATATCTATGCGTTTTGTGTTGTATTATTCTAATACTCAGCGTTTTTCGGAGTTCTTGGGAACGGAATCACATCTCGGATGTTGGCCATGCCCGTTACGAAAAGAAGCAGCCTCTCGAAGCCGAGTCCGAATCCGCTGTGAGGAGCCGACCCGAAACGGCGCGTGTCAAGATACCACTCAAGCGACTCGCGGCTCATTCCGAGCTCGTCAATGCGGGCGTTAAGCTTCTCAAGCGATGCCTCCCTCTCCGAGCCACCGATGATTTCGCCGATCTTCGGGAAGAGGACATCCATTCCGCGAACGGTCTTCCCGTCCTCGTTCTGCTTCATGTAGAATGCCTTGATGTCCTTAGGATAGTCCGTAAGGATAACCGGCCTGCCGAAATGTTTCTCTACAAGATATCTCTCATGCTCTGACTGCAAGTCCACACCCCAATAGACAGGGAACTCGAATTTCTCTCCAGACTCTTCGAGAATCTTTATTCCCTCGGTGTAGGTAAGGCGCACGAAATCTGTCTTGACGACGTTCTGGAGCCTTTCGATGAGTTCCTTGTCATACATGTCATTCAAGAACTTGAGGTCATCCATACAGTGGTCGAGGGCGTACTGAATCAGAGACTTGATGAAGTCCTCCGCCAAATCCATGTTGTCGTTCACGTCATAGAACGCCATCTCCGGCTCAATCATCCAGAACTCGGCAAGGTGACGCGGAGTGTTGGAGTTCTCGGCACGGAACGTCGGTCCGAAAGTGTAGACCTCTCCGAGAGCCATCGCTCCGAGCTCGCCTTCAAGCTGTCCGCTGACGGTGAGGCTGGTGTGGCGTCCGAAGAAGTCCTGGCTGTAGTCAACCTTTCCGTCCGGAGTGCGCGGAGGGTTCTCCATGTCAAGGGTCGTCACCTGAAACATCTGGCCGGCTCCCTCGCAGTCAGAGGCCGTGATGAGCGGAGTGTGGAGATAGACAAAACCCTTGCTGTTGAAGTAGTTGTGGATGGCGTAGGCCATCGCGTGACGTATTCTCAGAACCGCACCGAAAGTGTTGGTCCTCGGACGGAGATGAGCTATCTCGCGAAGGAACTCAAGGGAATGACCCTTCTTCTGGAGCGGATAGGTCTCCGGATCCGCCTCACCGTAAAGCTCAATTTCCTTCGCCTGAATCTCAACGGCCTGACCGCTGCCAAGCGAAGCGACAAGCTCGCCTGTCACTCCGATGCACGCGCCAGTCGTAATCCTCTTGAGAAGGTCCTCGTCAAAAGCCGCAAGATCGACGACAATCTGAATATTATTTATCGTGGACCCGTCGTTAAGAGCGATGAAGTTGATTTTCTTGTTTCCTCTCTTTGTCCTGACCCATCCTTTTGCCAGAACAGTTTTGCCGGGCTCGCTTGCAAGCAAATCCTTGACCTTGGTTCTGATGATTTTTTCCATTTCCATAAATATTATGTCCGACCATTCTCCGGTCAGACTAAAAATCTTACAAAGATACTAAGCCCGCACTACTTTTTCAAAAAAAAGAGAGGCTGTTTTGACTTTTTTCAAAGACAGCCTCCCTTTTCAAGATTATTTCCCGGTGCCGAGTATCCTTTCCTTAATCTGCGAGTTCTCGTAGAATCCGGTGAACTTCTCCGCATTCTTTCCAATCGCATAGATAGGAACCGGACATCCGGTGTGGGAATGTCCCGCCCAGTTCACACGCCCTTTGGCGTTAAGTTCGTCGTTTGCAGCCCCGTGAAGTTCATCATGCGAGACATTCCACTGACGGTCAAACACATCCCAGCCTGTCTTGTAGCTGCTGGTCCCGAAAGTGAATCCTCCGGTCTCATGATCCGCAGTGACAAGAATGAGGGTCTCGTCCGGATGCTCAAGATAAAACGCGTAAGCCTCGGAAACGGCCTTGTCAAGCTGTCTGACGCTCTCAATCATGCGCATCGTGCTGTTGCTGTGCGAGGCCCAGTCAATATAACCCTGCTCACACATGATGAAAAACGGCTTGTCATCGTCGAATACGGAAAGGCAGGCCTTCAGAACATCCGAAGCCTGCATCCCCTTCCCGGCCATGCTGAGGTCATAGTTTTTGTTCTTGTCAGCATCGTCAAAATTTTCAGTATCCTCCGGACATGCGGGGAGAAGCACCCTCGTTTTTGCCGTCGACTTCGCAAGAGCCTCCGTTCCGAAGCAGACCTCCGTGTCGCCGTCAGCCTCGATTATCTTCACAACATCCTCCTTGTCGTGTTTTTTGCCGTAGCGGTCTATCAACTCCGAGCCACCGAGAAAGTCCAAACCGCAGGTGCCGATTTCCCTCGCTATCTCATAGTATTGGCTGCGCCTGTCGACATGGGCATAGAAAGTCGCCGGAGTGGCGTGGTTGACAGGGCCATCGGACATGATGCCCACTTGATACCCTGCCTCTTTGAGGTCGTATGCGATGGATTTCAGAGGAGAACCGTCAGGAGCCGTTCCTATGCGTCCGCTGACAGTCTTCTGCCCGCAGGCTATAGCTGTGCCGGACGCTGCAGAACAGGTCACGCCGCTGTCCATGCAGTATGTCCTGGTGAGCCCCACAACAGGAAACTGCGTAAATGTGAGATACCCCCCGCCATAGCATGAATCCTGGTAGGCAAGAAACGATTCGGCCGCAGCGGCATGGGCCAGTCCCATTCCGTCTCCGATGAAAAGGAACACATATTTTGGCGTCGTTTCGCCCTTTTGTTTCCTCAGAGAAACCACAGTCGCGACAGTAGTCGCAGCGACCAGAACAGTCGCGATGATTATTGATACCTTTCTTTTGTTCATTGTCGTGTCAACTTTTCAAAGAAAAAGAGGTGCTCCAACAGAATTTCCACCGGAACACCCCCATTTCAAATCATTGTAGGGTTATTTTTCAGCCTTTCTTGCCGAGTACATGATCTTCAGCGCGGAGCATCTTCTGAGCTCCTGCTTCACATCCGTTACAATACCCATTGTCGTGTTCTCGTCAGCTCTGATGGCAACCGTCATGAACGCCCTGTCGGCCTCGCTCTTGGAGTCACGCTCCGAAGCGATGAAGTCACGGATGTCATCCACGGTCTTGAAGGAATCGTTAAGCTGGATTCGCGAGTCGGTACCGAACTGCGATTGGAGATGCTTCACCGGCGTACCTATATTAATATAGGATGCGAGGTCCTTTCTTTCCAGTTTCACAACCTCGGAAGCCTCCGGGAGTTTCACGATGACCTTGTTCTCCGTCTTGCGGAGGTTGGTCGTCACCATGAAGAAGAACAGGAACATGAACACGATATCTGACGTTGATGACGTGCTGGCCATCGGCGTCGTTTTCTTACCGTCTTTTCTAAATTTTGACATATCCTGAACCTCCTATCTTTTTGAAACATCCTTAGGCTCTGCCTCGGAAATCTTCTGAGGCACCGCTTCACGCACGATTTTCTGCTGATCCTCGGTGAGCCTGTCGTAAGGCTTGCCGTAGTTTGCGCGGGAGAAATCGTTACGAATCTCGTTGATTGCCTTCACCAGCTCATTCTGAACCGCAATGTAGGCCTGATAGCTTGTACCGCGGTCGTTCTGAAGAGAAATCACACCTTCGGAAACAGGGTATTCGCCATATCCCTCGATGTCCTTGATTTTCTTCTCCGGCAACTTAGGGTCGTCGGTCGGGTTGGTAAGGAATTCCTTGATCTTGTCTTTCAGCTGGCTGACTTCCATTGCTTCATTTCCGGCGAAAAGCCTGTCCGCAGAGTTGATCTTCACAATGATGATGTTGCGTCGATTGACCTTCTGGTCTTCTGCCTTCTGGTTCTCCGCAGGCATAGGCGGGAGACGGCGCTGCAGTCCGGAATCCTGATTCATTGTCGTGGTCATCAGGAAGTAGCACAGCAGCAGGAACGCGATGTCCGCCGTGGAGCTTGAATTTATTTCTGGAGTCTTTTTGCTGGCCATAGTTGTAATTATTTGTTACGTACTGCGTTAACCACCGTTCCTACAAGAATTGCCACAACAGCGGCACCGCAGCAGAAGTAGGTGACATTAAGAATTGTGTCGGTAAACTTAAGCATCCCGGCAGAAGTCTGGATGCTAGTGCCGACAGCCTCCGTTCCCGGAGCCAACAGGTACGCTATGCCGACGATTACCGCAGCGACAACCAAGCCGACACCCATCTTGATGAGTCCCTTCGGGTTCTGCTTTATCGTGAAGTAGAGTCCGAGGCAGATAACGGCGAGGATAGCCACGACAACCAGAGCATACGCGCAGTAAAGCAGGATGTCAGTCGCGAGACCGTCGTTCGACACGAAGCCGTAAACGAAACCGAATACAGCCAGAAGAACGCCGATTGCGAGGAGAACCCACTCTACGATTTTTATGATTTTTGCGTACATTTTATTCTGATTTATTTGTTCTGATATTTAACCAAGATGTCCACGAGGCTGATTGATGCGTCTTCCATCTCAATGGTGCGCTTCTCAATCTGAGCAAGAATGTAGTTGTAGAATACCTGGAGAATCATAGCTACGATCAAACCGCCGACAGTTGTGATGAGGGCGACCTTCATACCTCCAGCGACGATGTTAGGAGAAATGTCACCTGCTGCCTGAATTGCATCGAATGCCTGAATCATACCGATGACGGTACCGAGGAATCCGAGAGAAGGGGCGATGGCGATGAAGAGGGAAATCCAACTCAAACCATTCTCCATAAGGCTCATCTGAACAGAGCCGTAGGAAACGACAGTCTTCTCAACCACCTCAATTCCCTGATCCATACGGAGGAAACCCTGGTAGAAGATGCTTGCTACCGGACCGCGTGTGTTGCGGCAAAGTTCCTTGGCTGCCTCAACGCCACCGTCCTCAAGAGCCTTCTCGATGCCTTCAAGAAGCTTCTTGGTGTTGGTCTTCGAGAATGCGAGGTAGAGGATACGCTCGATTGCGATTGCAAGACCGAGGATAAGGCAGAGAATGATGGCTGCCATGAACTCAGGACCACCTTCAATGAATTTGGTCTTGATTGCCTGGTGAAGAGGAACTTCTTCCTGGGCTGCAGTCAATTCAGCGAGAGAAGTCACCTGAGTCGGAGCTGCGGCAACCTCTTCGGTAGATGCAGCGTCAGCTGCCTGATCCTGAGCTGATGCGAACTGTGCAGAAAAGGCCATCAAGCCAATAGCTGCCAAAAACATGAAAATTTTTTTCATAACTGTTTTTTGATAATTAATACTATTAAATTGTTTGTTTTTCGTTAAAATATGTAATTTCTCCGAGTCACGCAACGCGTCGCCGCACTGCCAAAACCTTAAAAATCGGTGCAATTTAGCAATAAAAAATCATACAAAAAAATATTTACACGATATTTGAGCCGGCAGAATCAAAAAGCAATCGCAATTTACGACAATAAGCCGGCATCACAGCGTAATCTCTCCACGAAGGCTACTTTCCAGCGATTCCTCCACTTCGGCATTGTCGGAATTCTCCCCGAGCAGGACAAAGAGCTTGGCCAGCGCGCTCTCGGTCGTGCTGTCATAACCGTTTCGCACTCCGGCTTTCTTCAGGCACTTCCCCGTAGCATACAGGTCCATGTTCACCGCCCCGGAAGGGCACTGCGTCACGTTAAGGAGCACCTTCCCCATCGAATGTGCCTCTCGCACCACCGAGAGGAACCAGTCTGCAGACGGAGCATTGCCGGAGCCGTAGGTCTCGATGATGACGGCCCGCGTCTCCGCACCGCACAGAATGTTTCTTACCACCTGCACCGTGATTCCGGGATGAATTTTCAGGATGGAAACTCGCGTGTCGAGCCTCTTGTGAAAGACGGGACGTGCGTTCCAGTCATAAGGCTTCAGAATCAGTCGAGAATTATAGCGTATGTTGATTCCTGCCTCGGCAAGCGGTGGAATGTTCTCACTGCAAAAGGCCTTGAAATTGTCCGAGCTCATTTTTGTCGTGCGGTTACCCCGCATCAGGAGATTGTCGAAATAGATGCAGACCTCCGGCACAATAGCGTGACCGTCGGCGTCCCTCGCGGAAGCGATCTCCACTGCAGATATGAGGTTTTCTTTTCCGTCCGTTCTCGGCACTCCGATAGGCAACTGGCTTCCGGTGAATATGACAGGCTTGGTAAGTCCCTCTATCATAAAGCTGAGCGCAGACGCCGAGTAGGACATTGTGTCGGTGCCGTGAAGAATCACAAAACCGTCGTATTCGTCATACTTGTCGTCTATAAGATCCGCAAGTTTCAGCCACATCGACGGTTCGACGTCAGAAGAGTCGATTATCGGACTGAAGGAATACGAGTCTATCCTGCAGGCAAACTTCGCGAGTTCAGGTACTTCGTCCAATATCTGGCTGAAGTTGAACGGCTTGAGCGTATTGTCCGTAGGATCCGACTTCATTCCTATCGTTCCTCCGGTGTAGATTATAAGTATGGATGATTTTCTCTTCTTCATATTTAATGGTATGATTATGAGCTTTACGAATGTCGCCGCAAGTGGATATGCCTATATTCCGAAGAGCCGTTCGGCGTTTTCTGTCGTCACGCACGCGACTTCTTCGAGCGAAACGCCCTTCAGAGAAGACAGTTTATCCGCTATTATTGGGATATATGCACTTTCGTTCCGCGTTCCGCGATATGGCGCCGGAGTGAGATATGGAGAATCTGTCTCAAGCACTATGCGTTCGAGCGGTATCGTCTTCACCGTCTCGGCAATAGAGGCCTTTTTGAATGTGATAACACCGCCGATTCCGACCATCCAATCCCCATAACGGTCCATCCCTCTGAATGTCTCAGCGCTTCCGCTGAAGGCATGAAAAACTCCTCGAAGTCCCCTTCCTCGAAAATCCTCCAGCACGCGAAAAATCTGCCCTGTGGCTTCTCTGTTGTGGATTATGACCGGAAGATTCAGTCTCAGGGCCATATCCAACTGATAGCGGAAGACCTCAATCTGAGCATCCAGATTGTCGCTGCGCCAATGGAGGTCAATCCCTATTTCGCCTATCGCGACCACTTTCCTGCCGACATACCCGTCCAGCATCTCAAGTTCCTCCCGCCAGTTGTCCTTGAACTCAGTAGGGTGCAGTCCCAGGCAAGGAAAGGCGTTCTCAGGAAATTCCTCGCAGAGCGCAAACATCGCCTCCCTCACCGTCTCGTCAGTGTCCGGCATCACCATTTTCGTAACACCGGCCTCAATCGCCCTTCGCACGGCTCCGACTCCGTCTCCCTCGTATGCTACATCATAAAGATGAGTGTGTGTGTCTATAAAATTCAGCATAACGCTGCAAATTTAAGAATCTGTTTCGACAAGCGGTGCATAAAACGCATTTTTTAGAAGGACAGCACACACAGACAAGCTAATTTGCCTATCTCCGTATTGAACAGCGGCGCAGCAGGTCAACACTTATCATCCCGTCGTTTTCCAGCAGGGCAGCCACTTCAGCGACGCTCCGGTAGGGCAGCCCGGTCGCGTCACACAGCCCGTCAAAATCGATTCCGCGTCTTTCCCTGACTTTCAGCAGGACTGCTGTCATGGCTGCAATCTTGTCTTCCGGAAGTGTCCGTGAATATCTCTCCGTCAGGCTACTTCGCGCCGAAGCTTCCGGATTGTCGTCCTGGATGGGAGAGAGAGCCGCGCCGTCACTCCGAATATGCCGGCAGCCACACTCCTTTATTCCGCCGCGCCCTCGTCCCTTTTCACAAAGACCAAGCTGCACATTCAGCCCCTCAAGAGAGTCTATTATCTCCGCAACGCCCTCCCTTATAAGGTGGTTGCAGCCCTGCGAACGACTGTCGTCTCCGCGCCCCGGCAAGGCATAGACAGAACGGTTGTAGGAAAACGCAAGCCGGCCGGTTATCATCCCTCCTCCCTTCACTGCCGACTCAACGAGAATCACACTTTCGCTCAGCCCGGCGATTATCCTGTTCCTCCGTATGAAGTTCAGAGCCACAGGAGCGGTTCCCGGAGGATAGTCCGTCACGAGGGCACAACCCGGCAGGCCTGTAAGATGTTCGGCAAAGTCACGGTGCCGACTAGGATAGACAGTATCAGTGCCGGTGGCCATGACGGCTATCGTCGGCAGCCCACACTCAACGGCAGTCCGGTGCGCAATGATGTCCGTCCCGTAGGCCAGCCCACTGACAATGCACGGGGATGTGCCAGAGTCAGCCAGTGTCCGCACAATATCCCGACACCACTGTTCCCCATACGGAGTAATCTCCCGAGTCCCGACGACTGCGACATAATGCTCAGTGCCGGCAAAGATCCGCTCCACGGGGCTGTCGCTCCTGATAAAAATCCCCAACGGTGCGTCCTCACAGCCCTTAAGTCTTTTCGGATACTCATCAGAAGTGATGCCGACGAACGCCGTCCCATCTCTCCGCAGCCTCTGCAACACCGCCTCGGCCGCATCCAGCTCCTTCTTCACAATCTTTCCCCTATACTTGCTGTAGGGTCCGAACACCGCATCCTTGTCCGCGTCCGACATTTCGAACACAGCAGAGGCGCTTCCAAGGTTTTCAATCAGCGCCGATGCCACCCGGGGTTCATATCCAAAAATAGAATTCAGGGCACAAAGGCAGACAGTTTCATAATTGTTCTCCATTTCACAAACCGTTTTCCTGTCCGGCAAATCTATGGAGAACAAACGAAAAAACCGCTTCCCAAGCTCTTCAGGGAAACGGTTTTTTCTTTTTTTATATGTTATTTTTCTTTTTTTGAAACCTTCAAAAAATAACCTGCATCATCTTTTTCTTTCTTTTCGGTCTATCTT
>OQWM01000010.1_pt1 | contig 77913 bp, 55 predicted proteins | sample 1691531 | NCBI WGS metagenome assembly OQWM01 (sample SAMN03418257, study PRJEB22391) | human gut metagenome | biome: human-gut; feature: organic feature; material: feces | host: Homo sapiens | place: Tanzania | collected 2013-01
ACTCCTTCTTCCAAAAGAAATCTATCCTCATAAATCTGATACAAATTTAGTTCAAGTTATTTTTTTAACGCTTACCAAAAATAGTTAAAATGCCGGCTTGAGCACGACAAACGAGAAGTCCCGCTTCTCGCTCCGCTGTGTGAGGGGCTGAGAAGCAGGACTTCGCGTAGAAAGAACAAATTACAACGAAAACTCGATTGCAAATCCGCCGCCGGGGGCTGCCGCGATCGTGAGAGTGTCGGCTGAGCTGACAGTCTGCTTTGAGATGACGTAGGCCTGCGGGTTTGTGCGGTAGTGCGCGTCCGGGGCATCCTGCCAGATGGTCGCAGTGTAGCTTCTGCCCTTCTCAAGGAAGTCGAGCGGAACATTGAACTCACGCCTGTTCTCGTCCGTGACGCCGCCTGCAAACCATTGGCCAGTTCCTTTGGCCTTCCTTGCAACCACCAGATAATCACCCGGTTCAGCTGCGAGATAGCGGCTCTCAGACCAATCGACTGCAACGTCCTTGATGAATTGGAACGCATCCATAAACCTGGAATAATTCTCCGGCAGGTCCGCTGCCATCTGAAGAGGGGAATAGAGAGTCAGGTAGAGCGCCAACTGATTGGCGATGGTAGCGTTCACTTTGGAATTGTTGTTTGTGAACTTGCTCAGGTCCATCTCGAAAATGCCCGGAGTGTAGTCCATCGGACCTCCGTTCAGACGGGTGAACGGGAGAATCGTGACGTGCTTGGGAGTGGTGCCTCCGAAAGCCTGATACTCAGTGCCTCGTGCCGACTCGTTGCCGATGAGGTTCGGCCAGGTCCTGCACAAACCGGTAGGGCGCACGGCCTCGTGAGCATTCACCATAATCTTGTGACGCGCAGCCTCCGTGACCGCATAAAGATAGTGATTCACCATCCATTGTCCGTAGTGATGTTCACCGCGCGGGAGGATGTTCCCGACATATCCCGATTTCACGGCATCATATCCATATTTGTTCATCAGACTGTAGGCCGTCTCCATGTGACGTTCATAATTCCTCACCGACGACGACGTTTCGTGGTGCATAATGAGTTTGATACCTTTCTTATGGGCGTATGCGTTGAGTGCGTCGATGTCGAAATCCGGATATGGCGTCACGAAATCGAATACATAATCCTTGCTGTTTCCAGCCCAGTCTTCCCAACCGACGTTCCATCCCTCTACAAGAAGGGCGTCAAATCCGTTTTCTGCGGCAAAATCGATGTATTTGCGCACATTCTCATTGTTCGCACCATGCCGTCCGTTAGGTTTTGCGGAAGCATAATCTGTCTTGTCGAGGTGTATGGACTGGAAATCGTCGGTGTAGGCCCAACTTGAGCAGCCGGCAATCATCTCCCACCAGACGCCCATATACTTCACCGGGTGAATCCAACTTACATCCTCCAGCGCACAAGGCTCGTTGAGGTTGAGCACCAGACGGCTTGCAAGCATCTCTGTGGCGGTTTCTGTGACCTGAATGGTTCTCCACGGCGTCGTGCACGGGGTCTGCATATATCCCTTCATTCCCTGCGCGTCCGGAGTGAGGAACGAGCGGAGAGAATGATTTCGACTGTCCACGAGAAGGTGCATACAAGGGTAATCCACCAGCGCCGCTTCGTGAATGTTCACATACAGTCCCTCGTCAGTTTTCATCTGCAAAGATGTCTGGACACTGCTTTTTGAGAAAGGAGTCTGCGACATGTTCCCGCAAATGTCGAATTTTTCCGGAACCTCGGAAATGCGTCCTTCTATATACTCATATTCTTGAGTGTCAAAGTCTCCCGGAATCCACCAAGCCTTCCAGTCCCCGGCAAGGGCGAACTGGGTCATCTCTTCTTTAATTACGAAATAGCAGAGTTTCTGTCCGTCCGGAAATTCATAACGGAAGCCGAGTCCGTCGTCGAAAAGCCTGAACCTCACAGACATAAGATTGCCTGTTTCGCTTTGCCGAAGGTTCACAAGCAGTTCGTTGTGGTTGTCGCGGATTGAGTCTTCCTCTCCCCATACCGGATGCCAAACATCATTGGCAGAGCAACGGCTCTCGTCAATAAACTCAAATCCCCGCATCATTTGTCCCTCACGCAATTCGAATCCCAACGCACTCGGGAGAATGACGTCCGTATCCCCATGTTTTAGGGAATATTTCGGGGTTCCGTCGCCCCTGAGGGTAAATGTCATTTCAAGATTTCCGGATGGTGAGGTCAGTTTCGTGTCATATTTGTCCGTACCGGTTTCCGAACAGGCTGCCGCCACAAAGGCGACGAGCGCAAGAAGCATTGTCTTTGTCTTCATACGTTCATCTATTAGTTTTAGAAGCTGTTTAAATTTTTCTCACATTTCAAAATAACTGAACAAAAAATTCAAACAGCTTCTTAGTTTGTGTTTTTTGTTGCGCGGGGGTTTGCGGCAAAAGGTGTTCCAAACTATCGCTGCCGTGTGCATCCGAAGCCAGATTTGTTTTTTTCTGTTGGAGTCACTTTAATCACAACGCATGAATGAGGCTCCAGGCTTCGTGAAAATCCGCCCTCCATAATCCCGAGCTCGGAGTGTTCCCAAAGGTCCCGAATCCGTGCCGTGCCGCTTTCTATCCCAAGATTTTCGTCGAAACGGATGCCATATTCCATAGTCTTGTTTTCTCGGTTGAAAAGTGCTACGACAAAACTTCCGTCGGATAGTTTCCCCACCCAGGTCGAACTTTTGATGTCCTTTATGTTGCGGCTCAAGGGTTTTGCGACAAATCCCTGCCTGTTCAGCTCAATCAGTTCCCTGTTGCGATAGATTTCCATCGCATCGTCCGTCACCGTGTCGAACTGGTCGGCAATCGCGAGCGCCGAGCCACCCATAACCATAATGGAAAACAGGAAACGGCGTTCTGCGGTATTCGCAAGGCGGTTCAAGCGCATAAAATCCCCATCGGCGATCATTTTCCCCTTTTGAATGATGTCGGAAAACCCAATCATCCCGTCGAAGACATTGGGATACATCGGCCAATGGTTTTTTACCTCCCCACGCCGTCTTGCGCTGACGAAATTCCAGTCTCCCTCGAAGCAGTCGTCGTCAATCCTGATCATATCCCCGTAGAGCAGTTCGGTTGCGGCGTGTTCGTAGCAGTTCGGCATCACGAGACTTAGGAAAATCTCATCCCCAGCCTCCTCCATAATCCATCGGAGAGCCTTTGCGTAACGCTGTGTGCCATATTGCCTCTCGTAGTTTTCGAGAAAATCGATGCGCAGGAAACTAAATCCGAGGTTTATGAAATAGCGCACATATCCCTTCACCCACGCCTCGGCTCCATCCTTGTCGACATCAACCCAATGCAACTCTCCGTTGAAAGGCTTGTCGCCGGCGATATCTTGTGTCTTTTTGTCGCTTCCGAGCACCGGACAGTTTTCGGAATATGCAGTGCGTGTCATCCAAAGCGGGTTGTAGTAGACTCCTGCCTTCATTCCTTTGTCGAAGATGTACTTGTTCCACCATACGAAATCGTGTTCCCAGGCGCTGTTGTATTTGGTGATGAAGCCGTTCGAATTTATGCTCTGTGCAGCCTCAATCCACCCGTCGTTGGAAATCATATCGTAGCCGTAGTCCTTCAGTTCCCGCGCCATCCAGTCGATATTCGCTCTCCAACGCTGTTCCATCATCGGGACATTATGGTCGTAGCAATACTCGTAGGCAATCCAGTACATCGGCCCCGTTCCCTTTCGGGTGAACTTGCTGTCCCTTGCGCCGAGTCCGATGGGCGCAAGGATCAGCAGTGAAAGAAATAGGAATACGATTTTTTTCATATTCTTAGACTATTTTATGGCTTCAACCTTGAAATCGAGAGTTTTTGCGTTGAGAGTGAGCCTGTATTTACCTTCATCGGTAAATTTGAATTTCTGGTCAGGGCTGCCTTCTTCCATAAGTACGACTTTGCCGGTATATCCTGCTTTCGTCACCTCGGTGCCGTTTTCGTCCGGAGCCATATAGGTCGGGCAATCCCATGAATACTTCGTCGGGAATTTGACTTCGCCGGCTTTCATTTCGCCTTCGAATGTGTGTACGTCGCCGTTTTTGTCCATAATTGTCGGCTGGTTGATGTCCCATCCCGTAGGAGTCGCGTCTCCTACCATATATACACGTCCTTCTTCCCACTCACGGAATTCCGGCTCCACGATTGAAGAGAGTTTTGTTGCCTTAAGAGTGAGTTTTACAGGGTTCACTTCCAGGCGGTACTTTCCGCTTGTGCCTTTTGCGAGTCCGAAGAAATGGTCATCCACGGTCATCTCTCCCGTTGCGGCGTCTTTCAGAACGGCTTGGGTGAGGCGCAGTTTGTTCTCGCCCTCTTTAAGGTAGCAGTAGGACTCGCCCTCGAGTACGGTTTCCGGGAGAAGGAATTTAGCCTTCTCCCAACTGTCCACGCTCACGCAGAATTTGATGAGTTTGTTTTCTGCACTTCGCACCAGATCGATTTCGTAACTGAAGACATCCGGGTCGTCTGTCATGTTCATCGGCATAGGGTCGGTGCTGTCCCATTTCCCAGGAGCACCTCCAAGCATATAGACCATTTTGTAGTGCTGCTCAATGTCGATTATACCGCCTTTGTCGGTTTCCTTCTTTTCGCAAGACAGAAGTGTTGCAGCAGCTCCTAAAAGGAGCAGAATTGATTTGGTGAAAGTTTTCATAACATTTTTGTTTTTTTGTGAGTTTCTGTTATTCTATTTCGGGATATCCCGGATTTTGTCTGAGTTTGCGGTTGCTGCTGAGAACGTCGCGGTGCAGTGGCATTATTTCAGTGTGGTTGTCTGCATCAGGAGACTTGTCCCACCAAATCCCGGAGCAGAATTTGCCGAATCTGATGAGGTCGGTCCGGCGTCTGCCTTCGGAAACGAACTCGCGTCCCCATTCGTCGAGAAGTTCGTCTTCAGTGAGAACCACCGGTCCGTCAGGGATATATGCGTAAGAAGGCCAAGCGGCGGAAGGGTAATTTCTCTGTCTCACGCTGTTAAGGAGTTTGCCGGCACCGTTCACATCACCGCTTCTGAATTTGCATTCGGCAAGGGCATATATGACTTCCGGCAGTCTGATTTCTACATAGTCCGCTTCTAATTGCCCCTCGTCATCATCTCCGTAGAGCGGATATTTTATGTAGCGTATGCCCGAACAATGATCTCCGTGAAGCATATCCGATGTCGGGTCGGAAGGTGCGCTGCCAGGGGGCGTGCTGCCGAAATTGGCGACCGCATCTCTCAGATAGAGTTCATAACCTCCGGTAGGGGAGACCACTCTTTTCGTGACACCGTTCTTGACATATTCGAGATAGCCGAACAGCAACATACCCTCTCTCTTGTTGTTCCCGAGGTTTTTGTAGAGTTTCAGGCGATAATCCTCGGGGTAGGTACGGAATTTTTCCGCTGTCCTGCCGAGCTTAGTAGTGTAGGGATTGCCGAGCGGGTCGAAACTTGGTGCAAAACCATATTTGCAGTTGTGGTCTCCGTTCCCGGCCATTGTGTCTCCAAGATAGTTTGCGATTGTGCGTGCAGGCACCGTCCACCAGAACATATCCCCGGAATAGACATAATGACTATAGCCTTTTGCAGAAGGGAAGGCGAAAATCACTTCCGGGCAGTTCTCGTTGTTCCAATCATAAACCTCGTCCCAACTCTTGCCAGGCGAGTAACTTCCATATTTCCCGTCGAGAATATCCTGCGCATATTTCGCGCACTCCCCGAATCTGTCCTCTCCAATCCATTTCTCGGCATTGAGGTAGAGCCTTGTCAGAAGAGCGGCAGCCCCGGCCTTGGTCCATTGCCCCTGATTCACTCCGTTTCCCCCGGCTCCGGTTTTAACAGGCAGTTCCTCCACACATTCCTTGAGTTCGCTTTCGATGAAATCGAAGGTTTTCTTTGGCTCAACCTGTCCCCCCGAGTTTTTTGAAACGTCGCGGCTCACGGCGAGAGGCAGATTCCTGTACATCCCGAGAAGTCGGATGTAAAACCAAGCCCTAAGTGTCTTGCACTGGCGTTTTAGTCCGTCGAACTCCTCTTTCTTGAAGCCGAATTGTTCTGCGCTCAGTCCCTCAAGGTCGTCAATCACGGAGTTACACTGCATAATGCCGGTGAAGCAGCCGTCCCACTCGGTCTTGAGTACCTCGTCCTCAATGGTCCAGCTGTGATAGTGGAGCCGGCTCCATTTTCCTCCATCCTCCCACCAGTCGTCTTTTTTCCATGTGGCAATCTGGTCTGCCGAGAGTTCCTCGATAACCTGCCTGGACTGTACACTCCAATAGGCGTGCTCGAAAGGGCGATAAACGGCGCGGATGACGTCCATTTTTGTGTTATAGTAGTTATCGCTCGAAACCTGGTCGTAAATCGTCTCGCCCAGGTCCGTGCAGGCCCCTGCAAAGAAAAGTGCGAGAGGAAGGAGCGCAATTTTTATATGGCGTGTTTTCATATTCGTAAACATTTATAAATCAATAATCCGGAAACTTTTTTCGTGTTCTCAGAAATCAATCTGTACTCCGAAAATCATCTGCCTTGTCGCAGGGTACCAGTTGCGAGAGCCTGTCGCTCCCGGAGTGAGTCCGTTTACATTGTAGCTCGCTGGGTCAACCCCAGAGAACTTAGTGAATGTCAAAAGATTACGCCCTGTAAGATAGAGCCTTGCCTTTTGGATATATTTCCTGTTGATGTCGAATGTATATCCGAAATTCACCATATCCAGTTTGACATAATCCCCTTTTTCGAGAAAATAGTCGCAGACGACAGGATTTCCCTTGATTTGTTCATTTTTCGTATATGCAATCTTCATCACATTTCCCACTTCATCAGGGACGCCGTAGTAGAATTCGTGTATGTTGAATATGTCAAATCCGAACGCTCCACGGAAATACAGCGACAGATCGAAACCTTTGTATCTGAAAGTATGTGTCATCGACGCTGTGAATTTCGGAAGTCCGTTGCCCACCTCCATTCTGTCGGCATCCGTTGCGTCCGCAGCCAGTTTGTAATCTCCGTTTTGGTCATATATGATGAAATCTCCAGTCTTGTTGAAACCTGCGAATTTCCAGATATAGAATGTTCCCAGCCTCTTTCCTTCCTCGATTCTCTGGAGATAATGGAATGGGAACGGGTCTTCAGTGCCGGCGACATCGTAGTATTTCTGACCCACATATTTCGAATTCGAGAATGATACGAAACGGTTGTCCATAGTCGAACCGCTGAAGTCTATCGTGTAGCTGAAGTCTTTCATTTTCACCGCTTCGGCGTGGATATCGAACTCGAAACCGCTGTTTTTCATCGTCCCCACGTTGACGAAGGTCGTCGAGAAAAGATAGGGCGGAATCGGCACGTTGTAGTCGCCGAGAAGGTCTTTCTGGGTGCGGTTGAAATAGTTGAGGGAGCCGCTCAGCCGGTTATCCAGCAGTGCGAAGTCCAAGCCTATGTTCCAGTTTATTCCTTTTTCCCAGCGGAGGTCCGGATTTACATTTCTTGCCGAGCCCCAGACAGTGAAGTACTGGCCATTGTAGTAATAGTCTCCGAAACTTGTCATTGTATTGAGTGATAGGTAGTTGTCAAAGTTTTGGTTTCCCGTCACTCCGAAGTCCGCACGCAGTTTGAGGTCGTTGAGCCAGCCGGATGCTCCGCTCATGAATCTCTCCTGTGAGATTCTCCAACCGAGCGACGCCGCAGGGAAATTACCCCATTTGTGGTTCGCTCCGAATTTTGAGGAACCTTCGTGCCGAAGGGATGCCGTGGCGAGATATTTCCCCTGATAGTCGTAGCTCACTCGGCCGAAAAAGGCAATGAGTTTCGAGTCGTTTTTGTACGAGCCCATCCCGACGAAACCCTCTTCCTTTGCCCAGGCTCCGCTTGCGAGGTTGTTGTAGCTCAGACCATCGTTGGAGAAATTCTTGTTTTCGGCGTTCATTCCCGAATTGAGGAAATATTGGTATGAATAGCCAATCATAGCCTTGATGTTGTGGCCTTTGATTTCTTTGTGGAAGTTTCCTATCCATTCTAAAAGTTGCTGGCTGCTCTTTGAGTATTTTTTCGAAGCTTCGCCCTGATAGCCTTTGCTGTTGCCCTCGGTGTTGGTGGAAGGTCGGAACCAGCTGTCGTAATTGTCAATCTGCTGGTCGGCGAAAGTCAGCTGGGTGGAGAGCCAAGGGGTGATGTTGAGTTTTACGCTGGCGTCCCAGTCGAGCATCTTTATCTCCGTGTCATCGAGAACGGTTTCGTTCTCTTCGACAGGGTTGTAGCTTGCCTGCTGACCGAAGAAACTGAAATATTTTGACGGGTCTTCGGGATTCCTTATCGGGGAGGTCGGATTTGCTTCCACAGCATTGTGGAAGGTGTTCCAGTCCGCTTTCTTGCCCTTTACGATGCGGGGTGCGATGTTGGTGGTGAAGGTGAAAAGCCCGCTGCCGGTGGTGTGGTTCAGTGATGCCCGTGCCCCGTACTCACGTCTTTGAGAGCGGCGGTCAATGCCCTTTGCGTCCCTATAATCGACACTGGCCCTATAGTTTGTCTTGACATTTCCGCCGGACATCGTGAGCGTGTGCTGATGGGTGACCCCGACCCTGCTGACGGCTTTGAGCCAGTCCTCGTTTCCGCCGTAGTCAGTGCCTTTGCCTGCAGCGACCCTCTTTTCGCGGAACTCGTCTGCGCTGATCATTTCCAGTTCGCGAATCATAAAGTTCGCTGCTACAAGACCATTGTAGGATGTGTGGATTGCTCCGTCTTTTGAGCCTTTTCGTGTCGTGACAAGAACGACACCATTGCTTCCTCTGGTGCCGTAAATCGCCGAAGCCGCACCATCTTTGAGAATGTCAATGGACTCAATGTCGTTGGTGTTGATGTTCGCAAGATTTCCTCCGGGCACACCATCCACGACAATCAGCGGACCCAGACCGGCAGATCTTGAAGAGATGCCGCGGATCTGGATGCTTGCGCTGTTGTTCGGGTCGGCGGCTCCCGTATTCACGACGGAAACTCCGGAGACCTTGCCCTGAATCATCATAGAGGGGTCTCCTCCGCTCACAGAAAGAAAGTCTTTGGAGGAAATGTGGGCGATGGCGGATGTGAGTTCCTTTTTGTCCATCGTTCCGTAGCCGATTACCACCACTTCATTGAGAAATGTCCTGTCTTCTTCGAGTCCGATGTCGATGATTTCTCTTCCGTCCACGGCGATTTCGGTTTCCTTATACCCAATGCAACTGAAGACAAGCATTCCGTCTCTGCCTATATTCTTGAGAGTATAGCGCCCTTCGCTGTCCGTGCCTGTTCCCAGGCTGCTTCCTTTTAAGATTACTGATACGCCTGCAAGAGGCTCTCCGCTGTCCTTGTCGCAGACAGTTCCCCTGACGTTGTGGCTCTGTGCGTGTGATATCGCGCCAGAGAGGGTCAGCAGAATTGTGACAATCAATTTTAGATGATTTTTCATTTCGGTTATCTTTTTGTGGTAGGGCAAAGTTCGTCCGAGTGCTTCCCGAAATCAAGCGATTAATGCCGAATTAAGATAAAATAAAAATTCAACCACCTGATGCTCAAGTGGTTGAATCGTGATATTATCTCACTCGATTAAGACTCTTAATTGACGGGATTTTGCCCTTCTACGAATCCTTCGGCGATTTCAGGGTTTCGGTATCGCCCTTATCATAGAATCGAAATCCTCTTTAGGAACGGAAGATTTGGATTTCACTTTCGTCTTATATACATATAAGGTATTGACCGAAATGTTGAGATACTCGGCAACCTCGGCGGAGTTTTCGATTCCGAGCCTCATTAGCGCGAAAATCCTCACTTCCATAGGCAAAGCCCCATTGTCATCAAGTCCGATTTTGAATTCTTCGGGAAACAGACGGTTGAACTCATCAATAAAATTAGGGAATAGTTTCAGGAAGGCCGAATCGAAAGCGGCATATATCCTCTCCCTCTCTTTCTTGATGCCTATATTGCTGAGCAGCCCGATTACATCGTCATATTGTTTCGCCATTATTTTCCTTACTGCAAATTTCGTCTGCTCTTCCACCTCATTGACGAAACCGAAATTCCCACAAAGGGATTTGGCGATGTACTGGTCTTTGATTTCGTTCGCCTCGTTCAGTCTTTCGTTCACATTGCAGAGGTTTCTGTTGGTCTCGGACAGTTCTTCGGCACCCTTTTCAAGCCGGTGGTGAAGCTCGGCAAGCCTTGTGTTGCGGCTTCGCAGTTTCAAAAAGAGGCTTACGGAGAGCACGAGCAGCAGAGTGACTACAATCACGAGTATGAGAAAGGCTGTCCTCTGGTTCCAGACCCAGTTGTACCTTGCGTTCTCGATGACCGGAAGCACCGTGTTGATTTCCACCTTCCTTATCCTCGAATTGTATGCTTCGGCGTCCCTTAGGGCCTGATGAATGTACGAACTGGCTCTGGAGATGTCTCCTGCATCGTACATATATTCTGCGAGGACTTTTGCTGAAGTGGTTTCTCTTGTGCAGGATATTATGTCGGAAATGGCAGAAAGCGCTCTGTAATAGATGGCTTCGTTGGTGTAGCCCCTGCAACTATATGCTGCCGCGAGTATGGAATATTGGACAGCTTCCTCGTGCTCGCTTATGTCGTGCCGGTTTATCAGCCTTTTTCGCGCTTCAATGGAAAGAGAATCGGTCGGATGTTCGAAAAGCTCTATTTCGAGCCCGGCAAGCTCGTGGGCGAAACTACCCTCGGGGGAAGCTTGGTAGGCCATCTGATAGTAATGCCTTTTCAGAGAATCGTATTTGTGGGTGAGTTCGGAAATTCCCCAAACATAGGAACTCTGGTTCAGATATGTTTCCGCGCAGAGAAGATAATAGTTCACGAGCATCTCGGGAGGAAGGTCTTCGGTGCGGAAATCCCGTATGATTTCATTTGCTTCATTGAAAAAACCGACTGACTTGTAGCAGAAAAGCAGTCCCGCCCTCGCCCGGGCCATACCCTCTCTGTCTGCGCTTCTGATGGCGAGTTTTTCCATTTTCCTGGCATAGCACCAGGCGGAATCGAACTGATAGTATTTGTATTCTTCGAACAGTCTGTCGTAGATTTTGAGGCTGTCTGAGGCATTGTGCGCCCTTTTCATCTCATAGTGGAGGTTTGTCACCCGCCATTCTTTCTTTTTGGGATAATTGTCCCTTTCGGCAATGGTCGCGTCAAGTTCCTTCAGCACGGTTTTGACTTCTTTCGGACCGATGTTCTCACCCATCGGAGCGATATTCTCCCGCGTCCCCGCAGAAGCGGAGAGTTGGCCTGTGCACAATAGTGTCAGCAGGCAGATTGTTTTGGTTACAGTTTTCATTTCATGTGGTTTTTGAAGCCTATGAATTATATCCTTGCGGGCGTTTTCATCACTTCAATCCGTAAAGATACGCTTTTTTCGACTTTGTTTCATTAAAAATAGTGTGAATGACAGCTGCGCTGCATAATTTTGGCGATTCTGTGAAAATATGGATATTATGAAAAGAATCGTTTTGCAATTTATGGCATCGGCGGCATTGATCACGCTCGCGGCATCGTGTGAAAAGGGAAATACTGAAGAACCGGGACTTCCGGCGAGCGTAGTCTCGATTACCGCGGAAACATGGGACATTGACCATACGGCACAGACAGTAAAGGTCGGCTTCGCTGTCGAAAAGCCTCGCGAGGGAGTTGAGGTCTCGTTCACGACAAGGGCGGATTGGGTGAAGATAGGCGTCCCGGCCGACGGGGAGGTCGTGCTTACGGTCGCGGAAAATGATCTTCGGACTCAGACACGTACGGCGGCGATTGTCGTGGGCTATGACGACCTCGATCCGCAGACCTTCACGCTGACGCAGGACTATCTCCATGCGCGGATTGTACTCGTTCGTGAGAATGAGTCCGTTGACTCTCAGGCGCAGGAGATGCTTGTGCCGGTTGAAGTCCTTGACCCGATTGAGGGCGGGAGTCTCACTGCTGAAAACGGCGCGGAATGGTTCTCTGCTGAACCTGAGAGTGGCGGAATCAGACTTAGGGTGCAGGAAAACAAGACTGGAGCGGAGCGGTCGTCGGTGGTGACGGTCGGTTATCCCGGAGCGGAGCCGGCGAGTCTTTCGCTGGTGCAGAAGGCCGTGAAGGAATACGAGACCATCACGGGCATAAGATGGGCTCTGAACAACTGCGGCTACAGCGAGGAGAATCCGTATGGGACACTATATAATTGGAAGGAGCGCGAGACCGCCTGTCCGGAAGGGTGGCGACCGGCAGACTATAAGGAAATGGGCATACTTTTTTCCAACACTTCGGAGTGGACATCCCACAATGGTATGAATGGTCGGTGGTATTCTGGAAAGACATCATATTCCGAGGATGTGCCTCGGGTTTTCCTGCCGGCGGCCGGAGCTTATTGGGACGGCACATTCCGCGGGCTGGGAGAAGAAGGATATTATTGGACCGACGAACTGAATAATAACGGCAGAGGCGTGCGCGGGCGCTTGCTCACGAAGGACAATGAGGGTTCTTATAGCACAACGACTCTGAGTACAACAAATGAAAAGTCCCGTCACTCTCTACGCTGCGTGAAAGATTGAAAAATTTCTCGTAATCCATTGAAAAATAAAATATTAATCGTATATTTGCAGCCCGCAAAAATGCTTTGCGGAGGTTAATGTATTTATAATCAATTAATTAATCAACCAATGCCTGGATTAATTGGAAAGAAAATCGGAATGACTTCCGTTTTCGGTGCTGATGGAAAAAATCTTCCATGCACCGTTATTGAGGCTGGTCCATGTGTTGTCACGCAAATTCGTACAGTCGAGAAAGATGGTTATGCCGCTGTACAGCTTGCCTATGACGAAATCTCAGAGAAACATGCCAGCAAGCCTCTCAAGGGGCACTTTGAAAAGGCAGGAACCACCCCTAGGCGCAAGCTGGTCGAGTTTAAGGCCGACTTCGCTCAGGATCTCAAACTCGGCGACAAACTCACGCTGACTGATGTCTTCGCGGACACCACCTTCGTTGATGTTGTCGGAACGTCCAAGGGTAAGGGATTTCAGGGCGTCGTGAAGCGCCACGGCTTCGCAGGAGTCGGCGGCACCACTCACGGTCAGCACAACCGTCTCCGTCACCCGGGTTCTCTCGGTGCCTGCTCATGGCCTTCCCGCGTATTCCCTGGAATGCGTATGGCCGGTCACATGGGCGATGAGAGAGTTAAGGTATTCAACCTTCAGGTAATCAAACTCATCCCTGAGAACAACCTCATCGTTGTCAAGGGTTCAGTACCTGGAGCAAAGGGTTCTTATGTAATTTTGGAGGACTAAGCTATGGAATTATCAGTATTAAAGATTGACGGAACAGAATCCGGAAAGAAGGTAGTCCTCAACGACGAAATCTTCGGCATCACTCCGAACGATCACGCGATTTACCTCGACGTGAAGCAGTTCCTTGCGAACCAGCGCCACGGCAACGCCAAGACAAAGGATCGCAGCGAGGTTGCCTACAGTACCAAAAAGCTCATCCGTCAGAAAGGTTCAGGCGGTGCACGTCACGGCAGCTTGAAGGCCAATATCTATGTGGGTGGTGGTCGTGTATTCGGTCCTAAGCCTCACTTCTACGGCTTCAAGCTCAACAAGAAGCTCAAGCAGCTCGCACGCTTCTCTGCCCTTTCCTACAAGGCTCAGGAGAATGCAATCGTTGTTGTCGAGCCGTTCACAATGGACGCGCCAAAGACAAAGGAGTTTATCGGTATCCTTAACAACATCAAGGCCGGTGACAGGAAAGTTCTCTTCGTTCTTCCTTCAAACTCCGACAACATTTACCTTTCATCACGTAACCTTCCTGAAGTAAATGTCACTACCGTTGACGAAATCAACACTTACGCGATTATGAACTCAAATTCACTCGTGCTCGTTGATGGCGTACAGGACATTCTTGCTGCAAGGATCAAACGCTAAAAAGAGATGGGAATTTTAATTAAGCCAATAGTAACTGAAAAGATGACGGTTCTGGGCGAAAAGTTGAACCGCTACGGCTTCATCGTTGATCGTGAGGCCAACAAACTTCAGATTAAGGCTGCCGTAGAGCAGACCTACAACGTGTCGGTTGCTGATGTCAACACCATCAACTATCACGGCAAGAAGAAATCCCGCTACACCAAGGCCGGTATGCTTCGTGGTCGCATGAACCACTACAAGAAGGCTATCGTAACCCTTGCCGGCGAGGACAAGATTGATTTCTACAGCAACATCTAACAGGAGGGAACGGTTATGGCAGTAAGAAAATTCAAACCGGTAACTCCGGGACAGAGAAACAAGGTAATCAGCGCATTTGACGACATTACCTGCAAGAAACCTGAGAAATCACTCCTCGAACCTCTCAAGAGCTCCGGCGGACGTAACAATCAGGGTAAGATGACCATGCGCTACATTGGCGGCGGTCACAAGAAAATGTACCGTGTAATCGACTTCCTTCGCTCGAAGGACGACTGCAAGGCTACAGTCATGACAATCGAATATGACCCGAACCGCAGTGCGCGTATCGCGCTCGTGCAGTACGAGGACGGAGTGAAGAAGTACATCATCGCTCCTAACGGACTCAAGGTCGGTCAGGTCATCGCTTCCGGTTCAGGAGTTGCTCCTGAGATTGGTAACACTCTTCCTCTTGGGGAAATTCCGCTCGGTACACTTGTTCACAACATCGAGCTTCGTCCTGGACAGGGCGCCGCAATGGCACGTTCTGCCGGAACTTACGCTCAGCTCGCAGCTCGCGAGGGCAACTACGCCATCCTTCGTCTCCCTTCAGGTGAGACCCGTATGGTGCTTTGCACTTGCCGCGCAACTGTCGGAACAGTGTCAAATCCGGATCACAGTTTGGAGTCGCACGGAAAGGCAGGACGTAGAAGATGGCTTGGCCGTCGTCCACGCAACCGTGGTGTAGTAATGAACCCTGTAGATCACCCGATGGGTGGTGGTGAAGGTCGTGCATCCGGTGGACTTCCACGTTCACGCAAGGGTATGCCGGCTAAGGGCTACAAGACACGTAATCCTAAGGCTACTTCAAATAAGTTCATTATTGAAAGAAGGAAAAAATAACGGAATAAAACTTAAGAGATTATGAGTCGTTCATTAAGAAAAGGTCCTTATATTCAGGAAGCCCTTGAAAAGAGAATTCTTGCTATGAATGAGGGTAGCATGAAGAAAGAGGTTGTCAAGACTTGGTCACGTGCAAGTATGATCTCTCCTGATTTCGTCGGTCACACCATCGCAGTTCATAACGGAAATAAGTTTATTCCTGTTTATGTCACTGAAAACATGGTCGGACACAAACTCGGGGAGTTCGCGCCTACCAGAACATTCAGAGGCCATTCGGGCAATCGTAAATAATTTTAAATGAGAAAGTAATTATGGGAGCTCGTAAAAGACAAATGGCCGAGAGGCAGAAAGAAATAAAGAGGCAGACAGCCATCGCGAAGGCAAATGATGTTCCTACATCTCCGCGCAAGATGCGTCTCGTTACAGACATAATCCGCGGCGTTGAAGTGAACCGTGCCCTCGATATCCTCAAGTTCAGCAAGAAGCACGCTTCTATCACTCTCCAGACTCTCGTGCGTAGCGCAATCGCTAACTGGGAGGCTAAAAATCCGGAGAACACGAAGGAACTTGACAACGGTAACGTTTACATCAAGACCATTATGGTCGATGAAGGTCGTACACTCAAGAGAATCCGTCCTTGTCCGCAGGGTAGGGCCGGCAGGATCCGCAAGCGTTCCAACCACGTTACTGTAATTCTTGACGTTAAGAAACCATCAACAACAGTGGAGGAATAAGAATATGGGACAGAAAACAAATCCTATCAGCAACAGAATCGGTATCACCCGTGGTTGGGACTCTAACTGGTGTGGTGGTAACTATGCGGAGAAAATCGCTGAGGACTACAAGATTCGCAAATACCTTGAGAATCGTCTTGCAAAGGCAAGCCTCTCAAAGATTGTGATCGAGAGAACCCTCAAGCTTATCACCGTGACAATCCACGCGGCAAGACCGGGTGTCATCATCGGAAAGGGCGGTACAGCAGTTGACCAGCTCAAGGAAGAGCTCAAGAAGGTGACTTCAAAGGATGTTCAGATCAACATCTACGAAGTTAAGAAGCCTGAGGTTGACGCTCACATCGTGGCTGATTCAATCGCACGCCAGATCGAGGGTCGTGTTTCCTACCGTCGTGCCATCAAGATGGCCATCGCTTCAACTATGCGTGTCGGAGCGGAGGGTATCAAGATTCAGATCAGTGGTCGTGTAGGTGGCGCCGAGATGGCAAGAACCGAAATGATCAAGGAAGGTCGTACACCGCTTCACACTTTCCGTGCGGACATTGACTATGCACTTGCTGAGGCTCACACCAAAGTCGGTGTACTCGGAGTGAAGGTATGGATCTGCAACGGCGAGGTTTACGGAAAGAAGGATCTTTCTCCTAACGCAGGCATCGCTGCACAGCAGGCTCAGAGCGGAAACTCAGGCCGTGGCGGCGAGCGTCGCGGAGGCCGCGGTGGTGATCGTCGTGATCGTCGCGAACGTCGCGAACGTAAGTAATACTGGAGCGAAGAAAAAGCGAACAGCTATTTCTAATAGTTAAAGTCGGCTAAGAAATTGGCCGACTTTTTTGGTTCGTATAGCTTGGTATGTTTCTGTGCCGTTTAGCCGAAGAAACGATGCAAAAAAAATATTTCCCGTTCTTGCATATTTTATGCTTGATTTATATATTTGCAACTTCGTTTTTCACCACATAGTAACCATTGTAAACGTATGAAACGCAGATTTGTTGTTCTTGCATTTCTTGTCGGAATGGCTGTCGCATCGTGTAGCAGAGACGCCCAGTCTCTTCCATTCAGCGTGATTCCGCAGCCGTCTGAAGTTACCCTCATCGGGGGGGGGTATGATCTAAAGTCTTCTGACTTAATTCTTTCCGATAATCTAGACGAAAAAGTCAAGTCCGCGATTGCGGAATTTGCCGAACATCTCCAGACCGTTGCCGGTGGCAGAAACCGTGTTGTTTCCGGAGAGGACGGCAGGGGAGTCGTATTCCTCGTGGACCCGGCTCTCGGCAACGAGGCCTACAGGCTTGACATTACTAAAAACAAGGTCATCGTAGCCGCCAACTCCTACAACGGCTTCATCTATGCCCTTCAGACCATCGGGCAGATGCTCCCGGCTGAGTTCTATGGCAGGGAGCGGGCACGTGGAGTTGATTTCGTAATCCCGTGCGGAACCATCAAGGACGCCCCGCGCTTCTCCTACCGTGGCGTTCTCATCGACGTCGGACGCCATTTCTACAGCGTCGACGAAATCAAGAAATGTCTGGACATAATGTCCGTCTACAAGGAAAACGTCTTCCACTGGCATTTGACAGAAGACCAGGGCTGGAGGATGGAAATCAAGAAATATCCCCTCCTCACTGAACTTGGCTCTCTCCGTCATGGTACTCAGATTGACTTTGACAGGACACACCTCCGTCCGGAAGATCACGGCGGGTTCTACACCCAGGACGAAATGCGCGACGTCGTGGCATACGCGGCAAAGCGCGGCATCACCGTCATCCCTGAGCTTGACCTTCCCGGGCACATGCTCAGTGCCCTTGCTGCCTATCCGGAACTTGGCTGCACCGGCGGACCTTATGAGGTGGCGAACACTTGGGGCGTAAAGAAGGACGTGCTCTGCGTTGGCAAGGAAGAGACCTTCACCTTCCTTGAGGATGTGCTCACAGAGATGATGGACATCTTCCCTTCAAAGTATATAAACATCGGTGGCGATGAGGTGCCGAAGGACAGGTGGAACGCCTGCCCGCGTTGCCGTGCGAAGATGAAGGAACTCGGACTCTACGATCACGACGGCCACACGGCGGCTCAGTATCTCCAAAACTATGTCACGGCGCGCATACAGAAATTCCTCAACGACCACGGGCGCCGCATCATCGGATGGGAAGAAATCCTTGAGGGAGACCTCGCCGAGGGTGCTACCGTGATGACATGGAAAGGCACGGGCGAAAACGTCGACTCTCGCCTTTGGAATTACGACTGCATCATGAGCCCGCGTGGCTACATGTACATCGACCGCTACCAGTCCCACGAGCAGGACCGCGAGCCGTTCTCCATCGGCGCCTATCTCCCTGTCGAGAATGTCTATGGATACGAGCCTTACGACGGCGTGCCGGAATATGGAAAGAAACGGATTCTCGGAGTGCAGGCAAATCTTTGGACGGAGTATGTGAACACTCCGGAATATCTTGAATATATGCTTCTTCCGCGTCTTGCGGCACTCAGCGAAGTGCAGTGGGTGCAGGAAGGACACAAGGATTGGGAACGTTTCCGCAAGGCTCTCGATCATTCTGCCGCCATTTACGATGAGATGGGGCTGACCTACTGCAAGTATGCGTGGGGCATCGTCGGTCTGCCTGAGAACGCGCAGCCGGCAAGGACTCCGGAGGAACTCCAGAAGTATCTCGACTCAAGGAATTAAAGGTCAAACCAAATTAACACTACAAATATGCGTCATTTTAAATCAATCATGTCAGCGCTTGCTGTACTTGCAGCCGCTGCCATGCTCGCTGTTTCCTGCAACAGCGGAAAGCCACAGGCCATAAAGACTGAAATCCCTGCCCGCCCTGTCGGACAGGAAGATGTGCTCGGACTTCGCCTCGACCCTATCGACACCGTAAAAATCGGATTTGTCGGACTCGGTGGACGTGGTTCATATGCGCTTTACAGATATCTTTCCGTTCCATGGACGAAGATCGTAGCCCTCTGCGACATCGAACCTGACAGAGTGGAAAAGAACGTGAACTTCCTCAAAGAGCACGGCATAGAAGTCTCCGGCACCTACACCGGCAACGAAGGCTACAAGGAACTCTGCAAGAGGGACGACATCGATCTCGTCTACATCTGCACCGACTGGGTGAACCACGCTCCTGTTGCGCTGGAGGCTCTGAACAACGGTAAGAACGTTGCCTGTGAGGTCCCTTCTGCGACTTCACTTGCCGAGTGCTGGGCACTCGTGAACGCTGCCGAGAAGAACAGGCGTCATTGCATGATGCTTGAGAACTGCTGCTACGACTTCTTTGAGCTTTCGGCACTCGAGATGGCGCGTCAGGGCGTATTCGGAGACATCATCCATGCTGAAGGTGCTTACTGCCACAACCTTACTGACTACTGGGACGGCTACTGGAGAAACTGGCGTCTTGAATTCAACAGCAAGCACAAGGGCGATGTCTATCCGACCCACGGTCTCGGTCCTGTCTGCCAGGCTCTCAACATCCACAGGGGCGACCGCATGAAGACCCTTGTGGCAATGGACACTCCTTCTGCAAACGGCATCAAGTCCGTGAAGAGATTCCAGAACGAGGATATGCCGGACTTCAAGAATGGTGACCTCACCGCCACTATGATTCTTACTGAAAAAGGCAAGTCAATCCTCATCGAGCACGATGTGATGACTCCGCGTCCATACAACAGGATGTATCAGCTCGTCGGCACCGAAGGCTACGCTGCAAAGTATCCTGTCGAGCAGTGGAGCATCAGCAAAGGCCAGGCAGACTCACTCGGCCTCTTCCTCAGCGAGCAGAACGAGAATGGCGACGGCCTGATGAACGAACGCGACCGCATCGACTTCCACGGAGCACTTCCAGAGGATGTTGTGAAGAAGCTTCAGGCAAAGTATCCTACCCCAATACTCGACAAGGACCTTGAGGAGCTTGCGAAGAGGGTCGGCGGACATGGTGGAATGGACTTCCTCATGGACTACCGCCTCAACTACTGCCTCCACTACGGACTCCCGCTCGATATGGACGTTTATGACCTCGCGGAGTGGTGCTGCATTGGCGAACTTGGTGCTATCTCAATCGCCAACGGCTGCGCTCCTGTCGAAGTTCCTGACTTCACACGCGGCGCATGGGACAAGGTGGACGGCTTCAAGTATGCCTTTGCTGACGGTTCAATGAAATAATACACATACAACATAACATGAAACTGAATTCATTTGGAAAAATCAGCACGATGCTGGTCTTGTGCCTGCTCGGTTTCGCATCCGAGGCCTTGGCTCAGCAGCGTGTGTCCGGAACAGTCACGGACAAGGCGACAGGTGAGCCTCTCGTTGGCGTGAGTGTCGCCGTCAAGGGGACCACTAAGGGCGTCATCTCTGACGTTGACGGAAAGTACTCCGCTGATGTCGCTCCTGATGCCACTCTCGTCTTCGGCTATCTCGGCTATAAGGACGTCACTGTCGGTGTTGAAGGACGCGCTGTCATCAACGTCACGATGGAATCCGACATCAACAAACTCGACGAGGTCGTGATGGTCGGCTACTCTTCAGTGAAGAAGACCGAGCTTTCCAGTGCAGTCACCACCGTTCAGGGAGACAAGCTCCGCGACGTCACCACTCCTGACCTCGGCTCCATGCTTCAGGGCAAAGTGGCCGGCGTGCAGGTGACCAACTCCTCAGGAGCGCCTGGCTCAACCGCCACTATCCGAATCCGCGGAACGGGCAGTATCGCGGCCGGCTCCGACCCACTCTATGTTGTGGACGGAGTTGTCGGCGGCACGTTCAACCCTAACGATGTGGAGAGCATCACCGTCCTCAAGGACGCCGGCTCGACTGGTATCTACGGAGCATCAGGTTCCGGCGGAGTCATCGTCGTCACCACCAAGCACGCCAAGACCGGACAGGAACCTGTCGTGAACTTCAAGGCTCAGGTGGGTCTCAAGCAGCTCCTCACGGGACGCTTCCGCGTGCTTGACGCCAACGAACTCTACGACTTCTACTCCTCAATCCTCTCCAAGGCTTCAATGAAGACCTACCCTGCGGAGCTTCGCGAGCAGAACTTCGACTGGCTCAAGGATGCGGAGCGTCTCGGCGTCAGTCAGAACTACTATGCTTCCGCTTCGGCTAACATCAAGAAAGTCAGCTTCCTCACCAGCCTCGACTGGTACGACGAGAACGGAACCCAGCGGGAGTCCAAGTACAACAGGCTCTCCGGCAAGATCGAGGTCGGGGCAGAACTCATAAAGGGCGTGAACCTCACTGCCCGCGTGAACTACACCCAGTCAAAGTCTGTCTCCGGTCACGGCCTCGGCTGCTACTATCAGCTTCCGTGGAACAACCCTTATGACGAGCGCACCGGCGAGTACATCTACATCGACTCCGCAGTGCGTCCGGACAACGGCAAGACATGGTATGGACGTGAGGCGAACAACCCTCTCTTCGCATCTTCAAAGAACCCGAACCCGTACAACACTTCGAAGAGTTTCCTCGGCGACCTCCGCCTCTCTTGGGACATCACCGACTATCTCCAGATTTCCACCACCAACCGCTACTCCTCCGACAACTCCTTCTACAAGAGCGTGACGACTCCGGAGGCCAAGAGCAAGACCTGGCCGGACGGACAACTTAGCCAGGGGCTGACCTGGGGCCACTCTTTCGGGACCACGAACATCCTCAAATACTACGACACCTTCAACGGCGTCCACAGCGTCAACGCCCTCCTCGGACACGAATACGGCTACAGCAGCTACGAGTATATGAATGTGGTCACTTCCGGTCTCAAAAACGGAATGCAGGTGCTCAACGGTACGAAACCGGAGAATATCTATGGCACCAAGACCGAGACTGCCTCATGGTCGCTCTTCGCTCAGGCGCAGTACTCCTACAAGGAGCGTTACTTCTTCAACGCCACTTTCCGTGCCGATGCTTCCTCTGTCTTTGCCCCGAAGAACAAGGTCGGTTACTTCCCGGCCGGTTCCTTCGCATGGCTCGCCTCCAACGAGGAGTTCATGCAGAGGCAGGACGTCGTATCGTTCTTGAAACTCCGCGCGAGCTACGGTCTCACCGGTAACTCCAACATCGGATCGTACAAATATCTCGATATCTACGGATTCAACGAACGCCTTCAGTATCAAGGCGTCCAAGGAGCATATCCGGAGACGGTCGCAAACCCTTACCTCCATTGGGAGACTGCTGTGATGAGGAACGTCGGACTCGACATATCGTTCCGTAACTTCCTCACCGTCAACCTCGATGTTTACGGCAACCTCAATAAGGACCTTCTCCTTGACGTTCCTCTCGCCCTCAGTTCGGGTTTCTCCCGCAGGACCGAGAATGTCGGCAAGATCCGTAACATGGGAGTTGAACTCACCCTCACTTCGAACAACTTCAACCGCAAGAACTTCAAGTGGACAACATCCCTCAACCTCGGGCACAACAAGAACACCGTCGTCTATCTTCCGAACCATGAGGACATCGTGGCCTCAAGTTCACAGGGCAATCAGATCTATCGCGAGGGCGAGCCTCTCTACAGCTGGTACATGCCTAAGTGGCTGGGAGTTGACTCCGAAACCGGTGCCCCTCTCTGGGAACACCTCATCAAGGACGAGAATGGCAACGTCATCGGTACGGAGCCTACAAGCAAACTCGACCTCACCAACGACAACCAGATTGTCGGTAACGCGCAGCCTATCCTTGTCGGCGGTCTCCTCAACACATTCAATGTCTATGGTGTCGAAATCAGCGCAAACCTTCAGTTCAACTACGGCAACAAGGTCTTCAATGACTCACGCCGCTACGTCGACTCGGATGGTGCCTACATCGACTACAACTTCATGTCTCTCGACAACGGACTCGGCTGGAGCCGTTGGACGCAGCCGGGCGACAATGCGACCCATCCGAGGGCAAGGCTCGGCGGAAACCGCCTCTCCAACGAGGTTACCTCACGTTATCTTGAGGACGGCAGCTACCTTCGAATCAAGAACATAACTGTCAGCTATCCGCTCCCTGCAACTGTGCTGAGGAAGATGCACCTCCAGAGCTTCAGGATTTTCCTCTCAGGAGACAACCTCTACACGTTCACCAAGTTCTCCGGAATGGACCCTGAGGTCGGTGTGAAGGGACTCTTCAGCTACAACTATCCGGTTTCCCGCGTGTTCTCGCTCGGAATTGATGTCAAATTTTAATCGAATGCAGATATGAAAAAGTATATATTACTGATTCTCACCGCCTTTGCTTTGACATCCTGCAATCTTGACTTCTTCCCGTACGACAAGGTTTCGTCCGGGAGCATGCAGAACGTCGAGAACGCCGGCATTGCAACAGATGGAAACTACGCCCTTTTTAAGGCAGCACTTGACTACGGCGGATTCTTCACGGTGGGAAACACCTACGTCCGCCACTACTTCCAGCTCAACGAGTACAAGGGCGACAACACCCTCATGTCCGGAAAGAGCACGGACCCTCTGTTCCTCGACGCCACTCTTGACGATTCGGCGTCCGACACCAACACCGAATACTTCTGGTTCGTCTCCTACAAGATATGCTACGCCACATCTGTACTCATCAATATGATACCTGACGACACCGATGACGCTGAGCTCCGCCATATCAAGGGCGAGAACCTCACAATGAGGGCGTTCGCTCACATGGGTCTCTGCCAAGTTTTCGCCAATCCTTATGTCTGGGACGAAGGTTCTTCTCCAGGAGTGATCATCAACACCGGCGAGAGCGGCACCACCCGCGCCACCGTGAAGCAGGTCTACGACCAGGTGGAGACTGACCTCAAGGAGGCCATCGCCTGCATGGACGGCGGCACAAGGCGTGGCAACAACGGCTACATCTGCAAGGCCACCGCACAGGGTCTCCTCGCACGTCTCTATCTCTACGAGGGACGCGACCAGGACTGCATCAACATGGTGGACGAGATGCTTGCCGGGGCTGACCCGTCTTCAATGCTCGATCCGGACTACGAGCACCTCTTCCAGTTCTCCAAGGAGTCCAAGGAAGTTCTCTGGTGCATCGGTCTCATCGACAACACCACCGACATTGCCGGAGAGTCTGCCGTACTTGGCTCAATGTACTGGTGCCAGGGCGACCCGGGCGACGGTTCCGGCTGGGCTGAAATCTATTGGTCACAGCCGCTCATCGACCTTTTTGAGAGGTATCCTGGCGATCAGCGCATCGCGACCATGCGTGATCAGATGCACAAGTCCAAGACCGGGGCTCAGATGATTTACTGGCCGATTCCGACCGGAGACGCCTTCTACGAGAACAACATCGACCGCGACCCTGTCTACGACGCGACAACTGGCAAGTGGACCTGCAAGGAAATCTGGTTCGAGGACAAGACCACGGTCGACAAGGACGGAAATGAGCAGGTGGAGTCTATCGAACATTCTATGCAGCACACTGTTGAGACAGAACTTGTCAATGGCTACAAGAAATATTGGATAACAAAGCGTGATGGTGAAAAGCAGTATGTGACTGTGACCGATTCAATGGGATGCCGCATCGGCGGTGGCGGAAACGTCTATCCGCTGAACTACATGAAGAAGTTTTCATGTCAGGAAGGCAAACTCACGAACCTCGGTTCTCCGGCCGTCATCCGCTGGGCTGAACTTATTCTCGACCGTGCCGAGGCTTATGCGCATCTCGGACAGGATCAGAAGGCTCTCGATGATGTGAATGTCATCAGAAAGCGTGCGGGGCTTGCTGACGAGGCCATGTTCTCGACCGGAAACTATGCGGAGCGTGGCTACGCGAGCGTGCTTGACGTCGTTCTTGATGAGCGTCGCCTTGAACTCTGCTTCGAGGGCTTCCGTGTCTTCGATCTCCAGAGGAACAAGAAACAGCTTGACCGCCGCTATGCCGGACGCCAGCCGTGGGAGGTTCTGGAGTATAACGACACCCGTCTCAAATACCAGATTCCGGTGAAGGAAATCCTCGTGACCGGCATCGAGCAGAATCCCCGATAACTCGCAGGCTTCACTCAGTGACAGATAAAAACTAAAGAAAACTACAAAACGATGAAATCAAACAGCACATTCGGCCTCACCAGACTATTCACCGCATTCGCTGCGGCAATTATGCTTTTGGCTGTCCCAAGCTGTGAGAAGGCTCAGCCGGAGGAGGGGGAACAGCCCCTTCCTCCGATTACCCCTCTCCCGCAGCCGGAACTCCCGGAGGAAGTGGAGGACAACTACGATGAGACAAAGATACTCTCTCATGTCAAGGAATTCTCTTTCTTCGACAAGCTTGAGGCTCTCCCTCACGAAGAGACGAAATTCGAGCGCGGTGCCAAGGTCACCAAGTTTGCATCCGACGCAGACTACATCTACGGCTATGTGGAGGTGAACACCGCCGACCGCGACAAGTGGCAGGAACGCACCAACATCCTCAACAACCTCGGCGTCTGGATTGACAAGGACGACAAGCGCGAAAATCAGGGCGGCGGATGGTTCCTCTGCAACTACAAGGGCTTCGAACTTCTTCTCCGCGGCAAGTGCGCCACGGCATACGAACCGACAGTCTGGAATCCTCAGGCAAGCGATGTCTCCAAAGGCGGCGATAACTTCGGAAACACCATCTCCAGCATGGAAGAATGGACCAACATCGGCACCGGCAAGGGCGACTTCACTGACGGCATTTTCCGCTACACCTTCACCATCGACCGCACACGCCTCGAACTCAAGGGTCTTGAGGAAATCGGCATCGGTGTCACCTTCGATGAGGGCGGAATGAACGACTACGCAATTATCCCGGACCGTTCCGGCTTCAGGATAAAATTGAATAATTAACAATATAATTTGATAATCAACAACTTATGGACAAAAGATACTATGAGCCGGAAGTGAGCGTTCACTTTCTCTCTGTGGAAGGCGGTTTTGCGGCAAGCACGATCGAGACAAACCAGAACACAGTTATTCGCTTGAAAGCGTGTCATTCGATGAATGGTAAACAAGAAATGAGTGAACCTCAGATTAATAATGGAAAATTGATAATGGAAATGAAAAGAAATTCAATCATAGCAGCGGCAGTATGCCTTGCGGCGCTCGCTTCCTGCCAGAAGCAGGAGATTGTGGAATCTCCGTCACTTGCGAAAGTTGACGTGGAACTGACCGCATCTTCAGACCTGAACTCAACCAAGACTGTGATGACCGAGTACAACAATCATTGGTGGTCAGTTTCTGACAAAATAAGCCTTTTCTACAAGGTGGACGGCACATCTACTGTGCGGCACAGCGTCTTCACCTCAAAGAACCTGATTCCTTCGGCGACTGCAAGGTTCGCCGGCACGCTTTCGCTTCCTGCGGAGGACACGGATCTCAAGACTGTTTCCGCCATTGCTGTCTATCCTACCGCAGCAGAAGGCGCATCGTCTGACGGGACTTCCGTCACCGTGACTGTTCCGGCCGTACAGACCGCAGTCGAGGGCACATTTATGGAGGGAGCCTACCCTGTCGTGGCACAGACTTCCGACCTCACCGCAGCGCTTTCATTCAAGGCAGTCTGCGGAGGAGTGAAGGTCTCATTCCAGACTCCTGGCATCACCTCCTTCACTTTTGACGGCAAGGACTCCAAGATTGCCGGCACTGCAAGCGTCACTTTCGACACCGACGGCAACCCGGTCGCAACAACCGACGAATCAGCCGTTTCAGTGATTACGGTCAATGCCCCGGCCGACGGTTTTGAGGTCGGCAAGTGGTACTACATGACTGCCCTGCCTGCTACACTCGATGGCGGCTACACCATCACACTCTCCAACGGCAAATCATTCGGCAGCACCTCTTCCATCGCCATCAAACGTTCCGTTTTCGGAGTTCTTGACGCTAAAGATGTTGAGACGATAACATACGCCCCTCTTGCCGACAAACTCAAACCGATTTCGTGGTGGGATGAGAATAAAGGAACCATATTGGACCCGAAACCAGCTTACACAGGTACTGATAGAGAATACGACAGAACACAGGCAAATAAAAACGGCAATATGATTATCACCAGTGTTAAGTTTATCTCTGACGCAAGTTATGTTTATGGGTATTTCGAAGGAACTGGAACTGATATTTCAAGGCTGAAAAATCTTGGTCTTTGGTTGGACGTTGATGGAAACCAAAAAGGTGAACAAGGAGGCGGTTGGCTGTTTACTCTTTACAAGTATTTTGATAAGATCGCACGTGGCTCCATCGGAACTGACGGCAATATGGAATGGAATCCAAGTTTGTACGAGTCTCCCAAGGGGTCTGCTTGGTATGGAAGCAAAGTTGTGACTCCATCTCAGGTTGCATATGGTGCAGGTTCTTATGAGAATTCAGTTTTCAAATATTCTGTAATTATCGACAGACGTGTGCTTGGTGTCAGAAATAATAGTTCAATGGTTATAGGACTTAATTTCGATGACAATAAGAGTACGGGAATTGATAACTTTACAAATCCTGACCGTGGTGGATATGTCGTGCCTCTTAAGAATGCCGATAAGGTGACAATAGATGAGACAACAATTCTGAATCACATTAAAAGTATTGATATGTGGAGCAGTATTCCGTATTCAGCACTTACTAATATAAGTAACAATCGTGGTGATACGAAACTTAAGTTCGATTCTGATGCTGACTATATTTATGGTTACATTGAGGTTCCTAACACTGATAATCTTTGTTTCAAAAATGGCGAATATTATGAGTTCTGTCCTGGATTTATCAAGAAACTTGCGATAGGCTTTGATTTGGATGGTATCGAAACAGGTCAAGGAATGTGTGAAACTATAGGTGAATGCTGGGAAATCGTTCTTAATGGAGATATGATTACTTGCAATCGCCCTCTGAGTGATACCGATAAGGCAAATGGTTGGAGTGACCGATGGGGACATTATATCTTCCCTGCCTCCAGTTTCGATAAAGAGACAACAGTTAGACCAAACTATACCATTACTCCTAGAGTTTGGAATCCACAGGTAACTAAAGGTAAGAAAAACGCTATCGGAGAAGTCCTTGCTGGTACTGAGGCTTGGACTAATTTGGCTATTGGTAATGGAGAATGGAAAGATAAAACTTTCAAATATAGCTTTACTATAGATCGTCTTCGTCTTGGTCTTAAGGGACTGTCTGAAGTAAAACTCATCGTGCATATGTATGAGGTCAATATCTATGATGGATATACGAACACTCCTGACGCTGCCGGAATTACTCTCAAACTCAACAATAATTAATAACAAACACAAAACATGAAAAGAAAATTATTCGCGGCGGCGATGATTTGTGCTGCGTTGATGGTGGGGTGCGAGAAGCCACAGCCGGAAGAACCGGATAAGAAACCGGACACTCCGCTTGAGCCGGAAAAACCAGACAAGCCGGATCAGCCGGAGAAACCGGACGAGCCGACATGGCAGATGACCGATGTTGAGCTTACCGGGGAGATTGAGGCGATTGGCACAAAGACCTCGTTTGCCGACGGAAAGGTGGCGTGGAAAGCCGGCGACAAAATCTCCGTGTTCTACACTGCCGAGGGCAAGAGTGAGACGGCGGAATTTACCTCTGCCGCCGAGGGCGCGAGCGCGAAGTTCACAGGCAAGCTCAACCTGCTCATAGACCCGAAGAAACCGACCGAACTCCCGGCCGTTGAAAAATGGGCGGTCTATCCTGCAGCAACCGCAGTCGCATTCGACGGCGCTGCATTCACAGTCACCGTTCCGGCAACCCAGACGGCACAGGGAGGCTCGTTCGCAGCTGAAAGCTGCTGGCCTCTCGTTGCTAAGTCCGGCGACAACAAACTCAGTTTCTCAGCAGTTTGCGGCGGTTTGAGCGTCACTTTCCAGAGGGCTGACGTCACATCTTTCACCCTCAAGGCCACCGGCGGAGAAAAGATAGCCGGTGCAGCTTCCGTGACTTTAGGAACTGACGGCAAACCTGCGGCAACTCCTGACGCTGCGGCTGTCTCTGAAATCAAGGTCAACGCTCCTGCAGGCGGATTCGCGGTGGGGCAGACCTACTATGTGACGGCTCTTCCTGCAACACTTGCAAGCGGCTACACCCTCTCCCTCTCCGACGGTGAGACCATAGCCTGCGAGACCTCCACGGAAATTGTCCGCGATGCATTCACTGCAATCACAATTGAGGACAGACCGCAGGTAGACCCATACGAAACACTCAAGGCTGCGTTCAAGCCTCTCACCTGGTGGGAGAGCGAGATGCCTTACCTTGGCACTCCGATGCCGGCCTACACGAAGACCGACAAGGAATATGACCGCACGCAGTGGAAGTACAACCTCAGCAACATCCGTTTCTCTTCTGACCTCGACTACATCTACGGATACATCGAGTCCAAGGGCGACGAAGATCTCTCCATGTTCAAGAACCTCGGAGTTTGGCTTGACGTTGACGGCGACCAGAACGGCACGCAGGGCGGCGGATGGATGTTCACCCTCCACAAGTTCTTCGACCTCTCGATCTATGGCGAAATCAGCACAGAGGGCAACCTCACATGGACTCCGGGTCTTCGCACGCAGACAGCTGCCGACGGCGAGAAATACGGCTCAGAGAAGACAACAGCCTCTCCGGCAGCTTACGGCGAGGGTAGTTTCTCCGGCAATGTGTTTAAGTACAGCTTCATCATTGACCGCAAGGTTGTGGGACTCGGCGATGCGACAAAGGCCGTTGTCGGCATCAACTTCGACAATGGCAATGGCATTGCCGGTGCCAACCTCACCAACCCTGACCGAGGCGGCTACAAACTCAACCTCCGCAACGCCGACTCTCCGGAATTTGACGAGACTGCAATCCTGAGGAAAGTCCGCGGCGTGGACGAGTGGGGCAGCGTTGAATATGCTCCTATCACCAACAAGGGCAACAACCGTGGCGACACTCGCCTCAAGTTCGACTCCGACGCCGACTACATTTATGGCTACATCGAAGTTCCGAACACCGACAATCTCTATTTCAAGAATGAAGAGTATTACGAGTTCTGCCCTGGCTTCATCAAGAGACTGGCAATCGGCATCGACCTCGATGGCGTTGAGACCGGACAGGGAATAGGTTGGCCTATAGGTACTTGCTGGGAGACTGTTCTCAACGGAACGATGATCTCATGTCGCCGTCCTTTAAGCGACGAGGACAAGGCTCTCGGTTGGAAGGACAGATGGGGACACTACATCTTCCCGTCGGACAAATTCGACCCTGCGACAATCACGCGCCCTGCCTACACCATAACTCCGGAAGTCTGGACTCCGACTCTTAATGACGCTTCTGCTGCAGAAGGATTCGGCACTGTGAAAGCGGGCACCGAGGATTGGCAGTACTTCGCTACGGGCAAGGGCGAGTGGAAGGACAAGTGCTTCCGCTACAGCTTTGCAATCGAGCGCAATCGCCTGGGTCTCAAGGGCCTGACGGAAGTGAAGCTCGGTGTGTTCATGTATGAGGATGGTGTGAGCGGCTACTCCAACACCCCAGACGCTGTCGGAACCACAATCAAGCTCAATAACTAAAAACGGATACATCAACGCTTTATGAAATTCACAAGGCTTTTGTTCATTATGGGTGCTTCTCTTGCTGCGGCAGTTGGCTGCAGCGAGGAGGTGTCCCTTGACTTCCACAAGGAAGGCAACTGCTGGCAGATGTCGCAGGCTCAGTTCGACAAGTTCGCGAAGAAGCTCTCCAAGGCAAGTCCAGAGGAGGCTGACGCTCTCATTGATCGTGTCTACACCATCGCTGACAGCCTTTCTGCAGCGGAGCAGGACGGGACATTCCTCGTTTTTGCCGATGCTATGGAGCACACGTTCTATCAGGTGGACTCGCCGCTGCGCAACGACGACCTCTATCTCCGTGTTCTCGACCGCGAGAGCCGCTGCAACTCCCTGATGTCCACCGACTACAGGCGTATCGACTGGAAGGAGCACATCCTCCGCGCGAACGCCGTGGGCAGCGAAGTCGTTGACCTTCCGGTCTCCGACATCAACGGGGAAGAGACCTCCCTGCATCGTCTGCTTGACGAACAGACTGTCCTTCTTGTCTACGGCGAGGACTGCAAGGCCTGTACGAAGCTGATGAACGAGGCTGTGAATTCCTCCAAGTTTAAAAAAGCGGCCGAAGACGGACAACTTCGCCTCCTCTCTCTCTACATCGGGGAGGACGGCGAGGAGTTCGCCGCCAAGTCCGCCGTGCTCAAGAACTGGGCAAACTTCATCGACGCACGCCAGCTTGTGCGCTACGAAAACGCATTTGACAGCCGTCTCGTGCCGTCGCTCTACCTCATATCCGACAAGAAAATGGTGAAGGTGAAAGGCACGCTCTCTGTCAGCGAGATTGAGAAGGCGCTCGACGCTCCGGCGCTCTACTCCGCACGCATCGTTCTCAATGAGGGCGAGCAGATTTGGGGAGGACGCATCGCTGACGGCAAGTTCATGCCTTACGAAGACGGGTTCAAGACCACCTTCAGTCAGAACAGCGGCAACCAGATCATGCCTCTTTTGCTCACAAGTGACGGACGTTATGTCTGGTCCGAGGCTCCTTACGACTTTCACATCGATGGCAACGTCCTCACCGTGGACAACGCTCTCGCGAAAATCGAGACCGGCATTGTGGGCCGCACTCTCGCGGACGCTTACCACCACTGCCAAAGGAAGTTTTTCCCTGCCGACGGCAAGCTTCCTCCGGCCGAGTTCTTCGAATGTCCTCAATACAACACGTGGATTGAACTTCAGTACAACCAGAACCAGAAAGACGTGCTCGAATATGCACGCGGCATCCTTCGCAACGGCCTCCCTGCCGGCATCATAATGATTGACGACACATGGCAGGAGGATTACGGCAAGTGGGTGTTCCATCCGGGACGCTTCCCTAACCCTAAGGCAATGTCGGACGAACTGCACAGGATGGGCTTCAAGCTGATGCTCTGGGTGTGCCCGTTCGTGAGCATGGACCAGTACCAGATTTGGGCTGAAATCAATTCGTTCGGTGGATTCGTCGGCAAGAAGGGCGCGGGAGTCTATCCGGTAGAATGGTGGAACGGCTACTCTGCTGAACTCGACCTCTCAAACCCGAAGACTGTCGAGTGGTTCGACCGCCAGCTGAACAATCTCTGCGAGAACTACGGCGTGGACGGCTTTAAGTTCGATGCCGGCGACTTCAACCTCTTCCCGGAAGACTCACGGACGATGGGCAACCTCCAGGCCTACGAATACTGCGAGGCTTTCGCCGACTATGCCGACAAATACCCCTACAACGAGTATCGTGCATGCTGGCGCGACGGCGGTAAGGCCATTATACAGCGTCTGCATGACAAGGCTCACAACTGGGACGCCGTCAAGGTGCTGATACCTGAAATGATGGCTACCAACCTCATGGGCTACTGGTACTCCTGCCCTGACATGATCGGCGGCGGCAGCTTCGCATCCTTCCTTCCCGGATGCCCGATAGACCAGGATCTCATCGTACGTTCGGCCCAGACCCATGCGCTGATGCCGATGATGCAGTTCTCCGTGGCTCCGTGGCGCATTCTCGACAAGGAACATCTGGATGCCGTGCTGAAGTCTGTGAAAATCCGCGAAAGGCTTCTTCCGGAAATCACGTCGCTGATTGTCGGCGCATCGAAGACCGGCGAGCCTGTGGTGACTCCGCTTGAGTTCCGTTTCCCTCATCAGGGACTCTCCGGCGTGAAGGACGAGTTTATGATTGGCTCCGACATTCTCGTTGCGCCAATGGTTGACCCGGGACGCGAGCGCAGCGTCATTCTCCCGAAAGGAACATGGAGAGCCGACGATGGGCAGGAATATGCGGGAGGTCAGACGGTAAAAATCAATGTTCCTCTCGACAGAATTCCATATTTCCGGCTCATCGGGGAATAGTAAAACAAAACACAGAACATTACAAAACGACATAAGATGAAAAGAGTCTTTTATATAGCTTCAGTGCTCGGCATTGCGGTTCTCTCCGGATGTCAGAAGAACATCGTTCCTGAAGACAACGGAGGGCAGACAGGCGACTTCGATCCGACAAAAGGCTGGCCGATAGAGAGCGTTCTTGAGAACAAGGTGGAGAGTTTCAAGGCTCCGAAGGCGCCGTTCGAGTACACGATTACATACGAATACGACAAGGACGAGTTCTGCAACCCCGAGCGTGGTCCTTATGCTCCTCTTGAATATCACTTCAAGGACGTGGCGACCAAGGGTTTCCCGCAACCCTACACTCTCGAACGTCTCGAATCCTGCAAGAAGACCAACTGCACCCTGCACTATCTCGGTGTCTATCTCTGCGACTACCTCGAGTCCGACATACCGCAGGAGGCTCTTGACATTCTCCGTACCCATTTTGAACTTGAGCGCAAGGCCGGCACGAAGGTGATTCTCCGCCATGCCTATTCCTGGGACAACAAGTGGCCGGTGCAGGAGCCTGAACTCAAGTGGATTAAGCGTCACATGGATCAGCTCTCGCCGATCTGGAATGAGTTTAAGGATGTGATTTATGTCTTCCAGGGCGGTTTCATCGGTGTTTACGGCGAGTGGCACACCCTCACGAACATCAAGACCAACGAGCAGAAGGGCGAGTTGGTCAAGCACTATCTCGACCTCACCCCGAAGGATCGTCAGATTGCCCTTCGCACACCTGGGCACAAGAGGCTCGTGATGAAATACATCAACAACGGGGAGTATTCCCTTGCGGACACGATTACTGCCGAGACGGCGTTCAACGACTCATACAATTCTCGTCTCGGTAACCACAATGACTGCGTCTTCGTGAACGGAAACGACGCCGGCACGTTCGGCGGCACTGCGGACAAGAAACTCCTTCGTCGGGAAAGCAACTATGTTTCGGTGGGCGGCGAGTCCTGCTTTGTGGGCGACTACACCTACTGCGACTGCAAGTACTCCAACAATCACCTGCGGGACTACCACTGGTCCTATCTCTCGAATCATTATGCAATCGTTGACTATTGGAAGAACAACGGCTGCAACAAAGACCTTTCGACCCGCATCGGCTACCGTTTCGTATTCAACGGTGTGTCGTTCTTCGGTAACTTCACCGCCGGTGGGGAGTTCCTGATGAAGATGTGTCTGACGAACTATGGCTTCGCTTCGCTCATCAATGAAAGGAAGATAGAGTTGATTCTCACCAACGACGCTGACCCTTCGGAGAAATATGTTTTCACTTCCGAGAAGGATCCGCGTGAATGGAAGGGCTGCCATCACTACGAGTGGGACGAGAAACTGACGCTTCCGGAGAGCCTGAAGGCCGGCGCAAGCTACACCCTCTGGCTGAACCTCCCGGACATTTCTCCGAATCTCCATGACAACCCTGCCTACAGCGTCCGCGTGGCTTCACGCGGTGTATGGGATGAGTCAACGGGATATAACAGAATTGCGGCATTCAAGGCAGAATAACGACAATAGTAGTGTTTCATAATATGATTACAGCAATGAAGAAAACCGCCGCTTTGGTTCTGCTTTCCGCCCTCGCGTTCGTCGGATTGTCCTGCACCAAGGTGGAGACTCCATCCGACGAAGGCGGGGAGACCCCTTCGGACTTCAACCCGTTCGCGGGCTGGGGACTCGACAGCTTCGAGGGCACTGTGGAGAGTTTCAAGGCACCGAAGCCTCCGTTCGAGTACATGCTGACCTACCGGTACGAAAAGTCGGAGTTTTGCTCTCCGGAGCGTGGCTCCTACGAACAGCTTGAGTACCACTTCAAGGACGGCAACGTTCCGCAGCCCTTCACCGTGGCGCGTCTGAAAAGCTGCCGCAGCCTTAACTGCACTCTGCACTATCTCGGGGTCTATTTCTGCGACTACCTCAAATGCGACATCCCCGAGGAGGCCCTTTCTGTTCTCCGCACCCACTTTGAGAGGGAGCGCGAGGCCGGCTGCAAGGTTGTTCTGCGCCATGCCTATTCGTGGAGCGACAAGGTGGAGATGATGGAACCGGAACTTCCTCAGATTCTCCGCCACATCGAACAGCTTGCCCCGATATGGGAGGAGTACAAGGATGTGATTTATGTCCTTCAGGCCGGATTCGTCGGGGTCTACGGCGAGTGGCACACCACCACGAACATCAAGACCGACGAGCAGAAGGGCACCATCGTCAAGGCCCTGCTCGACAACTTCCCGAAGGACAGGATGGTAGCCGTGCGCACCGTCGGGCAGAAGCGCAGCGCGATGAGCTATCTTCTCGGACGTCCCTACAAGCTTGCCGACACGACCACCGTCGCCACGGCGTTCAACGGTGAATACGGCTCCCGCCTCACGAACCATTGTGACTGCTATTTCGTCAACTCCATTGACGGAGGAACCTACGGAGGCACGCCCGACAAGAAAATTCTCCGCACCGAGGGCAACTATATGACCATCGGCGGCGAATCCTGCTTCCAGAGCGACTACACCTACTGCGAGTGCGGTTATGCCAACAAGCACATGCGCGATTTCCACCTCTCCTACCTCCGCATCTGGAACGGCGAGATTGTGGACTATTGGAAACAGAACAAGTGTCACACCGACCTCACTTCCCGAGTGGGCTACCGTCTGGTGCTGAACGGTGCGTCGTTCTACGGAAACTTCACCGCCGGAGGCGACTTCTTGATGAAATACTGCCTCACCAACTACGGCTTCGCCTCCCTCATCAACGAGCGCAGGCTTGAGTTCATCCTCCGCAACGACAATGACTGGACGGAGAAATATGTCTTCGTCTCAGAAAAGGACCCGCGCGACTGGAAGGGATGTCGCCACTACGAGTACGACGAGCAGCTTCTTCTCCCGGAGAGTCTGAAGAAAGGCGAGAGCTACACCCTCTTCATCAACCTTCCGGACATCGCTCCTACGCTCCACGACAATCCTGACTTCAGTGTCCGCTTCGCCAACAAGGGCGTATGGGACAGTCTTACGGGCTACAATAGGGTGGCGTCATTCATCGCGGAATAATGACTCCCGTCATTCATACAAAGCACACAACATTAAAACAAAAACTATATGTATCACACAATGTTACGTAGAATTTCAGTCGCCGCGGCGCTGCTCTTCTGCACTTTGGGGGCATTTGCGCAGAGCCGGACTGTCAGAGGACACGTCTATGATGCCGGAAAGCAACCGCTTATGGGCATCACCGTGATGTCGTCGCCGACCAACGGAGTCGTGACCGACGAAAATGGTGCGTTCTCCATAAGCCTTCCCGAAGGCGCGGCGAACCTTGAGTTTGCATGTCTCGGCTACTCGACGCTCAGGCAGACCGTGCAGCCGTCGCAGGACAATCTCGTGATTTATATGACCGAGGACGCGATGAACCTTCAGGAAACGGTTGTCGTCGGCTACGGCGTACAGAAGAAGGTCAACCTCACAGGTGCCGTTTCCACTGTGACGTCGAAGGAAATCAGCAACAGAACCTCTCCGACCCTCACGCACATGCTTCAGGGCTCAGTGCCGGGAATGTATGTCTCCACAGCAAACGGTTCTCCGGACGACGTTGCGTCAATCAATATCCGAGGTTATAATTCAATCAACGGAGGAACGCCTCTCGTTCTCATCGACGGCGTTGAGGGCGATATGGCGAAAGTCAACCCGCAGGACGTCGAGTCCGTGTCTGTCCTCAAGGACGCCTCTTCCGCCGCAATCTACGGAGCCCGCGCATCATTCGGAGTCGTGCTCATAACCACCAAGAGCGGCAAGGACAGCAAGGGAAAGCCTGTTGTGCGCTACAGCGGTCACGGCGGAGTATCCACTCCCACGACCCGCACCGACTATGAGTCAAGGGGATATGATTCCGTCTACATCAACGACCTCTTCACCTTCGCGACCAACGGAGTGAACTACACCCACTACACCGAGGAGGATATGCACCAGCTCTACATCCGTCGCGACGACAAGACCGAGAATCCGGAACGTCCGTGGGTGCTTCAGGAGATGCGCAACGGTAAGATGAGCTACATCTACTACTGCAACACCGACTGGTACAAGTCCCTCTACACGACCGTAAACCCGTTCACGCAGCACAATGTCTCAGTTTCCGGAGGTTCGGAGCACTTCAACTACTACTTCTCCGGCGGCTACGAGCACAAGGAGGGCACTTTCCGCGTGCGTCCGGACAAGTATAACAAGTACAACCTCAGGAGCAAGCTGGAGTTCAAGATTAACAAGTACATCACCCTCAGCGACAACCTCGGGTTCTTCACTTCCGACTACGACTGGCCTGGCAACGGAAACTACAACTATACGTTCATGTATTCGCAGGTTCACGGACTTGCCAGCATTCCGCTCCGCAACCCTGACGGTACCAATGTCTACAAGACCATATTCACCGACTCCAACGTCACCAACGGCTGCCACATTGAACTTCTGGACGACAAGAAGGTGAACAAAATAAAGAAGTACAACTTCACGAATACGGCTGAACTTGGCATTCATCCGATTGAGGGGCTTGACATCCGTGCGAACTTCACCTACACTATGGACAACGACCGCAAGACCAACCGCTGGGTGCCTTGTACCTACAGCATGTATCCGGGCGAGATTCTCTCGGAGGATTACGGCCGTTTCCAGAACAAGCTTGAGGACAGCTTCGCCTACACCCGCTACATCGCGGCCAACGTCTACGCCACCTACCACGCTCTGGTGAAAGGAAAGCACAACATCAACGCGACCGCCGGATACAACTACGAGACCCAGCACTACCGCTACACCTACACCTACGGCAACAACCTTTCGTCCGACTACCTCAGCGAGTACAACCTCGTGCAGCCTAACTCCAAAGGGCAGAAGGAGTTCGGAGTAAACGGAAACCAGACCGAATATGCCCTTGCCGGTGTGTTCGCAAGGTTCAACTACGACTACATGGGCAAGTACCTCTTCGAGGTCAGCGGACGCTACGACGGAACCTCACGTTTTGCCCGCAAGAGCCGCTGGGGATTCTTCCCGTCCGCTTCCGTTGGATGGAAACTCTCCGAGGAGAAGTTCTGGGCACCGCTGAAGTCCGGTTGGGATCTCTTCAAGCTCAGGTTCTCCTATGGAGCGCTGGGCAACCAGCAGGTCTCTGACTACGCCTACATCCGTTCAGTCTCCACCTACAACCTCGGCTACATATTCGAGAACGGCGCAGCCAACAAACCCAACGGCGCAACAGTCGGTTCATCAAGCATGGACGGTCTCACATGGGAGACCACCTACCACTATAACCTTGGTCTCGACCTCGGCTTCCTCGGAAACCGTCTCGCATTCACCGGAGATGCCTACATCCGCGACACCAAGGGTATGATTACCTCCGGAGAGGCAGTACCGTCTGTCTACGGCGCGGCCGCTCCGAGCGCTAACGCCGCGAATCTCCGTTCGATGGGTATAGAGCTCACGCTCTCATGGAAAGACACCTTCACCCTCGCCGGCAGCCCGTTCACTTACGGCGTGAGCGTCAACTATAGCGACTACCTCACAAAGCTCACCAAGTACAAGAACCCGTCAAAGGTGCTCGGCACCTACTACGAGGGCATGACATTCGGTGAAATCTGGGGATTCAAGACCGACGGGCTCTTCGAATCAGATGCGGCCGCTGCGGAGTATCTTTCAAAAGTTGACCAGTCCTATCTCCAGGGTAACCTCACCGGAGGCTGGAAGGGCGGTGACCTCCGTATCGTTGACATTGATGGTGACGGCGTGATTTCACGAGGCGCCTACACCGTTGACAACCCGGGCGACCTCGCCATCATCGGAAACAGTCTTCCTCGCTACCAATACGGCATCAACCTAAGCGCACAGTGGTTCGGATTCGACCTCTCAATGTTCATCCAGGGCGTGGGCAAGCTCAACTGGTATCCGCCGGCAGACAACCAGGCATTCTGGGTGGCCTACAACCGCCCGCAGGCGACCTACATCCCGAAGAACTACATGGACAACGTCTGGAGCGAAGACAACACCGGAGCCTACTTCCCTCGTCCGAGAGGCTGGCAGGCAAACAAAGGCACGACCTACCTCACGATGACGAACGACCGCTACCTCCAGAACCTCGCCTACTGCCGTCTCAAGAACCTCACATTCGGCTACACCCTTCCGGACAAGGCTCTCGCGAAGACTTTCATCAGTTCCCTGAGAATCTACTTCACTGGTGAAAACCTCGGCTATCTCTCGCCGTTCACGAAAGTCTCGCGCTATATGGATCCGGAGGCTATGGCGAAGCAGAGCTCATTCGGCTACTACTATCCTTACCAGAAGTCATTCGTCCTCGGACTGGACATAACATTCTAACAAAGGAGGAATTTGTATGAAAATCAAGAATATACTCTTTACAACCGCTGTTGCCGCATTCGCCTTTTCGGCATGTAGCCTCGATAAGTTTCCTCTCGACAAGGAGACTTCGGATTCCTACTTCAAGGACGCGGCGCAGTTCGAGAATGTTTCCAACACATTCTACGCGGACCTTTTCAAAGGACCGTTCTTCGACGAGGAGAGCGACATCTGCTTCAAGACCACTCTTCCGATGAAGTTCAGGGGCATACGTAATGTCCCGTCTTCCGGTGGAGGCTGGGAGTGGGGTACGCTCCGCAATATCAATAATATGCTCGACAATCTCGGCAACTGCGACAACGAGTCCGTGCGCACGGAATATGAGGCCGTGGGACGCTTCTTTCGGGCATATTTCTACTTCCTCAAGGTGCGTGATTTCGGCGACGTTCCGTGGTACGACCACGAACTCAGCGTCACCGAGCGTGACGAACTCTACAAGGGGAGGGATTCCCGTGATTTCGTGATGGGCAAAATGCTCGAAGATATAGACTTTGCCATAGCTCATCTCGCCACAGAGAAGAATGCCTACAAGGTCACGAAGTGGACAGCGCTCGCGTTCAAGTCCCGTTTCTGTCTTTTCGAGGGCACATGGCGCAACTACCATGGCAACGACGGCGCGGAGCACGACGGCAACTACTGGCTCGCCCAGGCAGCCTCTGCCGCAAAGGAGTTCATCACCACTTCTCCATACAAGATTTACAGCACGGGCAAGCCGACCGAGGACTACATGATGCTCTTCGCGTCGCAGACTGCCAACACCGACGAGGTCATCCTCGCCAAGGCCTATAGCTATCCCCTCGGCCTCTCGCACTTCGCTACCTACAACACGTTCGGTCAAAACCAGTACGCCTTCAACAAGAAGTTTGTCGACAGCTACCTCATGGCAGACGGCACCGAGTTCACCGCGCAGGACGGATGGGAGACAAAGGAATACTACGAGGAGATGACCGGCCGAGACCCTCGCCTCGCGCAGACAATGCGCTGCCCGGGCTACCACCGAATCGAAGCCGACTCACTCATGGTCGGGGACTTCTACACGAGCTGCACCGGCTATCAGGTCGTCAAGTACGCTCAGAGCGAGAAAGTTCTTGAAACCGGACGCTGGATGGCAACCGACAACGATATGCCGATTTTCCGTGCCGCCGAGGTCTATCTCAACTATGCCGAGGCGATGGCCGAGCGCACCGACGTCGCCATCACACAGGATGACATTGACCTCAGCATCAAGCCTCTGCGCGACCGCGTCGGCATGCCGAACCTCATCCTCACTGCGGCAAATGGCGCTCCGAGCAAATATATGTCAAGCACCGAGTACGGCTACCCTAATGTCACCGGGGCAAACAAAGGGGTAATCCTCGAAATCCGCCGTGAGAGGACAATCGAACTTGCGGAAGAGGGTGAATTCAGATGGTACGACCTCATGCGCTGGAAGGCAGGAAAGTGCATCGAGCAGAACTTCTACGGAATGTACTTCCCGGGAGTTGACCGTGGATTCGACCTTGACCACGACGGTGAGAACGAGGTGTGGATCTACACCACCGACAAGCCGACGGACCTCGACGAGACCGTCACCTACAATGTCCTCCAGCTGAATAAGACAATTCGTCTCAGCGGCGCGGACAAGGGCTATGTGGACCCACATCAGAAGACTAAGCACGTATTTGACGAAAGCCGCGACTACCTGATGCCGCTCCCGACCGAGGACCTTGCACTCAACACGAATCTCAAGCAGAATCCTAATTGGGATAAGAAAAAATAAAAATAAACCACAATTATTAATTTTTTAAAACTCAAACAAAATGAAAAAGTCATTTATGTTTTTTGCGACAGCCATCATGATGGGTGCTGCAGTCGTTTCCTGCGAGAAGACCCCTTCTTCAAACAACGGAGGCAATGGAGGTAACAATGAAGGTGATACGCCGACCGAGACTATCGAAATCGACGGCAACTTCGCGGACTGGGACGCCTGCACGACAGCCGCAGTGGCTACTCTTCCTGATAATCCGGAGGAAGGCAAAGTTGCTTTGAAGACGGTTAAATTCACTTCTGATGCTGACTATATATATTGCTATGCTGAGTTTGTAAACCATCTTCCGACTCTTGAGAGGATAGATCCTTCTTGGGATGGAAACGGTGCCTGGAATACAGGCGGTCTTGCTAAAGAACTTACATTGTTTATCGATACGGATGCTAATCCTAAGACAGGTATGGTATTCAGAGAAGAAGGCCCTTTCAATCAGGTGGGATTTGAAGTCGGTTGTGAACTCTATCAGTACATCGCTGTAGAAACCGGTCTGATTAATCTCGGCTGGAGTCAGTACAACTATTGGGATCCTTCAGATGAAAGGGCTAAGGTGCAGGGTGAAGTACCGGAGGATGGTTATGAATACAAATGGCCTCCTTATTTGTGGGGAACAGACAATAATGGAAACCTCGACAACACTCTCGTTGTCAGAAACGATTTTCAGGCAAGGCTCGTCGGCACAGTAATCAAGGAAGAGTTCGCAATTAGCCGTGACGCTATGGACCAGCTCCGCGGACAGAAAAAGGTCAATATCAGCGTCCTCTCTTATGGTGGAGACAAGTATGATAAAGAAATTTATGGCTATCTCCCACAGGGAGGTGACAAGCAGTACATTACTCTTGAACTCATGTAAGAAACCTTCAAAAAATAACCTGCATCATCTTTCTCATTCTTTTCGGTCTATATTTATTTTCTCATCAGTCGTGTACCTCCAGTACACTCCTTCTTCCAAAAGAAATCTATACTCGAAAATAATTGACAAATCTGACGCAGTTTATTTTTTTCATGTTTCTAATCACTTTTTATACAAGTAAAATTATGAAAAAGACAATGAAATTTTTCGCTGTGGCAGTGATGGCATCACTCGCAGCGGTTGCCTGCAACAAAGACAATGGCGGCAACAAAGACAATGGCGGAAACAACAATGGCGGAGAGACCGAAGGTGTCGTTATTGACGGTAATTTCGACGACTGGGCAAAGCTAAATGCTGCAGATGTTGTAACCTCAATAATTGATGCAGAGGAATCTGCAAAGGCTCTCAGAACACTCAAGTTCTATGACACAAAGGAAATGCTTTACGGATATGCCGAAGTTGATCCGGCAGAGGTTGGAACAGCCTACAATGAAGCGGAAAAATGGGACGCAGGCAAAGGGCAGCCACGTCCGCTTCGTTTCGTGTGGGATCTTGATAACAATATCGAGACAGGTGGTAACTATAATTTGTTTCAAGATGCTATGGGTGGCGATGTCCTTCTCGACCTTTACATCTATGCTGATGCTGGCAAAGTAAAACTTGGCTGGAGCGAATTCTGGAAATTTGTCGCTGAAGATGGAACTGACTTTCTTGGTACTGATGCCATTTCTCAAGAAACGGCGCTTGATAATATGATTGTTACTCGCGAGAATCTTGCAGGTAGTCTTGTAAAAGGCTGGTATGCTGTTGAATTTGCAATTGACAAGGTTAACTTTCCAGGTCTTGATGCAGCAGGTACAGTCAAAGTGGGCGGTGCCCTTCTGAATGATGGTTGGGGAGTTCCTGGTGTATGTCCTTCAACAGGAGAGCCAATGGATCTTAATATCAAGTAAATAGGTAGATAATACCGATATTCAATCGGGAAGGCTGAAAAGTTCAGCCTTCCCATATAATTACCCACATTTATACTATGAAAACGCCAACCACACAACTGACAACACTTGCCAAAAATATATAGCTATATATGACCAGAAAAATCATTATTTCTTTGCTGGTGGGGCTGATGGCCCTGCCTTTCGCTGCTGAGGCGCAGATTAAAATTACACACGGGCCGTGGCTTACCGACATGTCGGAGACCGGAGTGACTGTGATGTGGAAGACTGACAAGCCTGCGATGGCTTGGGTCGAGTATGACGAATATGAGGGGAACACGTTCTATGCGGAGGAGCCCATTGTCGCTTATGATGTTCTTGACGGACGTCGTCGGGTGATGGATACACTCCATTGCGTGAGGATTGAGGGGCTGAAGCCGGGGACGAAATATTTCTATCGCATATTCTCGAAAGAGATGGTGAAATACGGAGACTACGGGAGGATGGAATTCGGCAAAACCGTCGCTTCGAGCGCGAACTATGACGGACCGACGCATTTCCGCACGTTCGACCCGAAGGCGAAGACTGTGCGCTTTGCAATGATAAACGACATTCACGAGACTCCGGAGCGTATACGTGAACTCTGCTCGAAAGTTGATTTTTCTGACATTAGTTTTGTCCTGCTGAACGGTGACATGTTATCTACGGTCAACGATGACGCACAAGTCTACTCGGTTTTCATTGATGCCTGCGTCGATGCATTCGCCAAGTCAGTGCCGATTGTCTACACTCGCGGAAACCACGAGATGCGTGGAGCCTACACAGACGAGCTCCACAAATATTTCCCGAACAGTCATCCGGAGCATCAGTGGTACGGATCTTTCAATATTGGCGAAGTCAATTTCCTCATCCTCGACTGTGGGGAAGATAAGCCGGACAGCAATTACGAATATAGTGGAATGGCGGAGTTCGATGCCTATCGCGTTAAGGAGGCGGAGTGGCTTAAGCAAGAGGTAGGGAAGAAAGACGACCACAAACTGCGCATCGTCGCGTTGCACATCCCGCCGATGACCGATGGCTGGCACGGCAATCTCCACCTGCGCGAGACTCTGATGCAGGTTCTGAACCATGCCGATGTGGACCTGATGCTTTCGGGGCATACTCACAGACATTTGCTCGTCGAACCGTCTTCCGACCAGAAGTTCCCGAATCTTATCAACGACAACGCCAGCATAATGGTGGTTGAGGCCGGCCGTGGCGGGATTTCCGTTGATATCCACGGAAAAACCGAAAAGTCTTACAATTTTAAAACAAATAAATGATGAAAAGGATTTTTCTTTCAGTGTGTGCAGTTGCTGCGGTCATGTTCTCAGTGGAGTCTTGTCAGAAGGAGGTTCCCGTTGTGGACAACAGTCCGTCTGTAATCTCTCCTGACGACGGCACTGACGATGAGCCGGAACCGGATCCGGCAGATCTTCTGCCAATCAAAATTGATGCGGAGTTCGCTGACTGGGAAGCGCTTGACGCCTCGAAAGTTGCCGAGACAGTGTGTGCGGAGGGGGCATCAAAGACGGCTCTCAAGAAGATGAGGGTGTATGCGGATGACGACTACATTTGGATGTATTTTGAAATTGATGAGACTCAACTCAAGACGGACGTCGGTGCTGTGCTCAATGTTTTCTTCAATTCCGACAACGATGCCGCGACGGGCGGAAATCCTCTTGGCGAGCACCTCGGAAATGACGTGGACTACATGCTTCAGGGCTACTGCTATCAGCCTGGAAAATATGCTTCCTGGGGTCCTACTTTCTGGCAGTATGCCGGCACACCTGGCAAGGTCGAATGGAAATGGGACAACATCGCCGCTTCCGGCATCGGGACAGGAGCAGGGAAGGACGGGAAGTATGAGCTTCAAATCATGCGCGTGTTGATGGTGGACGTGAAGTTTGCCGACACGTTTACAGTGGGTGTCGATCTCCAACAGAACTGGGCAAGCATCGGAGTGCTTCCGAATGCTGCCGGCGGCGCCGCTGAAAAGCTCGCTGTTACAATTGACAAGGAATAATATATACTACGATATGATGAAAGGTAAAGGATATATCTATGCACTTTGTGCTCTCGCGTCCGCATTTGCCGTAGCCTGCGGATGTACCAAGACTCCGGTAGTCACACACGAAGGCGAAACTGTGACCTACAGACCGGCAGATACGGATTTCTGTAATCCGGAGAGAGGATATTACTCTCAGTATACCGTGAGGTTCGCGAACGGAAAGACTCCGAAGCCAATATCCTCTACGGTGATAGAATTGAAGCGCAAGAGCCGTCAGACACTCACTATGAGCATGTTCTATCTCACCGACTTCATGGAAGGGGACATCAGCTCGGTGGCGCTTGACATCATCCGCCAGAGCTTCAAGGCTCATCGTGACGCCGGGATGAAGACCATCGTCCGTTTTGCCTACAAGGACAACAATGACGAGGCGTCCAAGCCATACGACCCGGAAGTTGACATTGTGCTCCGTCACGTTGAGCAGCTCAAGCCCATATTTCAAGAGTACAGCGACATTATCCTCGTCTTTCAGGCGGGTTTCTGCGGTTCGTGGGGAGAGTGGGCATACACGACGCATTTCAACCAAAGCCTCAGTACTTCAGAGGCTTACGAACCGCGCCGCAAGCTGATCCGAGCCCTTCTTGATGCGCTTCCACAGGATCGTCAGGTGGCTGTCCGCACTCCGATGCTCAAGTTCGGACTTTTCAAGACCAAACTCCGCGACTCGATTACTTTTGAGACTGCCTACAACGGTTCCGACCTTTCGAGAATCGCCGGCCACAACGACTGCTTCATCTCCAGTTCTTCCGACTGGGGAACCTACGGCAGCAAGAAGGACCGCGTGCTTTGGGAGAAGGAAAGTGCCTACACGATTATGGGAGGCGAGACCTGCTCTGGCGATCCGACCTACTGCGAGTGCGCCCGCTCGGTCAAGGAACTTGAGACCTACCACTGGACCTATCAGAACAGGGGCTACCACAGCGGCACGTTCAAGGTCTGGGAGGACGGGCTCTGCATGGATGAAATCTCAATGAGGCTCGGCTACCGCTTCGTCCTCGACAAGGCGGTGTTCAACTCTGACTTCAAGGCCGGCACGACGCTGACAGTCTCGATGTATCTTAAGAATGTCGGTTTTGCTGCTCTCGCGAATCCGCGTGGAATGGAGTTCATCATCGTCGATTCCGAGACCGGTGACAAGAACGTCTACAAGTCACAGATTGACCCTCGCCGCTGGGCTCCTGGAAAAGAGACTGAGGTCACGGAAAGCCTCCGCCTCCCGTCCGAACTTCAGACCGGCCGCAAGTATGCCCTCTATCTGAATCTCCCGGATGCCCGCGAGACTCTTCACGACAATCCTCTCTACAGCATCCGTCTCGCCAACAAGAAGCTTTGGGACGAGACCACCGGCTACAACAAGCTCTGCGACTTCATCGCCAAGTAAAACATGGGTGGCTTCTGAATTTCTATTCATGCAGACTTGATGTGGTGGAGTGGTACATAAACGAAATGAGGATGGACATATCAGTTTTGTCCATCCTCATTTACGTAAAAATCACTAAATTTGTAGGGAAAACGATTTGTAACCGAGAATGAATTTGTCAGACAATATACTCAAGCAGGTTAAAAATGGAGAAACGTCGGGAATGCAGTTTAAGGAACGCATACTCGACCGATATGACATCGGTTGCGAGATGGCGGCTTTGAGCAATTCTCATGGGGGTCGGATAGTTGTTGGTGTGAAGGATAAAACTGGCGATTTGAACCCTCTATCTTATGGAGAGGTGCAGGAGACTGTCAATCTATTGAGTGACATTGCTTCGGAAAATGTTGTTCCGTCCATATTGATTGAGGTTGACTCGGTTGAAGTTGACGGCGGCAGCCTTGTGATCGCTGTGATTAAGGAGGGGACTAACAAGCCATATCACGATAATAAAGGCATCGTGTGGGTGAAGAATGGAGCGGACAAGCGCAAGGTCTTCGATAATAATGAACTTGCAGAGATGATGACCGGCTGCGGGACGTTCGCTCCTGATGAGGCTGTGGTGAAGGATGCAAGGCTTGAAGATCTTGACAAGAATACAATAAAGACGTTTCTCGGCAACCGTTTCGGGAAAGTCCTTGCAAATAAGGGACTTGTCGGAGATGCTTTTGAAGAGTCCACGCTTGACGAGGTTTGTTCTGCCATTGCCAACGGACATGACTGCGGGAGAATCCTGCGCAATCTTCATCTTGTCCGTTCTGACGGAAAGGTTACTATTGCGGCGATGCTTCTGTTAGGGAAGTACACACAGCGGTGGCTTCCAGTAATGACAGCGAAATGTATCTGTTTCGTCGGGAATAGTGTTGGTGGCACGGTCTTTCGGGATAAGGTGAATGATGCCGAAATGGAGGGAAATCTTCTCCATCAGTTTGAGACCATAATGGACTTCTTTACGCGCAATCTGCGTAATATCCAGATTGGTTCGGAGTTTAACAGCATCGGTCAGTTAGAGATTCCTTATGGCTGTCTTGTGGAATTTGTCGTTAATGCTCTTGTGCATCGTTCTCTGAATCTGAAGGCTCCGGTCAGAATATTTATTTTTGATGACAGGGTGGAGATTCACAGTCCCGGAGCATTGCCCAATGGCCTGACGGTGGAAGATATTGAGAATGGGACTTCGATGCCGCGCAATACTTTCCTTTTTAATAACGCGATATACCTTCTTCCATACACGGGAGCTGGCAGCGGAATTACGCGGGCTCTCGGAGAGGGAATTGACGTTGTGTTCACGAATCGCGAGACTGCACAAGAGTTTGTGACAACCATACGGAGACGTGGAAGTAACCAAGTAGCCGACTTAGACACTGAACTTAGACACTCTGATGCCGACTTAGACACTGAACTTAGACACTCTGACACTCAACGACTGCATATAACAAAGAAACAGAAAGATATAGTCAATTTCTGTTCAGTTCCAAGAACAACTAAAGAGATATTGGATAGGGTTGGTGTGAGCATGCATACGAAAAATCGCGAGCGTTATATCACCTCTCTTGTTGATGCTGGTTATCTCGAGATGACTAATCCTGACAATCCGACGGCAAGCAATCAGAAATATCGTAGGCGTTTGAATCTTGGCAGGGAAGGAGACTGATGAGATATGAGTAACGGGATGGTCAGAATGGTAGTGTTTGGGATGGGGAATCGGGCCCGGAAGTATCTGCGGCATCTGGTTGCCTTGGAGGATGCCGTTGAGGTTGTCGCTGTCGTTGAGCGTGATGCTCTGCGGCTTGCTGAGGGAAAATCCGAGTTTGGTTTTGTGTCGGAAATATGCTATCCTTCAGTTGATGCCTTTTTCACCTCTGGGGTCCAGGCCGATGCCGCTCTTGTGGCAACACCGGACGATTCACATTTCGGAATAGCGATGAGGGCGCTTGGGAGCGGTATGGCGTTGCTGCTGGAGAAGCCGATGGCAGTGACGGAAGACCAGTGCTTGTCACTTGTATCCGCCGCGTCCGCTTCTTCGCGACCTGCCGGTCTTTGCTATGTCCTGCGCTATCATCCCTACTACAATCGGCTTCGCGAGCTTTCGACGCTTTCCGGATTGGGACGTATAGTTTCCGTTCACCACAAGGTTGTGGTCGGTGTCGACCGGATGACACACACATTCGTTCGTGGGCTTTGGTCACGTTCGGAGGACAGTTCCCCTATATTCCTGTCGAAATGCTGCCACGATGTTGACTGGCTTTTCACTCTCGTCGGTCTGACTGACATTTCTGAAATAGAGACGGTTGACTCAAAAGGCTCTCTGTCCCGCTACTGTGCGGCATCGGCTCCGTCTGGCTCTGCGTTACGCTGTATCGACTGCCCTTTGGAGTCGTCATGTCGCTATTCCGCAGTGGATCTTTATTGTCGTCGCGGCGAATGGACCGGCAACTTTATCCCTGCCGAAGGGGAGACGCGAAACGAGGTGATTGAGCGTGAACTGCGAGAAGGCAAGTTCGGACGTTGCGTTTACCATTGCGACAATGACGTTGAGGATTTCCGCCGCGCGGTGTTTCGTCTGAAATCTGGCGTCACCATCGATGTCACGATGGACGGCATTGCCGATGCTGACGGACGGGAAACAGTCATTGAATTCGAGCATGGCCGGATTGAAGCTTCCGATGGACGCATAGATGTAATACTTGATGGCAATTTCCCTCTCTCCCTCCCTTCGCTCCCGGCCTCGTCTCCTGTTGTCAGGACGCAGGACAGCTTCTCTCTTGGCTCGCTTTCTTGGCAGACTGCTTCAGAAGACTGGACGGCAGTCTGCCGCCAACCTTTTCACGCCGGAGCAGACTTTGCCATCGTTGACGACTTCCTCAGTGCCGTCCGTACCGGCGCCCCGATGCGCAGCCCTCTCTCGTCAGCTCTCCCTGCCACTCTCGCCTGCCTTCGAGCCTCCTCAAGATAAGGCGGATTTGACTTTGGCGGCGAGCGCCTTGCCAACGAGGGCGGCGATGTCCTTCTCCGGAGCAGCGGCGATGCGGGCGACTGAGCCGAAATGCAGGAGGAGGCGCTGTTCGGTCTTTGGACCGACTCCGGGGATTTTGCTGAGGGCTGACTCAATCTGGGCCTTGCTGCGGAGTTTGCGGTGAAAAGTGATGCCGAAGCGGTGGGCCTCGTCGCGAATCTGGCGAAGAACCTTGGAGGCCTGGGAATTCATATCGAGGAAAAGAGGGTAGGGGTCTCCTACGCGGATTACCTCCTCCAGTCTTTTTGCGAGACCGATGACCGTCAGCCTGTCAGTGAGACCCAACTCGTACAGAGCCTCGTAGGCCGACGAGAGCTGCCCCTTGCCACCGTCAATCACGATGAGCTGCGGAAGGTCGTCAGGGGACTCGGTGAGCATTCTCGAATAGCGCCGGTTCACGACTTCCTTCATTGACGCAAAGTCATTTGCCCCGACCACCGTCTTTATCTTGAAATGCCTATAGTCCTTCTTCGACGGAGCTGCGTCTCTGAACACCGTGCAGGAGGCAACGGGGTTCGTCCCCTGGATGTTCGAGTTGTCGAAGCACTCTATGTGGCGCGGCAGCTCCTTCATCCCGAGAGCATCGCGCAGTTCCTCCATCACCTTCAGCTTAAAGTTATCCGGGTCGGTGTGCTCCCTCTGCTTCATCGCGTTAAATCTCATTTCCTTGGCGTTCTTCGCGCTCAGCTCCAGCAGCGCCAGTTTATCGCCGCGCACGGGAATCTTAAACTCTACACCTTCAATCTCCACATCCGGCAGAAACGGCACGATGACCTCGTGCGACAACCGTCCGAACTTTGATTCAATCTCTCCGATGAATGTCCCGAGCACCGTTTCCTGCCCTTCTTCGATGTTCATCTTGAATCCGAGGTTCAGCGATTGCACCACGGCTCCGTCCACCACCCTCATAAAGTTGCCGAAGGCCTCTCCGGGGTCCATCACGAGCGAGAACACGTCGTAGCTTCCCGGCATAGAACTAAGAATGAGCGACTTGCTATAGTGTTTGTCGAGCGCCTGCATCTTCACCTTGTACTCCTGTGCTGCCTCGAAGTCCATCTTTTCTGCAGCTTCGGTCATCAGTTCGCGGTAGTGCGCAATCATTTCCCTTCCTCCGCCGCGGAGCAGCTTCACGACTTCTTCTATGTTGTCGTTGTATTCTTTCTGTGAAATCCCTCCACAGCAGCACCCTCGGCACTTTCCTATGTGGAAATTGAGGCAGGGGCGTGTCTTTCCACGGAGAATTGACTCTGAGGTGATTTTGTTATTGCAGGTGCGGATGGGGTAGATGTCGTGGAAGAGGTCCACAAGCGTCCTTGCGTGCATGGCGCTTGAATATGGCCCGAAATAGCGCGAACCGTCACGCACGAGCCGTCGCGTGAGAAAAACCTTCGGGAATACATCGTTGCTGACGCATATCCACGGATAGGTCTTCGAGTCCTTGAGGAGTATGTTGTACTTCGGCTTGTATTGCTTTATGAGGTTGTTTTCAAGCAGCAGGGCGTCCGCCTCGGTCTCCACGACAGAATACTGGGCATCGGCAATCTTCGAGACCATTATCGCCGTCTTGCGCGTCAGCCTTTCCGGCGGCACGAAATACTGGGCCGCCCTCTTGTGCAGGTCCTTCGCCTTTCCGACATAGATGACGTTGCCATCCGCGTCATAGTAGCGGTAGACGCCCGGCTGGTGCGGGAATAGCGCAATCTTCTCTCTGACAGTCAGTTCCTCTTCCGACATACACATATTCTGCAAAACGTCCTTAAACCTTCGCGTCGCCCCGCTCAAGGCGTCTCCAGTTGACGAGCCCGTTCACCGAGTTCATCAGATAGAAGACATACATTATCAGTGTCGGCACGGAATGTTCAGTTCCTTCGGCCGCGAACACGGACCACATTATGACAGTGAACACATTGAACACAATCCACAGCCACCACTGCTCCACAAAGGCGAAAGTCATCAGCGCCTGTGCCACGATGCACAGAACCGTTGTAAACGAGTCAATCCACGGCTGTTCAGCTCCGAAATGCTTCAGCACAAATGCCAGCGCGACACTCACGACTGCAATCCCAGAGGCAATCAGCGCCCTCATCTTCCAGGACAGCCTCCTTGATTCCACGGCATTCCCCGCCTCAGTTCCCGTTCCTGCCCCTCTGCGACGCCATTGCCACCACCCTATGAACTGCATCGGAAAATAATAGAGCGCGTTCACTGCTGCATTTCCGTAAGCTGTTGATTTCCAAGCTATATAAGCATAGAGTGAGACCTGCACAATCCCGAAGGCATAGTTCCAGATGCTTCCCTTTGCCGCGAGCACGACGCAGAGTATTCCTGCCACCGCTGCCGTGAATCCGAGTGCGTCGAAGCCTGACGCTGCCGTGGCTATCGAGTATATTACGTTGCACGCGACAACTCCTGAAATCAGGAACCAATCGAATGCTCCGAGTATATGTTTCTCTTTCATATCTATATATATTATGTCATGCCGTTCGTATAGGACGAACTCATTCCGCGCAAAGTTATATCATATCCCACCATTCTGCAAATTTCCTTTTTTAATTTTTTTTTCATAACTTTGCCCCGATATTTCGATTAGAGTAATCGTAAAAACAAATATAAACTAAAAAGATTCAATTATGTCTACAATTGCAGAAGAAGTAAAGGCAATCATCGTTGACAAGCTCGGCGTTGAACCGTCAGAGGTTACCGATAGCGCAAACTTCACAAACGATCTCGGCGCAGACTCACTTGATAGCGTCGATCTCATCATGGCTCTTGAGCACAAGTTCGATCTTGAACCGGACGACGAAGCAGAAGGCAAAATTGCCACTGTTGCCGACGCAATCGCTTACGTTGAGAAGAAAGTCGCTGAAAAGCAGGCTAAATAACAAACCTGAAAGTGAAAAAGGGTTGATTCCGCTTGGAGTCAACCCTTTTTTTAGTCTTTCTTTTCCCCGGAGCCGCTGTTCGTTCCGTCTTCTCCGCCTGTTTCACCGCCATCACCTCCTGAAGGTTTCGGGCGGATTACATTGAGAGTCCTCTTGAACTCCTGGCTGCGGCCGAGGTCGTCCCGGGCCTCAAAGAGGATAAGGAAAATCGAAGTGTCCTTTTGTGTCTCGTGAGCGTGGTAGTCAAATCTTTGCTTGACTTCTTTTCCCGTAGTCTGACGCTCCTCAATAAGTTTGAGGCCGGTCTCGTCGCTCATTTCCGTCAAGGAGATCGAAACAATGTTGCCGTCACGGGATTTTGCCGTCACATCATAAAGTACGTGTCCTCCCGGCGCCACTTTGTCTCCGGTCGAGGACCTCGCAAAAATGATAACAGGAGACTCCTCCTCCCCCTTGCACGAGACAAAAGAGAAGACCGCCGCCAAAAGCAGCGGCAGTCCCGAAATCAGAAAGGATATGCTCCTAAAGCAGCGCATACTATTTGAATTTATACGCTTTAACTTTTGCGGTCAAAACTCTCTCAGAGCCGAGGAACAGATTACGCTTAGTCATTTTCTGGTTCGTAATCATAAAATATTCGGCCTCAGGAAAGTCCTGAAGAATCTTCGGAGTTGCCCGCATAAGTTTGCGTGGGAGCACTGTGTTTCCTTTAATAGTTGCGGTCTCGTAAACTTTCCCGTCATACGGCTCGCCGTTGATTTTGTCAATTCTCGAGAAGATTCCGAGGTAGGTGTCATACTCTACGCTGATTTCTGTCTCGCCAAGAAACACCAAGTCAGAAAGTTCAATGTTCATCTGGATCCTGTCCGGGGCATAAGCTCCGTGCTTGACGACGCTGCAAGATGCAAGAACCGTCACAGCCAGGGTGCAAAGCAGTAATTTAATCGTTTTCATAGGCACAAGAACTATTTGAAGTAGTATGACAATGTCAAACGAACCTGCTGTCCGAGGTTTCCTCTCTTAGCCTGAAGTTTCTCGAACTGGTTGGCAGGAGTTACAAGTGAACCGTTGATGTCGGATGAGTAGAAAACCTGAGTAGTTCCGGCTGATGTCACAGTGTTCTTATATTTCAGACCGAGGTCGAACTGTGAGCTGAGTCCATACTCGACGCCGAGAGCAACCGGAAGATTGGCGATATAGAACTGAAGACCGACAAATGCACCGACTCCGATGGAGCAGGCGTTCTTTGCCACGATTGCTTCACTGTCGGCAGTCTCGTCGACCATCTTCTGTTTTGCTCCTGACCATCCGATTGGGAGTTCTGCTCCCGCATAGACGTCAACGATGTTGCTTTTAGCAAAATGCCAAGCCACACCAGGCAAAACGAGGAAATGTCCCGAAGACTGGCCTTCGCCGAGTTTCTTTTCTGTAGTCATAAGTTTACCCATCGCTTTCTGGCTGTACGCCTTTGCGTCAATGCTTGCCCTGACTTCGAGCTGGTCCAAAGCAAAGAACTTGAGGTTCACGATTGGGAAAGGAACAAGGTCGCCATACTTGATGTCGTCCACGTAATTGTTAATCGGAAATCCGATGTAGAGTCCGAAATCTCCGGCCTGAGCACGGTTACCGGTACGGATTTTCTTGGCTGACGGTTCACCTGTTGTCAACTGGGCGAATGAAGCCAGGGAGAAAGCGCACAAAAGCGCCGCGGTCAGAAAAACTTTCTTTTTCATAAAGTTGGTTTTTAAAATTTGGTTTATAACATACATACTCCTATTCCGTTGGGAATGAATAGGTAATCGTCATCGTCGGTCTCTTCTCTGATGCCCCCGGCCCATATAGCCGGCAGCTGTAGTAGCGGTCCTTGTCCAGTTCCGTGGTTGTGCTGGTGCTCGTCGTGCTCGACTGTGAGGCATAGGCCGCCATCATCATATAGTTGTAGTAGTTGTTGTAGTAACTGTTGCCATATCCGCCGTAACCATATCCATATCCGCCATATCCGTAGCCGCCGTAACCATTGTAGAGGCTGTTGTAGTAGGAACTGTAGGCGAGGGCATTGAGATAGTCGTTGTAGGATGAGTTGCTCGAAGATGACGCCGCCTTGTTGGTTTCTGAGTGCATGATGAGCATCCAGATGTCATACTGGCTTTCCCTCTTGGCGAAATCCTCGTTACTCTCGCCGTCTTTTTTGGACAGGCGTAGAAGTTCCTGAATGTGGTGGCTGACGTCCGGCTGATAGCAGGCAAGTGAGCGGTTGATGTCTCCCTGATTCTCGCTCGACACGCTGGCGTCGGTGAGTCCGGCGTATGAGACCACTTCTTGTTCTGTGTTCCCGTCCTCTCCGCTGACTGTCCGCTTGCCGACAAGCCTGCAGGTCGGGCTGAGCATCAGAGGATAGTGGTCTACTTCAGAATAGTCGGAGGAAACTTTGTATGGAAGCCTTATGGTGGCCTTGTTGACGACTATCCTGCCGTCATTTATTATCTTGTCGACAATGTCCTTCTTTTCGGCATCGCTCTTTGTCTTGAACTCCTCGCTGATGCTTTCGAAACGTTCGATCATCGACTTGCGGACGGCATCCTCCACGGAAACCTTCAGATCCTTGGCACGCACAACGGGCTTGTAGCCGCATCCTCCCTCGATGCTCAGCTCGTCAGTTGATACAGGTTCCGGACCTTCCCGGCGGCAGATGTTGAACGCATACTGGGTCGGGAGCGAGGATGTGCTCTCTCCGATAAAGGAGGATGCTCCCGCCATGAACACGAAGGACGTGTCCACCGGCCCGCGTTCCTTGTTGAACACGGAACGTACCTTCAGTTCCACGTAGTTTCCGGTGAGGTAGCCGTAGTCGTTGGTGCTCACCGCAACCTCGAACATGTTGATTCTTCCGCTTCCGGAGGCAGGTCTGTCGGCGACTATGCATATTCCCGGAAGTTCCTTCTTCCAATCGTCCATTGACCAGCTCTTGCGTCCTTTCAGCGCGTTGACATATTTTTGCGCGAACTCTTTCGTAAAGTCGAAGGAGAGAGAGTCGCCTCCGCTATAAGTCGGTATGCCTTTGGTGATTACGCCCTTGCTTTCGTCATACAGCCCCTCATTGCCCTTTCCTGCGTAGAGAATGTCGGAACCGAGCGGCTTCTGGAGCTCATAGACCCTGATGTTCTGAATGATGTGCTCCTGTGCGTCATCTCCGAATGAAAGCGTGTCCTTTGCCGCGGCGAAATGGAATGCGTAGATTTTCTGCACGTCGCCTATATCGAGTTTTGCCGTGTCTGCAATGGGTGTCAGTGAGAAAGCTGTAATACTCTCGTTACGGACGCCGCCCTCTTCAGTCACACCGCCGACGCTGAACCGTCTGGAGCTGTAGCCTCCGAGATCTTCGGTCTTGGCCGACTCGATAGAGGTGATGTCAAGTGATGTGCTGACAACCTGCCAGCTGTGCGATGTAGGGATGTAGTCCTGTCCGAGTGTGTCATCGGCGTTTATGCACGAAAAACAGCAAAATGCCGCAACGGAGGCGACACCTATCGAAAATATTCCTTTAAGAGACTTCATTACAAGCTGTCGTAAAAACGGTTATAGGCATCGATATACGAGCCGTTCTCCATTGCGGAGGCATCGAACGGAAGCAGCGGGAGACCTTCGGAGGCACAAAATCCGGTCAGTTCGGCCGGAACATCCCCGTCACCGATGATGACACCGTCAGAGTAGCGGACGGCGAGTTTAGCAAGGTTTATGCCGCTTGGTTCCGCCAATAGTTCCGTGTCCGCGTCCGTGATGTTCCCGAATTTCACGAGTTCGCAGAATTCCGGAGCGAAAGGCATGGTTGGCGTGTCTCCATAAAGCGAAGTGACAATCTTGCTTCCGGAGAATATCGGGTCGTCGATGTATGCTTTCTTCAGATAGATCGGGAGTATGTGGGAAATCCATCCGTGGCAGTGGATGATGTCCGGGGCCCAGCGGAGCTTTTTCACGGTCTCAAGTACACCCCGGGCGAAGAAGATGGCCCTTTCGTCGTTGTCTGCGAAAAATTTCCCGCTTTCATCCGCGAAAGTTTGCTTGCGGTGGAAATAGTCCTCATTGTCAATGAAATAGACCTGCATCCTGGCAGCTGAGATAGAGGCTACCTTGATGACGAGAGGTCTGTCGACGTCGTTGATGATGATGTTCATCCCTGAGAGGCGAATCACCTCGTGGAGTTGGTTTTTCCTTTCGTTGATGCAACCGTAGCGAGGCATGAACGAACGAATTTCCTTCCTGCGTTCCTGAATTCCCTGTGGAAGGTATCTTCCGATGTTTGCGATTTCGGACTCCGGCAGATATGGGAATATCTCCGAATTTACAAAAAGGACTCTCTTGGTGGAATCTCCCATAGCAAGTTTTATTTTAACAAATCTCCACAAAGATAATAATAAATTTTCATAAAATCACTAACTTTGGCGTCTGCATGTTTTGCTGGCGGGGTTTAATGCTACTGTGTAATAATAAGTTATGGATTTGGACAGCAATAGGATAATCAGAAAACGATATGTCAGGGCGTTTCTTTCGTCCGTTGTGAGCATTTCTCTGGTATTGCTGCTCGTGGGCATTGCCGCGTTCCTGCTCGTTTCCGAGAGAAGCGTTTCGGACTATCTTAAAGAGAATATGCAGGTCAGCGTGATGATGAAGCGCGACGTTGGGGAGTCGGCGGCCCTTCGCTACAAGAAAGTGATGGACGCGGAGCCTTTCGTGCGCAGTTCGTCCTATGTGTCGAAGGAACAGGGCGCAAAAGAGATGGCGCAGCTGCTCGGGGATGACTTCCTCGCTGTTTTCGAGACGGCCCCGATTCCGGTTTCCATAAACCTTACGCTGAAGTCGGAGTATGTCTCCCCGGATTCTCTGGAAGTGGTGAAGGCGGTCCTGGAGAAGGCTCCTGAAGTGGAGGAGGTGGTCTATCAGCAGTCTCTCGTGGAGGCGCTGAACTCGAACCTCAGCAAGATTTCGCTGTTCCTGGCCGTGTTCATCGCGTTGCTTCTGTTCATCTCGTTCGTGCTCATCAACAACACCGTGCGCCTGAGCGTCTATTCGAAGCGCTTTACGATTCACACGATGAAAATGGTCGGAGCGACGCGCCCGTTTATACGGAGACCGTTCATGTTCCAGTCTGCTTTTCAGGGAATCTTCGCCGCCTTGATAGCGACGATAATGATCATCATCGGACTATTCTTGCTCAAGGGTCAGTTTGAACAGTTGTTTTCGGTGTTCACCCTCGGTATGTTGTTGACTGTCATCGGAATAGTTGTCGCAAGCGGGCTGATTATATGCGTGGCGAGCACATATTTTACGGTAAACAAACTTGTCTCGCTGAATAAATCGGAATTGTATTATTAAGTTGAAAGATATGAACTTGAATGAATCGAAGAATATGGCGATAACGCCGAAGGGGCTGAGGCTTCTGCTTGCCGGACTTATTGTCATGGCGGCCGGATATATCCTGATGTGTGGCGGCGCAAGTCACGACCCCAAGGTCTTCAGTTATGAGATTTTTGACTTTCAGAGGCTTGTCGCGGCTCCGCTTGTGATTATCGCCGGAATTGTGGTGGAGATTGTCGCCATTATGGGCGTAAGTAAAAAGAAATAACCGCTTGTGGTGCTCTCTTGGTAATAATAAATAGGAAATGGAGTGGTTTGAAGCTATACTTTTGGGACTGTTGCAGGGTTTGACGGAGTTTTTGCCCGTGAGCAGCAGCGGTCATCTGCAAATCGGAAAAGAATTGCTGGGGATTGATACCTCCGGCGACCTTGTGTTTGAGGTGGTGGTCCACGCGGCGACGGTGCTGAGTACGATTGTGGTGTTCAGAAAACAGATTTGGGAACTGCTGAAGTCCCTTTTTGTGAAAGACGGACTTTTCCGAAGCATCGCCCACCCGTCGAAATTCAATGACGGGACGGACTATGTGCTGAAAATTCTGCTTTCGATGATACCGGTTTTCATCGTCGGGATGTTCTTCAAGGACGCTGTCGAGAGTCTGTTTGGCTCGTCAATCTATGTGGTGGCAGGAGCCCTGCTTGTGACGGCGGCGCTTCTTCTTCTCTCTGATAATGCCGGCAGAATTTTTGGGTGCTGCTGCCGCCGTCGCAAATGCGCGGAGGCTGATGCGGTCTCGGATAAAGGCACAGAGCCTGCAAAAACTGCCGACAAATGCGCCGAAGCCACAGAGGCCGTTGAGACTGTCGGCAAAGGCAGACGCAACGGCATTTCATATTGGCAGGCATTTGTCGTGGGACTCGGACAGGCGATAGCGGTCATCCCGGGGCTTTCCCGTTCCGGCACCACCATTGCGACCGGGCTGCTTTGCGGAGTGAAACGCGATGTTGTCGCCCAGTTCTCATTCCTGATGGTTCTGATTCCTATTCTCGGTGAGGCTTTCCTTGAAATCGTTGGAGGAGATATGGCATCTTCGACTGTAGGAGCGCTTCCTCTGGTTCTGGGTTTCATTTCCGCGTTCGTCGCAGGACTTTTTGCCTGCAAGGTGATGATTGCTCTCGTGAAGAAGACGAAACTCGGATGGTTCGCACTCTACTGCGCAGTTGTTGCCGTGCTCATATTTATATTCGCGTAATTCAGCATCCGCATAACTCTTTACTTCCGGCGCACACCCCGGCATCCTCATATCCACGGAACATAATCCCCCCCCAAAAAACGCAGATGACAAGGAACCTCACATATTTCGTCGCTGACGTTCACCTCGGCTGTGACGTTCTGAACCCGCAGGATAGGGAGGCGCGTTTCGTGAAGTTTCTCCGCTCTCTTCCGTCGGAGACCGAGAGCCTCTACCTGCTCGGTGACATCTGGGATTTCTGGTATGAGTACCGCGACGTCGTTCCCAAAGGCTATGTGCGCGTGTTTGCAGCGCTACTCGACCTCATCGATCGAGGTGTGAATGTCTATTTCTTTCGCGGCAATCATGACGTCTGGAGCTATTCCTACTTCGAGTCTCTCGGGATGAAAAGGCTTGAGCAGCCCTACATAACGACTATTTCCGGCAAGGTGTTCTGCCTCGGTCACGGCGATGGCCTCGGCCCCGTTCCGCGCGGCTATCGCATCCTTTCCGGCATCTTCCATTGCCGTCCGCTCCAGAAGATTTTCAGCACGCTGCATCCGTGGTTCGCGTTTCGTCTTGGCAACACATGGTCAAAGCATAACCGTCTGAGGCACAAAACCGAGTATGTCTTCCGGGGCGAGGATGAACCGCTCTACAAGTTCGCCGAGTCGCTGGGGGAGAAGCAGCACATAGACTACTTCATCTTCGGCCACTTCCACTCCCGGGTCGATCTCAGACTCCCCTGCGGAGCGAATTTCCGAATGGTCAAAGACTGGTTCCGCTCCTCGCCCTACCTCGTCTGGGACGGCGAATCGCTCCGCTCTGCCGAGTATCGGGCAGAGTGAGAAGTGTCAAAAATCTAAAGTCTTAAATCAAAAATATGATGTCATTGTGAATAATTGCGGATACATTTGCAACGATTATTGATAACACTATTATGAAAGTTGTTGCTTTACAGACCTTAATGGGGGGGGGATTATAGAATAGGCTGCGGACGGAGTGGTTCCGGTTGCCTTTCTTTCCTGTCTCTGACCGAATCAGAAAAATCAATTAAATATATTGTATAGCCACATCCGTGAAGATTGCGGATGTGGCTTTCTGCGTTCATCTGAGGACGCAGTGCCTTTTCGCATATCTGTCGCGGTGTAGTCGTGTTTGTCGAAAAAACAATTTAAACCACACAGTTATGAAAAGAAATCTTTTGAAACTTTTGGTCCTCTGCTCTCTCGCGGCAATGCCTGCGGTCAGCTGTTCGAAGGATGAACCTAAGGATCCCGGAACCGAAAAGCCTGACCCGAACCCGGAGCCGACTCCAACTCCGACACCCGAGCCCGAGAAGGCTGCCATAACGGGCTTTACTCCGGCCGAGGGCGGCGCGGGAACCGAACTTACAATCACCGGAACAAACTTCGGCGAGGACGTGAATGCCATCACCGTGATAATCAACGGCCGCAAGGTCAAGGCGGAGTCTCTCGCCGCATCCGAGGACGGGAAGTCACAGTCCATCACCTGCAAGGTGCCTCGCGGGACGACAGACGGCGCGGCGACTGACGCGGAGGTGCGCCTGAGCATAAAGAAGGAAAGCAAGTATGACAACTGCGCCGCTACTGCAAAGTTCAGGATAACAATGCTCTCAAAGGTGGAGACGGTCTGCGGCTACACCGACCCGAGCGGCGAGCAGAGGGTGCAGGACGGACCGTTCGAGCAGAGCCTGAGCGGAGCCGGATTCGCGGACTTCATGAATGATATTGTCGTTGACCCGCTTAACCCTGACGTGCTCTGGGTGCTTGAGTCATGGGGCAACCTCAGAAAGGTTGACCTTGCCGCAAAACAGGTGACGACCGTGGCCAAGAGCTCGTTCTACACAGGTGACGGCAACATCTACTCCATGGCATGGCTTGACGAGAACAACCTTCTTGTCGCCATCTATCAGGACCGTTCGGAGACCGAGGTCGGCATCATGAAGCTGACGAGGGACGGCGACGGCTTCAAGGGCGAAGTTGTCGTGACCGACAAGCTTATCCGTGCGATTGCCGTTCATCCTGTAAACCATGAGGTCTATTATCTTCAGGACGGGGATGCCGGCAAGAACGTGAAGAGGTATGACCCTGCGACGGACGAGGTTTCGGAAGCCCTTTTCCAGTATGACGGAATGCCTCTCGGAGAAAATGAGGACTGGGACGGCCTGACCGGAGTCAAGATTGTCTTCCACCCTACCGGAAACTATGCCTACATCATCCATGCAAAGTCTTCAATCATAATGAAATGTGAATATGACTGGGCCAACAAGGTGCTTCTGACGCAGAACTCCTGGGCCGTGGGCTGCAACTACGGCGGACATCAGGACGGAGTCGGCACCGACGCCCAGCTCAACAGGCCTTACGGCGGCGTGTTCGTGAAGAACGACTACTATGTCACCGAAGGCTTCGAGGACCAGTACGATTTCTATGTCGCGGACTCATGGAACGGCTGCATCAGAAAAGTAACTCCTGAATATGCCGTCTCCACCTTTGCCGGACGCGGAAGCGCCAATGCTCCCGGAGACGTCTGGGTCGGTGACCAGGACGGTGACCTCCGCAAGGAAGCGCGTTTCGCCATCCCGCAGGGCATCACATACGAGTCGGTCAGCGGCACATTCTACATCGCCGACCGTCACTATCGCCGTGTGAGGAAGATTACCTATCTCGACTAAGAGGGCAGAAAGTGTTTTGTTCACCAACGCCGTGAGCTGAAAACAGGATTTTTTCATGGGAATTAAAAGAATAATATCAACAATGCTTCTGCTGTGCGGCATCGTCGCTTCTGCGGCCGCACAGCAGAAGATCACGCTGACGGGTCTCGTGACCGACACGAAGAAGGAGCCGCTCATCGGCGCCGGAGTCGTGGTCAAGGGAAGTGTCGGCAACTATGCCATCACTGACCTCGACGGCCGCTTCACTCTCGAAATGGAGCCGTACAACCGCATCGAGGTGTCTTTCCTCGGCTTCAAGACCAAGGAACTGCTCATCAAGGAAGAGAAATATGTAGAGATTACCCTTGAGGAGGACGTGTCCCTCGCCATTGACGAGGTCGTCGTGACTGCCAGCGGCGCTCAGAGAAAACTCACCCAGACAGGCGCCGTGACCCCCGTGAGCGTGGATGCCCTCAAGACGTCCGCCACGGGAAGCATCACCAACTCCCTTGCCGGCAACGCGCCGGGCATCATCGCCCGTCAGACCAGCGGACAGCCGGGCTACAACGTCTCTGAGTTCTGGATTCGAGGCATCTCCACTTTCGGAGCCGGCTCAAGCGCGCTGGTGCTTGTGGATGGCTTCGAGCGTGACCTGAACCAGCTGAACGTCGAGGACATCGAGTCCTTCTCCGTGCTCAAGGACGCTTCGGAGACGGCGATTTACGGTTCACGCGGCGCGAACGGAGTCGTGCTCATCACCACCAAGCGCGGAAACGAGGGAAAGGTCAACATCGACGCCAAGTTCGAGACGGTCTATAACACACGGACCTACACCCCGGAGTTCGCCGACGGCGTGACATACTCGCAGATGGTGAACGAGGCGCTCATCACGCGAAACCAGGAGCCATACTTCACGAACGAGGAACTCGGGCTCATCGCCGCCGGGACGGATCCGGACAGGCTTCCGAACGTTGACTGGATGGACCTTCTGATGAAGGACGGGGCGATGAGCTACAGGGGATCAATCAACATCAACGGCGGCGGTCAGAACGCCCGCTACTACCTATCCGCCAGCTATCTCAACGAGGGCGGAATGTACAATGTCGATAAGAACCTCAAGAGCCGCTACAACACCAACGCCAACAACGAGAAGTGGAACTACCGGATGAACGCGGACGTGAACATAACCCCGACGACCCTTCTCCAGATGGGCGTGGGCGGAATGTATCAGAAGCTTGACGAGTCCGGCTCCACCTCTTCGGAGATTTGGAGCTCCCTCATCGGGCAGACTCCGGTCTCTGTCCCGGCCATATATTCCAACGGACTCTATCCGGGAATGAAGGTCGGTGACGAGACATATTCCGAGGTTAAGGTCAATCCTTGGATTCGATCGACACAGACCGGATATACCCAGCAGTGGTGGAACCGCATCCAGACCAACTTCACCCTCACCCAGGACTTCAAGTTCATAACCGAAGGTCTCAAGTTCGTCGGCCGTTTCGGATTCGACACCAACAACTACAATCAGATTCGCCGCTACAAGATGCCCGAGCTCTGGAAGGCCAAGCGCTACCGCGAGCTTGACGGCTCGCTGCTCTTCAACCGGATTGACAAGCCTGTCGAGATGAGCCAGACTTCCTACAGCAGCGGCGACAGGAAGGTCTATCTTGAGGCGGAGCTTCGCTATGACAGGATTTTCGGCGACGGGCACAACGTCAGCGGACTTCTCAAGTACCTTCAGGACTCGACCACCGAGACCATGTCAACCGACGGGTCGGACATGAAGAAGGCTCTCGCGCGCAGGCATCAGGGACTTGTAGGACGTGCCGCCTACAACTGGAAGTACCGCTATTTCATCAACTTCAACTTCGGCTACACCGGTTCCGAGAACTTCGCCACCGGCAGCAAGTTCGGCTTCTTCCCGGCAATCTCCGCGGCATGGAACCTCGCCGAGGAACCGTGGCTCAAGAAGCTTCTCCCGTGGATGAGCATGACCAAGCTCCGCTACTCGTGGGGCCGCGTCGGAAACGACCAGCTGATGGACTCCAACGGCAACAGCCTACGTTTCCCTTATATGTACACTCTCGGCTATCTCAAGGGCTACCAATGGTCTGACTTTACCCAAAGCAACATCTACGACGGCAACGGAATCGGCTACACGGGCACGGCTCCGGTTCCTCTCGTGACATGGGAAATCGCCGTGAAGCACGACGTCGGTCTCGACCTCGCGTGGTTCAACGACAAGTTCACGATGACCGTTGACTGGTTCCGCGAGACCCGTACGGGAATATTCCTCAAGAGGAACTACCTTCCGGGCACTGTGGGGCAGGACGTCGAGGTCTATGGGAACGTCGGCGCGGCGCTTTCCACCGGACTTGACGGAAACTTCGCCTTCAAGCAGATGCTCGGCCCTGTCGAGATGACGCTCAGGGGCAACATGACCTACACCCGCAACGAGGTGCTTGAGAAGGACGAGGGATATGCCGTCTATCCGTACCAGCAGGAAAAGGGCTACAGAATCAATCAGGCGAAGGGTCTCATCGCGCTCGGCCTGTTCAAGGACTATGACGACATCCGCACCAGCCCGAAGCAGACTTTCGGGACATATCAGCCGGGAGACATCAAGTACAAGGACGTGAACGGCGACGGCGTGATTGACGAGGGCGACTATGTGGCAATCGGCACCACGACTGTGCCTTCCCTCATCTACGGCGCCGGACTTTCGCTCCGCTGGAACGGGATAGACTTCAACATGCACTTTCAGGGAGCGGGCAAGTCGTCGTTCTTCATCAACGGCCCGGGCGTGTATGCCTTCAGCCAGGGGGAATGGGGAAATGTCCTCAAGGCCGTGGCTGATTCGGACAGATGGATTTCAAGGGACATATCCGGAACTGAGGCAACTGAGAACCCGAACGCCTCATACCCTCGGCTTTCATACGGCGGGAACGAGAACAACTACCGTCCTTCGACCTACTGGCTCCGCGACGGCTCATATCTCCGCCTCAAGACTCTCGAAATCGGATATACCCTTCCTAAGCATATCGTCAGCAAGGCGAAGATGAGCGACCTGCGATTCTTCCTCATCGGCTCGAACCTCCTGACATTCTCGAAGTTCAAGCTCTGGGATCCGGAACTCGGAAGTTCTGACGGCGCGGCATATCCGCTCACGAAGTCGGTGACGGTCGGGCTTAACGTTAAATTCTAAGGAAGGGAGACTATTGACATGAAGAAATTAAACAGAATTTTCAATATAGCTTTTGTTTCCGTCCTCGGTGCCGGAAGCCTCGCGTCGTGCTCGTTCCTTGAAGTTGACAAGTATTTTGACGAGCAGCTGACGATAGAGAAGGTCTTCTCGAACAAGGACTACACCGAGAACTGGCTGAACAACACTTTCTCGTACATGAACTATGTCGTTGACGTGTCGAACCAGTTCGGAACCGTCGAGAACTTTGCGGACGACCTCTGCTTCAACGGCAGCGACTACACGAAGTTCAAGACGGTCTCCTATGACGAGAGCTGGCGTCAGAAGACATGGAACTACTGCTGGCAGGGCATAAACAAAGCCTGCGTATTCATCGCGCACATCGACGGCAACACGGCCCTGTCCGAGTCCGAACGCGCTGACTACAAGGCCCAGGCCCGCTTTGCCCGCGCCTACTACTATTGGGCGCTGCTCCGCAAGTACGGTCCGGTTCCTCTTCTTCCCGACGAGGGCGCCGACTACTCAGAGAGCTACGACAACCTCTCCATCCCTCGCCGCAGCTACGAGGAATGCGCTGAATACATCGCTTCCGAGCTTGCTCTCGCCGCCGCTGACCTTCCTCTGAAAAGGGACGCGACGAATGTAGCCCGTCCGACGCGCGGCGCGGCTCTCGGCTACCGCGCGAAGGTGCTCCTCTACGCGGCAAGCCCTCTCGCCAACGGCAACGACGATGTCTATGCGCAGAGACTGCTTGACGACGAGGGGAACAGGCTGCTTTCGCAGAACTATGACGAGAGCAAATGGGCTAAGGCGGCCGCTGCGGCGCGTGACGTGATTGAACTCGGACAATATGAACTCTACACTGCAAAGCGCAGAAACTCAGCCAATTCGGACTATGAGCCCAAGACTGTCGTTCCTTTCAATGACGGTGAGTTCTACAGCCGTAACTGGCCGGACGGCTATGCCGACATCGACCCGTTCGAGTCCTACCGCTCGCTTTTCAACGGAGCCGTGAAGCTCAACGACAATCCGGAGATAATCTTCTCCCGTGGGAAGAACGGTGCAAACGGCTGGAATGCGGCGGAGCAGGAACAGGAGGCTTACGACCTCGCATATTTCGTTCACGAGATGCTCCCTGTCGCCGCCGGCGGCTCAAACTGCATTTCGATTACCCAGAAGCAGTGCGACGCCTACTATATGTATGATGGAAAGGACCTTCCGGGCAAGGACAGCGAACTCGGCAGGGGCGACGGCTCGGCAAGGCCGGGAATGCTCAGCGACTCCGAGGCCGCAAACCTCAGCTACTCACCGCAGCTCGGAACGAACGCCGATGTGAGAAAAAACATCTCCAAGCAGTACGCCAACCGTGAGCCGCGCTTCTATGCAAGCGTTTCCTACAACGGCTCCGTGTGGTACCGCAACAGTGAGGTCTATACGACTCCTCAGCCGCTCACTTACAAGCAGTGCTGGTACTACCGCGACAACGTGAACGGCAAGAAGGCCGGAACGTCCTCCTGGCCGCTGACGGGAATCGGATTCAAGAAATATGTCCACCCGCAGGACTCGAACCTGACCTCGGACTCCAAGATACTGGACAAGGCCGAGCCGGCGATAAGGTATGCCGACATTCTCCTCTGCTACGCCGAGGCCCTCAACGAGCTTGACGGTTCCTACAGCGTTCCTTCCTGGGACGGGAAGCAGACCTACACCGTAAGCCGCAGCATCACCGAGCTTGAGCGCGGAATCCACCCCGTGAGAATCCGTGCCGGTCTGCCGGACTTCGCCGACGAGGTCTATGGTGACAAGGCTCTCTTCCGTGAGAAACTGAAGAGGGAACGTCAGATTGAACTGCTCGGCGAGTGCCAGCGCTATTACGACCTGCGCCGCTGGAAGGATGCCGAGAAGGAGACCATCGACCCGATTTATGGCTGCAACATGAACATTTCTCAGGCGGGTTCAAATTCTTCGGAGGCGCGGACTCTCTTCCACACGCCGGTGGAGATACCTTCAGTTCCGGCGGTCTTCGTGGAGAAGTCATATTTCTGGCCTTTCGCGAAGGATGAGCTCAAGCGCAACCGCAGGCTGACACAGAATCCGGGATGGAATGTAAATGATTAACTTGTAATATGATGAAGAATATTCTGAAAATAAGCACGGCTCTGCTCGCTCTCGGCGCGGCTCTCGTTTCCTGCAACAAGGAGTGGGTCGAGGAGCAGTACGAGCACTACATATCGTTCGCCACCCCGCTTGACTACACTGCCGGCACGAGCAGCATCTATGTTTCCTACAAGACTGACGGGAACGTGACCTACAAGGTGCCTGTAATCGTCAGCGGCTCGACCGAGCCCGAGGGCGACATGGACATCCGCGTCAAGGTCGATAAGGACACGCTCGCGCTCATCAACGACGACCACTTCAAGCAGCGCACTGATCTCTACTACAAGGAGCTGCCGTCAAGTTTCTACAGCCTCGGCGATGCCGTCGTGCACATCCCGGCTGGGGAGTATCAGGGAACGCTCGACGTGAACTTTTCCCTCAAGGACATAGACCTCACGGAGAAATGGGTGCTTCCTCTTATGGTCGATGACGAGAACGCGTCCTACACGGCTCATCCGCGCAAGGACTATGCGAAAGCCATTCTCCGCGTGATACCGTTCAACAAGTACTCGGGAAAGTACAACGCCACGACGATGAACGTCTATATGGGCAATGAGACCTCCAACGCCATCTGCGTGACCGACAGAACACTCTATGTCGTTGACGGCGAGTCAGTCTTCTTCTACGCCGGGCTCACAGACGAGGAACTCACGACGTCGAAGCGTAACCGCTACAAGATTGTCGTCCGTTTCGAGGAGGACTACGACGAGGACGGAATGGGCAACGTGTTCCTCTCTGCGGCCGACCCGTCCCTGAACCTCAGGACAAGCGGCAGGCAGACATACGAGATAACCGAGCGCAAGGACGCGCTCCAGCCCTACCTCGTGCACCGTTATGTCACTCTCCGTCTGAACTACTACTACGACGACTTCACGACCTACTCCGACAAGGTTCTGACCTATCACGCGAAGGGGTCGATGATGACCGAGCGCAAGATTAACACCCAGATTCCTGACGAGGATCAGGCAATCGACTGGTAATGCGGAGGATATGAGAATTATGAATTTTACAATTCTGTTCGCGTCCCTGCTCTCATGTCTGACAGTTTCCTGCAGGCAGCCGGAAATCGGTCGGACGGATGAGCCGGGGCAGCGTGAACCGTCCCCGCAGCCTGAACTGACGCTCGAATCTCCGGACGGACAGATTCAGGTGGAAATCACCGTCAGCAATGCCGTGTCCTACCGCGTTTTCCGTAACGGACAGGCTCTCACCACGGAGCTCCCGCTCTCGATGACCCTCTCCGACGGGCGGGTCTGGGGACGTGGCAGCACGCTCACCGACACCCGTCTCAGTCATGTCTCGGAGAAGATAAGTTCGCCCCTCTACATCCGCAGCGAGGTGGATGACCGCTACAACGGTGCCGTGCACAGCTTTGCGGAAGGCTTTGAAATAGAGTTCCGCGCCTACGACGACGGCGTGGCCTATCGCTTCCGCAGCACGGTAGATTCCGACTTTACCGTGATGTCCGAGGAAATCGAGTACCGTTTCCCTCATTCGTTCATGATGACCGCCGCTCCGAGCCCGGGAGGCATCGCCTCGCGGTACGAGAATGCCTGCAACTGCTTCGAGAGCTACTATCAGAAGGATGTCCGGGACTTTCCTTCCGGGCGGATGGGGCTGCTTCCTGTGCTTGTCAGCACCGGAGGGCAGAAGCTCTGCATCGCCGAGGCCGGAATCAGGGGCTATCCTGCGATGTTCCTCACAAAGGGCAGCGGCAACAGCCTTGAGGGTTTTCAGACCCGCGTCGTGAAGGAAACCTCGCGCAACGAATACACTGTCAAGGTTCCCAAGTCATGGGAGAACTGTATCGCCAAGTGCAGCGGTGCCATGGATTTCCCGTGGAGAATCTGCATGGTCATCGACAGCGATGCCGAGCTGCTTGACAATGATATGATTTACCGACTTGCCGCGCCCTGCGAACTCAAGGACATCTCATGGATAAAGGGCGGGATGAGCACATGGGACTGGGAGACGTCGTTCACTCTCGACGACGTAAGCTTCAGTTCCGGAAGAAATGTTGAGACGTATAAATATCACGTCGACTACGCCGTGAAAACGGGGATTCCGTACATCACGATTGACGCCGGGTGCATCCCGACAAACGGAAGTTCATATTCATACGCTCCCTATCTCGTTCCGTCGATTTCGTATGCGAACGAAAAGGGCGTGGGCGTGTGGGTGTGGATGGAGGCCGCGTGGTTCTCCGACGTGCTTCTCTCCGGTAACACGGAGCGTTTCGAGACTCTTTTCCGCGACCTTTCGGCCATAGGAGTCAAGGGAATCAAGATTGACTTCTTTGAGAGGAACGACCAGGAATACATCGACCTCCAGTGGAAGATTGCCGAGGAGGCCGCAAAGAACCGCCTGATGCTCAACTACCACAGCAGCCCGATTCCCCACGGAATGAACAGGACTTATCCGAATGTCGTGAGCTACGAGGCCGTGCGCGGACTTGAGCACATGAAATACGGCAACTGGGATGTCGTCGCCGGCTCCGGTCCCGCCGATCAGGTGACCTACGACGTGACCTTCCCGTTCCTCCGGGGAATGACCGGCCCCGTCGATTATACTCCGGGGCTTATGCGCAATTCTTCCCGCGACTCGTGGAGCGCGAGCGACCCGCGTCCGATGTCGATGGGCACACGATGCCGCCAGCTCGCGGCTTTCATTCTCTTCTTCTCGCCGGTGGGCACAATGGCCGACAACATAACGACTTACGAGAAGAACGCCGAATGCGCCGAGTTCATCGCCTCGGTTCCGACCGTGTGGGACGAGACCGTTCCGGTGAAGGCGAGTCTCGGCGAATACATAGTCATAGCCCGCCGAAGCGGTGACGACTGGTTCGTTGCCGGGATGACCGACTGGACCCCAAGGAACATGACCATAGACCTTCCGTTCCTTGACGGAGGCGACTGGGAGGCCGTGGTCTTCGAGGACACTGCCGGCGCCGCCACATCATACCGCCGCACCGTCAAGACAGTTGACGGCACAAGAATGCTCAACGTGAAGATGCAGGGCGGAGGAGGCTTCGCGGCGCATCTCAAGAGAAAATAAACACCATTTAATAATTTTAACTTTATGAACCACAGAATTTTAATAATCGCAATGGCGCTTGCGGCGTTGACCGCAGCGTCTTGCAACAAGGAAAACAAGCCGGTAGGACCGGAGACCATTTCGGGCGACTTCTCGGTGAAGGCAACCATAGCTGACGCATCGTGGAATGAAAACTCATCCATAGCGCTTTTCCATTCGGCGGGCGACGCTGTCGTATCTGACGGGGAATTCAAACTTTCCGGAGACGTGTTCAAGGGTAACCTCGCGGAGGCGGTCGAGGACGGCAAGGAGTATGAGTGGATTGCTGCATATCCTTATTCCGCAGGCGCTGAACTCTCGGCCTATCCTGTGACGCTTGACGGAACGGTCGCGCCCCTTTTCGGAAAGGTGAAGGCTGTCGCTTCCAAGACAGCCGTCCCTGAAATCGCCATGACTTCTCTTGCGGCGTATGCAAAGGTTAATCTGAAGAACTCGACCGCTGCGGCGATTGAAGTCTCTTCTGCTTCTCTCACTGCCCCGGAGTCCGAGAAAATCTCCGGCAAGTTCACGATGGACCTCACGGCTGCGGCGCCGGTGCTCAAGGTGACGGAGGCTTCCAATGTTGCGGCATATACCGGAAATCTTGAAATCAAGGCCGGCGAGACTGCCGGGATTGTCTTTGCAGTCGCTCCTGTGACCTTTGCCGCAGGGACCGAACTTACGGTAAAGGCCGGTGAGAAAGAGTACAGGGTTATCCTTGAGGCCGAGACTGTCCTTGCCGCAGGCAAAGTGACTGAACTTGCGACGGTTGAGGAGAAGCCGGTCGAGGTCTATCTCTGCGGCGACGCGTTCGTGTGCGGATGGGATTTCTCAGACGATTGCAGGCTTACTCCGAGCGAGTCCAATCCTAAGGTTCTCAGCTGGACAGGCGACGTCGCCGGAAACAAGCAGTTCTTCGCTTCATTCGTGAAGTCCTGGGACGGCACGTTCATAACCCCGGAAATAACAGGACAGGAGAACGAGGACGCATATTACATCGTCAGGACGGAAATGGACGGCAATCTCAACTTTGAACGCACGGCCGAGAACAAGAAGCACTGGAAATTCGAAGTCGGCGGAAACTACACCTTCACTGTAAATCTTGAAACAGGCACATTCACGATGAAGATGAACTCATGCGCCGCATACGAGGCGATTCCATCTCCTTCAAAGGCAACCCTCCGCGGAGAAGCGTCCGGTTCATGGGACGAGCACGAGGGCTACATCATGACGCAGTCTTCCGAGGATTCAAATGTCTTCACTTGGGAAGGCAATCTCGTCACCGGAAAGGGCGGCGACGGCAAGCTCTTCGCGCTATGTGTGGTCTGCACCGGCTCTGACGGCGACCACTGGTGCCAGACATTCGGCGAGGTCGGCCAGGCATTCGTTCCTGAGACCGGTTCACTTTCCGGCTACCTCTACAGCAAGGCAGGCGGAGATGTCTTCCGCATCCAGAAGGATGGAACCTACAGCATCGTCTTCAACGCGGCGACAAGGCAGATAAGCATCACCGCGAAATAATGCTTGCGCATCATTGACAAGTTTCCTGCGGCAGGTTTCACCATTTCCTGTTGCAGGAAACTTTTCCATTGAACTGATGCACGTCTTCTTTTGATATGATTATCAAACAAAAAGCATTATCTTTGAAGCCGGAGTTAAAAATTGAGTTATGGAGACGGGCAAGAAGTTATTCCCTATCGGGGTGCAGACGTTTGACGACATCGTGTCGGACAATTATCTGTATGTGGACAAGACCGGCTATGTGCATGATATAGCCACGACTTACAAATATGTGTTCCTGAGCCGTCCGCGCCGCTTCGGGAAGTCCCTGCTGTCATCGACGTTCCATTGCTATTTCGAGGGCAAGAAGGAACTTTTCGAGGGGCTGAAGGCTGGGGAGATGAAAAAGGAGTGGACGAGGCATCCGGTGTTTCATTTCGATATGTCGTCGGCGAAGCATAAGGACGAGACACAGTTGCTTGAAGAACTTGACAAGAAACTATACATCTATGAGCAGATTTACGGACGCGGAGAGAAGGATGTGAATGTGAACCAGAGACTTGAAGGACTTGTCACCCGCTCATTTGAGCAGACCGGCGAGCGCGCTGTAATCATCATCGACGAGTACGACGCGCCGCTGCTGGATGTCATGAACGACAAGCGGAGGCTCGAACCTCTGCGTTACATAATGCGTAACTTCTATAGCCCGATAAAGAGCCTCGACCCTTACCTGCGGTTTGTGTTCATCACGGGCATCAACAAGTTCGCGCAGCTTAGCATATTCAGCGAACTGAACAACCTTCAGAACATTTCCATGATGCCGGAGTATTCGGCGATATGCGGAATCTCGCAGTCTGAAATGGAGACGAATATGCGGGAGCAGATTCAGGCACTTGCAGATGAACAGGGCATCAGTTACGAAGAGGCTCTGGAGGGGTTGAAGGACAACTACGACGGATACCATTTCAGCTACAGATCCGAAGACATCTACAATCCGTTCAGTCTCATCAAATCCCTGAACGAGAAGCGCTTCGGCAGCTACTGGTTCGACACGGGAACGCCGACCTACCTTTATGAGCGCCTCCGCCGCAATCCGATAGACGAGACCGAGCTGGACAGCCTGCCGCTTGTCCCTCAGTCCGACTTCGACGTGTCTCCGGAAATCTCGGACAACTCCCTTCCGATGCTCTACCAGACTGGCTACCTGACCATCAAGTCCTACGACACCCGTATGCAGCTCTACACCCTCGGCTACCCGAACAAGGAGGTGAAGATAGGCTTCACGAGGGGACTTCTCAACGAGTACCCGAGCAAGGCGGCCACGGCCTCCGGCTTCGTCGCGCATTTCTACGCGGCGATGGACTCGCAGGACATCAATCTCGCGATGGAGAAGCTTCAGACCTACCTCGCGGGCATCCCGAACGACCTTGAGAACAAGAGCGAGAAGCACTACCAGACCATCATCTACCTTATATTCTCACTCCTCGGGTTCTACATCCGGACGGAGGTCAAGACTGCCACAGGCCGCGCCGACGCGGTCTGCCGGACGGACAACGGCATCTATGTCTTCGAGTTCAAGGTCGATGGCAGCGCTGAGGACGCTCTGAAGCAGATAGACGAGAAAGGCTATATGCTCCCGTACAGGTTCGAGGACGGCAAGAGGCTCGTCAAGGTCGGCGTGAACATCTCCTCGCAGACCCGCACCGTCGAGAAGTGGATTGTCGGGTGATGTATAGTTCGGGGCGTCAAGAAGGGGCGATGATTTGTGTCAAAAAACTAAAGTCTTAAATCATATTGTCTGCTTTACAACGGAATTATATTCCGATATTTGTAATAATATAGGTATTCCCTATGTCCGGACAACATGATTTAACACTAAAGTTTTATATGACAAATTTTCATCCTTTTCTCATTTCGACAGTTCTTCTGCTTTTCGGAATCTCCTTTCTGAACGCTCAGGAACGTGACCCTCGTTCGAGGACCTACATCTCTCCGACGCGGGTCGTGTGGCAGAGCGATGCGGGTGTTCAGCTTGCCGATGTCCTGCTCAGTCCGGGCAACGGGCAGGCCTACTGCAACAACGACACGCCGACATCCTACTGCATCCTGTCGTCGGAGAACGGCGCCGCTCCGGGAGTGCTGCTCGACTTCGGGAAGGAACTGCACGGCGGCCTTCAGATTGTGACGGGATGGTTCCCGGGCGGTCCCGTTCCGGTTCGTGTCCGCTACGGCGAGTCCGCATCCGAGGCGATGTCCGGTGTCGGCGGAAAGGGCGGGGCGACGAACGACCACGCCATGCGCGACCAGATAATATCGCTCCCGATGATGGGCGTGGTGGAAATCGGCAACTCCGGCTTCCGTTTCGTGCGCATCGACCTTGCCGAGCCGGGCAGGACGGTGAAGATTAAGGAGGTTCGCGCAATCTCCATCATGCGTGACCTTGAATATGCCGGAACCTTCCGTTGCAGCGACGAGCGTCTGAACAGGATTTGGGAGACCGGAGCCTACACGGTGCACCTCTGCATGCAGAACTTTCTCATAGAGGGAATAAAGCGCGACCGCCTCGTGTGGATGGGTGATTCATACCCGGAGGTGATGACCGTGGCTTCTGTCTTCGGTTACAACGAGGTCGTCCCCAAGACGCTCGACTGGATGCGCGACACGACTCTGCTTCCGAGCTGGATGAACGGCGAGTTCTCGTCCTATTCAATCTGGTGGATGCTCTGTCATCAGGCGTGGTACCGGCACACCGGAGACAAGGACTATCTTCTTGGGTCAAAGGAATATATCTCCGGCCTGCTCCGCCAACTCATGGAGAAAATCGGCCCAAACGGACGTGAACGTCTCGACGGGATGCGCTTCCTCGACTGGCCGTCGCAGGAGAATGAACTTGCGAAGAACGCCGGGCTTCAGGCCCTGATGGTGTGGGCGATGCAGGCCGGGCAGGAATTTGCGTCAATTTTCGACGACACTGTGCTTGCCTCCGAGTGTGCGGATGCGGAGAAACGCCTGTCCAAGGCCGCTCCGAAGATATATAAGGAATTTCTGAAATCAGGCGTGGCTCCCGATGCCCCGGGTTCAAAACAGGCGGCGGCTCTGATGACGCTTGCCGGTCTTACGGGTGCGAAAAAGGCGGACAGGGACATTCTGAGCGTCAACGGCGGCCACGGCTTCTCCACGTTCTACGGCTACCTGATGCTTGAGGCGATGGCCCGCGCCGGCGACTGGCAGGGAGCTCTCGACATCATCCGCAGCTACTGGGGCGCGATGCTCGACCTCGGCGCGACGACGTTCTGGGAGGACTTCAACCTCGACTGGCTTCCGGACGCCGCCGGCATTGACGAGCTCGTGCCTGAAGGCAAGAAGGACATCCACGGAGACTTCGGTGCCTACTGCTACCAAGGCTTCCGCCACAGCCTCTGCCACGGCTGGGCCTCAGGCCCGACGGCATGGCTGAGCCGTCACGTGCTCGGCGTCGAAATAGTGGAGCCGGGCTGCGCGAAGGTCCGCGTAACCCCGCACCTCGGCGACCTCGACTGGGCTGAAGGCAGCTTCCCGACCCCATACGGCCCGATTCGCGTCCGCCACGAAAGACAGCCCGACGGCAGCGTTCACTCGGACATATCCGTTCCCGATGGCGTGGAATTGTGCAAGTGATTGATTCTAACAGATCTATTGGACATGACACGAAACTTTCTTATTCTGATTTCATTGATTTCACTTTGCGGTTGTTCGTCTCCAACGAATCCCGCGACTGAAGAGCCCCGGACTTCATACAAAGTGCTGTGCCTCGGCAATTCCATCACGCGCCATGAATATTCCGAAAGCGTCGAGTGGTACTCGGACTGGGGAATGGCCGCGTCGAAACCAGAGAACGACTATTGCCATGTTCTGGAATCTCTTCTGAATGAGAAACATCCTGGCTCTACCGTGACTCCGCTGAACATCGCTGCCTGGGAGCGCAGCCTCTCGGACGACATTGAGGGCTTCATCGGAGAATATGCCGAAGACAAGGACATCATTGTCGTCCGCCTCGGCGAGAATGTCTCCGCTGAGCGTGCCTTCGGACCGGCTCTTCAGAAACTCGTAAGCTGGTGCGTCGCTCATGCGAAGTATGTTCTGATTATCGGGACTTTCTGGAAGTCGGAGACTAAGGAGGCGGCCATCGTTGAAACTGCCCGTCTCTACGACATACCATATTACCCGATTTCACAGCTTGACGTTCCCGAAAATCATCCGAAAGTCGGCGACACGTTTCAGGACATCCACGGCGGAACCTATCGGATTTCCAAGGATTTCATCATCACGCATCCGAATGACAAGGGAATGCGGGAAATCGCCGGAATCATATACGGTGGAATAGAAAAACTCGTAAGCGGCAAAATCGGCGCGAGGGACATCGCGGCGCGGCGGCATATTTCCGAAAAGATGCCGATGTCCACGCGCTCGCGCCCGGTGGATTCCCTGCCGCATATAGGCCTTCCGCTCCCGTTCAGCGTTCCGCAGGCACAGGGGACGACGTTCATGGACCTGTTCTACTGGGACACATATTTCACGAATCTCGGACTGCTGAGCCTCGGCGACCTGCGGCAGGCAAAGAATAATGTCGATGACATACTCTGTCTTATTGAAAGGTACGGATATATGCCGAACGCTGCGAACACCGGGCTTCTGAACAGGTCGCAGCCTCCGTATGCGAGCATGATGGTGCGTGACATCTATGAGAGGACTGGTGACAGGGCGTGGTTGAGCGGGGCAGTGGAGACTCTGAAGAAGGAGTATGACTTCTGGATGACAGAGCGCGGTACTCCGAGCGGACTCAACCGCCACTTCAACAGCGCGACTAAGGCGGAATTGCTTGAATTTTACGCCTACATCTCTTCGGAGCGCTTCCCTGCGATGGGCAAAATCCCGCGCCCGGATGATGAGAAGGCAAAGATTGCCTCGAACTATCTTTCGGAGGCAGAGGGCGGCTGGGACTTCAATCCGAGGTTCGGCGGAGTCTGCGAGGAGTATAATCCGGTGGACCTCAATGCGAATCTCTACATATATGAACGGAATTTCGCGTGGTTCTGCCGCGAACTCGGGCAGAACGGGGCAAAGATCTGGGAAAAGAAAGCCAAGACCCGTCGCAACTTGATTCAGAAACTTTGTTTTGAGCCATCCGACGGGCTTTTTTATGACTATAACTATGTCACCGGGCGGCGGAGCGGCGTTTTCAGTTCAGCAGTCTTCAGTCTTCTCTGGGCCGGCATCCCGACCACGGAGCAGGCCGCGTCTCTCGTTGAGAATCTTGACCGTCTTGAATGCGCCCATGGCATCGCCGCCTGTGAGGACGGGGAGCGCGACGCCGTCTACCAGTGGGACTGGCCGAACGCGTGGGCAAGCTTCAATGTATTGGCTGTCAGTGGTTTGAATAGATATGGATATGGCGCTGATGCAGCGCGGGTTGCGGGAAAGTACCTCGATTCGGTCAGCGCAATCTACGGCAGGACCGGACAGCTTTGGGAGAAATACAACGCCGTCACCGGAGACATCGACGTCAAGGACGAATATGCGATGCCCGGCGACTTCATGGGCTGGACAGCCGGGGCATATCTCCTCTGTTACGACTATCTGAGAGCTTGCGCGGAGTAATCTTACGGCCATCCCTGACGGCGTGGAACTGATGTGAAATCGAATAATATAATATTGAGTCTATGATACGCAAATATTCCATTTTGTTGATGAGTCTTGTCGCGCTGATTTTCGGATGCGGCGAATGCTTTGCTGGGAACGGCAGGGCATCGAAAGGTGACGGTGGAATGACGGTAACTTCCGTTAAAATCGGCGAATATGTCGGCGGCAGGATTGACGACTGCTTCCGGCATCGCGTGATGGAGCAGGATGTCGATGAGATTGTGGAGCCGTTCCGCCACAGGGTCGAGAGCTGGAAGTGGAACAGCGAGTTCTGGGGAAATGGACGCTCGGGGCAATCGGGGCGTATCGTTACACCGGGGATTCCGGGCTTTACGCCAAAATCGGGAAGTCGGTCGGTGACATAATCGCGACGCAGACTCCCGACGGTTACATCGGGAACTATGCCCCTGAGTATCAGACGAAAAAGTGGGATATATGGGGACAGAAATATACGATGCTCGGACTTCTGGGCTGGTATGAACTGACCGGCGACCGCAGGGCTCTTGACGCTGCCGCCGGTGTCGCCGACCATCTTCTTTCGTTGGTAGGTCCCGGCAAAATCAACGTCGTCCGGACGGGCGACTATCGTGGAATGCCGAGTTCGACGGTGCTTGAGCCCATCATGATCCTCTACAAATTTGCCGAATCGCTTGGGCAAAGTCAGCACATAGATTACTTCATATTCGGTCATTTCCACACATGGGTCAATCTTAAACTTCCTTGCGGGGCAAATTTCCGTATGGTTAAGGACTGGTTCCGCTCCTCCTCCTATATAGTATGGGACGGTGAATCGCTGACTGATGTCTCGGACTGAATCAAGGAAAATAGACTGTTTGAACATTTTTTGTATTTATTATTACTTAATTTATAAGTTAAGAAAATAATTTGAGGATACTTTGATATATAAATAATTACTCTTATTTTTGCAGCAAATTATTTGTGTATGAGGAGTGTCGAGTTTGTGCCGTTTCTTTTGACTGAAAAGGCTGATGTATTGTCAATTCGGCTTAATGGGAATGTGCGGACTGAAACC
>OQWM01000011.1_pt1 | contig 77050 bp, 56 predicted proteins | sample 1691531 | NCBI WGS metagenome assembly OQWM01 (sample SAMN03418257, study PRJEB22391) | human gut metagenome | biome: human-gut; feature: organic feature; material: feces | host: Homo sapiens | place: Tanzania | collected 2013-01
ACTCCCGCCCCTTGGGGAGGGTTGGGGAGGGGCTTTCGGAGGGCCGGGGAGGGGCCCCTTCAAAGCAGCTGTTTTTGTACCGGCGCCAGCCGGACTTTTTTTACCGCCAACGGCGGCTTTTTTTACCGTTGTTACTGCTGGCGTCATGCAGTGCATGACGGCGGTGTTGGTGCCGATGCCCAGGAGGAAAACTTGTTTTCCGATAGGCATTGGAGACAGCACCGCCAAGGCGAAGCCGCCAGCAGTGCCCACGGCTTTTTGTGTTTATTTCAGCCCCATGTAGAGGTGAGCAGATAAAAAACCACGGTGGAAAGGCCGCAAACCTTGGCAACTCCTACAGAGTTGCCAAGGCAGAAAAGCCCCTCATTGCCCTACTTCTTCGCAAAGAACTTCTGGAAGAAGAGGAGCTGATAGTCTATGCTGTTGTGCCAATACTGCGCATTGTGGGCACCGGGACGCAGGATGAAGTCGTGGTCGATGCCGCGGCCGAGCAGACGCTCGTGGAGCGACTTGTTGCACTCGAGGAAGAAGTCGCCCTCGCCACAGTCGATGATGATGTCGAGGTCATGGTTCTGGATGCGGCCAATCTGGTTGACCACCACATGGGCATCCCAGCGCTTGCGGTTGTGAGCCATCTCGCCGAGCGACCGCTTGATTTCCCAGTTCTGCGGGAAACCACGGAAGTCTACACCACCACTCATGCTGCCACAGGCGCCATAGACATCCTTGTGGCGGAACGCCAGATAGAGCGCGCCATGACCACCCATGCTCAGCCCCGTCACTGCGCGACCCTTGCGGTCGGCGATGGTGCGATAGTGGCTGTCGATATACTCGACCAGTTCCTTGGAGGTAAAGGTTTCGTACTGCAGGTTCTTGTTGATGGGGCTGTCTATATACCACGAGTTGAGCGCGTCGGGGGTGACGAATATCATGCCCTTCTCGTCGGCTATCTCGGGGAGCGTGGCCTTGACCTTCTCGAGATAATACTTGCAGTTGCCCGTGGCGCCATGGAGGAGATAGACCACCGGATAGCGCTGGTCGCGGTTCTTCTTGGTCTCGGTGGGTGTGATGACCACCGTCTTGACATCCTTGTTCATCACCGTGCTGTGTACCAGCACCGTATCTACCTTGCCTGCCTTGACGCTTAGCGCCAGGAGCATGCACAAACTGAGAATAGCGAGTTTCTTCATTGTCGTTGATGATATTAGTATGGTGCAAAGGTAGTCCAAGTCGGAGAAAGCACCAAACAAAACGCCGACTTTTTGCCCCGAAAGAGGCTATTATGTCGCCCACGAAGAGATTGGAGGCCACAAGAAAAGGGGCGGAGACAGATGCTGGCACCGCCACCGCGTGCTGCCACGTGGAGACCATCGGGGGCGATGCACACCGGCCGATGTGGATGTCAACACTGGCCGATGGGGATGAGCCAAGCCGCCTTGCGCCACGCAGAGACCACCGCTACCGGCTCGTAACGGAAGACACGAGCCCACGTATCGTATGACACGAGGGCACGTATCAATAGGCACGAGCCCACGTACCAAATGATACGAGCCAGCCAATGCAGCTCCGGCGGCGACAAGGGCGGCAGCAGAGTCCCCCGGCGACGCCACGGGCGAGCCACAGGCGGCGGGACCTACCCCACCGGCAGCGGCGATGGAGACGGCGGCAGTGGCAGAGAGCGGGGAAATCATTGGAAGAAGTGTATGAGAAAAACCGCTAAAAACGAAGAGTATGCTGTTTTTTTTTACTAACTTTGCAAAATATATAACCACGCCCCATCTAACTGCAAGAAATCATCATGAAAGTTGTAGAACTCATCAACATCCATAAAGACAAGAAGAACTTCTCGTTCGAGGTTCTGCCCCCACTCAAGGGCACGGGAACGGGCAAGCTCTTTGCCACTATCGACAAGCTGAAAGAGTTTGACCCTCTCTATATCAACATCACCACCCACCACAGCGAGTATGTGTATCGCGAGCTGGACAATGGCCAGTTTGAGCGCATGCGCATACGCCGCCGCCCCGGTACCGTGGCGATAGCCGCCGCCATCCAGCAGAAGTATGGCATCCCCGTCATCCCCCACGTGATATGCAGCGGCGCCACCATCGATCACATCGAGTATGAGCTGCTGGACCTCCAGTTTCTGGGCATCGACAACCTGCTGTTGCTGCGTGGCGACAAGGCCAAGGACGACCGCGTGTTTACCCCCGTGGCTGGCGGCCACGCCCACACCACCGACCTGATAGAGCAGGTAAACCGCTTCAACAGCGGCCACTTTGCCGACGGCAGCGCCATCAAGGTGCCGGGCACGCCCTTCGGCTATGGCGTGGCGTGCTACCCCGAGAAGCACGACGAGGCGCCCAATATGGAGATGGACATGGGCTATCTGAAGATGAAGCAGGACATGGGTGCCGAGTATGCCGTGACCCAGCTCTTCTACGACAACAGCAAGTACTTCGACTACGTAGACAAGGCGCGCGCTATGGGCATCACCATCCCCATCATCCCCGGCATCAAGCCCCTCGCCAAGCTCTCGCAGCTCACCGTGGTGCCCAAGACCTTCCACTGTGACCTGCCCCAGGAGCTGGCAGCCGAAGTGAAGTGCTGCAAGACCGACGACGACGCCAAGCAGCTGGGCATAGAGTGGGCCACACACCAGTGCCAGGAGCTCTACGCCCATGGTATCAACAATATACACTTCTACACGGTGTCGGCAGTGGACAGCGTGGCTGAGGTAACGAGACGACTGATATGACATTTGACGAGGTAATAGGACAGAAGGAGACCAAGGAGCGTCTCATGCAGATGGCAGAGGAGCACAGGCTGCCCCACGCGCTCATGTTCTGCGGCCCCGACGGCTGCGGCAAGATGGCTATGGCGCTGGCGCTGGCCTCCTATCTGCTGGGCGAAAGCGCCATGCTCAAGAAGTGGGAGCACCCCGACCTGCACTTCAGCTTCCCCATCGTCAAGCCCGCCGGCGCCACCAGCGAGACCAAGGTGGTGTGCGACGACTTTGTGAGGGAATGGCGCGACATGCTCCTGGCGAGCCCCTACTTCACCATGGACCGCTGGCTGAAGCGCATCAAGGTGGCCAACCAGCAGGCGGTGATATTTGAGGCAGAGAGCGAGGCGCTGATACGCAAGCTGAGCCTCAAGTCGAGCCAAGGCGGCTACAAGGTGGTCATCATCTGGCTGCCCGAACGCATGAACGTGGTCTGCGCCAACAAGATACTCAAACTGCTCGAGGAACCGCCCATGCAGACGGTGTTCCTGCTCGTGAGCGACGAGCCCGACAAGCTGCTCGAGACCATTCGCAGCCGCGTGCAGCGCATCGACATGAAGCGCATCGAAGACCACGACATTGAGCAGGCTCTTGTCGAGAAGAGAGGCATAGCCGCCGACGACGCCAAGCGCATAGCCCACTTGGCCAGTGGCAGCTGGCTCAGAGCCCTCGAGGCGCTGGACGCCGACAACGAGAACGCCGAGATGCTGGAACTCTTCAAGACGCTCATGCGACTGGCCTATATGCGCAACATCAAGGACCTGAAGACCTGGAGCGAGGACGTGGCGCAGCTGGGACGCGAAAAGCAGCGCCGCATGCTGGCATACTTCAGCCGCATGACGAGAGAGAACTTCATGTACAACTTCCACAACGCCGACCTCTGCTATATGACGGCGCAGGAAGAGGCGTTCGCCCGCAACTTCGCGCCCTTCGTCAACGAGCACAACGTGATAGGGATAGCCGAAGAGCTGGAGAAATCGATGAAAGAGATAGGCCAGAACGTCACGCCTAAAATCGTGATGTTTGACCTGGCCCTCAACATGATTATGCTGTTGAAACAGAAATAAGTCGTAAGTGACACCATATATAAACCCATAAAAAGCAAAAACGAGACAATGAGTAACAAATATAAACTCTGCTGCGACACCGATAGAGGTCTGAGCTGCTGTGGCTGCGGCCGTCAGGACAACCAGCTCAATACCTATGACTGGCTGTCAGACATCCCCGGCAACGACGAGGAGACCGACCTGGTGGAAGTACAGTTCAAGAACACCCGCAAGGGCTACTACCACAACGTGAACAACCTGGAACTGAAGAAGGGCGACACCGTGGCGGTAGAGGCAAACCCCGGCCACGACATCGGAGTGGTGACCCTCACCGGCAGACTGGTAAAGCTGCAGCTGAAGAAGGCCAACCTGAAGTCGGCAGACGACATACGCCGCATCTACCGCATCGCCAAGCCCATCGACATGGACAAGTATCGCGAGGCAAAGAGCCGCGAGCACGGCACCATGATACAGAGCCGACAGATAGCCAAAGACCTGGGGCTCCAGATGAAGATAGGTGACGTGGAATATCAAGGCGACGGCAACAAGGCCATATTCTACTACATCGCCGACGAGCGCGTAGACTTCCGCCAGCTCATCAAGGTGCTGGCAGAGACCTTTCACGTGCGCATCGAGATGAAGCAGATAGGTGCGCGCCAGGAGGCTGGCCGCATCGGCGGAACGGGTCCCTGCGGAAGGGAGCTCTGCTGCGCCACATGGATGAAGAACTTCGTAAGCGTGAGCACCAACGCCGCCCGATACCAGGGCATCTCGCTCAACCCGCAGAAGCTGGCGGGTATGTGTGCCAAGCTCAAGTGCTGCATGAACTACGAGATAGACGACTATGTAGAGGCCAACCGCAAGATGCCCGCCAAGGACGCTGTGCTGCAGACCAAAGACAACGACTACTATCAGTTCAAGACCGACGTGCTGGCGGGGCTCATCACCTACTCGACCGACAAGAACCTGGCAGCCAATCTGGAGACCATCAGCGCCGAGAGGGCTCACGCCATCATCGAGATGAACAAGCAGGGCGAAAAGCCGCTGAGTCTGCTCGAAGACGGCACCGCCAAGGTGGAAAAGAAGTCGCTCGACCTGCTCGAAGACGCCGACATCAGCCGATTTGACCGCAGCAAGCGCAAGCGCAAAGGCGGCAACAAGCCCAAGGGCAACGGCAACCAGAAACAACAGCAGGGCGGAAAGCAACAGCAGGGTCAGGAACCCAAGCAGGGGGACGCCCAAAACCAGAACCGCGACGAGCACAACAAGGGGCGCGAGGGCCAGAACCCGGGGCGCGACGGCCAGAACCAGGGTCGTGACGGCCAGAAGCGCAACCGCCAGGACAATCGCCGCCACCAGGGTCAGCGTCGTCAAGGCAACAGGGACAGACAGCAGAACGCGCCTAAGAACAATAAGGAGGAATGAGAAATCTGGGGCTTCTGACAGGCATCGTGATGATGATACTCACGGCATGCGACGGCAAGGTGTATGACACCTACCGCCACACGTCGCTGGAGGGATGGGAGCGCAACGACACCCTGTGCTACGACGTGGCAAAGATGGCTCAGGCGGGCGACTTCCTCGTAGAACTGGGGCTGCGCACCGACTACGACTTCCCCTTCGTCGCCATCACGCTCATCGTAGACCAGACCATTCTGCCCGAAGGCACCACACTGAGAGATACGCTCGACTGCCGGCTGGTGAAGACCAACAGCACGCAGAAGACGGGCGGCATAAGTTGCTTTGAATACAACACCGAGGTGCGCAGACTGAGGCTCAACGCCAACGACAGCATGCACATCACCGTGCGCCACGACATGAAGCGCGACATCCTGCCGGGTGTGAGCGATGTGGGTATCTCCGTCAGACGGATGGAGTAAATCCTCTGGCGGCGGAAGCAGTCCCGTCAGGCGGATAAGCAGTTCTGTCAGGACGGTTGGGCAATTCTGCCGGATGGACAAGCAATTTCATCGGATGGATAAGCAATCGGGGCTACACCTTATTATATATATAGGGGACGGGAGTGAGTGCCGGCTGGCAGGGGCACAAGTCCCCGATTCGGGAAAACCAAAGCGTCGGAAAGAAAGCCGACAACAGATAAGACAAAACCAACGGTAACCGGAGAGGGGGCCGTTGGTTTTTATTTTGTAAGCCTAAGCACGCTGGTTGCGGGCGGCATCGATGCGGAGGAAGATAAACAGGAGGATGGTAAAGCCCCACAACGACGAACCGCCGTAACTGAAGAAGGGCAAGGGGATGCCGATGACGGGGGTAAGGCCAAGCACCATGCCCACATTGATAAACACATGGAAGAGGAAGACACTCAGCACACAGTAGCCATAGATGCGCCCGAACTTGAAGGTCTGCCGCTCGGCCAAGTGGATAAGCCGTAGGATGAGCGCGAGAAAGAGCAGCAGCACACCTGCCGACCCTACAAAGCCCTCTTCCTCGCCCACGGTGCAGAAGATGAAGTCGGTGTCTTGCTCGGGCACGTACTTGAGCTTGGTCTGGGTTCCGTTGAGGAAGCCTTTGCCCTTGAGTCCGCCTGAACCTATCGCTATCTCACTCTGATGGACATTGTAACCGGCTCCGGCGAGGTCTTCCTCGAGTCCCAAGAGCACATTGATGCGCACACGCTGGTGGGGCTTCATCACATCGTTGAGCATATAGTCGGCAGAGTAGAAGAAAAGCACCGAGCCGATACAGAACAGCGAGATGTAGAAGAAGCTGCGGATGCGGGTGGAAAGCCCCTGATAGATGAGGAAAATCGCCATGGCGAAGATGGTGGCAAGCTGTACCCACACGATGTCGAAAGCTACGATGAAGCGGGCTACGAGGGTGGCTATGAGGGTGGTGGAAGCCACGGCTATGGCCATGATGCGCACGGTCTTGGGCGACTTGCAGTAGGAGGCGACCATGCCGGTGGTGAAAATCTGCGCCAACAGCAGGACGACATACTTGCCCACCGAGGTGGGGGTGTCCATGAGCATCACGTTCTCGTACTTGATGCCGACGACAAAATAGATGACCATCGCCACACCCGAAAAGAGGATGCTGCCCTGCATGCCTTCGCGGTAGAACATCAGGAAAAACGAGAGGTAAACCAGCGCCGAGCCAGTCTCCTTCTGCCCGACGATGAAGAGCATTGGCAGCAGCACCACGCCAATCGCCATCGCGAAGTGGCGCCATCGGTGGATGTCAAAGCCATAACTGCTCATGAGTTTGGACACCGCGAGCGCCGTGGCGAACTTGGCAAACTCTGCCGGCTGCAATCGCAGCGGTCCAAGGACAAGCCACGAGCGCGAGCCCTTGATTTCGTGAGGGTTGAAGATAGTCACAAACAGCAGCAAGAGCAGCACGCCATAGATGACGTAGGCAAAGGTGTCATACATGCGCGAGTCGGTCATCAGGATGACAAATCCCAGCGCTAAGGAGGTACCTATCCACACGATCTGCATACCCGAGCGCGAGCCCATGCTGAATATATCGGTCGAGCCATAGGTATAGCTGGCTCCGCAGACACTTATCCATCCGAAGACGAGCAGCGCCACGTAGATGAACACCGTCCACTTGTCCAGAGAGCGAAACACGCCCTTATTGTTATCTGTTGCTTGAACCATAAGCTATACGTCTCTTCTGGAATACTGCGGCCTTGGCTTCCGACGCAGGCGACAGTTTTCCCTTAATATATTGTTCCATCATCAGGTCGCCGATGGGCACACCATAGTCGGCACCCCATCCACCGTTCTCGACATACACGGCAATGGCTATACGCGGGTCGTTCATCGGCGCGAAGCCCATGAAAACGGAGTGGTCATGACCTCTGTTCTGCGCAGTACCCGTCTTACCGCAGGCTTCATAGTCGGCACGGTTCATCGAACGGCTCGTACCTCGGAGGACCGAAGCTCGCATGCCGGCAACGACATATTCGTAAGCGCGGCGACTTGCTTTGGTGTAATGGCGACGAGTGAAGGCGGTGTCGAGGGGCTCTCCAGCCACCTTGCGCACCACGTGGGGGGTGTAGTAATAACCTCTGTTGGCGATAGTGGCACCGAGGTTGGCGATTTGGAGCGGAGTAAGGTTGACTTCACCCTGCCCAATGGAAATACTGATAACTGTAAGGCCGTTCCATGCACCATGGTAAGCCTTGTCATAGAACATACCGTTGGGGATGAACCCTCGCTTCTCGCCGGGCAAGTCAATACCGAGCCGGTAACCAAATCCCATACTCTTCATGTAATCGCGCCACACGTCGAGGGCATCAGCACTGTTGGCGTACTTACGCCGGTTACCCACCATGTGGTAGAGGCCCCAGCAGAAGTAAGCATTGCAGGAGGTACCGATGGCATTAATCATAGAGATGGGCGACGCATGGGAGTGGCAGCCAACGTGGAGACCGCGGAAATAGAAGCCGCGATGGCAGGGGAAAAAGGTGGCGGGAGTGATGATACCCTCAGACATATAGGTGAGAGCCTGGGATGTCTTGAAGGTAGAGCCGGGAGGATACTGGCCCATCGTAGAACGGTTGAGCAGAGGTTTCCACGGGTTGCGGGCCAGCGCGAGATGGTTCTTGCCACGCTGGCGACCCACCATGATGCGCGGGTCGTAAGTGGGGGAAGAGACCATGCACAGCACCTCGCCTGTGGAAGGCTCGATGGCCACGATAGAGCCTATCTTGCCCTCGAGCAACCGCTCGCCCAAGGCTTGGAGCTTGATATCGATACTGAGCGTAAGGTCTTTACCAGCCACTGGCCGACGGTCGAGCTGGCCATGCTGATAGCTACCCTGGATGCGGCCGTGGGCATCGCGCAGGAGAATCTGTATACCCTTCTCGCCACGCAGCTGCTTCTCATACGATTTCTCCACACCCTGCTTGCCGATGTAGTCGCCAGCCTGGTAGTAGTCATCGTCCTCAATATTGGCCTCAGAGACCTCTGCCACATCGCCCAGGACGTGGGCTGCATTGGGATATTGGTACTGACGGATGCTGCGCTTCTGCACATAGAAACCGGGGAAGCGGAACATCTTCTCCCGGAACATACTGAACTCCTGGTCAGAGAGCTGCGACAAGAACAGTTGCTGGGTAAACCGCGAATAGCCGGGGTTCTTGCTGCGGTCCTTGATATCGTTCATACGACGGATGAAGAACTCCTTGGTGATACCCAGCGCCTGGCAGAACTCGAGGGTATCGATGTGACCCTTCTCTTCGTTCATCACCACCATGATGTCATAGGCAGGCTGGTTGTAGACCAGCAGATTGCCGTTGCGGTCGTAGATGACACCACGCGAGGGATAGTCTATCTTCTTGAGGAAAGCGTTACTGTCGGCATTGCGCTTGTAGTCATCGCTCATCAGCTGCAGCGTGAAGAGGCGGATGATGTATACCACGACAATGACGACGGCCACGCCTCCGATGACGAAGCGCCGGTTCTCCAGGTTGAAGTCTTTCATTTACAGCTTCCTTGCGTTTTCGATTACCAGTATCAGCATCGTGGTGAGGATGGTGCTCGACAACGTGCAGGCCAGCCATTGGGGCCAGTTGTAGAAGCAGAACGCCTCCAGGGTAAAGAATACGAGGCAGTAGATGGTCACCACTATCAGAGTGTAATAGAAGAAGCGCGCCGTGCCCAGGTTTTCCATCGTCGGAGCCATATCCTCCTCAGCCTCACGGCTCAACAGCGGCATGAGGATGTAGGGGCGGATAAAGCCAATCAGAGTCATGCTGACAGTGGCTATTCCCGACGTGTCGGAGAATATGTCTACGATGACGCCCATGACAAAGGCAATGAGCAGCAGTGCCCATCGGGGGCAGTTACGCTTAAGGAGCATGATAAGATAGACATAGAGCAAGGGCGTGGCGACACCGAAGAGATGGATATGATTAAGTATCAATATCTGCACCAGCAGTATCACCGCGTATAAGATTATGTCTTTGACTATCCCGTATTTCATTTTAATCTTTCTGTTTGAGCAAGATGGAGTCTTTGGCTGCGTTGAGCAGCTGCATGCGCTCACTGAGCTCAGTGTTGTCGACCACACACACGTCGCGCAGCTTGCCAAAGTCGGTGGCGAGCTTTACCTTCAAGCGGTAGGAAAGTCCGTCGGCCGAGTTGAACACGTACTTGACCTGCCCCACCATGATACCGGCAGGGAACACCTCTGAGTAACCGCTGGTTACCACGTAGTCGCCCTTGCGGAAACGGGCGTGGCGAGGCACGTCGTCGACATACGCCATATCGGTATAGCCGCCATCCCAGTGGAGGTAGCCGAAATAGCCGCGGTCCTTGATGGTACAACTGATGTTTGACTGGCGGTTGAGCACGGGGATGATGACGGCGTAGTGGGCCGATGCGAGATAGACGATGCCTACCACGCCGTGGCCGCTTACCACGCCCATATCCTTCTTCACCCCGTCGGCCTCACCCTTGTCGATGGTGATGAGATTGTCTTTCTCCGAGATGGTGTTCGAGATTACCTTGGCCGGAATGAGTCTGTAGCCCTCCAGCGACTGAGCCTTGACCTGAGCCAACAGCGTACTGTCGGCCGAAGTCTGTTCCAGCCGGTCGGAGAGCACCTTGACCTGGCTCTCCAGGTATACGTTGCGGGCAGTGAGCTGCTCATTGATATCTCCCAGGGAGAAATAAGCCGTCACCTTAGAGTCCCATTCATAGAACTTTCCCGCCACCACATTTGCCGAGGAGAACCACACGCTCCCCTGGTAAGTGTGACCGCGGAAAAGCCATACCAGTCCGATAATCTCGAATAGGACGAAGAGAAACCAATGGTTATGCTTGCCGAGAAACTCTAACAGGTTTCGCATTGGCACTATCTCATCAGGAACGAGAACTTGTCAACATTCTTCAGCGCGATGCCAGCTCCGCGTGCCACACTGTGCAACGGGTCTTCGGCAATATGGAAAGGAATGTTGATTTTCTCCTGAAGACGACGGTCGAGACCACGCAGCAGGGCGCCGCCACCGCTCAGATAGATACCGTTCTTCACGATATCGGCATAGAGCTCGGGGGGAGTATTCTCCAGAGCCGAGAGCACGGCGTTCTCAATCTTTGCCACGGTCTTGTCGAGACAGTGGGCGATCTCCTGATAGCATACAGGCACCTCCATAGGCAGTGCGGTGATGCGGTTAGGACCATGTACTACATAGTCTTCCGGAGCCTCGTCGCCCAAGTCGGTCAATGCCGAGCCCACATGTATCTTGATGCGCTCTGCCATACGTTCCGACACCTTCACATTGTGCTGACGGCTCATGTACTCCTGAATGTCGGAAGTAAGGTCATCACCAGCCACGCGGATAGAGTTGTTGGAGACGATGCCACCGAGAGAGATAACGGCAATCTCGGTGCTTCCACCGCCGATGTCGACAATCATGTTGCCCTCGGGAGCCTCAACGTCGATACCGATACCGATGGCGGCTGCCATAGGCTCAAAGATAAGATAGACATCGCGGCCGTCGGCATGCTCGGCACTGTCGCGGACAGCACGGAGTTCAACCTCGGTAGAGCCCGAAGGCACACCGATTACCATACGCAGTGAGGGCGAGAAGAGGCGGCTGCCAGAGTGTACCATCTTGATAAGACCACGCATCATCTGCTCACAGGCAGAGAAGTCGGCAATCACACCGTCGCGCAGAGGGCGCACCGTACGGATGTTGTCGTGAGTCTTCTCGTACATCATCTTGGCCTTCTGGCCCACGGCAATCATCTTGCCGTCAATGCGGTTGAGAGCGACTACCGATGGTTCGTCCACCACAATCTTATCATCACTGATAATGATGGTGTTGGCCGTTCCCAGGTCCATCGCAATCTCCTGAATGAATGAAAAAAATCCCATTTATAAAAATCGTTTATAGCTATAAATAATCGTTGTTGTTACTTGACAAACCACTCGTGGATGGCGGTGTCGTAGTGGCTGCTTACGCCGAAGGCGCGGGCTGCCAGCATCTTGCGGTCTTCGATGTCGGTCTGGGCACCCTTCTTGTTGAGGATGTCGAGCAGCACGCTGTACTCGGCCTTGCTGGGCACGATGACCACGTCATTGAAGTTCTTGGCTCCGGCACGGATGAGCGAGATGCCGCCAATGTCTATCTTCTCGATGATGTCGGCATCCGATGCGCCGCTTGCCACAGTCTGCTCAAAGGGATAGAGGTCTACTACAACCAGGTCTATGGCGGGGATGTCATATTCCTTCATCTGTGCCTGGTCGCCCTCATTGGCGCGACGGCCCAGTATACCTCCGAACACCTTGGGATGGAGGGTCTTCACACGGCCACCGAGGATAGAGGGATAGGAGGTCACGTTCTCTACCTTCTCACACTCGTAACCCAGCGATTCGATGAACTGCTGCGTGCCGCCAGTCGACAAGAATTTCACACCTTCTTCATTGAGTTTCTTCAACAGTTCATCCAGGCCGTCTTTGTGGAACACTGAGATGAGGGCTGTCTTGATTTGTCTTGTTTCTGCCATAATTGTTTGTTGCTTTAGATACTACGTGCAAAATTACGAAAATATCCTCTATTACTTAAATAAACAAGGTGGAAATTGTAGTTTCCACCTTGAAAATTATGATAAATCAAACGCTCACTCCTAATAAGTGGCGCGAAGATAGATTTCACGTTGTTTCTCAGTCACGCCATTGGCGTCGAGCAGCTGGGGCAGCCGCTGATAGTTGGCACGGAAGGCAGCCACGAGTTCGTTCATCCTGTCGGGATAGTAACTGATGGCGCGACCGGTCGACTCCATCGTGCCGAGTTCCTCGCCGAAGACGATGCCGGCCTTCTGGCGCTTCAGCCTGTAGTTGTTCTGCCCTATACGGCGCATCTGGCCCATCAGTCCGTCGGCCACATCGATGGCGTCGGGGGCATAGGTCACCTCTACTGTCTTCTCGATGTTGGGATCGCTGTCGGCTATGGCTATGGTGGCGGTGAGCGTGTTGCCGTCATAGTCGAACGCCGTGGGCTTGCCGTTGACCACAACCTGCTCTGGCACAGCCCGTGCCACTATCTTCACACTGTACTTGCGTGCCTCGGGCATGCCCTCATAGCTGCCCTCGCGACGACCTATCTTCACGGTGAGCTTGTTGCCCTCGACCTCCTGGGTCATGCGGGTGCGGGCAAAGGCGGTGGCATAAGCCTTGTCGTTGCCGTTGTCCTCATACATCGAGAACTCGCCGTTGCCGCCGGGGTAGACGGTCACCACGATGGGCTCGTCGTTGGATTTCAGGTTCTTCACCTTGTCATACATGGGGATGACGGCGCCCGCCTTGACATACATGGGGTACTCGTCGAGGTGGAAGTTGCGCTCCACGCGCTGTCCGCCCTTGAGCAGCGTGCCCGTAGCCACCTCGTACCAGTCGTTGCCGCCGGGGAGCCACACCTTGTGGCGGGACACACCGTCTGCCATAGGCTGGGTAATGGGGCTGACCAGGATTTGGTCGCCAAACATATAGCTGTTGCGCTCCTGGTAAGCTTCCTCGTTCTCGGGCCACTCATAGTAGAGCGGACGGCAGAGCGAGAGGCCCTCGTCGTAGGCACGGCGTGCCATGGTGTAGATGTAGGGAGCCATGCGGTAGCGCTCGAGGATGGTGTTGCGGATGATGCTGAAGTGCTGGTGGTCAAAGGCCCACGGTTCCTTGTCGAGCACGGAGCTCTTGGTCGAGTGGGTACGCAGGATGGGACTCAGCGCACCAAACTGGAGCCAGCGTATATAGAGTTCGGGGTCTATGCGGTTGGCGTTCATGTGGCCGCCGATGTCGTGGCTCCAGTAGCCATAGAGCACGTTGGAGGCGGTGGCGTTGAAGTAGGGCTGGAAGTCGAGCGATTTCCAGCTGATGACGGCGTCGCCAGAGAAGCCTATCTGGTAGCGGTGGTTACCCAGCCCGCCCCAGCGGTGGTAGAGCATGGGGCGCTCCTGGCGATGGCGCTCCATGTCGGTGAAGGTGGTATAGTTTATCCACCAGGTGTTGCCGAGCCGTGGGAACTCCTTGTCGTTGAGCCCCTGCTGCCAGTCTAACCACCAGAAGCTCACTCCGTCGCGCTCCATAGGGCGCAGCACGGTGTTGTACCATCCCTCCATAAACCGTTTGTCCGACGCTGCCCAGTCTATGTCCTTCTTCTCGTCGGGGTTCATGCCCATCCAGCGCGCCATAGCGGGATATTGTTCCTCATAGGGTTTGATGCCGTCGGCGGGATGCAGGTTGATGGTCACGTTGAGTTGCTTCGAGCCAGCCCACTGCAGGAAGCCCTTGGGGTTGGGGAAGAGGCGGCGGTTCCAGGTATAGCCTGTCCATGCGCCCTTGCCCTTCTCGGTGTAGTGCCAGTCCATGTCGACCACCAGCACATCGAGGGGAATGCTGTAGGTGTCAAAGTTGTCTACCAGCTGGCGCAGTTCGTTGTCGGTGTAGCACCAGTAGCGCGACCACCAGTAACCGAAGGCATAGCGCGGAGGCAGCGCCATCTTGCCCGAGACCACGGTAAAGTCGCGCAGAGCCTTGCGATAGTCGTGGCCATAGGACATGAAGTACCAGTCCTGGGCCTTGCCTTCCTCGCGGCGATGGCTCACCCACTGCCAGTCGCTATGGTCGAAGAGATAGTTCTGCGAGTCGTCGATGAAGGTCCATCCGCTGCGCGAGAGCAGACCGTCCTCGATGGGCATGGGCTGGTCGCCGTGCATATTGCCGTCATAACCGTCGAGGGTGCGATAGGTACCCTTGAGATTGAGGGTGTCTTTCTGTCCGGGATGCCAGACAAAGGACTTGACTCCCTTGCGTTTGGGCGAGGTTATGAGCAGGTTGCCATTGCCGAGCGGGCCCTGGCTCTTGGTGTACTTGATGACCATGCAGCGGGTGGTTATCTCGACGGTCTTGCCACGGTCGCGGGTGGTATAGTCTACGGTGGGGTAGTCGCGGTTGATGGCCATGAGCGACTGTCCGTCCTCAAATCGGCCGTCGGGCGAGTACTCCATACGTGCCATGCCGTCGGTGACGAGCGATATGCGTACATGGCTGTCCTGGTAAGCCACGTTCTTCTGGGCGGTGGCGGGCAAGGCGATGAGGGCGGCTATCACTGCCGCTGCTGCCTTGGCGGTTTTGCTTATGTTCATAATAGTGTTGCAGATTGTTTAGTGTACTATATATAATAAGGTATAGGTTGCGGCAGCCTATGACGACTGCCGCAACCCAGAGAGGGCGTGCGCCGCGGCTCAGGCGGGGCACCCCATGTCGCAGTCGTCTTCCATATAGGGCACGAGCACCTTGGCCATACGCGTGAGACCGTCTATCATGCGGCTGCGCGGACAGGCAATGTTGATGCGCATATAGCCCTGACCGGCGCGACGGCCGTACATGGTGCCGCTGTTGAGATAGACCTTGCCCTCGTCGCGGAGTTTGGCTTCGAGTTCGTCTGAGGTAAACTCGAGGGCAGAGATGTCTACCCACACGAGGTAGGTGCCTTCGAGCTTGAGCACTTCTATCTTGGGCATATACTCGGCAAAGAAGCGCTTCAGCTCCAGGTAGTTGTCGTAGAGGTAGCGGTTGAGTTCGTCGAGCCACTCCTCGCTCTCGTTGTAGGCTGCCACGAGCGCGTCGGGACCGAAGGGGTTGACCTCGCACACCTCAAAGATGTTGATGACGCGGTCTACGCGACGGCGCATCTCTATGTCGCTGCAGATGACATTGGACTGCATCAGTCCGGCGGTGTTGAACGACTTGGAGGGCGAGTTGAGGGTCACGGTGATAGCCGATGTCTCGTCAGAGAGCGACGCAAAGGGCGTATACTCATAGCCGGGCATCACGAGCTCGCAGTGTATCTCGTCGGCGATGACGCGCACATGATGGCGGCGACAGATGTCGCTCACGCGCTCAAGCTCGTCGCGGCGCCACACGCGGCCGGCAGGGTTGTGGGGGTTGCAGAAGAGCAGCACGGCGGCGCGCTCGTCGGCACAGCGGCGCTCCAGGTCGTCGTAGTCGATGACATAGCTGTCGCCCTCGCGCTTGAGCTCACACTCGGAGGCCACGCAGCCGCAGTTGCGTATCGACGAGAAGAAGCAGTTGTAGACGGGGGTGAGGATAACCACCTGCTGACCGGGCAGGGTGAGCGCCTTGATGGCACAGCTCATGGCTGCCACCACACCGGGGGTGTGGAGTATCCAGCTACGGTCGATGTGCCACTGGTGGCGGCGGTCAAACCAGTTGATGACGGCGTCGTAGTAGCTGTCGTCGGTGAAGGTGTAGCCATAGACGGGATGGGCGGCGCGACGCTCCACAGCCTGGCGTATGGCGGGAGCCACCTCGAAGTCCATATCGGCCACCCACATGGGCAGCTCGCCCTCGCCTATGCTGTCCCACTTCACACAGCGGGTACCGAGACGCTCGGGGGCATGGTCAAAATCAAATGTTGCCATTGTATCTTTATTGTTTGGTTGTTTCTATACGGCAGTCGTGGCCACGGGCATAGCCGTCGTAGGTGATGCGGTCTATGCGGTCGGCGACGATGTGTCCGCTCACGGGGTTCTTGACCTCGGTGATGGCGCCGCTGATGCGGGCGTCGATGTGGGAGCTGTCTTCAAAGGCACGGTCGCAGGCGGCGTCGAAAGTACAGTCTTCGAGGGTCACGTGGTCCATGTAGCAGAGGGGCTGCTCACCACTGATGTGGCAGCGCACCAGACGCACATTGCTGCTGTGCCAACCCAGATACTCGCCGTCGAGCTCGGAGTCGTAGACGGTCACGTTGTCGCACTCCCAGAAACTGTCCTTGGTCGTAATGCGGGCATGGTGTATCTCTACGTTGTGGCAGTACTGGAAGACATACTTGGAGTCGCTCTTCAGGCCGTCGACGTAGATGTCTTCGGAGAACATGAAGGGATAGGTACCATCGTGGAGCTCGACATTGTAGAGCTTCAGACCGCGCACGCGCCAAAAGGTCTCGTCGGCATCGGTGAGGATGACGTTGCGCAGGGTAAGGTTGTTCATCTCGCGGAAGAACTTGGGCGCGTCGATGACCGTGTCTTCCATCACCATGTTGTCGGAGTACCAGATGGCACTGCGGCTCTCGGGCGCGAAATAGCAGTTGGTGATATGGCTGCCGTCGACGTGCCACCAGGGGTATTTGCCATAGAAGCGGGAGTCATCGCACTCGATATTGCGACAGAACTTGATGCCCGACTCGCCATCGGTGATGGTGATATGCTCGAGCCGCGTGTCGCTCAGACCAAACAGCGGACGCTCGCCGCCAAATTCTTTATCCTTAATCAGATTCATAATGGATATTATTATTTACCTACAAAAATACTAACTTTCGTACACTTATGCCACAATTGTCGGGAGTTTCTTCATCGGTTTTAATAAATATTAGAGAAGACACCCCGGCGGCACCGCCTTCAGCGGCGGAGCCATGCCCGCCACTCTCGCGCGGACAGGCATCGGCCAGACGCTGGCACCGACCTGTCGGACAGCGACAAAGGTACGCACAATCATCGTCCTGTGCCCTACCCCGAATACGGAACTTGTTACCGCTACTCCCGAAATAGCTGCCGCGGTGCCCCTGACCACCTCTGCCGGCTCGTATCAATAGGCACGTGGGCTCGTGACTTACGAAACGAGCCTTCGTATCAATAGGCACGAGGGCTCGTAACTATTGATACGAGCCAGCAAGGGCGTCCCCTACCGCCGCAGACACCTGATACACAACAGCTATTGACACACTCCACTCCACCAGCGTGCGCAGCCTTGGCGCAGGAGGTCTTCGCCCTACTCTCCACAGTGCTCGCGCCGATGCCGACGAACCTCTGCCCAGGGCTCGGGCAGACAGCCGCCGAGACGACCGGACGCAGGGGCAAAATAAAGGCTCCAGCCTCGGGAACGAACCCGGACTGGAGCCATGTATTAATAACTATAAAACCGTATTAAAGGTTGGGGTTGATCTCAGACCACTTCTCTACTGGAGGCAGAGCACCGAGAGCAATCACCTTGTCGCGCATACCGGCGAGGTGGTTGTAAGAAGCGTCGAGAGCAGCAAACTCGTCGGCTGTACCCATAACTGGCTTGGTGTAGACACCGTCGCTGGTGATGCGGGTAGGCATAGCCATCATCACGTGGTTGTAACGGGCTGTGTCGGCATAAGTACCGGCGGGATAAGTGAACTCTTCGCCACCCATAGCAGCCTCAATCATCTTGACAGCGAGGTAAGAGGGGCTCTGGAATGAGCTGCGGCGACGGAGCTCGATAATCTTGGCACCACCCTGGGTAACTTCCTTCTGCATGGTAGCCCACTCCTCAGCGGTAAGACCCTTACCGTTGACAGTAGCCTTGCCAGCAATCACGTCGAGCAGTTTGACGCCGTCGATAGTGGTAGGAGAAGCGAAGACAGCCATCTTCTCACCGTGGCCACCATAGGTGTAGGCGTTCTCGATGACAGCCTGGCTTACGCCGAAGTGCTTGGCCAGCGCACCCTTGAGACGAGTAGAGTCGAGGGCAGCAAGTGTAGCAACCTGGTTGGGCTTCAGACCAGAGTGAACGAGAGTTACGAGGCCGGTGATGTCGGCGGGGTTGAAGATAACCACGCAGAAATTGGCATCGGGGCAGAACTTCTTGATGTTCTGGCCAAGCTCCTCGGCAGCCTTAGAGTTGCCTACGAGCAGGTCTTCACGTGTCATGCCCTCCTTACGGGGTGCGCCACCTGAAGAGATGATATACTTAGCGCCAGTGAAGGCTTCCTTGGGGTCAGTGGTAGATACGATGTTGGCATCGTCAAATCCGCACTGACGCATTTCCTCGGCTACGCCTTCAGCTGAGAATACGTCGTAAAGACAAATGTTGGGAGTAAGTCTGAGCATGAGTGCTGTCTGCACCATGTTGGAGCCAATCATGCCGGCTGCGCCGACGATGACGAGTTTGTCATTAGTTAAAAATTCCATAACTATAATATTAATTATAAGTGATTCGTTCAATCTTCAATTCTGCAACTTGACGGGGCCAATCGTCACTCCCGGCTACCCAAATGCAACCTGGAGATGCATCGGAGTAAGGGCAGCGGTCGCCTCGGGCTGCTATCTTCTGCAAAATTACGAAAAAAAGAATGACAAATGTCATTTAATCGCAATTTCTTTTGTGATTAATTCTTAAAACTTTTACCTTTGTCATGTCGAATTAGCAAAATAGAGATGAAAGAGATGATAGAAAACAGAATAGAGCGGCTGCGCGAGCTGATGGAGCGTGAAAAGATAGACGCATTCATCATCCCGAGCAGCGACGCGCACAACGGAGAATATATAGCAGACCACTGGAAGAGCCGCGAGTGGATAAGCGGGTTTACGGGGTCGGCGGGCACCGCCGTGGTCACCATGAAGAGTGCCGCGCTATGGACCGACTCGCGCTACTTCCTGCAAGCCGAAGAGCAGCTCGATGGCACCGAGTACCAGCTGATGAGGCTGCGCATGGAGGGAACTCCGTCGATAACCGAGTGGCTGGGCGCCGAACTGGCTGAGAAGAGCGGTGCCACGGTGGCCATAGACGGCTCGACAAGCACATACAACACGGTGCAGGCGATGACGATGGCGCTGCGCAAGCAGGGTGGCATCACACTGCGCACCAACCTCGACCCGATGAGCCGGATATGGACAGACCGACCCGCGCTGCCGCAGAAACCGATAAGGAAGCACCCGATGGAATGGGCAGGGACAACGGCTGCCGACAAGCTGACGGCGATAAGGCGCAGGCTGGCAGCGGTACACGCCGACGGCATGCTGGTATCGGCGCTCGACGACATAGCCTGGACGCTCAATCTGCGCGGGGCCGATATAGAGTGCAACCCGGTGTTCATAGCCTATCTGCTCATCGCATCGAGGGGCGCCACCCTGTTTACGGAGTGCAGCCGCGTGAGCGACGAGGTCAAGGAGTATCTCAACGACAATGGCGTGGAGCTGCGCCCATATAATAAGATAGGTGAAGGACTGGCACACTACTTCGAATACTCGATACTGATGGACGGCAACGAGACGGCTGCGCTCATGCCGCGCTACATGCCCAGCCGCACACAGGTAATCTATGCGCCATCGCCCATACCGCTGATGAAGGCGGTGAAGAACGAGGCTGAGACAGCGGGCTTCCGCCGGGCTATGGTGAGCGACGGCGTGGCGATGGTGAGGCTACTCAAGTGGATAAAGCCGGCTGTGGCAAAGGGTGGAGTGACCGAAATGGGCGTGGACGACAAGCTCACGGCGCTGCGCAGCGAAGACCCTGCGTATGTGGAGAAGAGCTTTGAGACCATAGCTGCCTATGAGAATCACGGCGCCATCGTACACTATGAGCCGACAGCCGACAGCGACGTCGAACTGTGTCCCGAGGGGTTGCTGCTGCTCGACTGTGGCGCCCAATACGACTGCGGAACCACCGACATTACCCGCACCATACCGCTGGGACCCGTGAGCGAGGAGCAGAGGCTGGTGTACACGCTGGTACTCAAGGCTCACATACAACTGGAGATGGCTCAGTTTCCGGCAGGTGCCAACGGCACGCAGATAGACGCCATAGCGCGCAGCGTGCTGTGGAGCCGCGGCTACAACTACCTGCATGGTACGGGCCACGGCGTGGGTGCGCATCTCTGTGTGCATGAAGGCCCGCAGCAGATACGTATGGAGTATGTGCCCACGGCGCTCAAGGCGGGCATGACCATCACCGACGAGCCGGGCGTCTATCTCGCCGGCCGCTTTGGAGTGCGCATCGAGAACGTGCTGCTCATCGTCGGTGGCGACAGCACCGAGTGTGGCAATTTCCTGCGTATGGAACCGCTCACACTCTGCCCCATCGACACCACGGTGATAGACCGCTGGCTGCTCGACGACTATGAGGTGGAATGGCTCAACGACTACCACCGCCGCGTGTATGAAGAGCTGGCACCACATCTGGCCGACGACGAGCGCCAGTGGCTCGCAGAGGCTACGGCGGCGATAGACTAATCGCGCAGAAATAGAAACAGATAGCCCGAAGACCGTAGATGACGGACTTCGGGCTATATCATTTGTCGTAACCGACGGCGCGGACGCCCCGAGGCAAACCTCGGCAGGAGCAGAGGGTTATGGGGCTGTCGTGCGGGCGCGGACTTAGAAGTAATAGGTCATGCCCAGCTGCCAGGCGCTGCTCTTGGCGTTGAAGGCACTGCGCACCACATCGCTGGCACCGGTCTCACCCGACTTGCCGCAACCGAAGTTGTAGTTGAGGTTGAACGCGAGATGGCTCATCAGCGACACGCCGGCTCCGATGTTGAAGCTCATGTACGTATTCTTCCACTTCCAGTCGATACTCTGGATGTCGTCGGCCATATTGAAGGCAAACTGTGGACCTGCAAAGGCATAGATGCTGGCCAGACTGCCCAAACCTATTCCATAACGCAGGTTGATAGGGATGGCAATCTGCTTGACAGTGAGCGTAGCCTGGTCGCGGACAATCTGCTCGTTGCCACGTTCTACGGTAACATCGGCAGAATACTGGTTGTAGAGGGCTGAGACATCGATGCCGAGGCCCGTGAGGGGCAGAGAGACCTTGGCGGTGGGACCAAGATAGAAGCCGATATTGTTGGACTTGTCGAGTACATTGCCCTTGACGGAGAACTCGGACATATTGATACCGCCCTTGACACCGAACTTAATCTGTGCATTGGCGCTGCCTATGGCCACAAAGACCAAGAGCATCAGGGTTGCAAATAGTTTCTTTTTCATTGTCGTTTGTATTTAATTGGTTATTGTATCTCTTATTAAACTGCATTACGGATAACTCAAGTGTACAGCCACGCAAGCAATAAACTTTTAATCCTCAAATCTATCATATCATATATTTGGCTTTACCATAGCAGAGTCTTACTCTCTATTGATTTTTTCTACCAATTCATCTGGTGTAAGTATCTCCATTTTAGAAAAACCGAACCACTTTTTGCCCAAGTCCTTGATAGAGGCTCCTATATGATATACATCATCGTCTATACAAAGGAAGCGGTCGTGCGATAAACGGAACACTTCAACATCAATCGGTACATATTGAGCATTATGACGGTCTATGTCAAGCTGGAGCTGACGACTAATCTGCTGGGTATAGATGACCGCAGATACACCTTCATCTCTTTTATCGAGCAATGTAAGTACAGTCTCGTCAACATAGTTGTCGACAAGGACAATACGCTTCTTCGCACTCTTAATCAAGTCGGACACGAATGTATAGGCATCATAAATTTGTCCGTTGTAGAACACTCCTTGCTTCGGCTTCGCATTGCCCTCATCCAATCGGCGAAATACCTCGTCTATGCGTTTGTCCGCTTCTTGCTGATGTTGCTGCATTTCCAATTGATGGTACTCAATCGTTTCCAAGCGACTGAACACAGAAGCGTTGGTTGTCATGAAATGGCGCATGGAGACAAAGGCCCGCATGATTTGGATATTGACCTCAATGGCTGTTTTGGAACGGAGAACACTGCTAAGCATCGCCACACCCTGCTCTGTAAAGGCAAAAGGTAATTTCTTTATATTCTGTCCTCGCCCAGCGTTCAAAGTCACAATTTGTGATTTTGAACATTCCTCCATTGACAACTGAAACCTAAAATCAGAAGGGAACCTCTGAATATTACGTTTGACTGCTTGGTTCAAAGTTCTTGTCTCCACACCATATAGCATTGCTATATCTTTGTCAAGCATAACCTGTTGTCCTCTAATCACCTTTATTAGAGACTCTATATTATCCACAACAACCATCTGGTCACAATTTGTGACCAGTTCGCCGTACTCTATCTGTTCTTTTATATCTGCCATATCTTCAAAATCACAATTTGTGATCTCAAACGTATTACTTAATAATGCAAGCATAGCTTTTACCCCTTAAACGACTATCACAAAACCTTTACTTTGAAAAGAACGTAAAGTCAAGTTTATTGCGGTAATTGCCCGTGTAGTAATCGCTTCGCTCGCCGCACCGTACTTACAACTCTGTTTCGTCACATCAGGAATGGAATATCCCTTGCGGAGCAAGCCTATTACCACCTTATCTTCGGCAGTCATCTGTTCTGCCGTTTTATGCGCCTGGGGGTTCCACCTTATTATATATACCGTTTCCGTAGTGACTGCAATCGGGATGATATTTAATCACGTTCCAATTGCGCACAAATAGATGGCGTGGCTATCGTTATCGGAGCAGAGAGGGACGAATGTCCTTCTTCGTCCAATAACAAGTGCTGGCTATAATCAGTGACGCTGACGACGCACGGTGACACGCGCTGCCGAGGATGACGAACGCGAAGAGGTGGAGCGGGTCTTGGACTTTACGGTCTTGTTGCGCACGGAAGTCGAAGACGATGCGCGGCGGCCCTTCTTGACAGGCTTGACATCCTTGTTGGCCTTGGCGATGCTGTCGAGCGAGTCTTTGCGGGCCTTGTCGCCCCAGAGGTTCTGCTCGAAGTCCACGATCTCCTTCTCTATACGCTTCTGCTCCTTGGAGAGGGCTGAGTCGGTGGGACAGTACTGAGCCAGAGTCTTGCCGAGCATATTGTTGGTCTTGTAAATCTTACCGCGGTACATGTTTTTGGCAAAGTAATCGTCCATGCTCATCACGGCGGCGTTGTTGAGATTGCTCGTCATCACGGTCTGCTTGACCAGGAAGGGTGCCAGGTCGTCGTACTTGACCCAGAAGAGGGGATAGGACGTGGCATTGTCGCCGAAATCGTCTTCACGCTTCATGATGGGGCACAGCGCCAGCACCTGGGTGTGGAAGGAGGCTGTGGTCTGGTCGTAGTAGACGCTCTCCTTGAGATAGTAAGCAGTGACCTCGCGCGAGGGGATATCGCTGTTGTCGATATAGATGCCCCGGTTGGTCTTCTCGTAAAAGATATGGTAATTGTCGAGGAATGCCTTGAGCTTGACCTGGGCAGCCTCGTTGAAGACCTCGTTTCCGTCAAGCCGGTACTCGTAGGCCTTGATGTTGCCGGTCATCATGAGTTTGAAGATGTAGGTGAAGAGGTTGACCTGGTTGCCCATAGGCTCTACAGGGTAGTAGAGGCTGGCGTTGGCGTCGTCGTGGAGATCGAGCTCGCGATAGATATCGCGGCGCCACACGACATCTTCGGCCATGCGGGTCTGCACAGGGAAGGAAATCTGGGCTCGGGTAGAGATGGCACCGCTGGTGGTGGCGGCAGCCTTCTGCTCGGCTTTGCGTTTGGCGGGCTGGGCGGTCGCATGGACAGCCATCATTCCGACGAGAAGGATAAATATTATTTTCTTCATTGTTGCATTGTTTTCTTATTTGACGATGACCTCCATGGGATAAGACAGCGTGCGCGTGATGCCATCGGGGCCCACAGCCTTGACGCCTCGGATGTAGAAGCGGCGGTTGCGGGAGAGGCGGCGGAAGGTTTCGCGCTGACGCTCGGAGAACTGGGCTCCGTTGGAGGCTACTGGCACGGCGTTGCCCATATTGTCGAAGAAGACGGTCTCGAAACTTACCACGCGGAAGGGGATGTCGAGCAGTCCGTCGTCGATGGCGGCATGGACGCGGTCGATGCCCATCAGCGCAGACTTGGACAGGCCTCCACCCTTGTAGCGGTCGGTGCCGATGACGAGGTAGGCCATCGGGTCGGGGAGCTTGCGCACGTGGAAGGTGAACTTGCCCATCTGGCGGATGGCATTACCCTTGCGCGCACTGACGGTGATGGTCACGTCGCTGCCCACGGCTGACGGTTTGGCGATATATCGGCCCATGCCCACGGAATGGAAGGCACCGCCAGTCATGGATGCCTGGACCTCGTTGAGGGCTACGCCGGGGATGCTGATACTGATGGGGTTTTCATAGCCGGCATAGAGCACGTTCATGAGGTCGGCAGAGACGGTGGCACTGGGCGCCACCACGTTGTACTTCTGCGTAAAGTCGCGGCGGATAAGGTCGCCGTTGCCATTGCGCATGGTGATGTATCCGGCGAAGGAGTGCTCGCCCACGCCGCTGGCTGTGAAGCGGTAGTTGTTGCCGGTAATGCGGCGGCCGCCCACATATATCTCGGGTGTCATGGTGGTATCTACCGCCGCCATCACGATGCGGGCATCGAAGGCGTCGCCGCTGATGACGGTCTTGGACTCGGGGATGACAAAAGCCTCAAGCCTGTTGACGCGGATATCCTTGAGGTCGATGTTGGAAACGAGCGTATGGAGCACCTCGCCCTCGGCGTAGCGCACGTCGCTCTGCAACTTGGAGAGCATGGTGACGGCTGCCGCCACGGGCATATTCTCAAACATATACTGCTGCCAGTTCTTGCCCATAGCGTGGGCGCCACGGGGGAGCTGGGTAGTAAGGTTGCTGCTGATAATCTTGCGCTGGCGCTCGTCGGTCACCATCGTAAGGATGCGCTCCCGGTAATGGTTGATGGCAGCAAACAGGGCGCCGCCCTTACCAGTGATGGGCGCAAGCATCACATGGCTTGCAGCCTCGAGATTGTCCTTGTTCTTGATGTTGGCCAGGTCGGCGTCCTTGCCGTCGGCCTCGGTCACAATCTGCTCCTTGAGCTGCTGGGAGAAAGCATAGAGCGAGTCGCTCATCTGCTTGACCGCCATGGCTTTGGCAAACCACTGGCTCACCTTCTCCGGGTTGGTCTTCATCTGCTGCTCAAAGCGCGCATAGAGGGCACTGTTTTCCTCGGCCGAATTGGCGGTGGTGCGGTTGATGCTCTCCTCGACGATGGAGAAACCGTTGAGCACCTCGGTGGAGATATTGAGTGCCAGCATGGCCATGAGGATGACATACATCAGATTGATCATCTTCTGGCGCGGGGTTATCTGTTTCTTCTTGATTGCCATCAGTGGTGTATCGTTAGATTACTGACCGGGGTTGCGGGTCTGCATATTTAGGGTCATGGCCTCTATCATGCGGCTGTAAATCTGGTTGAGCTGCTCTATCTGCTGGGCCATCTTCTTGCTTTGCTCGTTAATCTGGTCGATGGTGCTAATCTGCTGGCTGGCGCTCTTGAGCTGCATCTCATAGACTCGGCTGATGCCAGTGAGGGTGCGGTTGAGGTTCTCCATCTCCAGGCTGTCGGTGGCAAGGCGGGAACTCTGCTCGTTGACCTTGCCCAGAGTCTCAACGAGGCGCTTGAGCTCGTCTACATAGTCGCTCTGGGCCTGAACCATCTCTTCGTTTTCGGCGGTGCCGGTGACTACCGGTGTCACCACGCTCTGCCCTACTACGCCTGCAGCCGAGCCGCCCACTATCTGTACGCTGCCCGAGGGTTGCAGACCGTCAGCAGCTGCGGCGGGTTGGCTGGCAGCGCCACCGGGTTGACCCACAGCCACGCCTCCGCCCGCATGAATCACTCCCGAGCCACCGATAATCACGGCCTGGGGAGCCTGCATCGTCACATGGTCGGTCGCCTCGGCGCCCTCCTCATCCTCCTCGCCGTCTTCGACATGGGTGGGGAGGTCGCGGCCATCGGCGGTCTTGTCAAAGGGACGGTCGAAAGCAGAGATGAAGAACACGAACACCTCGGTACCCATACCCAAGAACAGCCAGAAGTTGGCTCCAGGAAGGTGGGTGAGCTTACAGAGGGTACCAAAGATAACGATAGACGCTCCCCAGCTATAGGCATAGTTGAGGAAGGTCTGTCCGGGAACGCTATCCATCCACTTCTGCAGACGGTAGACGATATTGTATTTGCTATATTCAGCCATAATGAATGTGTGTTATTTCTTGTTCTTTTTCTGTTTGGTGCTGGTCGAGTTGGCGAGGCTTCTCACGCATCGGAAACCGATATAGGAGCGTGGCTGGTTTTGATATTCCCATGTACGCCACGCCGAACGGACAAAGGATTCGGGGTCTTTCCACGAACCGCCACGCACACTCTTCTTCTTAAGACGGTAAGGGTCTTCCTTGGCAGCCTTGTACTCGAGCTGGGGGTTAAGGTCGTTCATGGCCTCAACACCTGCTTCGGTGTAGATGGTACTGGTCCACTCGGCTACATTACCAGCCATGTCGTAGAGGCCATTGCTGTTGGCGGTATAGATACCCACACGGCTGGTAATGAGGTTGCCATCCTTGGTATAGTTGCCACGGTCGGGCTTGAAGTTGGCATAGAAGCAGCCATCGCCGTTCTTGACATCCTTGTTCTCCCAGGGGAATTCGTTGCCAGCCTTGCCGCGTGCGGCATACTCCCACTCGGCTTCGGTGGGCAGGCGGTAACGCTGGATGAAGCGGGCTTCACCGCCCAGGCCCTTGAGCAGATAGTCGGTGCGCCAGGCACAGAAGGCGTTGGCCTGCTCCCAGGTGACGCCAACGACGGGGTAATCGTTGTAGGCGGGATTGCTGAAGTAGTTGCGGAGATACATCTCGTTGTCAGAGTTCTGGAAGTCGTTGACCCAGACGGTGGTGTCGGGATAGACATTGACGATATAGGTATTGAGGAAATCCCAAGGACCGCTGAGCGGGCGGTTGATGGTCTCGCGCACGATATTGCCGTTGTCGTCGATATACGCCGTGTCCTTGGAAATCATCACCACCTCGTCGGGATTGACGGTGACATCGGTGTTCAGGTTGCGCTCGTTGGGCATGAGGCGGTTACGGCGCAGGGCGGCAGTGGTATAGTCGTAAATCTCATACTTATAGTTGAGCTGGCGGTAGTCGAGCAGCTTCTCGCCGGTCACGGGGTTGGTGACATACATGCTCTCGATGGCGCGCTGCTCGTCCTCATTGGGCTTGCGCGGCAGAGGCTTGCGCCAGTTGATATGGGGAGTGACAGGCTCGCCATACTTGTCCTCGGTAATCATGTAGGTCTCGTCGCCGGCATAGGCGGGATCGGCAAGACGCGTACGGAGGATAGAGTCCTTGACATACTGCACAAACTGCTTGTACTTGGAGTTGGTAACCTCGGTTTCGTCCATCCAGAACCCATCGACAGAGATGTCCTTGACGGGAGTCTTCATACCCCAGAGCGAGTCCTGACGGTCGAGGCCCATGTGCAGCGAGCCACGCTCTACCTTGGTCATACCGTAAGGCGTGGGCTCGGCAAAGGAGCGGCCACTAACGCCAACCACCTCGCCGCCGCGGCCGCCCGAGATGGCACTCTTGCTACCGAAACAGCCTGTCAGCGCCACAGAGAACGCCACAAGGCCGAGGGTTATAATGCTTTTATTCTTCATCTTTATATTATAATATTCTCACGCTTTTATGCAGGTTTCTACCTTTCTTGGTCAGGTTGATGTCGTGCTGGTATCCCACAAAGAGACCATGACTGCCGTTGCCTGGGATGGAGGCCGAGGTATACAGCTCGTAACTATAGCCCAGCACGACGCCATGGAAACTGCCGCCGACGAGGACGGTCACCGAGTTGGACGGACTATAGGTCACGCCGCCATAGAGCATGCGCTTGTCGTGGGTATAGACCACGCGCGACGTGATGTCGGCCCTGAACGCCGAGCCATCCGAGCGCAGCAACACCGTGGGCTTTATTGTAATAAACGGATTTCTTAGTTTAATATTGTATCCACCGGTCAAATAATATGTACGGTCGATGTCGAGCAGGTAACTGTCGCCCAGCGTAACTTGGGGTGCGGTGGCGTGGGCTACCGACGCGCCGGCATACCAGTCGCCGTGGACGTAGTAGAGACCGACGCCCACATCGAGACCCGAGCCGCTCACATCGGTCGTGGGGATGGCGGGGTCATTGCCTTCCTCGGTATCGGTCTGCGAGCCATTGAACTTCTCGCTAAGCATACCCACCTGGACGCCGATGCCGAGCATACCTCCCAGCAGCTTGGTCTTGAGTGCATACTGCACGGCGAAACGCTGGTGGTCAAAGAGACCCAGTTTGTCGCTCGTCATCTGCACGCCCACACCATGGTAATGCTTGAGCATGAACAGGGGCATATCGGCAGCGACAATCATGGTACGCGGGTTGTGCTCGAAACCGGCAAAGTCGAGGGCGTAACTGCCTGTGACATTCAGCTTGGACTCTTTGCCCACGGCGGCGGGGTTGAACACCGGCTCCTGGGCAAAGTAGTGGCTGAGCGACATATCATATTGCGCAGAGGCGGCCAGCGCCCCGGCGACAGAGATGACGAGGGTAAATAAATATCTTTTCAACACACTTACATAACGGATAAGCGTAGCTTTTATTGCCTTTCTACAGGTTTTTTATCCACGACGTTATGGTTTCCATCACCGTCGGGGCGATGGTCTCCTCTATCTGCTGATACTCCACGACCAGTCCTGTGTGGCAAGTCTGGAAGAGATGGTTCAGTCCGTCGAAGGTTTTGAGGGTATGGCGACTGTTGACGAGCCCTTTCTCCAGCGCTCCGAGATTGGCGACACAGTCCACCTGGGTGTCACGGTTTCCGTTGAGTGCCAGCACGGGACAGGCAATCTTGCCCAGCACACCTCTCACATCGACATTGAGCAGATGGCGGATATAGGGGCTGTCGCCCTGCTTCAGGGCTTTGTCGAAGACACTGCGGAAGAGCACGGGGACGCCCGTGGGCTTGATGTCAGCGGTCTTCTTGCCCTGAGCCAACTGGTCCAGAGCGCATCCGATGGCCATGCAGTAGGCTTCGGTCATCTCGGGAGTGGTTCCGGCGGCGGCAAGCACCGAACGGTTTTGCGCTATCATCGTCTCCTTACCCGACACAGCCATGGCTGCCAGCGTCACGATGAAGTCTGTTTTGCCCTCGGCAGCCGCCATCAGGGCTATGGTACCACCCTCGCTGTGGCCGAGCATACCCACGCGGTCAAACTGCTTGCGCAGCAGGGCAAGGCCGCTGAGTGCGTCGGCGTAGAAGTCTGCGGTGGTAAATTCGTAGAACCTCACGGAGGCGTCGCCCCACCCTCGGTCGTCGTAGCGCAACGAGGCGATGCCCTGGCGTGCCAAGGCGTCGGCAAGGACGGCAAAGGGCTTGTGTCCGAACAGCTCTTCATCGCGGTTCTGCTGTCCGCTGCCACTTACCATCAGCACCACAGGAGTCTGGCGGCTACAGCCACGGGGCTTGGTGAGGGTGCCGCGCAGAGTGAAGCTGCCGTTGGTAAACGACACCTCCTCGGTGAGATAATCGAAGGGGGGCTTGGGAGTCTGCGGACGGTTAAGGGTGACCTCGCCCGGCGTGAGCGTGAGCGGGAAGGCCATGCCCTGCTGGGTGAAGGTGCCTTCTATCTCCATGCCCTTGTTCACGCCCTCAAAGCGGGCGCCAATCATGGCGATTTCCACCGTCACGCTGTCGCCTTTGACCACAGTCTGCGTAGGTATTCCCCTGACATTCTGCGCCGGAGAGTCCATGGTACATCCCTTGTCGGTGAAGTGAAACACAAGGGGCAGCTTGATGCCCTGCACGTCGAGCTCGCCTTTCCACGAGCCGCGCTGTGCCTGCGCCGGTGTCACCATGAGCAGCAGCGCCAGCACTAAGGTTGTCCGTATAGCTTTCATCATATCGAGTGTTAGAGGTGAAACATTCATCATCCATTCTCTTCATAAAATTCCAAGATACTTCTGCGGCAAACAGTTGCGGCAGACATTGAGTTTATCCTACTCTATCTGAGCATGCAGTTTATCTTGCATCTCATTTACAGCATCTCCTTGATGCAAAGATATAGATTTGGGACGAAGCACACAACTTATAAGTCGCATTTTTCTCATCAATAGTTCTTTTTTCGTTATCTTCTGCTCATAAACGACGGTCACGGGATGCTTTTCAATGCCATAAACCCCAAAATGGTCATTAGCCCGTTTTGGACTTATAAGTAAGAATGGTGGGCAGCAAAGGAAAAGGGTGGATATTACGACAAACGTGCGTAATATCCACCCTCCGGTATAGGGTTATTCCATCTTTATTTGGCCATTGGCGTAAAGCGCAAGGTAAACTCATGGATTCCCGTTGGCGCCATGTATTGTGGCAGACACGAGTCGCCTCCGCAACTATGGTTTCCGATGCCTCGCTGCCAGAAGTCGAAGTGGGCGAAAATCTGGGGGGAGCGCACCAGGTCGTAGGGGTGCTTGCCGCCATAGAACACATCGTAGTTGAACTGGGCGTCGTCGAAATGCGACAGCGAGAAGGCCACCATGCCCTCAGTGGTGATTTGCAACTGAGTGGCGTTGTTGTCGAGCGTGAGCTGGCGCAGGCCCTGGCGGTCGCCCATGGTTTGTGGCGCGCTCTGCTCTTCAAACATGCCATCCACGGTGGTGGTGTAGCGGCCGAGGAGCGAACCGCGCTGGCGGTCGATGTAGTTGCTCCACGGGCCCTTGGCATAATACTCTACGTTCTCGAAGCCGGGCGCAAACTGCATGGTGATTCCGATGCGTCGGGTTTCTGCCGACGAGTTGTTGGTGATGACCTTCATGTCCAAGGTTCCGTTGGGATAGATGGTGTAAACTATCTGGTGGGTGTCGGTACCATTGGTTACGGCCGTTTCCACCATCACGTTCTTACCCTGCTTCTTGGGCGCACTCACCATTGTCTTCTTGCCAGAGAGGGCACCTTCCTCCTTGTTCTCGTTCTCGGCCACACCACCTGTGGCGCCGAGGTTGATGTTGTCGTTGGCTATGCGGCGGAAGCCGTTGAAGTCAGGTCCGGCGTTGGGCTGCACGAGCTGCGTGTTGCCATAGGTCCACTGGGCGATGGTTCCATCCTCTGCGAAAGCAATACTGAAATTGTTGCCGGTGACGGTGTTGCCCTTCACCTTGAGCTTACCCTTCTCCTGGATGGCGGGCAGCTGACCGTGGCTTTGCTGCACGAAGGTGGGGTCGGCAACCGATACGCCAGCAGCGTTGCCGGCCGAGAGCTTAAACTGCTGCTGTGCCATGGCGTAGCCCTGCTTACCCCAAGAGGTGGCTTTCTTCAGTACGAGGTTGAAGGTAATGACATACTCGGCCTTGGCGTCCACTACGGTGGTGTAAGGAATGTTGATTTGGCAGGTGTTTCCGGGCTGCACCGATGGGACGGCCACCTGGTTCTTCTCCACCGAAACGCCATTGCGGAGCACCTCATAGCCGAGGTCGTAGCTGTCGGCCAGGTCGGTGAACGCGCGCTTGTTCTTCAGGGTGAGCACGTGGTTGGCGAACGACTCGAAGTCGGCGTCTCTATAAACATACTTCACCTCGGTGAGCTTGGCGGTCCACTCACGGCCCGGGGTGATGATGCCGTTGCTCATGAAGTCGCCCTGGAAGCCTCTGTCGCCACGGTTCATCTTGGTGTAGTCATAACCCGATGTGTAATAGTGAAGCCCGGTCTTGGCATCCTTCAGCGGAAGTCCCTCGCGTATGCGGCGCGTGTCGTAGATGCCCTGGTCCACCCAGTCCCAGATGCAGCCGCCAATAATGCCAGTGCTTGTCTCGATGAGATTCCAGTATTCTTGCAGATTTCCCACAGCCTGACCCATGGCGTGAGCATACTCGCAGATGAAGTAGGGCTTGTTGTTGAGACCGTCCATATGCGTCTTCATCACCTCGACTTTAGGATACATGTCGGAGCCGAAGTCGGAGTATTTGGCGCCGTTCTTATAGCCCTCATAGTGCACCCATGCGTCGCGGCCGGGGAGCAGTGCCTTCACCTTGTCGTAGGTAGCCTGGAAGTTGTCGCCACCGCCCGACTCGTTGCCGAGCGACCAGAACACCACGCTGGGATGGTTGCGGTCTCTCAGCACCATGCGCTCCGTGCGGTCTACGTAGGCGTCGCGCCAGGTGGGGTTGTTGGAGAGCGAATGGTTGTTGTGGCACTCCACATCGGCCTCGTTCATGCAGTAGAGTCCGTAATAGTCGAACATGGCATACATCTTGGCCTGACGGGGATAGTGGCTGGTGCGGACAGTGTTTACATTGGCCTGCTTCATCAGCACCACATCGCGGAGCATGGTCTCCACATCGATGGCGTGGCCATAGAGCGGGTGGATATCCTGTGTGTTGACACCCTTGAAGAACACGCGCATGCCGTTTACATACACCAGGTGGCCCTTGATGGCCACATCTCTGAAACCGTATTTGGTAGAGAACACCATCTCCTCCTTGCCACCTACCTTCTGGCGCACGATGACGGTATAGAGATTGGGCTGCTCGGCCGACCAGGCCTTCAGGCCGGTGAGGTTGTCGAGAGTGAGGCGAATGTGCTTCTGCGCGTCGTTGGCGGTCATAGCCACCTGCGCCTCCTGCTTGCCCACCAGCTTGCCCTGGGGGTCGAGGAGCTCTATTTCGAGCGTCTTCTCCGAGCGCTCCTTGGCGGCGTTGTCGAGGGTGAGGTCTACATTGAGGTTACCCGAAGCATAGTCGTCATTGAGGGCCGATGTGATGTAATGGTCGGCCACAAAGGTCTTGGGCGTGGCCACGAGATAGACATCGCGGTGGATGCCTCCGAGGTGCCACATGTCCTGACCCTCAAGGTAAGAACCGTCGCACCAGCGGTAGACGCGCACCGACACGTTATTGTCGCCCTTGCGCACAAGGTGGGTCACATCAAATTCGGCGTCGGTATTGGCGCCTTGCGAATAGCCAGCATACTTGCCGTTTACCCACACCACAATGGCGCTGCAGGCTCCGTCGAAGTGGAGAAAGACGCGCTTGTCCTGGTCCCAACCGTCAGGCAGGCAGAAATTGCGGCGATAGGAACCTACGGGGTTCTTGTCGAAATTGTCGTTGAACGCCGTGATGAAAGGGGGCTTGTTCTCGAAGGGATAGCCCACATTATTATATACGGGCACATCATATCCGGCCATCTCCCAGTTGAGGGGGACCTGGAGCTCTTTCCAAGAAGAAACATCGGCATTATCGGCCCAGAAATCGTCTTTGTCGGGCTTGCCCTGCTTCCAGTCGGCAGTGTAGCGGAACTTCCATTTGCCGTTGAGCAGCAGGTAGTTGGCGCGCTTAGGCGTGAGCCATGGATACTTGTAGCAGTCGTCCTGCTGCATCGAGGCTGTAGAGGCATAGGGCACAAACGTGGCGTGGGCCTTTTCCTTGCGGTCCTCAAACTTGGTCTCGTCTTCTACCCATTTGTCCATAAAGGGGCATACGTCGGCCTTCGTCTCCACCACCTTTTTCTTCTTGGCGGGACGGGGGTGAGCCAGAGCCGATGCGCTGAAAAGGAAGACCAACGCGGCAGCAGCTCCCCAAATTAGATGTTTCTGTTTCATTGTCTTGTCGTATGGTTAATAATTGTTTTGTAATAGATATTATGGAGTTACGCGTCCATGATACCGCTATAAAAGCGACACTTCTGAGGGGCGTATTCGGCGCTAAGAGGACATTTATTTGTCCAGCCATTTCATAGCCCATTCCGTCAGAGGCGAAGGGCACGCGAGCATACCACTGTTACGCTGCAAGTTGAGGAAAGAGAAACGTATGCGGTTCTTGGGGTGGTAACGTTCGTTGTACACAACGATACTTCTGCCACTGACGCAGTTCTCTGCCTTTACCTCTACAGGTATTATCTCGTCCTCCCCCTGCAACAGGAACTCTATTTCTGCCTTCCCCTCCGAAGACCAATAGTAAGGCACAGAGCCATAGGATGGCAACAGACTTTGCAACACCGCATTCTCTGCCATGGCGCCTTTGAATTCGGTGTAGTTGGCTGTCGGGTCAATGACTATGCTTCCCGGCAGGTCGGCCAAGCGCCTCAACAGGCCACAGTCGCTGGCATATACCTTGAATATGTCTGGTTCTTCGTAGGCGCTCAATGGCATTCCAGGTTTCGAGACGGCATTTACGCGATATATCATGCCTGCATCTTCCAGCCAGAGCAAAGCATCCTCGTAGTCACGGCTCCTTGCGCCCTTTTTAACAACCTTATAGATGAACTTGCGGTTCTCCTTGGCAAGCTGGGACGGAAGTGAGTGCCAAAGGGCATGAATGCGAGGTATCTCGCGAGGGTCTGCATACTTGGCGAAGTCAAGCTCATACAAGTCCAATATACCTTGCAGTATGTCGTCGACTGCCTGCATCCCCTGGTTTTCAAGCATGCTGACGGCGGCTTCAGGCATACCGCCAGAGACCATATATCTGCGATACTCCGACTTCAACTTGTCAAGGATAATAAGCGGTAGTTTCTCCGGTTCTTCTATCTGCTCAACATAATTGAATGTCTGGATGTCGCTGGCCCGCAGATACTCCTTGAACGTAAGAGGATACATGCGCATAACCTGTACCTTTCCAACGGGCACGGTCATCCTCCGCCTCTTAACAGCCACGCCCAACAGCGAGCCTGCCGCTATGATGTGCCATTCGGGGGCTTCCTCGCAAAAATACTTTAACGAGTTGAGCGCTTCCTCGCACTCCTGTATCTCATCAAATATGAGCAGCGTCTTGCCAGGCACAAGGGGAACTGGGCTATAAAGAGACAGCTCCTTTATGATGCGGGCTGGTTCCTTTGACACCGTGAAGGCTGACAATAACTCCTTCTGGCGGTCAAAGTCAAATTTCGCCGTGTAGGCAAAGCATTCCTTTCCAAACTCTTCCATGGCCCACGTCTTGCCAATCTGGCGGGCGCCTTTCAATAGGATTGGCTTGTGCTTTGCCGCATCTTTCCACTCCTTGAATTTGTTGACTATGTCTCTTTTTATCTTCATAATTACACTAACAACTTCCGATTTGTGTCATTTTTGACATTTTTCCGAACTTGTCGTGTGCAAATATACGATATAAAGAGGAAAGGAACAAGTTTTCGGAGGGTTATTTTGGCCCACTGGCGGGAAAAGATAGAAAAAAGCGGCATAGGAACCCTATTGTGGAATTCCTATACCGCTTATATTCTACGCCTACGGCTGAGAAAGTCAGCCCGTCAGCGATTAGTATTCATCATCGTTCCAGAGGAAATCTTCCTTGGAGGGATAGTCGGGCCAAATGTCTTCAATGCTTTCATACACTTCACCTTCATCCTCTATTTCCTGTAAGTTCTCGAGCACCTCGAGAGGAGCACCTGAACGGGTGGCATAGTCTATAAGTTCGTCCTTGGTTGCGGGCCAAGGTGCATCTTCCAATTTTGAAGCTAATTCAAGAGTCCAATACATAGTCTTTAGTTTTGGTCGTTAATTTTATTGGATGCAAAAGTAGCACTTTATATTCAATTATACGACTGTTTACGACCATTTTTGCTGTTAAATAATCATTAATAATAAAAAAAAGCAAAAATATAGGGACGATTGGATTAAAAATTGATTGTGTAGCAACGCTTGTGCTTGCTCTGGTCCAGCATCACGATGCCGGTGTAGTATAAATCATAACAGACGGCGGCATGGCTGTTGCCGACAATGCGTTGCCAAGCCTCGCGCGAGCGGGCGTCGCGGTGTATGCCGTCGACCATGACCACGCTGGCGCCGTCTATGCGTGGCAACAGGCTGAGCAGAGCATCCACATGCTGCACATCGGTGCGTATCACCACGCGCTCGCCGTCGATGACAGCGGGCGCATCGTCGCCCTCAGCCACCGAGAGGATGCTGGCACGGCGCGCGCCGGCAGAAAAATACTCATGGCGTTCAGCGCTCAAGCCGTCTATGAAGTCAAGGATATAGCGGGGCTGAACCTCGTTGGCCAGGCGCAGGCAGAGACGCAGCAGGCGCAGCGCCACACGGCTCTCCACGGGCACCCGCTTCTGCAGGTCGGCGTAGGCATAATAGGGGTAATGCTCGTTGATGACATAGCGCACAAAGCGGTAAGCCGACGGCGACTGGATGCCAAATCCCCTGCAATAGGCGATGCGGCTAAGCCATACTCCCACGATCTGCAACCATTCTGTCACGTTGTTCATCTTACACCTTATTATATTTATAGCCTCGTATGCTCGCACATATAGCCACGAAGGACACTGCAAAGGTATACTTTTTCTGCCAATTTATCCCCCTATCCCGTCACTTTTATCCATATTTAGATTCCCCAAGACCCACGAGCGAGCCACCGTGACCATCTTCACAACTCTGCTGACCAACTCTGCGAAGTTGCTGACCAACTCTGCGAAGCTGCTGACCATCCTGGCTGGCTCGTATCATAAGGCACGAGGCCACATAACATATGATACGAAAGCTCGTGACTTACGATACGTAGGCTCGTGACTTACGACACGAGCCGCCCAAGGTCATCAGCCGCCCCATCATACGTGGCCAGCCGTCTCATTATCAGCAACAACCCAGCCGTCGCTGCCCCCACAGCCATGCCCACGCTCCCCCAGCCCGCCGCCAAACAAAACTCCCCTGCCTCCACGATGACGGGAAACAGGGGAATATACTGATTTTCTATTACTATGGTCATAGTTGTCGGCCTATGGCGCCCGATGGTGGAGCCTTGAAGGTCGGGCAGCGGGCCAAGCGGGATGGAAAGCGCTGCTCAGAACTTCACCTTGCCGAGTATCTTGGTGGTGGCGCCGGTCATCTGGGCCACAAATGCGCCAGCCCTATCGCCGCAGCACTTGCGGTATTCGGCGTCATCGGTAAAGCGGGTTATCAGCTCTTCAAAGTCTTCCGGGGTGTGTATCTCAAAGCCTCCCTCGGCACGCTTCAAGCCCTGCGCCTCGCTGAAGCGCTGGTTGTTGGGACCGAAGATGACGGGCATATCCCACACGGCTGCCTCGAGCACATTGTGGATGCCCACGCCGAAGCCGCCACCGACATAGGCCACGTCGCCGTAGTGGTAGGCGCTCGACAGCAGACCGAAACAGTCGATGATGAGACAGTCGGCCTCTGCGGCTTCCTGCTCGTTGGTCTGGGTGTAGCGCACGGTCTTCATCTGGAGCATGTCGGTAATCTGGCGCAGATGGTCCTCGCCTATCACGTGGGGCGCGATGATGAGTTTCCACTGTCTATGCTCGTTGAAATAGGGAATGAAAATCTCCTCGTCGGGCTGCCAGGAAGAGCCAGCCACAAAGACGGGCGCCTTGACATCGGCATCGCCACCCACAAAGGCGTCGATAATGGGCAGACGACGGGCTGCCTCCTTAATCTGGAGCACGCGGTCGAAGCGGGTGTCGCCCACCACGTCGACATCGGTGATGCCGATAGAGGCAAGCAGGCGCTGCGACTCCTCGTTCTGCACGAAGAAGCGGGTGAAGCAAGTGAGCACACGGCTGTAGCGCCATCCGTACCACTTGAAGAAGATTTGCTCGGGGCGGAAGATGCTCGACACACTGTAGGTGGGTATGCCGCGGTGCTTGAGCACATGCAGGAAGTTGTACCAGAACTCGTACTTGATGAAGAATGCCATCACGGGGCGCACGATGCGCAGGAACTTGCGCGCATTGCCTATGGTGTCGATGGGCAGATAGCAGATGACGTCGGCACCCTTGTAGTCCTTGCGCACCTCATAGCCCGAGGGCGAGAAGAAGGTAAGCAGTATCTTGTACTCGGGGTGCTGGCGGCGCACCTCTTCCATCAGCGGGCGGCCCTGTTCAAACTCGCCCAACGACGCAGCATGAAACCAGATGTAGCGGTCGGCTGGGTTAATCTTCTCACGCAATATACGGAACGACTCCTGCTCTCCGCGCCACATCTTGCGCACCTTGTCTGAAAACAGGCTGGCTATGGCTACGCCCACCTGTATCAGGTAGATAATGACATTGTACATAATCTAACGAAAAAAGGGTGCCGCCCCCGTGGGCACGACACCTTATTATATATATAGTTATTTCAGAACCTCGACGGCACGGCGCAGACGGCGCAGAGTCTCCTCCTTGCCCAGGAAGGCAGAGATGTCGAACATGCCGGGACCCTTGCCTATGCCCACGAGGGCCAGACGGAAGGCGTTCATGACGTCGCCCAGCTTGTAGCCCTTGTCCTCGACCCACTTCATGACCACGGGCTCCTGGCCCTCGATGCTGAAGTCGTCGATGCCCTCGAGCACCTCGGCCAGCTCGGTCATCTGCTGGGCTGAATATTCCTTCCAGCGCTTGCGCACTGTCTTCTCGTCGTACTCCGTGGGTGGCAGGAAGAAGAAAGAGCACAAATCCCAGAGCTCGCGTACAAAGCTGACGCGGTCTTTCATCAGGCTGACAACCGTGCGGATGCGCTCCATCGACTCATCCACGCCATTGTTGGCCACGATGGGTGCAAAGAGGTCGGCTATCTCTTCGTTGCTCTTGCGCAGAATGTACTCATGGTTGAACCAGATGCCCTTCTGGTAGTCGAACTTGGCACCGCTCTTCGAGCATTTGCTGATGTCGAAGGCCTCAACCAGCTCTTCGAGGCTGAAGAGTTCCTGCTCGGTGCCGGGGTTCCAGCCCAACAGCGCCAGGAAGTTGACCACTGCCTCGGGGAAATAGCCACTCTCGCGGTATCCGCTTGACACTTCGCCGGTCTTGGGGTCATGCCATTCGAGCGGGAATACGGGGAAACCCAGACGGTCGCCATCGCGCTTGGACAGTTTGCCCTTGCCCTCGGGTTTGAGGAGCAATGGCAGGTGGGCAAAGCGGGGCATGGTGTCTTCCCAACCGAACGCGCGGTAGAGCAACACATGCAGCGGTGCCGATGGCAACCACTCCTCGCCACGGATAACGTGGCTTATCTCCATCAGATGGTCGTCTACGATGTTGGCAAGATGGTAAGTGGGCAGTTCGTCAGCACTCTTATAGAGCACCTTGTCATCAAGGATGTCGCTCTTGATGACCACGTCGCCGCGTATCATGTCGTTGACATGCACCTCGATACCGGGGTTGATGAGGAAGCGCACCACATACTGCTCGCCGTCGGCTATCATCTGGCGCCACTCTGCCTCGGGGAGAGACAGCGAGTTGCGCATCTGCATGCGGGTACGTGCATCATACTGGAAATTCTGTATCTCGGCACGCTTGGCGTCAAGCTCCTCGGGCGTGTCGAAGGCATAATAAGCCTTGCCATCGGCCAAGAGCTGGTCTACATACTTCTTGTAGATGTCGCGACGCTCACTCTGGCGGTAGGGACCATGGTCGCCACCGAAGCTGACGCCCTCGTCAAACTTGATGCCGAGCCACTTGAATGACTCTATAATGTATTCCTCTGCTCCTGGAACAAAACGATGGGAGTCTGTATCTTCGATACGGAACACGAAATCACCACCATGCTGGCGGGCAAAGAGGTAATTGAAAAGGGCGGTACGTACACCACCGATGTGCAAAGGTCCTGTAGGACTCGGCGCAAAGCGCACTCTGACTCTTCTTTCGGTCATTATTATTATAGAAATTATTATTTTTTTGCAAAATTACGGTATTTTTCTGAGTATTGACCATTATTTTTCGTATTTTCGCAAAATAAAAGCATTACAGATACAATAAACATGAAAATAGGGTTTACCAACAACCGAATCAACAGAGCGCTCACGCGTCTGACACTTATCATTGCCAGCACGGCCATCATCGTGTGGTTTCTGCCCCACAACGAGAGCCAGCGCATAAGATACGATATCGGCAAGCCATGGATGTACGGCTCGTTCATCGCCAAGTTTGACTTCCCCATCTACAAGACCGACGAAGCCATCAAGCTGGAGCAGGACTCGCTGATGGAGTCCTTTCAGCCCTACTACCGCTACGACACCCAGGTGGAGCAGCAGCAGATAGAGCACTTGCGCCAGGACCTCGCCGCCAATAGCCACCCTATCTCCCACGACCTGGAGGCGGCCGTCATAAAGCGCCTGCACCGCCTCTATGCCACAGGTATTATGGGCATGGCAGAATATCAGGACATGGCAAGAGACTCTGCCACGACCATACGCATAGTCAACGAGAAAGAGGCTGTGCCTCTGGAGGTGGGGCAGGTCTACTCGACCATGAGTGCCTACGAACAGCTGCTCGCCGATGAGCGTCTGGCCGACCAGAAGTCGACCCTGCAGAAGCTCAACCTCAATGAGTACATCGAGCCCAACCTCATCTACGACAAGGACCGCAGCCAGGCCGAGCTCAACGACCTGCTCAGCGGCATCTCGCCAGCCAGCGGCATGGTGCTTACGGGTCAGAAGATTATAGACCGTGGCGAGATAGTCGACGACTACGACTACCGCGTGCTCTCTTCGTTTGAGCGGGAGATGCAGCGACGCAGCTCAGACTCTACCGAGATTACCTCGACCATCATGGGCCAGCTGCTGTTTGTGCTCATCCTCATCTCGCTCTTCTCGACCTACCTGGCGCTCTTCCGCAAGGACTACTTTGCCAAGCCCCGCAACATACTGATGCTCTACGTGATGGTGACGCTCTTCCCCGTGCTGGTGTCGCTCATGATGACCCACAACGTGTTCAGCGTCTACATCCTGCCGCTGGTGATGGCGCCCATCTTCGTGCGCGTCTTCCTTGACTCGCGCACCGCCTTTGCCACCCACGTCACGATGGTCATCATCTGTGCCGCAGCCGTAAAATACCAGTACGAGTTCATCATCGTCCAGATAGTGGGCGGCATGGTGGCCATCTACTCGCTGCGCGAACTGTCGCGCCGTGCCCAGGTGTTCCGCACCGCTCTGCTGGTGGCGCTGTCGAGCTGCGTGGTCTACTTCGCCCTGCAACTCATGCAGGACAGCGACTTCACCGACCTCGACCACAGCATGTACTCCTACTTCATCGTCAACGGCGTATTCCTGCTGCTTGCCTACCCGCTCATGTATCTCATCGAGAAGACCTTCGGATTTATCTCCGATGTGACGCTCATCGAACTGTCTGACACCAACAAGGGATTGCTGCGCGAGCTGAGCGAGGTGGCTCCCGGCACCTTCCAGCACTCCATCACCGTGGCCAACCTGGCAGCCGAGATAGCCAACAAGATAGGCGCCAAGAGTCTGCTTGTGCGTACCGGAGCGCTCTATCATGACATCGGAAAGAAGGACGACCCCGTCTTCTTCACCGAGAACCAGTCAGGCGTGAACCCTCACAGCGAGATTTCCTGCCGCGAGAGCGCGCGCATCATCATCAGCCATGTCACCAAGGGCGTCAAAGAGGCCGAGCGCGCCAATCTGCCCGCCTTCATCAAGGACTTCATCCTCACCCACCACGGCAAGGGCATCACCAAGTACTTCTATATTAAATATAAGAATGAGCATCCCGACGAGGATGTCGACATCCAGGAATTTGCCTATCCCGGCCCCAATCCTTTCACCCGCGAACAGGCCATCCTCATGATGGCCGATACCGTCGAGGCGGCTTCTCGCTCGCTGCCCGAATATACCGAAGACAGCATCTGCGACCTCGTCAACCGCCTCATCGACCAGCAGGTGGCCGACGGCTTCTTCAAGGAGTGCCCCATTACCTTCCGCGACATCGCCCAGGCCAAACTGGTGCTCATCGAGCGCCTCAAGGCCATTTACCATACACGTATACAATATCCGGAACTGAAGAAATAGGAAACCGAGAACAACCTGGGTGCCCTCGAGACCAATCTGGGTGCTCACAGAGTCCAACTTAAGGCCCAAAAACCGCACAAAAAGCCTGATTTGTGCGGTTTTTGGGCTTCTAAATGTTAACAAGAGATAAAATAACGATGAACATAGTGGATATATAGAACAATATTAATACCTTTGCATCCAATATTTTTAGTTTTTTTAAGATGAATAAGACAAAACTGATTTGCACAGCGTTAGCAATCGTTATTTTTTCGACCACCGCACAGGCCGGTGGATTACTCACCAACACCAACCAGAACATTAACTTTCTTCGCAATCCCGCGCGCGATGCTGCCATAGCCATCGATGGCGTCTACAGCAACCCCGCCGGTGTAGTCTTCCTGGGCGAGGGCATGCACCTGTCTATCGGATTGCAGAATGCACACCAGACCCGTACCATCAAGACGGGATTCCCTCTCTTCCCCAACAACGTGAACATGAGTGGCAGCGTACACGAGTTTGAGGGCAAGGCCGACGCGCCCGTTATCCCCTCTCTGCAGGCTGCCTACAACAAGGGAAACTGGAGCTTCCAGTTCGGATTTGCCCTTACCGGCGGCGGTGGCAAATGTGAATTCCCCAACGGCCTCGGCTCTTTCGAGCAGGTGGTTGCCGGCGTCACCACCTATGCCCCCGCTGTCAACCAGCTTTACCAGACTCTCGGCCAGTTGGGCATCCCCGGCATGGCAGGTCACGGCATGGGCACCAAGTATAGCTACGACTCATTTATGCGTGGCCGCCAGTATTATTATGGTTTCACCTTTGGTACCGCTTACCGCATCAACGACCACCTCTCTGTCTATGGCGGTCTGAAGATGCTCTACGGTTCGGCCAACTACTATGGTTATGTCAAGAACATTTCCATCGAGCACCTCGACAACGGCCAGTCATCTATGGTAGGTGCCGCCGCCCACTTCAGCGAGTTGGGCGACCAGCTCAACCGATATGCCGGTGCTATGGAGCAGGCTGGCAACATGCAGGCAGCACAGGCTCTGGAGGCAGCAGCGGCCAAAGCCAACATGCTGAGCCAGTCTACCCAGGACATCGAGCTCAACTGCGACCAGACAGGATGGGGCGTGGCTCCCATCATCGGTATCGACTACAAGACAGGACGCCTGAACCTCGCCGCCAAGTATGAGTTCAAGACCCGTATGCGTCTGAAGAACAAGTCGGCCAACAGCCTCAGCGCCGAGGGCATCCCCATGCTCGGCAAGTTTAAGGACGGTAACGAGGTGGCAGAAGACACTCCCGGAATGCTCACCGTAGGTGCACAGTACTCGCTGCTCCCCTCGCTCCGCATTTCGGCCGGTTGGCACCACTACTTCGATGTCGATACCAAGCAGTACACCAAGGATATGCTGAGCGACACCAATGAGTATCTCGTCGGTGCCGAATACGACATCAACAAGTGCTGGCAGGTAAGCGCCGGAGCGCAGAAGACCCAGTACGGATTTAAGGATGCGGGTATGAATGACATCAGTTTCAATGTCAACTCCTACTCTATCGGCTTCGGAGTCGGTGTCCAGGTAAGCGAGAAGGTAAAGATCAATGCCGCTTACTTCCAGACCATCTACAGCGACTACGACAAGAAAGAGACCGTCGGTCAGGCCACCGTTACCAACTCGTTCACACGTACCAACCGTGTCTTCGGTCTCGGTGTAGACCTCACTCTCTAAGAGAGACTTTAATTATAAGTAAATATATCAATAATCTGTGTGTGATGTGGGCTTGCTGTCATAGCGGGTCCACATCATAGTATATCTGCAGGGTAGCATATTGCTTGTCCTGCATTATTTTTTGCTGCACCTGACGCAGGTATTGTCTCACCTGACGCCCATCGAGACTGTTCTCGAGCTTGAGCACAATCTTGCGGATGCTCATCGTCTTGACGCGGGCTATCGACGGTTTGTCGGGGCCCAGCACCCGCTCGCCCAAGCCTTGCCTGAGCCACCCCGCCATGAGCAGGGCGGCGCTCTCTGCCACATGCTCCTGCCTATGCTTGAGGTATACGTATATCAGACGGGCAAACGGCGGATAGCGGAACAGTCGCCGTTCGTCCATCAGGTCACCGAAGAAGCCCTTGAAGTCATGCCCCACTATCTGGTGTATCACCGGCAGCTCGGGAGCCTTGGTCTGGAGTATCACCAGACCGCGTTCGCCCTTGCGGCCAGCCCTTCCGCTCACCTGGCCCATCATCATGAAGGCGTGTTCGTAGGCGCGGAAGTCGGGATAGTTGAGCATCGAGTCGGCATCGAGTATGCCCACCACGCCCACATTGTCGAAGTCAAGTCCCTTGGTCACCATCTGCGTACCGATGAGCACATTGGTCTTGCCCTGAGAGAAGTCGGCGATAAGGCGCTCATAGGCGTTGCGCGTGCGGGTGGTGTCGAGGTCCATGCGAGCCACCCTGGCATCGGGAAACTCGGTGCGCACGGCGTCCTCTATCTTCTCTGTGCCATAGCCTTGCCCTCTCAGGTCGCGCCCACCACAGTTGGGGCACTCTGTGGGCACGGTATAGGTGTAGCCGCAGTAGTGGCAGGTGAGCCTGTTGGTCACCTTGTGGAGCGTGAGCGACACGTCGCAGTTCTCGCAGCGCGGCACCCATCCGCAGTCGTGACACTCTATCATCGGCGCAAAGCCTCGACGGTTCTGGAAGAGTATGGCCTGCTTGCCGCGGCTGAGCTGGTCGCGCACGGCAGCCAGCAGGTCGGGCGAGAAGAGACCGTTCATCATCTTGCGACGACGCAGGTCCTTGACATCGACCACCCGTATCTCGGGGAGCTGGATGTCCTGATAGCGGGTGGTGAGGGTCACCAGCCCATACTTGCCGCTCTGCGCGTTGTGATACGACTCTGCCGACGGCGTGGCGGTGCCCAGCACCACACGGGCTCCGGTGGCACGGGCGAGCATGATGGCCACCGACCGCGCATGGTATCGCGGCGACGGGTCCTGCTGCTTGAAGCTGGTCTCGTGTTCCTCGTCGATGATGACCATGCCCAGCCGGGTGAAGGGCAGGAAGACGGCACTGCGCGCACCGAGGATTACATCGTAGGGATGGTCGGAGAGCTGCTTGCGCCATATCTCCACGCGCTCGGCGTCGCTGTACTTGGAGTGGTAGATGCCCAACCGCGAACCGAAGACGCGGCGCAGACGCTCCATCATCTGCACCGTGAGCGCAATCTCGGGCACCAGATAGAGCACTTGCTTCTTCTCTTCCAGCGCGCGGGCTATCAGATGGATGTACACTTCGGTCTTGCCGCTCGAGGTCACGCCGTGGAGCAGCGTCACCTCGCGCTCTTTCATGCTCGCCACCACGGCGTCGTAGGCATGGGCTTGCGCGGGGCTCAGTGTCTTGGGCTGGGCCAGGGGCTCGCCCACTCCGTCGTTGAGTCTGCCCACCTCCACCTTATATATATATAATAGGTGGCGGTCTACGAGCGCCTTGATGATGGCTTCGGTAGCGTTGGACTCGTTGCGCAGCTCTTCGCGGGTAATCTCGCGCACCTCTACCTTCTCGCCATCGGCCCTCATGTCCCAGTGGCTCATCTGCAGATAGGTGGCAAACACCTGCTGCTGCTTGCGGGCCCTTGCGAGCGACTCCATAGCCACGTGCAGCGCGCGCTGGTCCTGCAACTGAGGGCTGAGGGCTATATAGTCTTCCGTCTTGGGTCTGAACCCGTCCTCGGCCTTCAGCCCCGACGGCATCGCGGCGGTATATACGTCGCCGATAGGCGCCAGATAATAGTAGGATATCCACTGCCACAGCGAGAGCTGATGGGGCAGCAGCATGGGATGGTCGTCGAGCACATCGACGATGTCCTTTACCTCAAAGTCGGGTTGGATGTCATGCGTGTTGAGCGCCACCGCCGTGTAGGTCTTGCTCCGTCCGAGCGGCACCAGTATACGTACGCCTGGCACTACCCTTGACTCCAGGGCAGCGGGCACGCTGTAAGTGAAAAGGCCGTCTAACGGCAGCGGAAGTATAGCCTCAACATATTTCATGTTGGCAAAGTTATATAAAATTACGAAGAAACCCACGCTTCCTCCCATTTCTTTTCACGCGCACGCCACAAAACTTCCTCCCGCCCCCTTTTCCCCATGCAGCGAATAGCATCATCTGCCGAGGCTGCCTATCCGCCTTGTGCAGTGGCGGGCCTACGGTGGTGGCGCGGACTATGGCCATGCCGCCCAAGGGCCATACCGCAGCGGTATGTATGACCACGACCCGCCGCAAAATATGGGAAAATGTGAAAATCGAGCCTATTTCTGTACGGATTATGTGAAAAATCGCGCCAAAACCGATGCGATTATGTGAAAATATAGCCATTTTCAGGCCGGATTATGTGAAAAACAGCGCCATTTATAATGCGGATAACGTGAAAATCACTATCTTTGCACCTATAATCAATGTTTCGCGATATGGAAAGACTACTCAAAAGAAAGGTGGACAGCTACCTGACGGCCTGGAAAGACAACCCAGACAGAAAGCCGCTTATCATCAAAGGCGCCCGGCAGATTGGCAAGACCCGTTCCATCGAATGGTTTGCCTCGCAGAACTACCAGAGCGTCATTGAAATCAACTTTGTAGAGCAAACGAGGTACAAGGCCATCTTTGACGATGGCTTCGAGGTAGACACCATCCTCAAGAACATCTCTCTGCTCGATCCCGAGTTGAGGTTCATCCCCGGTGCCACCCTATTCTTCTTTGACGAACTGCAGGCATGCCCCAACTGCGCCACCGCGTTGAAGTTCTTCAAGCTCGACGGCCGCTTCGACGTCATCTGCTCTGGCTCGCTGATGGGTATCAACTACCGGGAGATAGAGTCCAACAGCGTGGGCTACAAGGAAGATTACGAGATGCACTCCATGGATTTCGAGGAATTCCTGTGGGCCAAGGGCTATACCGAGGAATTCGTAGACGACCTGTACCGGCACATGCTTGAGGTCAAGCCCATCAGCAATCTGCAGATGGACATCCTCTTCGGCCTTTTCCGCGACTATGTCACGATAGGCGGCATGCCCGAGGTGGTCAACACCTACATCCAGAACAAGAATTTCAGTGGCACCCTGGGCATACAGAGGCAGTTGCTGAAAGACTATGAGGAAGATATCACCAAGTATGTCGACGGGATGGACAAGGCAAAGGTCAAGGCCGTCTACAACCATATCTCCACATTTCTGGCCAAGGAGAACAAGCGTTTCCAAATAACCAAGATTGCACGCAATGCACGCAACAGAGACTATGTGGGATGCGTAGAATGGCTTGCAGATGCGGGTGTCATCAACATCTGTTACTGTCTGAACCAGCCGGAACTGCCGCTGAAGGGAAACTATGACCCCAAACTCTACAAGATATACTACAAGGACACCGGGCTGCTTATCGCGTCGCTCGACGAAGAGGCACAGGAGGACTTGAGAGCCAACAAGAACCTCGGCACCTACAAGGGGGCTATCTATGAGAACGCCGTGGGAGACATGCTCGTGAAGCAAGGCTACCGTCTCTATTACTACAGCAACGACAGGCCCGCCTTAGAGATGGACTTCTTTATCAGAGACGCCGACTCGTTGATTCCCGTTGAGGTGAAGGCCAACGACAACGCGACCGCCTCGCTCAACAATCTGCTCAAGGCCGACAAGTATCCCGACGTGAGGTACGGCATCAAGTTGGGGTATAAGAACATAGGATTCAATGGCAGGTTCTACACCTTCCCCTATTTCCTCACGTTTCTGCTCAAGCGGTTTGTGGCAGAGCGAGGCCGCCACATCGCGACGGAATAGCCTCCACGCCCATGCGCCATGACCGCCAAACTGCCCGAGGCCGCCTTTATCCTCATTTCAAGTCACGAAATGGAGGATGCGTGGCGTGATTTACTCCTTTCCTGCCTTGCAACGGTCATTTCATGGTTTGAAACCAACTTTCCGATAGTCTCTGCCCGCTTTCGCTGCATCGGCGGGAGCGGCGCCATGGCTACAAGGCTGTCGTCGGCATGCGCCTTGCCTGGCAGAGGTGACTTGGCTGCAGCCGAGGTTACCCTGACAGCGACAGGGCGTCGCTCAGTCCTTCGGTCACGGGCAGATGATGGGCGCAGAGGGCTACATTTTTGCCCCTTATATATATAATAAGGTAAAAAAATGGGCAAATTGTAAAGTTAATTCCGATAATTATGTTTACCTTTGCTATTGCTACCACTCCCGCGCACAGCCAGAGTGTTACGGCATGACTGAATAACTCCAAGGAAAGATGAAACAGATAGTCTTCAACCGCCGCAACGAACTGCTTCGGGTCCCCCTCACCCGTGCCATGTTCTACGAAGCCTTCGGCAATTACTGCTATGGCGTGTTCCCTAACAAGCAGAAAATCATGCTGCCCGTGAGCCTCGGTGAGGTCGAACAGCTGATACGCGTCAAGCCCGAACCCGATCAGCCGGTATTCATCCGCATCGGCAAGCGGTACATCGTCAACACCGAAATGATAGTCCAGGTCAACCTCAGTACCCAGCGGCTCATCCTCTCTGACTTCGACCACCCCGACCACTTCGCCCTGCCCATCTCCAAGGAGGCCCTCAAGGAAATCAAGAAACTCTACGAACAGCAAAAGATATGGAAATAGGACAAACCATCACCATAGGCCGCATGGGGCAGCAGCCCATGCACATCGCCGACACCAGCGTGGACCCGCAGCACGCCAAACTGACCCGCACGGGTACCGACACCTATCAGATAGAAGACCTCGACTCTACCCGAGGCACTTTCGTCTTCGGCATGCGCATCAAGCGCAAGACCGTCAAGATCGACACGCCCTTCTTCCTGGGTCAGCACAAGACCTCGGTAAGGCAGTTGCTCACCGACCTGTCCACTATTGACCTCGGACAGATATGGGCCAACTACGAGAACGAAAAGAAGAAGTGGGACCGATATTCCACGATGGTCAACTCCATACGTATGCTCACTCCCATCATCACCATGCTGCTCGCGCAGACCGTGGGCCAGGACTGGATGATATCCATCATCGTGCTGGCGGTGGTCATTGCGATAGCCGTCGTGGCTGGCGAGAAGGTGCTCGAAAAGAAGACGCTCGCCATATCTACGCTCAACGCCAGCATGCAGACCACCTATGTATGCCCCCACTGCCACAAGTTTCTGGGACTTACCCCCTATGAGGTGCTCAAGGCCAACCGCTACTGTCCCGGTTGTGGCGTGCCCCTCAAGTGATACACCTTAATTATATATAATATATGCGCAACCTCATCATAGCCCTACTCATGGCCCTGCCACTATCGGCCACGGCACAGGGCATCATCCGCCACGCCCCCGTAACGCCCCAAAGGCAGCAGACTACCAAGAAGCCGACTGCCAAACAGGCAGCCAAACCGGCCCATAAGGCACCCAACCCTGTAAAGAAACTGCATAGCGACATGGTTTATGTCGAGGGAGGCACCTTTACCATGGGGGCCAAGGCCGATGAGAACTATTGGGACGTAGAACAAGCCTGGCCTGCCCACCAAGTCACGGTGAGCGGTTTCTACCTGTGCAAGTACGAGACCACCCAAGCTCTCTGGCAGAAGGTGATGGGCCGCAACCCCTCGCTATACCGTGGCGCCAACCACCCGGTCGAGAGTGTCTCGTGGAACGACATACAGGAGTTTATCAGCAAGCTCAACGCGCTTACGGGCAAGCACTACCGGCTGCCCACCGAGGCCGAATGGGAGTGGGCCGCCCGTGGGGGCAATCGCAGCCGAGGATACCGATACAGCGGCAGCAACATCATAGACGAGGTGGCATGGTACAAGAAGAACACCCAAGACCGCCACAAGCCTGTAGGCACCAAACGGCCTAACGAACTGGGCCTATACGACATGTCGGGCAATGTTTATGAGTTTTGCGGTGATGGCTATGCGCCCTATACGGCCGATGCCCAGAGCAACCCGCAGCCCGCAGCCGCTGATGGCGACCACCCACTGCGTGGCGGCAGTTTTGTGGGCGATGAATTCGACTGCCGGTGCAGCTGCCGCTTCGGCCAGTCGCCTACCTACAGCCACAACCACTTCGGCTTCCGTCTGGCCCTGTCACAATAGGCCGCTCGGCCATTGCCTCAAGGAGTTTGCCACCACGTGTGACCACAGTGGCCCATCCAGTGATACACCTTATTATATATATAATACTTATAATATATGCGCAACATTATCATCTGCCTGATTATGGCCCTACCCTTAACAGCCATGGGCCAGGGCATCATCAAGCATGACACCCAGGCTACCATCAAGTCCAAGGCTACACAAACCAAGAAAGCCACGGGCACGTCCATGAACCCAGTAGCCAAGCTGTTAAAGGACATGGTGCGCGTGCAGGGCGGCACCTACACCATGGGAGCCACTGCCGAGCAGGGCAGCGATGCCTACGAATGGGAATATCCTACCCACAGAGTAACGGTGAGCAGTTTCTACATCTGTAAATATGAGGTAACGCAAGCCCTATGGAAAGCTATAATGGGCGGCAAGAATCCTTCGTGCTGGCCAGGAGACAAGCGGCCGGTGGAATGTGTGTCGTGGACCGACATACAGACATTTATCCAACGCCTCAACGCCCGCACTGGAAAACATTTCAGGCTACCCACCGAAGAGGAATGGGAGTGGGCGGCCCGCGGTGGCAACCGTAGCCGGGGCTATAAGTACAGCGGTAGCAATGACTGCACCAAGGTAGCCTGGCATTACCACAACTCCAAAAGTAGTTTACGCACCTACAATGTAGGGACTAAACTGCCCAACGAGCTGGGCCTCTACGACATGTCGGGCAACGTACGCGAGATAGTCTCCAACGCTTACCTTTCGTACAAAGACACCCCAAGGGCCCTCGTCGCTAACAGTTCGGACCTAGTTACCATACGCGGTGGTCACTTCTGGGACAACGACCGGCTTTGCCGTGTGTCCTACCGCACCGATATGCACCAGGAAAGCGTTGCACAGCAATATACGGGGTTCCGTTTAGCTGCCTCATCACTCTGACGGGGGGCTTTTGTCACGTCAGAAAGGCATTTCATCCACTAAAGGGGAAATCGTTTGGAGGCCACTATCTCCTTATCTTTGCAGCAGAAATCAATAATAACCCTATAAAACGATACACCTTAATTATATATAGTATATGCGCAACCTCATCATAGCCCTACTCATGGCCCTGCCACTATCGGCCACGGCACAGGGCATCATCCGCCACGACACCCCAAAGCCCCAAAGACAGCAGACGACCAAAAAGCCGGCGGCCAAACAGGCTGCCAAACCGGCCCCTAAGGCTGCTGACCCTATAAAGAAGCTATACAGCGACATGGTCTATGTAGAGGGAGGCACCTTCACCATGGGAGCCAAGGCCGATGAGAGCTATTGGGACGTAGAGCATGCCTGGCCAGCCCACCAGGTCACGGTGAGCGGTTTCTACCTATGCAGGTACGAGACCACACAGGCTCTCTGGCAGAAGGTGATGGGCCGCAACCCCTCGGAATACCGTGGCGCCAACCACCCTGTCGAGAGTGTCTCGTGGAACGACATACAGAAGTTTATCCGCAAGCTCAACGCGCTTACAGGCAAGCACTACCGGCTGCCCACAGAGGCCGAATGGGAGTGGGCCGCCCGCGGGGGCAATCGCAGCCAGGGCTACCGATACAGCGGCAGCAACAACATCGACGAGGTGGCATGGTACACGTGGAACACCCATGACCGCCACATGCCTGTGGGCACCAAGCGGCCTAACGAGCTGGGCCTATACGACATGTCGGGCAATGTCTTTGAGTTTTGTGGCGATGGCTACGCGCCCTATACGACCGATGTCCAGAACAACCCATGCCCCGCAGCCGCTGATGGCGACCACCCCGTGCGCGGTGGCAACTTTGTGGACGACGAAGACTTCTGCCGGTGCAGCTACCGCGTCGGCGAGTCGCCTATTTTCAGTCACAACTACTTCGGTTTCCGTCTCGCCATGTCAGAATGATACGCTCCCTCACGCTAACCTCCATCCTCAAGCCTATGAAGAAGATACATCTGCTGCTCCTCGTGATGGCCCTTGCCATCAGCACTGCCACCTACGCCCGCGACATCTACGTGGTGTCGGTAGGCATAGCCAAATACAAGCATATCAAGCCCCTCCGCAAGACCGAGAACGATGCCGCCACGATGGCAAAGCTCTACAAGACCCACACGCGCCATGTCACCACGCTCACCGGCAGCGATGCCACCCACGACCGGGTGCTCGCCACGCTGAAAGAGGTATTCGGCAAGGCGGGCAAGGACGATATTGTGGTCTTCTTCTTCAGCGGTCATGGCAGCAAGGGCGGACTCTGCGCCTACGATACCCACAACGAGCAGACGCTCATCAGCTATGGCGAAATCAAGGCCGTGCTGCGCCAGTGTGACGCCAACAACAAGCAGCTCTTCATCGACGCCTGCTTCTCGGGCGGTCTGCGCGGTGGCGGCAAGACCTCGAGCGCCAGCCAGACCTTCGGCAACAGCCAGGGCGTGATGCTCTTCCTCTCGTCGCGCAGCAGCGAGACATCGCGAGAGAACCCCTACGGCGCCAACGGATACTTCACCCAGTATCTGGAGAAAGGTATGAAGGGCGCCGCCGACACCGACCGCAACCGCATCGTCGAAGCCAAGGAGATATTCACCTATGTCGCGCAGAAGGTGGCCCAAGCCACGCACGACAAGCAGCACCCCGTGATGTGGGGCAAGTTCAGCGACACGATGCACATACTCAACTGGAACCCCAAGCGCAAATAGACCGTCACTCAGTGCATCGCGCCAGCAGCCGGGCAGCCCTCCAGCCTGACCGCAGCCCTCTCGGCGCTTCCCGGGCTAATCCCCGCAGCCGCATCGGGGCACAATTCTGCCGCTTTCTGCCATTTCGTCACGCCAGAAGGGCATTTCATCCACTAAGGGGGAAATCGTTTGGAGGCCATGGATTATCTCCTTATCTTTGCAGCAGAAATCAATAATAACCCTATAAAACATTACCACTATGTTTGACAACAATGACACCATCCGCAACAAGCAGAAGACTGGCAACAATGCCAAGGAAGAGAAGCGTAATAACGACAAGACTACTGCCAAGGCAGCTGCCGCAGCCATATTGGGTGCAGCGCTGGGTGTAGGCGGTGCCAACGCCGTGCAGGCTGCCACCACCGAAGAGCCCGAGGCTCAGCCCGAACCCAAGCAGACCCAGCCTCAGCCTGAACCCAAGCCCGAACCCAAGCCGGAGCCCAAGCCCGTGGAGGAAGAGCAGCACGAGGAAGAGCGGCACGTAGAACCCGTCAAGGAGGAACAGCCCGAGCAGCATGAGCCGAAGCCCACTCCCACCACAGACAACGACGAGAGCATCATCATCCACTCGGTAGAGACCGGTCAGGACGAAGACGGCAACCAATATATGTTGGCACGCGCCACAGTCAACGGCAACAACGCCGTGCTGCTCGCCGACGAGAACGGACACATACAGACAGCAGCCATCGACATCAACGGCAACGGCGAGGTAGACGAAAACGAGATAGGCAACGTGAGCGAGGCCAACCTCTACATCAACGGCAACTCCGTAGAGGTGCACCAGCCCGAGGTACAGGTAAGCGCCGCCGGGGACGGACCCGAAGTGCGCGTCATCTCGGTAGAGAACGATGTCGACCTCAACGGCCAGACCGTAGACGTGGCTGCCGTAACCATCAACGACCAGAACGTCATCTTCATAGACAGCGACCAGAACGGTGAGGTCAACGTGATGATTACTGATGTCAACGGCAACGGCGAAATCGAGCAAGACGAGATGGGCGACGTGAGCGAACACCACATCGCCATGCCTACCGCCGACGATGTGATGCAGCCCGGAGTGACTGAGGTAAGCGACCCCATGGGCGGAGACGACCTGCCCGACTACTCCAACAATGCCGACATCACCATGTACGATGTATAATAAGCAGAGACAATGAATATAGCACTCAAATGCCCACACTGCAAGGGCGTAATCAATGTGGTTGCCGCTGCCGGTCTGGAGGCGAAGAACGCAGAGTGTCCCCACTGCCACAAGAAGATGAAGATAGGCGACTTTATGCCCTGTCTCTCTCTCCAGGTCGACGACAAGCGCTACCAGTTGCGCTTCGGCAAGCAGTGGGTGGGACGCCAGACCAGCAACAATACCGCCGAGATACAGATACCCGACCCCAGCAACTACATGAGCCGGCGCCACGCCGTCATCGAGCTCACCTGCCAGCCCACGGGCATACGCTGCACCTTCGAGGAGCACGGCACCAACCCCACCTCGCTGCAGGGCGTAGAGCTCATCGAAGACGACATCGTCTACCTCAATGTCAACGACTGTCTGATGCTCGGCGACAGGAGGATGTTCCTCGCCAACCAATTTGAATAAAACCACTACGCTTATGGACAAGCAGACCAACCCTACCGCATCTATCCGCCTGGGCGAGATAGCATGCTACAGTGAAATAGGACAGAAGGCCAACCAGGAAGACTCCATCTTCCCGGCCATAGGTGAAGCCACCGCCAGCCAGCGCGTGTTCTTGGTGTGCGACGGCATGGGCGGCCACGAGCACGGCGAGGTGGCAAGCGCCTGCGTAGCCAAGACGGTGGGCGAGAAGACGGCAGTCTTGCCGCTCTGCACCACCGCCGAGATGCGCACCGTGTTTGAGACGGCACTCGAAGCAGCCTACAACGAGCTCGACGCGATAGACACTCCACCATCCACGGGCCGCACCATGGGCACCACCCTCACCTTTGCAGCCTGCTGCAGCGACGGCGTGCTGGTGGCTCACATCGGCGACAGCCGAGTCTATCAGCTGCGTCCGGGAGCAGGCGTTGTCTTCCGCACCCGCGACCACTCGCTGGTGTTCGACCTCATCGCCGCCGGCGAACTCACCGAGGAAGAGGCGCGCGACTTCCCGCAGAAGAATGTCATCACGCGCGCCGTGCAGCCTCATCAGGAGCGGCGCGACCGGGCTTCCTTCAACATCATCACCGACATACGCCCCGACGACGTGTTTGTGCTCTGCAGCGACGGCGTGGTCGAACAGCTCACCGACGATGACCTCTGCCGCCTCATGCTCGCCCACGACTCGCTCGACAACCGCATACGCTCGGTGGCAGAAGCCTGCCGGCTGCAGCAGACGCGCGACAACAACACCGCCTATGCCTTCAGTATCGAGGGCGGAAGCGTGACCGCGCAGCCCGAGGTCAAGGTAGAGGCGGTCAAGCCCAAGGGCAAAAAGAAGGGGCATACCTGGGTGTGGCTGCTGTTGCTCGCCATCATCGCAGCTCTGGCGCTGTTTGTCATCAAGACCCAGAGCGGCGACGACAAGGGCGACAAGCAACCAGCCAAGACCGAGCAGCACGACAACAACGCACCCCTGCGCACCATCAACCACAAGTGACGCTGGTGCTGAGCGCCATGCGGCAGCGGGGGCGACACCCTCTACGCGGCGCATGGAAGGAAAAGAAATCAAGAAAATAACCAATAACAAAACTACAAATGGCAGTTAACAACAACGAACGCGAAGGGCTGCTCGCCATCGGTACCTTGCTCTCCAACGGCAAGTACCGCGTCGAGCAGTATCTGTCGTCGGGCGGATTTGGCAACACCTATGTAGCCACCGACCTTGCCTTCGACGAGAAGGTGGCTATCAAGGAGCTGTATATCAAGGGCGTCTGCGGACGCAACGAGGCCACCAACGAGGTGGCTATCACCCTGACAGAGAACCAACGCACCTTTGAGGCTCAGCGGGAGAAGTTCCGCAAGGAGGCGCGACGGTTGCGCCGACTGAGCAATGCACACATCGTAAAAGTACACGACCTCTTCGACGAGAACGGCACATCCTACTATGTCATGGACTTCATCGAAGGCGAAAGCCTCGGAGCCCGCATCAAGCGGATGGGGCACCCCATGTCGCCCGCCGACGTCATGCTGACCCTCCCCCAGATACTCGACGCGCTCGAGACGGTACACAACGACGGCATCTGGCATCTCGACATGAAGCCGGGCAACATCATGATAGACCGCAAGGGCAACATACAACTCATAGACTTCGGTGCGAGCAAGCAGTTGCGCAACTCCGACGGTCAGTCGTTGGCTACATCGTCGGCGATGGCATACACGCCGGGCTACGCACCGTCTGAACAGATGGAGCAGAACATCGAGAAGTTTGGCCCATGGACCGACCTCTACGCGCTGGGCGCCACGCTGTTCAATCTGCTTACCGAGCAGACTCCGCCGTCGCCCTCCGACATCGACGACGATGTCAACGAGGCCATCATCCAGTATCTCCCCGACACGGTGAGTACCAAACTGAGAGACCTCATCGTATGGCTGATGAAGCCCAACCGCAAGATGCGTCCGCAGAGTGTGGCCGACGTGCGCCAGTATCTCGCCGAGACCATCACGCCGAAGCCCCAGGCCAAGCCGAAGCCCACGCCCAAACCGGCTCCGGCTCCTACGCCCGAGCCCACACCAGCTCCCGAGCCCGCACCGGAGCCCAGCACCAGGCTGCGGCGCAAGAAGGGCGAGCCCGAGACGCCAACGCCAGCCCCCGAGCCGACTGACTACGACGACACCGGCAATAGCAGCTCCCGCCGAAAGGTCATCATGATTACGGTTGGCGTGGCTGTTCTGCTGTTGGGCTACTGGATGCTGTCTAAGGGTAATGGCGGCACGACAGCCGGAGCGCCCAGGGGCATGGTGACCGACGCGACCATCAGGATAGACAACGGCCCTGAGAACCTAAGGACCTTCACCTATACAGGAGAGGCATCGATAACCATCAATGACCAAGGCGACACGCTGTCGGTAATCCCCCAAGGTTCTGGCCATGCCACCTATATGGGCACCACTGACATTCCCTCGTCTGAATATACCGGCCAGTTCCAAGATGGTCTCCCCGACGACGTTTCCGATGAAGCCAAGATGGTCTTCAGCAACAACGACATATATATAGGTTCCTTCAGCAAGGGCAACTATTACCGCGGCACTTACATCGTAGGCGAAACGGGCGCCATCTATCGTGGCACCTTCAGCCAGGGAGCCCCCCACGACGGCTACTGGTATGACAAGAGCCACAACCCCACAAGCCGCGTCAACGGCGGCCAAGAGGTGGCTGACACAGCAGGCATACCGCCATACGACAAGGCACTGCAGTAACTATAGCGCTGCAGGATAGCATAATCCCCACCCTCATGACAACCATGAGAGTGGGGATTTCTGTTTTCTATACATCCCCCAGCAGAGCCAGGTCAGCCCTTGCTGATTTTGAAGCCGAGCTTGAGGATGAGCTTGATGGTTTCGAGCGACGTGTTGCGGTCGAACTCGCGCTCCTCGTCGGTCAGGTCGTCGTAGGGGACAAGGCAGGGATGGTGCTTGGCGGCATCGTCGCGGCGGGCGCCATAGGTCCAACCTTGCGCGATACGGGTGGCAGCCCACACTTCATGCACGTTGCGACACATGTCGTCGATGAGCGGAGTGAGTTCGGCGGGCAGACTGATGTCCGACGTGTCTACGGGATGGGGTTCATACTTGGTGTTGGTCATGACTATGGAAATAATTGTTGATGGTAGTGGTGACTACTACGAAATCGTAGAGCTTGTAGTCGGGATAAGCGTGGCCGTCGGGCTTGGTAGCGTCGTCCCAGCCGGCGAGCAGACTCTCGGCATCGAGAGCCTCCCAAGGCATGAGGCAGTTGTGCAGCCGGTAACGCTCATTGCAACTGTGCCAAGCGCCGAAGGGCAACTGCTGCGAGAGCGTGGGATGGTCGCCGTAGTATCTATATCCCAGCGCCTCGTGGGAACCATTCCAACGCAGATGCTCCAGACGGGCAAGATTGCGGAACAGCAGCTGGTCGGCATCGTTATAGCCGTCCGCGCCGGAGGGATGGCCGCCGCTGTCGGGGGCTGAGTAATCGCCCTGCGCCTCGACTATGCCCTCGAGCAGATGCTCATGGGCAGAAATGCGACCGAACTTAGGCACACGCCCATCGGCAAACCACGGCGAGAGAGCGTTGCTGTCGGCGCATACACGCTCGATGATGTAGAGCTTGGTAAAGGCGTGATAGGCGTTTTCGACATCCTGCATCTCCTTACGCCTCAGCTCGCCATAGGCTTCGAGGGTGTGGCGCCCGAGCAGTATCTCGCGGCGGAGCGCCCACTCATCCTTGGTGCCGAGCCTGTTGTTGACGGTGCAGTAGGCGCGGTTGTAGAGACGGCCCTCGGCCTCGAAACGGCTCTCCACGATATTGCCGAAGGTATAGATGCTGGCAGCCGAGCCGAAGATGACGATATGCTCGGCGTAGGCTGGGGTGCCCACCTGGTTGTAGTGGTCGGCGATGTCGCGCATGTGCTGCTCATAGTAGCTGGAATAGGAGCGCACGAATATCTTGAAGCGGGAGATGTCGACGCGGTTGCGGCGCACGTAGTTGAAGATGTTGACTGCGGCAGAGATAGACTGCTCGCTGTCGCCGAGAGCCACCACGACATAGTTGACCGTAGCAGCCACCTCGTCGAGCAGGCTGTAGAAGTCGGGCGAAGAGATGTCGCAGTCGTGGAAGGAGTAGAGGTCGCGGCTGCCCTCGCCGTCGAGAGCGGGAGCCGAGGAGAGGAAACGGCCCTTGAGCAGGTCCATGCCGGCATCGACGACATGGCAATGATACTCCGACCGCATGACCTGGCGGTTGGCGTTGTCGCTGCCGGGCTGGTCGTCATCGGCCGAAGAGAGGCTGGAGACAAAGGCGCCAAACTCGTGGAGATAGCGCACGGCATCCTGACCGCTCTCGCCAAAGCCTACGACCAGCGAGGTGAAAGACGAGGTGACGGTACCCACATTGTGGGTGGTGTCGAGCTCGACAAAGCGTATGGGGTGATAGTCGGGCGTGCTCTTGAGCTGGTCGATGCTGGCATGTGACGAGTCGACAATCTTCACATCAAGGTTGCTGGACGAATAGGCATCTTCGACCACGCGGCTGGCACTGTCGTAGCGGGCGTGGCTGTAGATGGTGACCTTGTGGCCCTCGGCCTCGGCAAAGCTGCGTATGTCGCTGTCGGCACAGATGTTGGCGGTGGCGCGGAGGTTGCTCTCCTGGTCGTCGCCGAGCATGAAGAAGTGGAGCTCGCCACGGGTCTTGCCGATGAGGCGTGCCACCTGGCCCAGCGCCAGTTTGCCGGCAAGCACCTGTGTGCCGTCATTGCGCTCGGCAGCGGTGAGCTCGCAGCGGCTCAGACGGGCAAAGGCGGTGGCGGTAAGGCAGTTGAGCTCCTTGAGATGGTCGAGCTCTCGGTTCTTGAGCGACAGGAAGTCGAAGAGGCGGTCGAGCCCGGTGGGGGCACTGGTCTCGTCGCCGTCGTCGGCAGTCTTGACAAAGACCAGACGGTAGGTTCCGGCCTTGAGGGTACGGCGTATGTCGGCGGCGAGCAGATAGGAAGGCTCGTTGATACCCCAGAAGATGAACAGGCGCTCACGCATGGCACCGCTACAACCTGTGGCCCAGAGCTGCACACGCGCCATGAGGTTATAGCCGAAGTGCTTGATGACAAAGAGCATGCTGACGGCTGCCGCCATGAAGTGGGCGAGCGAGAAGAGCGTCATGAAGAGCAGATTGGAGTGGAACTCCTCGTGCACGGCACTGATGTCGCTGTCCATTACAAACATGCCGAACGCGTGGACAACGCCCATAGGCGTCTGTCGCAGCAGACGCAGGAAGGAGTCGACAGTGAAACCGGCGGCTTCGTCGCTGACGATAAACATGCCGACGGTATAGATACAGAAACCGAAAATCCACGTAAGGAGGAAAAGCAGGGTGAGATGGCGTTCTACAAAGCGCCAGAAGCGGCTCCATCGCCCGTTCTCCATGCGGTAGAAGACGGCTGCCACCACAAAGGCTACAAGGATAATGCCCACAGCCATCAGTGCCGAGAGCGACATGAGGCTGCCCACATCGGCATTGCCCGCGGCGCCATCGCCATTGGCCGAACTACACGAACTCATCACTGCGCCAAGCGCCAAAAGGGGTAAGGATAACAGCTTCTTCATTGACTATGATAGTTATTACGGTGAGAGCCACCGGTACCCGGACCGATGACATCGATGTGCAAATATACATATTATTATTGATAACAGACGCCATAGGTAGCAAAAAAATGGCGGTCAGCCCCACCAAAAAGGCCCAAAGCCTCATCCCGCTTTAGGGATTGGGCTTTGGGTCTCTATGGTTTGGGGGTGTAAAGCCGTCAGGCCTTGACGGGCATATAGCGGGGCACAAGCAGCTTCATGACGAGCCAACCGGCGATGTAGGCCACAGAGCAGTAGCAGAAGATGATGAAGTAGCCAGCCTCCTTGCCCTGGAAACCGCAGAAGACGGTCTGTGCAGCCTCGACATGGTCGAGCAGACGGCCAGAGACGAAGTTGATGAGGAACGAGCTGAGTCCGCCTGCCATACCGTTGATGCCGGTGATGGTGGCCACAGCCTTCTTGGGGAAGAGGTCGCTGCCCACGGAGAAGAGGTTGGCCGACCATGACTGGTGGGCGGCGCCCACGATACCGATGATGCAGATGGTGAGCCAGCATGAGATGGCGCCCAGCGTCTGGGCCACAAGTCCCAGCAGGGGGAAGAGGGCAAAGATGAACATGGCCTTCATGCGGCAGTTGTAGGCGTTGCCTCCGGTGCGGTTGATGAATATGGTGGGCAGCTTGCCGCCGTAGAGCGACAGCATCGTGATGGCATAGAGGGTGAACATGAGCATCTGGGCCATGGCGCTGTCTGACGTATAGCCATAGACATCACTGATATAGGCGGGCGTCCAGAAGAGGAAGAACCACCACACACCATCGGTGAGGAACTTGCCCATAAGGATGGCCCAGGTCTGGCGCAGGCGCAGACACTCGAGGATTGAGAGCTTGCGGCCGCTGTCGGCGTCGGCGGCAGCGTCATCCTGGCTGTCGTGGAGTATGTACTCGCGCTCTGCGGCGTTGACGCGCTTGTTGGTCTGCATGGGCTGATAGATGAAAATCCAGATGCCCATCCACACGAAGCCCAGCATACCGATGACCACAAAGGCCATCTCCCATCCGTTGCCCACGCCCATATCCTTGAAGTAGCGTGCCAGGGTGGGGATGCACAGGGGCGCGATGAGGGCGCCGATGGTGGCTCCGGCATTGAAGATGGCGGTGGCGAAGGCGCGGTCTTTCTTGGGGAAATATTCGGCGGTGACCTTGACGGCGGCAGGGAAGTTGCCGCTCTCACCGGCAGCCAGCACCACGCGGGCAGCCAGGAAGAACCACACGCTGACCATAGACACCGTGGCAGCCACGTCGCCGGCAGCGCCCACAAGCTGGGCTGCATCGTCGAGACCTACCCACTGCTCGGTGGCCCAGCCACACAGGGCGTGGAGACAGGCACCGGCAGACCACACGCCGATAGCCCAGAGGTAGCCGCGACGGGTGCCCAGCCAGTCGATGATGCGACCGGAGAAGAAATTGGCGATGGCATACATGATGGAGAAGGCGGCGGCTATGTTGCCATAGTCGGTATTGGTCCAATGAAACTCGGGAGCGATGAAGTCTTTCCACGTGAGCGAGAGGGCCTGGCGGTCCAGATAATTGACAGTGGTGGCGAAGAAGAGCATCGCGCAAATTACCCAACGGAAGTTGGTCTTTCTGGTAGTCTGAATATTATTCATGTTTTAAGGTGATTATACTTGTAGGGGCAAAGGTAATCAAAAAAGTTGATACCATGACGGCTATGGCGTTTTTTCTTGCAAAAATTGACCGATGCCACCGTCCTGGGGGCTGAAGCCATGCCTTTTGCGCCCCTGTGGAGGGCTTCGGCCATAGCCCAACCGCATCGACGGGCGTGGGCACGAGGGCCATGGCCCTTGCCATCATCGGCAGCGGCGAGGCCATGACCGCTGCCGGCTCGTAACGGAAGGCACGAAGGCTCGTATCAAATGTCACGAGCGCACGTATCAATAGGCACGAAGGCTCGTAACATACGATACGAGCCAGCCAAGCGGCTCCCGGCGCTGCCGAAGCGGCTCACACAGAGCCCCTACCCCATCGCCAAGGCATAAAAAAAACTCCGCCTGCAAGGGGAAGACCATTGCAGGCGGAGCCATGTATAGGGTAACGGGTGAGGAGGCGTCAATCCTGATAGTAGACGCGCTTCACACGGTTGGAGATGCCGGTGAGTATCTCGTAGGGGATGGTGTCGATGGCGTCGCTGAGCACGGTGACGGGCAGATGCTCGCCGAAAATCTCGACGCTGTCGCCCTCGGCACAGTCGATGTCGGTGACGTCAATCATGCAGACATCCATACAGATATTGCCCACATACTCGGCGCGCTTGCCGTTGACGAGGCAGTAGCAGTGGCGGTTGCCGAGATGGCGGTTCAGGCCGTCGGCATAGCCTATAGGGATGGCGGCTATCACGCTGTCGCGGGTGAGCACTCCCTTGCGGCTGTAGCCCACCGTATCGCCAGCCGGCACGTGGCGCAACTGCAGGATGGTGGTCTTGAGTGTAGACACGGTGTTGATGATGGCATTGTTGCGCGAGTTGATGCCATAGAGTCCCAGTCCTAAACGGCACATATCGAGCTGGCGTTCGGGGAAGTGCTCGATGCCGGCAGAGTTGTCTATGTGGCGGAGGATATGGTGGGAGAAGGCAGACTGGAGCCGGCGACTGCCCTCGTCGAAGAGCGCAAACTGGCGGGCACTGAAATCGTCGAAGCTGTCGCTGTCGGAACCCACAAAGTGGGAGAAGACCGAGCGGGGGATGACGGCGTTCTGATGCTGCAGGCGGTCGATGAGCCTGTCCATGTCCTCGAGGGGATTGAAGCCCAATCGGTGCATGCCGGTGTCGAGCTTGATGTGTACGGGATAGTCGGTGATGCCCTCCTTCTCGGCTGCCTTGATGAGGGCCTCGAGCAGGCGGAACGAATAGACCTCGGGCTCGAGGTCGTAGTCGAACATGGTCTTGAAAGCGGTCATCTCGGGGTTCATCACCATGATGTTGGCGGTGATGCCGTTCTTGCGCAGGGTGACACCCTCGTCGGCGACAGCCACAGCCAGATAGTCTACGCGGTGGTCTTGCAGAGTCTTGGCTATCTCGACCGACCCGGCGCCATAGGCGTCGGCCTTAATCATGCAGACGAGCTTGGTGTCGGGCTTCATGAAGGACCGGTACCAGTTGAGGTTCTCGACCACGGCAGAGAGGTTGACCTCGAGGATGGTCTCGTGGACCTTGCGCACGAGGAGCTCGGTGAGGCGGTCGAAGCCGAACTTGCGGGCGCCCTTGAGCAGGATGACCTCGTCGCGGAGGGTGTGGAAGACGGGGCTGTCGACAAAGGCGTCGACGCTCTCGAAGAACGACTTGTCGGCGATGGTTATCTCGTCGGCAGCGGCACAGAGCTGGGGACCGATACCGATAAACCGCTCTACGCCACGCTGCTGGCAGAGCTGCGCCACCTCGCCATAGAGCGACTGCGGGGTGAGTCCGCTCTGCTCGATGTCGCTGAGGATGAGCGTGCGGCGGCGTCCCTGATGGTCGGGGCGACGGCGCATGAAGTCGAGGGCTATGTCGAGCGAGTTGACGTCGGAGTTGTAAGAGTCATTGATAAGCGTACAGCCGTGCTGTCCCTCCTTGACCTCGAGGCGCATGGCTATGGGCTCGAGCTGCTGCATGCGCTGGGCAAGGTCGGCGGCAGAGACGCCCAAGTGGAGGGCTACGGTGGCGCAGACGATGGAGTTGGAGATAGAGGCGTCGTCGATAAACGGCAGCTGGTAGTGCTGCTCGGCGCCACCCTGGTAACTGTAGGTCACGAGGGTATGGGCGTCGCCCTTGTCGATACGGCTGATGTACATGGGGGCATGGGCGTCGGTAAGAGACCAGCAGAGGCGCTCGCCGGGATAACCGGAGGCTTCGACCTCGGCGGCTATCACGCTGTCGTCGGCATCGTAGACCACGGTCTGGGCGTCGTGGAAGAGCTGAATCTTCTCCTTACACTTGGCCTGCATGGACTCGAAGTTCTCCTGATGGGCTGCGCCGAGATTGGTGAGCACGGCGATGGTGGGCTGGATGATGCCACGCAGGGCGCGCATCTCTCCGGGCTGGCTGATGCCTGCCTCGAAGATGCCCAGCTGGGTATGCTCGTTGAGCAACCACACCGAGAGGGGCACACCTATCTGTGAGTTGTAGCTGCGGGGACTGCGGGTGGCGCAGACGTCGGGCGACATGATCTGGTAGAGCCACTCCTTGACCATGGTCTTGCCATTGCTGCCGGTGATGCCCACCACGGGAATGTCGAACTCATCGCGATGGCGCTCGGCAAGCCGCTGCAGCGCCTCCAACGAGTTGGTGACTTTCAGGAAGTTGGCATGGGGATAAAGGGTGGCATAGTCCGTGGGGACGTCCTCGACCACAAAGTTGTTGACTCCACGGCGATACAGGTCGGGGATGTATCGCGTACCGTCATTGCGCTGAGTCTTCAGGGCAAAGAAAAGCGTTTCCTCTGGGAAACATAACGAACGGCTGTCAGTGAGGATGAAACCTACGCGGGCTTCACCGTTGCCGTATCTACGCGCACCGATGAGTGTGGTAACCTTCTCAATAGTATAGGTCATTTCTCTCTATCTTAAAATTTAATGCAAAGTTATTATATTTTTTTGAAAGTGCGTCGACTCTCGCCATGGTTTTATTCATAAAGTCTTTATATCCGGCACTCTCGGGGTCGAAGGGGCGGTGGCTGAGGGCGGCCTTGACGGGCTGCCACTCGGCGAGGAAGCGGGTCATGGCGCTGCCGAAGTAGACGCGGCCCATGCACTCGTGGATGTAGGCCACGGCCTGGGTGCTGGGGTGTATCATGTCTTCGGCATAGAAACGGTAGTCGCGCAGCTCGTCGTTCATAATCTCGTAGGAGGGGAAATAGCTGACATGGGGATGGCGACGCTCTATCTCGGCGGTGGCAAGCAGGAGCACCGACTTGGACAACTGGCTGCCGTGGAGTCCGTATTTGCGATAGCGGATGGGGCTCACGGTGAGTATCACGTGGGCTTCGGGCCAGCGGCGGGCTATCAGGGCGATGGTCTGCTCAAGGCTCTCGACCGTATCGTCGACCGTCATCTCGCGCTCCTCAAAGAGCTGCTGCGGCCGCTTCTGACAATTGTCGACCACCTCGCCCGTGGCGCGGAGTATATAGATGTGGTTGGTGCCGAGGGTAATCACGACGGTATCGACCCTATCGTCGGGAGGCAGCTCGTCAGAGAGTCGGGCGAGGGTGTGGCCCACGCTGATGGGGTTGTACATCACGCCGTAGGGGTTGACCGTCACACGGAAGCAGTCGTCGGCAAAGAGTCGGCCCATATTGTCGGCAAAGCAACTGCCCACAAAGAGCATGCGCGAGCAGGGCTCTATCTCGAAGTCAGCACGCGGCAGGTCGACTGGTGTCTGTAGTTGCAGTGGCATAGGCGTGTTCCTGTTATTCATGCATTACCAATCGAAGCCCCATAGCCGAGTCATTATAGTCGGGGGATTGACCATAACGAATAGAGATGTGGCATGCCTCAACAGTATGGCCTATTCCGCCATCACGATACACGCGTAGCTCACCGCTGTCTGGGCCGGTGGGGTCAGACTGGGCCTGTGCAGAGTAAGGGGCGAGCCAATCGCTGCACCATTCGCTGACGTTGCCTGTCATATCATAAAGTCCGAGTTCGTTCGGGGCCTTCCGGCCCACTGGCTGGACAGTAGAAGTATTATAACAATGCCAAGCCACTCTCCCTATAGTATTACTACCGCTATATTGATAGCCCTTGCTCATATTGCCACCACGGGCGGCAAACTCCCATTGTGCCTCTGTGGGCAAGCAAAAACTTATCCCAGAGTAGCCCGACTTAGCCTGGGCAAGCGCGGTAAGGCGTGAAAGGAATGTCTGGCAGTCTGTCCAAGAGACATTGGTCACAGGAAGATTTCGGCCCTTCACCTTAGAGGGGTTGGAGCCCATCACAGCCTCCCACAGGGCCTGGGTAACCTCGTACTTGGAAATAAAAAAGCCATCGACGGTAACAGTATGCACCGGGAACTCATCTGGATAGGGATTTTTCATCTGCGGGGTGGCTCCCATCTGGAACGTACCGCCCCGAACGTAGACAAAACTATAATAGAGGCTCTTCCACTCGGAGGCGAAAGTGGGCTTGGCACTGGTCTGCTTATTCCGCGCTGTAGCAGGTTTGGTCTTGGACTTGGCGGCTTCGGTTTTACCAGCCTTCGCATTACGATTAATGGTCGGATTGTGCTTAATGATGCCCTGCCCATCGGCCTCGGCTGCAAGCGTGAGGCACAAGAGAACCAGGAAAGTTCTACATAAATGCTTCATATATGTGCGTTTTAAGAAATAATCAATAAGCAAAAGTAAGAAAAAAATATATATAGCAGGATACAAGTGACGATTTTTTTCGGCAGAGGGTAAAAAAAACAGATACGAGTGGGTGGCTGGCCAAGCATAGATAAATGCCAAAACTGTTGGACGATGTCGCATAAAAGACAATGCCACCAGCCAGAGTATCAGGGGTATCAGGGGCACTGTGGAATTCATGACAGGCGGCCATCTCGCACTCATTAAAGCTGTCCATAATGTCGGCAAACATGGCACATACAAGAGTAACAATTGATAACTTTGGGGCAAAAGTACGCAAGATATAAATAACAACAACAGCTACAGGCTGTTATTGAGGGTGGCGGCAGTGAAGTTGACACAAAACAGGGGACAATATGGCTGTAGCCCCCAAAGAACTGATAGGATGAAATCAGAAATGGCTGCCATTGTGATGGCACTTGGTATATATATATATAAATAATGTGAGCACAAGCCTCCTCTGCGAAACTATAGATTGACGGAAACAAGAGAAAGAAGGCTACGCGCTCGCGGCAGGGGGGCTTCCTGGTCTTGCCAATATGGCGAAAAATCACGCGAATTGGGTGACTGGTTGTCTCATTTCGGATGGGAAATGTTAAAAAAGCTATCTCCGTGCAAAGAAATTTGCACAATAATTTGGTTTATATTATAAACCTTATTATCTTTGCCATGCAATCCGGAACTGCGATGCCTTTGTCAGACCTTTCTGCAGGAGGAACGACGGGCATGAGTGAACAAAACAAGTCGTTTAACATCCAAGAAAACTCAAGAAATCATGGAAGAAATAACAAACATGACTGCCGAGCGCAGTCTGGAAATCATCCGAGAATCGATAGAACGCAGCCAGCGCACAATCAACAAGAACTCTGCACTGCCATTAATCTGGTGGGGGGCTTGTGTAGTAGCCTTTTCATTGCTCATTGCCTATTTGTGGAACAATCACGGTGGGCCTGTTTGGAATTTCTTATGGGCAGCGATGTGGCTGGTAGGTTACGCAGGCAATAGGTTGATTGACAAAAAGCGGGAAACCATCCCAACAACATTTGTGGGCAAAACCATCGAATATGTGTGGGCTACATTTGGTGTATTCTGCGGTAGCATGGGCATGATTCTCGGCTTGGTCGGAAGCGGAGTCCTGCCGATAGAACTGGTTTTACCTAAGGTGTATGCCTTCGGATGCCTTACAAGTATCATCTCCTTGTGCTTCGGAATGGGTACAACCATCATGGGACTGATACTGAGAAACCGCATCATCCAGGCTTGTGGTCTGATTGCAGGCATCGGAGGCTTTTTCGGCGCATTGCATTATCCAGACCACATGCAGCTCTATGTGATGGCAGTTGTGGCAACGGTCGGGCTGATTGTTCCTGGCGTAATTATTCATTTGCATAATAAGAGATAAGGAGGAGATACATGTTCCAACCATTAGACCCGCTGTTGCACGCAGAGTTGCGACTGGCTGTCATGTCGCTGCTCATCAGCGCCGACGAGGCCGAGTTCCCATACATCAAGGAACAGACGGGAGCCACGGCGGGCAATCTGAGCGTACAGATTGACAAGCTCTCGACGGCAGGCTATATTGAGATAGAGAAAACCTTCAAGGGCAAAAGGCCTTGCACCATCTGCCGGATTACCCAAAAAGGAAGACAGGCTTTCAAACAATATGTTGAAGCCTTGAGGGACTATCTTGAAGTGGCAAGCAAAGGCTGAAAGGACAGCTCTGCCAGCCTCTCTCGTACCGACATTGTACCACGGCCGTGATAAATGGCTATGGCACAATGTCGGTTATCAATTATGTCGACCCATTCATGGGTAATTCATCGACATTCGCGCCCAAAGAAAACCATAACCGAATCACCCCATGGGAACATATATTGCAGAAAGTAAACAGTAAAAACGAAATGGAAAAGGCGGCTTATTCGGATGGTTACGCAGAAAGAGAGGGTATCTGCCAGCTTCGTCATTTTACAGCAAATGGTATCGCCCTGCGGACTTATTGCCGTGCTACCCCCAATATTTCGGATGGTTACCTTGTTTCGGAAGGTTACGTTCATCCCAGCGCATAGACCTGAAGCCTATGCCCTGACGAAGAAATATGCGAGGATGGAAACGGCCTTGCTCCAAACATTTGTAGTACATCACATTTCCTCCATGTTCCCAATGGAGCAACTTCATTGTCGTGTGAGACTTGCCCACAAATATATACACGTCACCATTAGCCGGTTACAGACCCACTTGCCGGACCTGCCCACACATACCATTCACGCCCATGCGCATATCAGTATGATGCTGCGCCGTAACTATATGGTCGTCCTTATTCAAATTGAACATAACTTTTTGAGGGACAAAGGAAAACAGTCTCGACGAAATGGAAAAGGCGGCTGGTTTCGGATGGTTGCGGCTTTGCTGCTTACAATTAGCCCCCATGCAACTCATTCGTCGCGTGGGGGCTGGTTTGGTTATTGTCTATGGGCTGGGGCTTATTCATCCCCTGCCCCCGACGGTCGGTTATTTATATCCGTTGGTCTCGTCGATGTCTTCCCACACATCGAAACGCATTGAGCGGGCTGCGTCCTGGCCACCTTCGCCTATGGTGGAATTATTGAAAGTTGTGGAGTTGCCGTTGAAAGTATTCGATCCTGCGAGGATGGCATTTGCTTTTACTTCGATCAGCTCTGCTTTGGGCATAATATATTTTTGCTTCATAATCATATATATATTTAGATGTTAATTACTTTACTACTATCTTCTTGCCGTTCTGGATATAGAGGCCGGGCTGCAAACCATTGAGGCTGTTGCCTACATACTGACCGTTCAGATTGTATACACGACCGTTGGCCTTGGCGCCGTCGATTACCAGGTCTTCGATACCTGTGGCTGTGCCGTCGATTACTGCCTTTACAGCTGCGACCGAAGTAGTCTCAGGGACTATGAAGAAGGCGCGAAAAGCCTTCATCGGCTTACCTGACAAGGCTCGGAAAAACTTGTTGCCAGCACCGAGGAAAGCCACATACTTATGGGAATCGGCCCAACCGGTGACGTCGACGGGAGAGTAAATGCCCGTGAAAGATATGGCTCCACCCACAGCATCCTTCGCCCTTGAGTCGGCGGTGACGAGCGTTGTCTGCACGTCAGAGAAGGTATAGGTGTTGTCTTCAGCCACGCGCGACGGTCTGATGAGACAGGGAACGCCGGCTGTCAGACCCTTGACCGCCTTGAAGATGAGGGATGTGCCCTCAACCTTCTCGAGTTCGCGCAGCTCCACCCCGTCGCCAAAAGCCAGCTTCGCCTGCGCCTCGGAGAGAGAGAATGGCAGACAGAGCGTGTTCCACCCATCGTCATAGAGCGTGCGACGGAGGGTCACATTGGCCTTGCCTTCTGTCTCTATGGCATTGTCCTTCTCTTCATCGAGGGCGATTGTGCGGGCTGCGCTCTCTGTGACAGTCACCTCGTCGAGGAAGAAGCGGTTGTTTTTTTGGTTGTTATTATTGGCGAAGGTCAGCGTGAACTCTCCCGTGCCTGTTATCACCATCTCATAGTCAGTCCATTTCGCCTTGACGGGAGTTACTGACACCTTCTTTGCTGGCGCATTGTCACCATAGGTCAGCGAGCCGTCAGAGATGGTGACCACGACGCCGGGATTCTCATTCACGGTCTCCCACATGGCAGCCTTGAATGTCAGCACGGCGCTGCCATCGACCCTGATGACAGGCGTGGTCACGCTGCCATGGGCTGGACCTATCCTGATACAGCCGCTGCCCAGATAGACAGTACCTTTCTTCGTCCACGTATTATCCATCTTACTGGTGTCCCACTTGCCGTAGGCGACAGAGCCAGACCATCCCTCCTTGCCGTCACATCGATCAAACGACTCGTGGAAGACATAGGTGCCGACGCGCTTGATGGTATAACCGATTTCCTCGGAATCTCCATAGCCATCTGTACCCTTGAACTGTGCCGTAATGCGGGTCTTGCCGTATTCCTGTCCGAGAGTGACGGCGCCCGCGTCATCCACCGTAGCCACGCCGGGATTGCTGCTTTTGTAGACGATTGCGCCCAGGGCATCCGCCGGCGTGCATGTTGCCGCATAGCCAGCAAAGGTATCGCCGTCCTTCACTACAAAGGTCATCCCAGCCACGCCGTCGGCAAAGGCTATCGTGGTAGCTATGCGACTACCTTCCTTATTGGTGATGGTATATTGGGCGGTCGAACTGGCATATTTTTCCTTATCCTCGGGCTGGAATGTTGCCGTGACCGTCATCGTTCCGTACACATTGGCATGCACCGTGACGTCTCCTGTAGATGCATTGACATCTGCTACCCCATCACCTTTTGCCTCGTAGCTCACTTTTCCGGCAACGCCGTCTTTCTCCACTGCTCGGTAGCCGGTGAACGCCTCGCCGCTCGCCGTTTTTCCATCCGTCAGCGTGATGCATTCGCCCATCAGTCCGTCGAAGGAGATTGATGTCGGAGTCTTGACAGAGCCAGGCTGTCCATAGATTTTTATCTGTTTGATTCTTGAGACTGCGCCGCCAGTATTATGAATTTTATAGATAGTGCCAGCACTCTGATTACCTTCAGGGATGGCAAAGTCACATGTGGCCGCGCCTGCAGCAGCGGCGACCACAACCTTGTTACCGACATACACGCTGTTCTTCAATGCCTTGGCTGGAGTATATATATCCAGAACTATCCGTGACACGGTGAAATTGAACTTGGGCAATGTTACATACGCCTCGTCCTGACACTTCAGGAAGTAAGTGGTTCCAGAGTTGTTCAGACAGTGCGAACCTTCGATTTCAATAGTAAGTCCATCATAAGTATATGTCTTCTTTCCCAGTTCATAACCACTCACTTTCAATTGCCAAGGGTTGGAGGACGAAGTGAAGTCTAACGTCACTTCAGGTTCATTGCTCTGCGCATATCCTAAGTTGCAGACCGTAGCAAACAGGACAGCCACAAGCCATCGTAGATAATAGTTCATCTCATTAATAGTTTTTAGATTCTGTATTATGGTAGAATATCATTTCCTGCACCACAGCTTGATCCGCCCACCTATAGTCCCCAATCCCGAAGAGCGAGTCAGGAGCCGCCAGCAACGCTGTTTGGCCTTACAAAGCTACATCAAATCTACGACTATCGGGCAGAAAGCACAGAGAAAAAACGGAGTACTCATGTTAAATAATGCTAAACACCCAAAATAGCCACTACTACAGGTCCCAATTCACCACACGCACGCATCAGCGCAGCACCCAAGACTGCCTCCACTACCCTACTGACACCCGGCGACAGCATCCATTACCGCCAGCCCATCAATAGGGCGCTCATAGTAACAAGAGACAAAAGCAAGGAGTCCACCAACATTCTGAAGCCAAAGCATAAATTACAGAATTCAAGGTTTGAAACAATGGAAGCAAACCATGAAACAGCCATTTCACACCACGAAATAATGATAAACCTAAACTGCCTAATGACCGTTTTGGGTTATTGCAGGCAAAAGTCCTGCCAGGATAACGCCTGCGGCTAAGCGCAACACTTACAGCGTTGCTACCTTTCCTTTATTTGTACCCAGGGTAGAGGCGCTGCGCACCTCAACCCTGGGTTACTATACCAACAAATCATGCTACTCTGTAAGAGTTGCGATTAGCCGTAGGCGTTACTCCACAGCAGGAATTGCGAGCTATTGCAAATTAAAAACAAGTAAAAGACACCTCATAACAAACAAAAGACTGCGAGCAGTCATCAAATAACAAACCTGACGGCCCAATGACCGTTTTAGGTTATTGCAGGCAAAAGTCCTAAGTTACCACCAGCTCCGCCATGGGTTCTGGCTGAAAACAGTTAGCCCCCATGCGATTAGCTCGTCGCATGGGGGCTGGTTTGGTCATTATCTGTGGGCTGGGGCTTATATATCCCTCGTGCCCTTGGCTATGGATTATTTATAACCGTTGGTCTCGTCGATGTCTTCCCACACGTCGAAACGCATTGAACGGGCTGCGTCCTGGCCACCTTCGCCTATAGTGGAATTATTGAAAGTTGTGGAGTTGCCGTTGAAAGTATTCGATCCTGCGAGGATGGCATTTGCTTTTACTTCGATTAGCTCTGCTTTGGGCATAATATATTTTTGCTTCATGATCATATATATATTTAGATGTTAATTACTTTACTACTATCTTCTTGCCATTCTGAATATAGAGGCCGGGCTGTAGGCCGTTGAGGCTGTTGCCTACATACTGGCCGTTGAGGTTGTATACACGACCGTTGGCCTTAACACCGTCGATTACTAGGTCTTCGATACCTGTGGTTGTGCCGTCGATGACTGCCCTGAGTTGTTTAGTATTAACGTCATTAGGAACGGAGAAGAATGCACGGAATGCCTTCATCGTAGTACCTGCTTTGGCCTTGAAGAACGTATTGTTAGCGCCGAGGAATGCGTAATAGCCATTAGTAGATGATCCTGCCAAATCAGCTTCTACAACATCCATAGCTGAATATATGCCGAGGAACAGTATATTTCCTTCAACCAATGAGAGAGTATAATCTCTATTATTTTTAACAACTGTGGTAGAAACGCCTTCAAATTTATATTCATTGCCATCCGCTGTCACCTTGATCAAACAGGGAACATTAGCTGTCACACTGTTGACTGTCTTGAATGTAAGGGTATTGCCCGCTACGTTCTCAAGCTCGCGCAACTCTACATCGTTACCGAAAGCAGCCTTGGTCTGAGCCTCGGTAAGAGTGAATGGCACACACAGTGTGTTCCAACCACCATCACCATAAAGAGTACGCTTCAGCGTAACATTAACATTCTCCGCTGCCGCAACAATATTGTCGCTATTTTCATCGAGAGTGATTTCTTTGACAATCTGATGCTCGGTCATATCACTGTTTTTCCATACCTGGAATTGCTTAGCGCCGATGTAAATGCTGGGATAACCAATCATGTCGAGGATTGCGTCTTGGGTCATTGTTAAGTTTGCTACTCCGCCACGAACAGGCATAGTAGTACCATTTTGGGATATTTCTCCATCTTGGACATTCATGCCTTTGGTAACGGTAACTCCCACTACCTTACAACGTACACTTTCATACTTACTATAATTGTCACCTGTGAGTTCTGCAAGAGTTACTACTACAGGCTCTGGTACCTCAGATTGAGTAGGTGTTACAGTAGATGTCCAACTCGTAATCTCGGCGAGGTCGTTGAAAAGCATCGCTTTGACATTAACTGTACCTGTAAAAGTATTTCCTGCTTCGAGTTTGTGACCACCCTTGATATAAATGAAAATACCCGCAGATTCATCTTGAATAAAGGCACTGTTTCTGTTAGTATAAGTAACGATGGCATTGGTCAGATTTAGAGCAAATGTGGTTTCGTTAACAGTTATATCTTTCTTGAGGTCTGCAATTGAAGAGTATGACTTCAAATTGGTTATAGTATAAGAAGCCTCAGACACAGCGTATGTTTCTTTATCGTCTGGGGTAAATGTAGCGGTAATGGTAGTAGTACCAGATACATTGGGATTGACGGTAACTGCACCTGTAGTTTTATCTACTGTGGCTACGCCATCACCTGAAGCACCGTAAGCGATGGCGCCTGGTACATTATTAGCCACTACTGCAGTATATCCGGTGAAATCTTTGCCGTCTAATTTTCCGTTAATCAAGCTAACTCCTTCTCCTGTCAAACCTGTGAAAGTAACAGTTGTAGGGGTTTGGGAAGATGCTGGCTTATATTCTATGGTGACAGTCTTGACATAATGAGATTTTTCACTTTTGTCTGACAGCAAATTTATTTCGATGAAATTTGATAGAATGCCTAATTTCGATTCAAAAGTGTAATCTGCATTTGTAGGTTTCACCACACACTCTGACCCTAACTGTTTCTCTCCTACAAATACTTTAATTGTTTTGTTTGTTGCATTTACTTTTCCACTTTTGGCAGCATTGACAATTACTTTCGTAATTTGAATTGTTTCCTTGAATGTACCTGTCAGTTTTGCTCCAGCTGTGGTTGTTAGAAATTGTACACCTTTTTGGCTGTCCAAACTTCTAGCTTCAATACTATACTTCCATGTCACATCAGTAGGTTCACACTTAGTTGCATCTGCCGCAAGAGTACATGTAACGCTCTTAACTTGCGAATACCCCCCCAGGCAAATCATTGCAAGTAGGGATAGCATGATTAATCGTAAATGTTTTGTCATAATGTTTATAGTTTTTAATTGTTAATGAATATCAGTAGTTGAATGGGTTATATATATAATAGGTGTAAGCAGAAATGGCACTCAGCACCGCCAAGCGACGCGCAATGCACCACTCGCAGCAGCGAGCGGGGCAATGGATGGGTCGTGGATGGAGCGTAAAGTAACCATTACAGCGTTAATTTTCTGCAAAAATACGGCATATTTATGACAAAAGGTCAACAAAGGCGTTAAAAAACAAGGTCACATGGGTTAAATTATATTAAAACGCGGTAATACGCACAATAATCGCAATAATCAGGGCAAAAAAGGCGCATAAGTCGCTCACCAACCCCACAGCAGAAGCCTTATCCAGAAGCCCCATCCCAGCCATCCCAAAGGGATAGTAGACTCTCTCTGCTGTGGATCGGGTTGTTAGGAGCGTAAAGCGTGGCCCATACCAGATACAACAAAAGAGCCCCGCTACGTGCCTCTCCATGCGTCCCCCATAGAGTTCAATAGTTCAATCCAGTCTAACCAAAGGAAAGAGAACTTTCTTCTTGCTGTGGATATGGTTGTAACAAAATCCTATAAACGCAAAAAGCGTGCAGCCCAATGAACTGCACGCTTTTGCTTATAGTGTATTATGTGTCTTCCTTTCGGCATTACTTCACCTCCTCGAAATTATCCACCACTGATTATCAGCGACTTACAGAGACTTTGATACAAATAAGGAACGCCATAAGCATCCTTAATGTTATCAATCAACAAATATCGAGAAGCATCCGTGTGATGCTCTTCCTATTCTTCTTTGTCCTTTTCTCTTTATTCCTTTCTTTTGTTGGTGCAAAGGTACAAATAATTCTGCTTACATACAAATTTTATGGAGTAAATACAGGCTTCATACCAATTTTCAAACATCATTTATACTATAAATTAATCCAATCAATGGCTTCTTTTACTCCGCTATTTCTGAAATGTTTTGCAGCAGATGCGTCCTTTATGTTAAGAATCCATTGTTCTATAAATGGTTTCATCTTCGGCTTCGAGTTTGATAGTTCAACCATCTTTTCCTCAATGACTTTCTGATTGTCTTTCGATTCAAGAGCAATAGTGAATAGGCAATTAAGGATTGATGGATAAGGATTAGAAAAAATATTTTTTTCTGCAATGTATCCGAATAAGAATACTAGTTTATCTATGTCTTCTATTGCTGAATATTGAAATACATATATCCCACCATTTTCCAAAATATTTGGTGTTTTAACCACATAATCTAATGCTGGTATACTACCCATCTTCAAAAGAATTGAGAGAACTCTATGCAAAGCCTTACCATCCACACTATCAATATTATTTTCCAAGCACTTTTGTATTCTCTTATTATGCGACGAAGTATTCTCCATTATCTTTTCAAATAAAGAAGCCAGAACGTCCGAACATAGCAAAGAACCATTCTCTGCAGCAGATACTATATTTTCTTGAAACGCCTCACATTTTGCAAGTTGTTCCTCTATTAATAATATGCCTTCGGGATGATTGATAATCCATTTAATAATGCTTGGATAAATATCCTTCATCTGTTCACGTATGGCAAATGATGCCCAAACGCGAAAATTGACATCTAAGATAGTATCGCCGTTCTTAACGAACTCATTATGCACAAATTCTCTGACTTTATCTTTACCTACGTTTTCTTGTATATAGCAGAATAGAGGATATCCATTTTCGTCCCAAAATTCTTCAATGTGAGTTACAAAAGGCCACCCAGAAAACCTAAGTAAGTTTATCAAATAACTTGGATCTATCTTAACATAACCATTCAGCATCAGCTCTAGAGCCTTTTTCTGCTGTGAAGTTATAGTCAAGGTATCCTCATTACAAAGATTATATATCAATCTGCAAGCATGTTCATGCACTTGTTTTTCCTGTGTTTGATTCAAAGTCAAATCACTGTATTTCCCAACCAAAATATCCATGCTTTCGTCAAACATAAAGTTTAGATACTCAGCTTGATTTCCTATAGCTTGTTTAACAGCATCTTTATCTATATATCTCTCGCCATCTACCTCTTTTGTATGAATAGCAACAAATCGATAAGCGTATTGGTTCATTGCTTCCAACGATTCACAACACTTGAGCATCAATTCCTTTGCTAAAATCTCATCAGGAGATTCAACAATTTTCATAACAATATCAGCAAATATAGCTTCATTCATCAACTCGTCATATTGCTTCTTTCGTATTTCAGCTCGTTTTTCTAGTTCCTCCGGTGTGGGTTCATATAAGTTAGTACGAAACAAACTTTC